>OLPV01000019.1_pt1 | contig 157226 bp, 123 predicted proteins | sample 1671961 | NCBI WGS metagenome assembly OLPV01 (sample SAMEA3136630, study PRJEB25190) | human gut metagenome | biome: human gut; feature: human-associated habitat; material: faeces | place: Austria | collected 2013 | reverse complement strand
AAAAGAAGAAAGAAAACGCTGAATAAATCAGCAGCAAACCTTTGAGCAAAGGGCGATGACGGACATTGCCGTCATCGCCCTTTCGATTGGATTGGAGAATAACCACATGAGACAGAATTATCAATCGAACCGCACCGTCAGGCAGCAACCGCCGGGACGATTCCCAAACGAGTCAGGTCAAACGGTAAAGAGAATCAGAAAAAGAAAGGAAAAACAAACGACGCACCGTATGGTGCTTTGCGGTATGATTGCCGTACCGGCGGTAATCATCATTTCCCTTGTACTGCTTGCAAAGGACTGCTCCGGCGGCACAGACGCACTTGCAGGCACATGGGATTTCGACGGAACGACCATTTATTTCTTTGACGGCAGCGGAAGCGGCGCAATGGAGCTGCCCTCCATATCCTATGATTTCACCTATACCATCGACGGCAACAAGCTCATGATTGATTACGCCAACGAGTCGGTGCGGGATTCCACCTATGAATTTACCACCAGCGGCGATACCCTTACCCTGATTGGCGGTGAAAGCACGGTCGGCGGTACATACGAGCTGAAAAGAAGCTCAAAGAAATAAGGGCTTCCACGAAAAGCAACAGGAGTGAAGCTATGGTAGAATCCAAGAGCAGACTGTTATACATATTGAAATACCTTTGGCAAAACACGGACGCCAAGCATTATGCCACAACGGCGGACATCCTCGCCTTTCTGAAGGGCAACGACACTTCCTGTGACCGCAAGATGATACCGTCCGACATTTTTGGGTTGGGCGTTTGGCTTTAATGGCAAGGTACAGATACTTGCACCGGAAAGTGTAAAAGAACAGTACAGACAGATGATTACAAAAGCCGATGAGGATATGCAGCAAAAAGAAAACAAAGAACAGGAAATCTAACTGTGAACGAAAAAGCCGAGTAATAAGGACAGCAACTGCGAGTTGCTTGTTTTAGATAATGCGTGAGACTATAATAAAGGTGTAAGGGAGGTACTGCGTAATGGATACAAAACAGGTTATACTTGAACTTCGTACTAAAAAGGGAATGTCGCAGAATGAGCTTGCAGAAAAAGTTTTTGTAAGTCGTCAGGCAGTTTCTCGTTGGGAAAACGGAGAAACAGTTCCGAATACGGAAACATTGAAATTGCTGTCAGAAGTATTTGATGTTTCTATAAATACACTTTTAGGTTCACCGAGAAAGCTTATTTGTCAATGCTGCGGAATGCCGCTTGAAGATGATGATATTATCGGACACAATCACGACGGTTCTTTCAACGAGGACTATTGTAAGTGGTGTTATGCCGACGGAACATATACTTACAATGATATGGACGACTTGATTGAAGTTTGTGTTAAAAATATGGTAAGCGAGAATTTCTCGGAGGAACAAGCCCGTTCTTATATGAAAGAGCTGCTTCCTACTTTGGATTACTGGAAAAAATACGATGAACTCAGCGATAACGGGCAATTTGAAGAATTAAAGAAAAAGCTAATCAATGAGATTAACGAATTGAATGTTGACGGAATGCCAAAGGTGGAGAAGCTGAATGCTCTTGTGGGAAAGTATGTGAATCTTGAGTACCGGCTTCAGAATGGGCAAGCGGTTAAGTTTTTGAATGACACAAAGACGTATCTGGGCAATCAGCTTGAATGTGAATACGGCGGCGATAGATGCTTCGGCGTTGTTGCAGATATGGATTTTATTCTTATCTGCACTTATGAAGAAGACGATAAAAATCCGGAACTTGTATTGTATAAGAAAAGATAAGAATAGAGAAAAATAGCAAGCCGTTGGAGTTAATGATTTCAGTGCAAGCAAAGGAATTTTGAGGTGTTAGCAATTTGCGACATCTCATTTCTTTTTCTAAAAACACTATTGAAAGTTATTTTGATTAAAATTATAATTATGTTGAAGCAATAAGCGGATAAAGACATTATCTTGACTGCACCATAGTCAATAAAGTGGACAAGAAAATATTAAGCTTAAAGAGCAGCTTGCTCAACATATTAAACCAGAACAGAATAATAAGCGAACACAAGCAGTGAATTTATAATTGAACAAATAAAAAGCTTTGCTTTTGTTCTTTAAGACAGCTATTGAGCTGTCTTTTTTATTTGCAAAAAAGGAGGTGGTAATTTTGAAAGAAAATTTAATAGATTGCCTGTCATATGAAAACGACTTATATGGAATAAAATAGCGGCGACAGAACCTTTAACTGTATTCGGGTATAAGGATACCGCCCTCTGCTTAATTCAGAGGGCGGCAATAGTGCTTTAAATTAGATTTGTCTGTTTGCGTTAGATTATATCCAAAAGCTGCTGTAAATTCTTTTTGCCGAAGAAGGCCTTGCTATTATTTACTACAAGGCATGGTACGCTCATAACGTTGTATTTTTCCTTTAATTGCGGGAAATAGCTTATGTCATAGGCGTGTGCGGTAACTAAAGAATTTTCTGCGGCGATTTTTTGTGCCGCCATTACCAGCTGAGGGCACATAGTGCAGGATAATGAAACCAGAATTTTCAAATCCTTTTGTTCAGAGATTTGTTTTATTCTCTGCAAAACAGGCTCTTCAAGCCGTTGCCCTGTGCCGGAGGCATTGTAAATGCCTATGACAAACGATGTAAACTCGTGGCCGCCGGGTACACCGTGAAAGGCTATGCCTGTGTCGCTGCCGTTTTGCCTTAATATGCTTACATATGGTGTGCTTTCGGAGCTGGTTTCCTTAATTACTGAAATTTTATTTGTCCGTTCTGCTATGGCGTCCATATACTCCTGCAGTTGTGCTGATACAGGGCTGTCGTTAAGGTATAGCTTTAATATTACAGGGTTTTCCATTTTTGCAAAGACGCTGTCAAGCTGAGCTGAAATATCGGCGGAGAAAAGCCCGCCGTCTGCCTTGGCTGAGGCTGTGCTGTCTGTAGGTCTTGAAGGTGCAGGTGCTTTGGACGGTGATGTGTAGGGTGGCTTTAGACCTGTTTTTTCCGACATTAACCGAGCATATTTTTCAAGCTCTGTAGCCGCTGTTGCACCGTCGCCTACGGCAGTAACAACTTGTCTTAAGCTTTTTACGCATACATCGCCGGCGGCGTATACGCCCTCAAGGCTTGTCTTTTGGTTGCTGTCCGTTATTATATAGCCCTGCTGGTTACATTCAAGCTTTTTATCTACAAGCTCTGTTGCCGGAGCGTAGCCGGCAAAAACAAACACGCCAAAGTTGTCGCCGTTGCTTGCACTACGCTTTGTTTTTTCGCCTGTTTTTGTATTGTGATATTCTACGGTAGTTATGGCGTTGTCGCCGTCAACAGAATCAATAACCGTGTTGGTTAAGACTGTAATTTTAGGATGATTTTTTGCCAAATCGGCAGTTGCTTTTGCACAGGTAAAGTCATCTGCCCGCACAAGAATGTTTATGTGGCGTGCATATTTAGTTAAAAATACGCTTTCTTCTGCCGCCGCAAAACCGCCGCCTACAACAAAAAGCTCTTTGCCGGTAAAAAATTCACCGTCACAGGTTGCACAGTATGCTACGCCGTGACCCTTCCAAATGTCCTCACCCTTAAAGCCTACTGCTCGTGGGTGTGCTCCGGTGGCTATAAGCACTCCGAAGCAGGTGTAGCTGCCTGCAGATGTTGTCACTGTTTTAAGGTCACCCTCTAAGCTTAGCTGTGTTACCTCTGCAAGCAAAAACTCGGCACCGAAGCTTTCTGCCTGTGCACGCATATTTTCCGTAAGGGTTTTGCCGTCGGTGTGCTTTACTCCCGGGTAATTAACTACTTCAGATGTAATTGTTATCTGACCTCCAAAATGCTCCTTTTCCACTACAAGCACACGGTAACAGGCTCTTGCCAAGTAAAGTGCTGCGGTTAAACCGGCGGGCCCGCCGCCGACTACAATTACATCGTAAAGCTTTTCTCTGTCTATATTCATTACAGCATACCTACAAGGTCAAGGCTCGGCTTTAGGGTTTCTTCACCCGGCTGCCACTTGGCAGGGCAAACCTCGTCGCCATGCTCTGCTACAAATTGGCTTGCCTGCAGACGCCTTAAAAGCTCCTTGGCGTTTCTTCCTACATTGCCGGCGTTTACCTCGTAAACCACTATTTTGCCCTGTGGGTTTACTATAAAGCTGCCTCTTTCTGCCATTCCGTCAGCCTCTATAAGAACTTGAAAATCACGGGAAAGTGCGTGCGTAGGGTCTGCAAGCATAGGGTAGGTTATTTTTCCTATGCGTTTTGAAGAGTCGTGCCAAGCCTTGTGTACAAAGTGGCTGTCTGTAGAAACGGCGTATATCTCGCAGTTGGCTTTTTGAAATTCGCTGTATTCGTTCTGCAAATCTTCAAGCTCTGTAGGGCAAATAAATGTAAAATCCGCAGGGTAGAAGAAGAAAATACTCCACTTGCCTAAAATATCCTTTTTGCTTACTGTTTTAAATTCGTTGTTTTGGTAAGCCTGTACAGTAAAATCGCTTACCTCTTTGTTAATCATTGACATAAAAAATACCTCCTTAATTTTGCAAACAGCCAACGCCTTTAGGTGCGGCTGTATAACGGATTATAGAGTTAATCTAAACTAACCGATTGCATTATACTATACACCTTCGGTTATGTCAATTAATAAAAATGAAAAAATTGTAAAATTTTCAGTGTATTATCAACAAAACCCAAAAAATCAGTCTAAAAAAACTAATAAATCCGCTTAGTCTTTGCTGCTTTCCTTTTACATAAGGTCTGCAACACAGTGCTGACTGCTTTAAATGATTGCGAAAAATTTTTCCGCAATATCAGCCTTGCTAAATATAGGTTGTGCCATTTGCAAAAAATAATTTAAGGGAATATATACAATAATTATGCCGCTTACAGCCTGAACAGTTGTTAATCGGGATATATTGCTTTGTCAAATAATTTGACAAAAGCAGACTGCCTCTCTGACCTTTTACAAAAGGTATATGCCTGTTTACAGACGGAGAAATACTGTTGCTAACGGCAAAAATCCCACCGTAATTTTCAGAAGCAATTACGGTGGGATTTCACACAGCCGGGGCTAAGCTGTAAATGCGTATCAGGGCTTAGCCTAATATTAATTTTAATTATGACTGAACCTTTAAAAATTCATTTTGCATATAGTCATAAACATCCTGCGGCAGATTTGAAAAGGTGTAGCACTTGTTTAAATAATCGTCAGACGGGTAAATAAGCTTGTTGTTTTTAATGTCATCGTCAAGCAGGTCATACGCCGCCTGATTTGGTGTGGAATAGCCCAGGTATTCTGCGTTTGCCTTAGCTACCTCTGCCTCAAGCATATAGTTAATAAACTTCTCGGCCAGCTCCTTGTGCTTTGTGGTTTTTGGAATACACATGGAATCTATAAACAGGTTGGAGCCCTCCTCCGGCAGTACATAGTCAAGGTTATCGTTGTTAGTCATCATAACCGCTATGTCACCGGCATAGTAAGGCGCAAGAGCCGCTTGATCGCCCTCCATTTCAGTAAACACCTGATCCATTACATATTTTTTAAGCAGTGGCTTCTGCTCTGACAAATACTTTGCGGCAGTGTCTATATCCTTTTTAGTTACTGCGGTTGGTGTAATGCCCTTTAGCTTCATAGCAATAGCCATAGCGTCTCTGGAGTTGTTGAACATTAGAATGTTTCCGCTGTAGTTCTTGTCCCACAAAGACTTAAAGCCTGTAGGCTTTTCTTTTACCATAGTTTTGTTGTAGCAAAGTGCTACAACACCCCAAGAGTAAGGCACAGAGTATTCACCCTTTGGGTCAAAGTCTGTTGTCTGGTATCTCTTCATAATGTTTTTTGAGTTAGGTACATTGTCAAAGTCAATTTTTTCAAGCATATTTTCTTCTATAAGCTTGCTTATCATATAGTCTGACGGAATAATAACATCGTAGCTTGAGTTACTCTCTTTAAGCAGGTTATACATTTCCTCGTTTGACTCATAGTTGGTGTAGTTTACTTTGATATTATAGCGTTTCTCAAATTCGCCAATAGTGTCCAATGAGCCGTCTTCACCGGTTGAAATATATTCGCCCCAGTTAAACACATTAATTTCTTCCTTTGGTGTTGAAGAGCCGCAGCCGGCAAAAACAACGGTTGTTGACGCAATAATGGCACCGCATAATGCCGCACATAATAATTTTTTCATAATATAATCTCCTTTTAATATTAAGATGTATGCTCCTTTTCAGCTCTGCGTTCCCATACATTTACTATTATTAGTATAGCTATTGTTATTATAAAAAGCAAAGTTGAAAGAGCGTTTATAGTAGGAGAAATTCTCCTTCTAAGCATTGTATATATTTCTATCGGCAGGGTTTGAAACTTAGGGCCTCTTGTAAAGTAGGTTATTACAAAGTCGTCCAGCGAATAAGTAAAAGACATAAGCATACCGGATATAACTCCCGGCATAATTTCAGGCATAACGGTTTTAAAGAATGCCTGCCTTGGGTTGCAGCCAAGGTCAAGTGCCGCTTCATAAATGCTGTAATCCATCTGCCTTAGCTTTGGCATTACATTAAGTATTACATAAGGTGTACAAAAGCTTATGTGAGCTATAAGTACAGTTGCAAAGCCCATTTCAAAGTTAAACAGTGTACCCAAGAAAGCAAACAAAAGCATAAAAGATACGCCTGTAACAATTTCCGGGTTAATTATAGGTATGTTTGAAACATTGGTTACAAGGCTTCTTACAGGCTTTTTCATATTGTAAATGCCTATAGCGGCAAGCGTGCCAAGCGCTGTTGATACCAACGCCGCAAGCACCGCAATAATTAATGTATTGTACAGGGAGGTCATAATAGCGCTGTTGTTAAAAAGCTCGTAGTACCATTTTAGAGTAAAGCCTTTCCATACAGAGGTTTTTCCGTCGTTAAAGGAGTACAGTATAAGTACGGCAATAGGCAGGTAAAGAAAAACCATAACCAGTGCCACATATACTTTGGAGCCGATTTTTCTTTTCTTTTTCATGCAACAGCCGCCTCCTCGTCACCGAACTTATTCATTATAATTATAAATATAAGAATAATTATCATAAGAGCAAGGGAAATGGCAGAGCCTACATTTTTGTCCCTTTGGAAAATGTTTTCTATAACATCACCAATCATTTTGTCACCTGTGCCGCCTAAATACTGGGCTACCAAAAAGGTACTGGCTGTAGGAACAAAAACCATTGTAATGCCGCTGATAATTCCCGGTATACTAAGTGGGAAAATAACCTTGCTGAATACCTTTGCCTTGCCGGCACCAAGGTCTTGAGCCGCCTCTACAAGCCGATTGTCTATTTTAAGCATAACCGAATGTATAGGCAAAACCATAAACGGCAAAAAGTTATAAACCATACCAAGCACAACCGCTCCGGCATTGCCAAGCAAAGGTACATCCAGCCCCAGCAAATGCACAGCCAAATCTACCAAGCCGTCGTTTTGCAGCAGTAAAACCCATGCATATATTCTTAAAATAAAGTTCATCCACATGGGCAGCATAATAAGCATCGTAATAACATTTCGGGTGCTTGCCCTTGATCGTGACATTATATAGCTTAGTGGGTAGGCAATAAGCAGACAAATTGCTGTGGAAAGCAGGGCTATCCAAAGTGAGCGAACAAAAACATCGGTATAAAACAGGCTGTCTGCAAAGGACTGCAATGTAAAATTGCCGCTTTTGTCAGTGAATGCATAGTAAACAACCATTGCAAGAGGAATGATTGTAAAAACAAGCATCCATATTAAGTAGGGTATGGAGGGAGCCTTTGACTTCATTGCTCGTCACCTCCTGCGTTGCTGCACAGGGTAAAGTGAGCGTTTTTAAAGTCAAAGCATATAGGGGCATAGGTTGCCACCTGCTCGTCCTGCATGCTTGTCATCAGCCACTTACGGCTGTCGGTTTCTATAATAATTTCATTATACTCGCCCTTATAAATTACAGAAACAATGTAGGCCTCCAAAGCACCGTTGCCGTCGCCTGCAATATATATGCCGGACGGAGGCAGAGAAATTTCCAGAGTGCTGCCCTCAGGGTAGCAGTTGTCTGCTACTGTAACGGTGCTGCCCTCAATTTCAATTTCCATTGAGTTTTCTTCCTTGCTGCTGCTTATAACCGTAGCTTTGAAAATATTATTTTCGGTTGGGAACAGCTTATTCATAATATGTATGTTGTCAGGCGTGACCTTCATACCTATTTTAGTGCCTACAGGCACGCACTTTGTACTCTGTATAATCCACAGGCAGCCGTTACAGTCTACCTCCATTTCGTAATGAACACCCTTGAATACTACATCCGTAACGGTTCCGTTAAGCAGCCCGTCGTTTGGCTTACAGACCTCTATATCCTCCGGACGGATAACGACATCTACCGGCTGATACGGCTTAAAGCCCTTGTCAATACAGTCAATTTCCGTATTTTGAATAATAACGCAGTAATCCTCCTTCATAATGCCGTTCAGGATATTTGCCTCGCCTATAAAATCGGCTACAAAGGCGTTGGCAGGCTCGTTGTAAATGTCTGTAGGGGAGCCTATCTGCTCTATTTTGCCGTTGTTCATTACAACAACCCGGTCAGACATTGTAAGGGCTTCCTCTTGGTCGTGTGTAACAAATACAAAGGTGGTTTTTAGCTGGTGCTGTAGCTGCTTAAGCTCTATCTGCATATCCTTACGCAGCTTTAAATCTAACGCTCCCAGCGGCTCGTCCAACAACAGCACCTTAGGGTCGCATACCAAGGCTCTGGCTATGGCAACTCTTTGCTGCTGACCGCCCGAAAGCTTTGAAACAGGTCTTTTTTCGTAGCCCTTTAGGTCAACCACCGCAAGCATTTTTTTAACTGCTGCATCTATTTCTTCTTTTGATTTTCTTTTCAGCTTTAGTCCGAAGGCAATGTTATCATAAACATTCAAATGCGGAAACAAAGCGTACTTTTGAAAAACCGTATTTACATTTCTTTTGTTAGGCGGAACATCATTAATGCGTTTTCCGTCAAAGAAAAGGTCGCCGCTGTCAGGCTCCAAAAATCCGCCTATAATTCTTAGCGTGGTGGTTTTGCCGCAGCCGCTTGGCCCTAACAGGGTTATAAACTCTCTGTCTTTAATATCTAAATTAATCTTATCCAGTATTATTTCACCGTCAAAGGAAACTTCAACATCCTTCAAGGAAATAATAGTCTTTTCATTCAATTTATGCACCCCCATTTGCTGTGTAAATAAACACATAAATTTTCAATATAAAGTATAACAGTTACTAAAGTTTTGTCAATTACTATATGAATCTAATTTGAAAGAAATTTCGTAAAAATCACTTATAAATTACTTATAATTTAAAATTGTGCTGTAAACCATATCTCCTTCAACAAAATGGAAGATGAAAAATGTACAAATATGTGATGCTTTTGTATAATGCTTTTTACTTTCAAAAGGACACAGCCTCCTTGACAATTAATTATAAGGGATTATAATAATTGGTAGTACCACTATTGGTGCTACCAATTATTCATTGAGGGGAAATAAAAATGAAGTACATTAAGCAGTTTCTGATTATTCTTGCCATATCCTTTGTGGGAGAATTACTTAGGTATTTAATTCCTTTGCCTATACCGGCAAGTATATACGGAATGGTTATACTGTTTGTGGGATTAATGACAGGATTAATAAAGCTTGAAGCGGTAAAAGACGCCGGAAAATTTCTTATAGAAATTATGCCTCTTATGTTCATTCCGGCAGGAGTGGGGCTTATGACCAGTTGGGGAATTTTACAGCCTGTTTTTCTGCCAATATGTATAATTACTGTGGTTACAATTATTACCGTTATGGTTGCTACAGGCAGAATTTCTCAGTGGATTATCAGGAGAAGCCGAAAGAGAGGTAAATTAGATGAATGAATTTTTTCAAAGCTCTATGTTTGCCGGCGTGGCATTAAGCTTAATTTCTTACCTTATAGGAATGCTGCTGAAAAAGAAATTTAAACTGGGCATATTTAACCCCCTGCTTATAGCTATTGTTGTTTCGATAATTGTTCTTTTAATAGGTAAGGTTGACTATAAGGTTTACAATCAAGGCGCAAAGTATTTAAGCTGGCTGCTTACACCGGCTACTGTGTGCTTGGCGATACCGCTGTATGAGCAGTGGAGCTTACTTAAGAAAAACTTTAAGGCAGTGTTGTTGGGACTTGTGGCAGGTGTTGTTACAAGCTTAGGTACGGTTTATGTGCTCTCTTTAATTATGGGGCTTTCACATAAGGATTATGTAACGCTGCTGCCAAAGTCAATAACAACGGCTATTGGTATGGGTGTTTCAGAGGAGCTTGGAGGTTATGTAACAATTACCGTTGCAGTTATAGTTGTTACAGGTGTTTTGGGAAATATGGCAGGCGGGCTGGTGTGTAAAATATTCCGCATAACAGAGCCGATTTCAAAGGGGCTTGCCTTCGGCTCGGCGTCTCACGCCATAGGTACGGCTAAGGCTATAGAAATAGGCGAGGTTGAGGGTGCAATGAGCAGTCTTGCTATTGCCGTTTCGGGAATACTTACGGTTGTGCTTGCCTCTGTATTTGCGTATTTTATATGAGGTATAAAATGATAAATGAAAGTACATCGTTAGAATATGAAAAGGCTATTAATTATATCTACAGTCTTATTTGTGACGGAAGCCTGAGGGTAGGAGATAGACTGCCTGCCGAACGGGCTATTGCCGAGAAGCTTGGTATTGGAAGAAATTCTACAAGAGAGGCACTAAGCATACTCCACGGAATGGGTATTGTAACCAGAGTGCATGGCTCGGGAAATTATGTTTCCAAAAATTCCGGCGGCTCAATAAAGCAAATAATTACCGTAATGCTTGCGTTAGGTACAATAACAAAGCAGGATGTATGTGAATTTAGGCGTATTATGGAAAAATCGGTATGCTCTGTGCTTATAAATAAGGGCTTCACTCTGCAGCAGGAGGAGAATTTCAGAGAACTGCTTAAAGAAATGAAAATTGCCAAGGGCAAGGGGCTTGTTGAAATTGATAAGGCATTCCACGATTCACTTATTTTGGCAACAGAAAACACTCTGTTTATTACCGTTATGGAGGCTGTAACCGAGGTGTACAGGGAATGGATAGATATTGCTTTGAAAAAAGCAGATAAGGAAAGTAAGCAGGGACTGTTTCAATGCCACAGTGATATTTTTGAAAGTATATTAAATAAAGATACAGAAATGGTTATTAACGCAATTGACAGACATTATAATATAATAGAGGAGATGCTGTAAATGGTTATTACAATAGCAAGAGAATGCGGTTGTGACGGAGATGAGGTAGGGAAAAGGCTTTCTGAAAAGTATTCAATTCCGTGCTATGCCAAGGCAGAGCTGATAAGGCTTGCAAAGAAAAAGGACATATACGATAAATACCCGTTTTTCTTTGGAGAGCTGCCGGTTGATGTTATGATGAATTCTATGGCAGAGGATTTCCAGATGCGTCTTTATAAAACACCCAAGGAGGCATTGGCAAAGCTGTTGGGAGAGCAAAGCTGTGTGGTAATAGGACGAGCCTCTGATTATGCCTTTAAAGGCCGAAAGGACGCAGTGCGTATTTTTCTGTGCGGAGATAAGGACAAAAGAGTACAGAGTATAGCCCAAAAGCACGGTATTTCTGAGAGAAAAGCACAAGCTGTTGTTGAGCAAACCGACCAACGCCGAAGCGGTTATCACAACTACTACTCAGGCGAGCAGTGGGGCTATGCAGGCAACTATGACCTATGCTTAAACAAAAGCCGCTTAGGTATAGACGGTGTAGTGGATATGATTGCCGCATATATAAAGACTGTCGGAATAAAAAAATAATTCAGTTATCTGTGCCGTTATTGCCTCCCAAATTATAAAAAGGTAATTACTTACGCAGAATAAAAATATAATAACAGGCTGAATTCTATAATATTAGCAAAATTTGATAATTTATTGCAGTGTATTATTAACCACCGACTTTAGAAAAGGTTGCCCTTACAGGCAACCTTTTTATTGTATATTTTCCAAATTTAACGCAATTTAGTATAGCAGAGGGCAGAGGCTTGTAAATACAGTTCGGGCTGTAAAGCTACCGTTTGAGTAAAATTAATTGCTTTTTGAGCCAGAATTTGGTATAAAAAGTATGTACGAATATGTACGAATACGCAAAATGTTAAACTATTTGTTTGCATACTCGTTCACCGAAGGCTTTAAAAGCAAATTAAATCTAAGTAAAGGAGATGTTTTAATGGTAATAAAATTATCAAAGAAGTTATTAGCTTCGGTTTTATCCATTTGCACTCTTATGTCTGTATTTGTGTTAGGTATTCCTACAGCTTACGCACAGGAATATTCAAATACGCCATCTGCCATAGGCTATGTTTCTGAGCTTAAGGCGGTAAATTCAGACAGTGCAAGCAGTGCAAAAAGCTTCCTTAACGGCTACACCATAATAGATCATAATTTTGATGCAACCGGAAAGAGGGGTATATACATTGGGTATAAAACCTCAACTGATATTGAGCAGGCAATTACAGGAATTGTATTTTCGGACAGTTCTTCACAGAATAAAATAACCTACGGTGGCAGAGAATACCTGCGTTTGGAGGAGCAAGGCAGGTATGTTGTGTTTGACAGCAGCGGTAAAAGTAAAAGCTTGTGCTTGTACTACACAAAGGCAAAGGACCCTCACAATACCACAGAATACCTTACAGCCCTTGACGCTGTAGGTACAAAAAATTCTGTTATGCAGGGTAAGGACTACAAAACAGTAGTCAATGCAAGTACAAATATGCCGCAAAATGTTGGCGAGGCTAAGGGTGGCAACAAGCTGCCGTATATATACTTGGCATACCAAAGTGTGCCGGATTTAGGCTCGGAATATCAAAAGCTTGGCAATGATGAGCTGGAGCAGAGTGTTAAAGCTATAAACGGCATAAATTATTATAATTTTGACGCTGATGTTTCAAAAAATGATTTTCTTATTCGTGCTTTGTCAGAAAAAGAAGCCGGCAGCAATATAAGCACGGTGGAAAGCTGGGCACAGCTGCTTTACTCTATGATGAGTATGAAGGGTGAAGGCAGCGGCTATCAGAACAGAATAGATTCATCTTTTAAAACTATTTTCGGTGACGGACAGTATACTGACCTTGTTTCTGCACTGACAAGCGGGGCGGGTACAGAAAATTCTAAGTACGACCGTGGATTGTTTATTCAGTCAACAGGTCTAAAGCAAACCTCGAGCATCTCAAAGGTTCGTGACGCTATGCTGCAGCTTCACACCGGTTTGGTAGACTGGGACGCAAACAATCACGACTGCAACGATGTAAACGAATTAGGTGAATATCTTGTTAAGCAGGATTTCTTTAATAATGTTACATCATCGTCTGATGTTGTTTATTCGCTGTGCAGAGTTGCAGACGATAAGGCAAAAACAGGTCACGACAAATCGGTATCCGTAATCGGATTGGTGTTCTATAACTTTAAATTAGTTCCAATTATAGAGGACGGCAGTAATCAGGGAAACGATACGCTGAACTACAGTGATGTATACAGGAATGTCAATGAAGAAAAATCCAGTGTAAAAATTGATAAGAATGACACTGCCTCTACGGTATCATCAAGCAAAAGCTTTGCAAACTCCGTGGCGTCCTCCACAACCAATTCACATTCCGACACCTTCGGCCAGACATATACTATTTCAGAGGAATTAAGCTTTAGTGCCGGCTTTGCAAATAAGGAGTCGCCTCTGAGTGTAAATATGGGTATAAAATTAAGTGCGTCTCAAGCCTTTAATTTTTCCTCAACAGACACAGTTACAGAGGCTATTACGCAGACAGAAACCAACACAGACGGTTTGTCATATTCGGTTCCGCCTTATAGTATTGCGGCGCTAAACTGTACATCGTCAAAGGAAAGCCGAGAGCAAAAGTACGACTGCCCGGTTGCATTAACCTATGATGTAGCTTTTGTAGGCAGCGGCTGTGAGCTGGGTGCAACAAATCTTTTTGAAACAACATTTGCATATAAATCAAATTACTATGCACAGTTTGGTGGAAACGGTGTTTCAGCAGTTGACACATTAAATAATATATACAAAACTAACGGTGAAAAAACAGATAACTTTAAGGTTAGCTGTACAGGACAAAACGAGTTTAACAAGTACTCAACACAGGAATGGAGCAGTATCCTTAATAAAGACATTAACAGCAGGGAGTTTCCGTCTACCGGAGCTAAAACAAGCAACTTTATTACAAGCTGCCAGCCAATGTCTTTCCTAGGCGGTAATTTTAATTCTGATGTTTCGGCTGTTTCTTATACCTTTGATAAATTTTATGCTCTTTATCCTATAGATAAAATAAAGGTATTTAAGACAGATGTTGCCAGTACCTCTCAAACATTGGTACAGCATCTAGACATTGTCAGCAGAGAAAGTATTCGGCTTCAGGACTACTACAATACCATTTCGGCCTATGATGTGCACAACAGTCCATGGACAAACTGGGATGCAACACAGGGCTACTGGGCATTGGTAAGCGACGATCCGAACACAGGGCAGGAGGTAATCACTAAAATTACCGAGGAGCCCGTTACAGACGGCATTGTTAAAGCATACAAGGACTCTAAAACCGGATTAATATACATAACACCGGTAAAAAAGGGCAAGTCATATATTCGCTATGTGATTAATGAAAATGTGTTCCAGTATTATCCTAATGTTCCGGGTGATGCAACCGAGTTTAGCACATTGAACCTAAAATATACTACAAACGATGATATAAATGCAAAGGGCACTATTGAGGTTAATACAGAAAAGGTGGCAAACCTTGAGCCAGACGCATTTAGCTCTGACAAAGATGGCAACCTGATTATTAAAAGCTATGATGATTTAGTAAGACTGTCACAGCTTGTAAGAGAGGATTATGAGCTGTATGGTTCTCAAAGCTATATTTTGACGAAAAATATTGTAGCTCCACAGAATTCTGAGTGGACGCAGGGCATAGGCTCTGCTGCAGAGAAGAAACCGTTTAACGGAACCTTTGACGGCAACGGCTATATTATTTCAGGCTTGAATATTGCTTCATCGGAATATGGCGGACTGTTTGAGGAAATCGGACAGCAGGGCACAGTAAAGGATTTAATTTTAATTGACTGTGACTATAACAAAGCCGCAGAAACGGCAGGTTCTGTTGCCGCAGTAAACAACGGTACCATTGACCACTGCATAAGCGGTATGAATTTAACCTCCGGCTCAATATTTGTAGATATTAACGGAGACGGTGTGGCAGAAAAAATAAATTCCACACAGCTTAATTCTGACATTAAGGGAGGCTTAAGCGGAGGAATAGCCGCATTAAATACCGGAAATATTATAGGCTGCAGAAACGCAGGCATAGTTACAGGCACACAAGCAGGCGGAGGAATAGCGGGCGAGAATACCGGCTTGATTTACGGCTGTGCAAACACCGGCAGTATAGGCGACTCTCATTCTAATGTATGCGGCGGACTTGTGGGTAAAAATGCAGGAGAAATAAAATCATCCTACAACGCCGGCAAGGTAAACGCTGCATCGGAAAATAGCAAAGGCTCTGTTGCAGGTCTTAACGGCTATGGCAGTGTGTCCGATGTAGCTGTTGAAAATGTTTTCTATACCACTGCAAACGGTTTAATTCCTATAGGAAGGTCATCAAAATCACAGCTAAACAGCACTAACCTAAGCAAGAGCAAAACAGATATGCACAGTGATGAATTTGTTGACCTGCTAAACAGCGTATCAAAGGAGCACAATATTAATTGGGTGGGAAATGAATCACGCAACAACGGCTATCCTACTATTGAATGCAGCTTTTATATGCTGAAAACAATAAAAACAAACAGCGGTATTTCCGTTACGGCACAAATGCATCCGGAGCTTGCAGTAGAATACAAGCCTTGTGAAAGTGAAGAAATCAATAGATTTACCGAATATGCAAACGGAGAGAAAATAGTTTCTGCATACAGCCCACTGCTTACAGACAGCAGCGGTAATGAAATAGTTACCGAATTATGGATGCAGGGCAGCTCAACAATAAGCGTCCCTGTTTCGGACGGTAATAAGCGTTTGGTTGTTATTGATTCTGAGGGCAATGTTTCTGACTGTGACTACACATATAAGGACGGCTGTGCGGTATTTACAGTGAACGAACCGGTAAGCTTTGCCTTTACAGAGGCTGAAAGCGATTCTCCAAGGGACAACAGTAACCAAAATAATCAAAGCAAAACCGCAGAGAAAAATATAAATGCAGTTACAAACAACGGAAATGCTACAGCAATCAGTGAAAATACTGCAGCAAGCACCGGCTCGGCTGTGCAGACGGGCAACGCACTTCCGGCGGCAGCTATGCTTATAGCTGTGTGTGCTTTTGCAGCGTGCTTCCTTATAAAGGGGAAAAGGTCAAATGAATAAGGAAAGAAAAAGTAAAAAAATTATAATTATTGTAGTGGTTGCCGCTATAGCTGTTTTTGCTGCAGCCGGAATTTGTGTTTATTATAACTTTTACAGTCAGCCTGCAGAGACATCTCAAGGCGTGGCAGGAAAGATTTTAAAGGACTGGGACACAGGTGCTACAGAGCCCGGCACAGCAAAAAGCTCAGGAACGCAAATTCCGGGCTACAGTACTGCTGAAATGAAAGCAGGAGATACCGTGCTGCATTTAAGCGTAGGTAATCCTAAAGCAAATGAATGCGGTTTTTATGCTACTGTAAAATTATCAGACGGAACAGAGCTTTATAAATCCCAACTGCTTGAGCCGGGCAGTGGTCTTACAGATATTCCGCTGTCAAAAACCCTTGAAAAGGGCGAATATAAAGCAATGGTTTTGTACGAGTGTGTCACTCTTGATGATGACCACAAGCCTTTAAATTCAGCTGAATCGGAATTTACGCTTATTGTTAAGTAGGAAAATATTAGATTCTGCTGATAATTAGAATTGCTTACGGTATCGGGAGGCTGTACCTTCTGTGCACCTATAGCCTGTGTATGTAAAATATGCATTTGGTTTGCAGCAGGCATACACAGGTATAGGCTCTACCGCTTTTAGCAGGCGTTTATTATTACACATTGTAAAATAAAATATATTTGAAAGGAATTTTTTTATGAAAACAAAAAGTATTTTAGCATTGGCACTGGCTCTTTCACTGTCTGCCGCAGCTGTGGTGTCTGCTTCGGCAGCTACCCTTACAAACACATCTCCTGACGGCTCTGCAGAGGTAACTGCAAGAATTGAGGGAGCAGGTCCGGGAGAGGTAAGCTATATTATCACTATTCCCGATAAGGTTGATTTTGGCGTTCTGACTCAGCCGTCCGACACAACCAGCGACCATTTTAAGGATGTAAGCTATACTGTAACAGCAACAGAAATTAACAATCTGCCGGAGAATAACTGGGTTTCGGTACGAGTTAAGGACGAAAATGCAGACCTGGAAAACGACCAGTTCTATATCACGCAGACAACAGCTCCAAATACAAAGCTCACATATGATGTATTCGATGGACTGCCAAGCGAGGGGGCGGCTGTAAACACAGGTGATATGGGAGAAAACGGCTATCTGCTTACAGCCTTTAACTCAACGGGACAAAAAATTGACGGTACTCTTCGACTGAATCAAAACCAAATATACGGCAAGTCTTTGGACGAAATAGCAGGCGATTACAGTGGACATATGGTATTCCACAGCTCAATAATCACAGTATAATTTATAAAGCTGTTTATTTATGAAAAGACATAGTTTTTTAAAGGTGTTTTTTATTCTTATTTTGGCTGTGTGCCTTTTTACCGCTGTATATTCTGCGGATGCTGTTGACAACAGGTGTCCGGGTGATACCGAGGTAGTTGCACATATTGACACACAGCCCGCTGCCGACAGTAAGGTAAGCAGTCCAACTGAAAGCAGTTCGGCTGAGAACAGTGCATCATACCCCGACGAAGCTTTAATCCTTACCGGACAACAGTCAGTGTTAATATTTGTAGCTGTGTCAGCATTTGTTGCGGCTATAGCAGCTATAGCTTTTGCGTTTAAAAGAAAAAGCCGTGTTTGAAAAATGAATTTGTTAACATAACGGATAAACCCGATTTTGCACAGCAGTGTGTAAAATCGGGTTTTGTTTAGCCGGTTGTTTTATACCGGCTATATATTAAATAATTTATCCTCTATGTGTTGCAGACCTATAAGCTTTTCTGCAAAAAGATTGCAGAGCATATTTGTTCCTCCGTTCCGTTTCCTTTTACAATTCCATTTTAACGGATTTCGGAAAAATATGCTCTGCTTTTTTATTTTATTTATAATTTATTTTGTAGGCCTATAAAAATAAAATCCGGCTTGAGAATATAATATCGGTGCCTTGCAGGATTTGATCTTCTTAGGGTGCATAGTTAGGCTGCTGTCCCGATTATTGGACAGCTTTTATGATATAATAAAACAGTGTGTATCTAGCAATAATTACAATATACAGAATATTTTTATGCAAAATATATTGAAATTGACATATTCGGGTGCTATAATATAAAAGTAGACGGATTTCGATAATTATATGTAAAAGAGAAAATAAAAAAGGACCTGAGAAACCAGATCCTTAAATCACACACTGTGATAGTTGCAAGAGCAACGACTTGAATAAATTTTTATTTGAACTCATAGTGTAATCTCATAAGGTATTGAGATTACTTACATTATATACCCCAAAAAACAATTTGTCAATATTAGGGAGGTAATTTTATGAAAGATTTTTATATTGGACTGGATATGGGAACAGATTCGGTTGGCTGGGCAGTTGCTGACGAGGATTACAATCTGTGTAAATTCAAAGGGAAAGCAATGTGGGGCGTTAGGCTGTTTGACGAAAGTGCTACTGCAGCGGAAAGAAGAGGCTTTCGCACGGCAAGACGAAGAGCACAAAGAAAGAGGCAGCGTATTTTATGGCTGCAAATGCTTTTTAACGAGGAAATTTCAAAAAAGGATATAGCCTTTTTCCAACGACTTAACGAGAGCAAGTTGTATCTGGAGGATAAATCAACAAATGTACCGTATGCTGTTTTTGCTGATGAAAGTTTTACAGATGTTGATTATCACAAGCTTTATTCAACTATCTATCATTTACGCAAAGAGCTAGTTCAAAGCGATGAGCCGCACGATGTAAGGCTAGTGTATCTCGCCTTACATCATTTAATTAAAAACAGAGGACATTTTTTGTTTGAAAATGTCGGCTCGGATTTTGAAAAAGAATCTTCGTTTGAAGTGCTTTTTAAAAATCTTCAAAACTATATTTTAGGAGAATACGAGTTGGCTCTTGAGTGCATAAGTCCTTTGCAGATTGCAGATATATTGAAGGATAAATCAAAAAGAAAAACAACCAAGTCCTCCGAAATATGTAAGCTTTTAGGCATTAGTAAGAAGGGGCAGCCTAGGCTGAACGCTATTGTTTTGCTTATGTGCGGGCAGTCTGTTAAGCTTGCGGATTTATATGGCGATGAAAATTATAACAAAGAAGAAAAATCATCTATCAGTTTTGAAAAAGGATATGAGGATAATGAGGAAACTTACCGAGAACTATTGTTAGAAAGGTTTGAGCTTATTGAAAAGATTAAGGCTTTGTATGATTGGGCAATACTTGCTGATATTCTAAAGGGCGAGACCTATATATCATTTGCGAAGGTTAAAACATACGATGAGCATAGGCACGATTTACAGCAGTTGAAAGCTTTTGTAAAGGAAAGATGTAGGTCAGATTATAACGAGATTTTCAGAGAAACAAGTGACAAGCTTAACAATTATACAGCCTACTGCGGTAAATTTAAGGAGAATGGCAGAAACGGGGTTATTCTGTACTCAGCAAATCAAACAGACTTTTGTAAATATTTAAAATCAAAGTTTGATAAGCTTGATAAATCAGGCTACGAGGATATGTTTGAGAAAATTGAAAACGGTTCATTTATGCCTAAAATTGTAGTTAAAGATAACGGTGTAATTCCAATGCAGGTAAACGAAAGTGAGGTAAGGGCTATTCTTAAAAATGCATCGGGATATCTTGATTTTTTAAATAATCGAGACAAGGACGGGATTACTGTGGCTGATAAGATTTTGCAGATATTTGAGTTCCGTATTCCTTATTATGTCGGTCCTTTAAATGTTCATAGTGATAATTCATGGCTTGTACGCAAGGATGGGAAAATTTATCCGTGGAATTTTAATAAAATTGTTGATGTGGATAAATCGGCAGAGGAATTTATTAATAAGCTAACAGCAAAATGCACCTATCTTCCGGACAGGGACGTTATACCAAAAAACTCAATTTTGTACAGCAGATATATGGTCTTAAATGAGCTTAATAATCTTAAGCTTGACGGCAAAAAGCCGGATGTAAGCTTTAAACAGGCGGTATTTAACGACTTATTTATGCATAGAAGGAAGGTCACACAAAAGGCGCTAAGGGAATATATTAAAGCTCAAACAGGTACTGAACCTGAAATCACAGGTATTGACGGTGATTTTAAGGCTAATATGCGTCCTGCAATAGAGCTTGCCGGCTATAATTTGTCTGAACCGGATAAGGAAGAAATTATTAAAGCTATCACTATATTTGGCGATGATAAAAAATTGCTTAAAAGGCGGATTAAGGACAAATATTCAGAAATGCTTTCGGAAGATGAAATTAAAAAAATCTGTAAGCTAAAGTATAAGGATTGGGGCAGACTCTCCCGTGAGTTTCTGACCGAAATATTTGATGTTGATACCGCAACAGGCGAGTGTAAGGATAATATTATTAATACTCTTTGGAACACGAACGACAATTTAATGGAATTGCTGGGTGCTAAGTATAACTTTACACAAAGTATTGAACAAGCTGTTTCAAAATCGACGCATAAGGCTTCAATCGAAAAAATGGTTGAAGATATGTATGTATCACCTAAGGTTAAGCGTACGGTGTTTCAGTCGTTAAAGATTATGAAAGAGATTGTTAAAATTAAGGGACATGCCCCTAAAAAAGTTTTTGTAGAAATGACAAGGCATGATGGAACAAAGGGGGATAACGGCCGTACAAAATCAAGAAAAAAGCAGCTTGAAGAACTGTATAAAAAGTGTAAGGAAGATAGCACGGAGCTTTGGGATGAGCTTGAAAAAACTGACGATGATGAGTTTAGGCAAGATAAACTATTCTTGTATTATACACAAATGGGCAGATGTATGTACTTGGGCGAAAGAATAGAGTTACGAGATTTGTTCAATAAAAACCTTTACGATATTGACCATATTTTCCCACGCTCAAAGGTTAAGGATGACTGCATAGATAACCGTGTGCTTGTGAAAAAGCAGATCAATTCTCACAAGGATAATGATTATCCTCTTGACAGCACTGTAAGAGAAAAAATGAGAGGTCATTGGCAGTATCTGCTCCGGCATGGTTTTATTTCTAAAAAGAAATATGACAGATTAACTCGTGTAACTCCTCTTACAGATGACGAGCTTGCAGATTTTATTGCAAGACAACTTGTAGAGACCTCTCAGTCAACTAAGGCAGTGGCAACATTGTTAAAAACATTGTATCCTACAACCGAGATTGTGTATGTAAAGGCAGAGCTGGTAAGTCGGTTTAGGAATGAATATAAGTTTATAAAGTGCAGAGAAGTAAATGATCTGCACCATGCAAAAGACGCATACCTTAACATTGTTGTAGGAAATGTTTACAATGTTCGTTACACCCATAGCAAGGCTATATTTATAAAGGGCTTGCAGACTAAGAAATATAGCTTAAACAGAATGTTTGCATTTGATACACCGGATGCATGGAATATTGAAAATGAAAAATCTCTTTCTATTGTTAAGAAAACCGTGATGAAAAATAATATTCTGTATACTAGGTATTCTTATATGCAAAAGGGCGGCTTGTTTAAAATTCAGCCATTGAAGAAGGGTAATGGACAAGCACCTTTGAAAAAAGACCTGCCGTTAAGTGACATCGGTAAATATGGCGGATATGACAAGCCGACTGCCTCATATTTTTCTTATATAAAATACGAGGGCAAAAAAGGTAAGGAGTGTCGCCAGCTTGTTGCTATTGATAATTATCTGAAAAAATACTATGAGGAAAATCCTATAGAATATCTTACAAACAGACTTGGTTTAAAAAATCCTGCAGTACTTATTCCGGTAATAAAATATAATTCCTGCATTGAGCTTGATGGATTTAGAATGAATATAAGCAGTAAATCAAGTGGAGGTAAAGCTATTGTATATAAGGCGGCAGTTCAGCTTGTTTTAGGTGCCGAAAAAGAGGCTTATGTAAAGAAAATCAGCAAGGTATTGTCCAAACCGGAGGAGCAGAAAATTACAAGCTATGACGGAGTGAGTGCAGAAGAAAATATTGAATTGTTTGATGCTCTTACAGCTAAAATGACAAATACAATATTCAAAATTAAGCTTGAAGATATTGGAAATAAAATCAACTCCGGCAGAGATAAATTTGTTACTCTGGATGTTAAAAAGCAGTGCTATGTAATCAATGAGATTTTAAAAATAATGCATTGTAATGTTGTTACAGGCGATTTAAGTTTAATTGGTGCAGCAAAAAAAGCGGGAATTGTATCAACAAATTCTGCTTTATCAGAAATAAAAAAAGTGTCGTCAATTATGCTTATAAATCAATCGGTAACAGGCTTATTTGAAACAAAAATTGATCTATTAAATATTTAATTTAAAAGGGGAGAACAGCGGTGAGTTGGCGTACTGTTGTAATTACAAAAACTGCAAAGCTTGATTATAGCATGGGCTATATGGTAGTGCGTGATGTGAAAAGCACTGCAAAAATACATATCAGCGAAATTTCTGTTTTAGTTGTTGAAAGTACGGCAGTATCAGTCACTGCAGCTCTCCTCAATGAGCTTATTAATAAAAAGGTTAAAGTAATGTTTTGTGACGATAAACACAATCCTTCTTTTGAATTAACTCCTTATTATGGCAGCCACGATTGCAGTTTAAAGCTAAAGCGTCAGATTTCGTGGAATAAAACAGTAAAACAATTTGTATGGACTCAGATTGTAGTGGAAAAAATTAAAAACCAAGCGGCAGTATTAGACTATTATAAGCTTGAACAAAGCAGTCAGCTTATGGAATACATAGAGGAGATAGAGCTTAACGATAAAACAAATCGTGAAGGGCATGCTGCAAAGGTTTATTTTAATGCGTTATTTGGAAAAGGCTTTTCACGCAGTGACGATTGCCCGGTAAATGCTGCACTTAATTATGGATATAGTATTATACTTTCTATTTTTAATAGGGAGATTGCAGCAAGCGGCTACCTTACTCAGCTCGGGCTTTTTCATGACAATATGTTTAATCAGTATAATTTAAGTTGTGATTTAATGGAGCCCTTTAGGCCGTTTGTTGACCTTACTGTAAGGGAAATGAATCCGATGAAATTTGACAAAGAGGAAAAACTGCAGATTTATGCTATGCTCAGTGAAGAAATTAGAATTGACGGAAGAACACAGACTTTTATTAACGCCATTAAAATATATTGTAAGAGTATATTTGCGGCAATAGAAGAAAACGATATATCGCTTATTAGGTTTGCTTGTAGATGAGTTATAGATTTATGAGAATAATAATTATGTTCGATTTACCTACGGAAACTCCTTTGCACCGCCATAATTATGGGAAATTCCGCAGATATTTAATTAAAAGCGGCTTTATTATGCTGCAGGAATCAATATATGTAAAGCTTGCACTAAATCAAAATATGGCAAACTCTATTGTTGATGGTGTCAGAAAGAATAAACCGCCGGAAGGATTAGTGCAAATGTTGTCTGTTACAGAGAAGCAATTTTCAAAAATGGAGATAATAACAGGAGAGTATTCTTCGGATACAGTAGCTTCTGATGAAAGGTTGTTGATACTGTGAAAATGTTGTATAAATATATGTCGGAGCCTATTGATTTTGAAAATAGCCCTATAGTATTATTAGTGATTGAGAATAAGCAGCTTTTCAGAAAAACAATTTTATCAAATTATCATAATAATGAGAGTGAATTATTTGTTTTTTCAGAGGATTATAAACCGATAGACTTTTCTAAAAAGATAAAATTTATTGATGATATATTAACCTTTGAGTTTGCTGATAAAAAACTTATGGCAAAGGTTAATGCATCGTTTGAAGCGATGTGTAATATTAAATTTTTTAATGAAATCAGTCAGCTAAAAGAGAGCTGTTATAGTATGTGCGAAAGCCTGGCAGAGGAATATGATTTTGATTTTGACTTTTGTAACAATTTGGAGACAGCATCTCTTATAAAGCTTTTTGCGTTTGTCCCTCGTGATGATACAGAAAGCATTATGGAAAGATTAGTTAGGTATTTTAAATTGCTAAATCGTTATTTAGGAATTAAATGTTTTATGCTCCAAAATATGCACTTGTATTTAACCGATACAGAAATTGTCCAATTTTTATCGTCTGTAAAAATACATAACATATGCATTGTAGATATTGAAAACCATATACCTGAAAACATTTCAGGATTAGAAAATCTTGTCATAATTGATAAGGATTTGTGCGAAATTATTGACAAAAATCAACTTATGTAATAAAATAATCTTGTGAAGTTGCCGTGCACATTGTAGTGGGTGCATTTTATTTCAAATTTGAGGTTTGAGAATAGTGTAATTTCATAAGGTATTAAAACACTATCGGCAAGGATTATCTTGCTGACTTTGTTTGAGAATAGTGTAATTTCATAAGGTATTAAAACGCTAATAAACTTTAAAAGATCAGCCTTTGGGTTTGAGAATAGTGTAATTTCATAAGGTATTAAAACATAGTATCGCTGACTACTGGCTTACGCATTGTTTGAGAATAGTGTAATTTCATAAGGTATTAAAACCTTGCTATTCTTAAAGACAAGATGTCACTTGTTTGAGAATAGTGTAATTTCATAAGGTATTAAAACTATGTAATCGGCGGTGTCAGTGTCACAGCCGTTTGAGAATAGTGTAATTTCATAAGGTATTAAAACCTTCGTCTAGTAGATTAGTACTAGCACATTGTTTGAGAATAGTGTAATTTCATAAGGTATTAAAACACTCTTAATCCGTCTAAAGCTCGTGATTATGTTTGAGAATAGTGTAATTTCATAAGGTATTAAAACGCAACAGGTGAAATTTCGTGTGCATACCAAGTTTGAGAATAGTGTAATTTCATAAGGTATTAAAACCTTGGATTTCTTCCATCGCGTCTGTGGTCTTGTTTGAGAATAGTGTAATTTCATAAGGTATTAAAACTTCTTCACTTTCATTTAATGCCTGCATTGCGTTTGAGAATAGTGTAATTTCATAAGGTATTAAAACATTCCAGTTAAGCAAAATGATAAAAAGGTAGTTTGAGAATAGTGTAATTTCATAAGGTATTAAAACTGTTGAACACATCAACTTGAAGTAAGTATGTTTGAGAATAGTGTAATTTCATAAGGTATTAAAACATTCCAGTTAAGCAAAATGATAAAAAGGTAGTTTGAGAATAGTGTAATTTCATAAGGTATTAAAACAAAAGCTTTGCTTAAAAACAGACTGGAGGCGTTTGAGAATAGTGTAATTTCATAAGGTATTAAAACTGCCTGCCATCTGCATACGCTTTACTTGTGTTTGAGAATAGTGTAATTTCATAAGGTATTAAAACAAGGCTCTGTGTCAATAGCTGAGAGAAAACCACAACAAAGAAAATTGATTAAAACAAGTGGCAACGGACAAGCTGCCACTTGTTTTTTTTTCTAACTTTAGGCTTGTGTTACAGAAAAACAGGTTTTTATAATAATTAGAACTAAAAAATTGAAGCGGTGCAATATAACCGACTTAATGCCTTTTAATGACAAATTTATATGTAAATTGACAAAGCAAAAAAATTAGTGTCACACTGTATGTCACATATTGAATTGTATAAAATGATTTGCTAAAATGTTCTTGTAGGTAAATTATAACAAGCTAATATCAATACATTACCCGAATATATGTGCACACCGCAATAATTTTGCACAATAAATACGCTTACAAGGAAATTTTAATACACACCTCTAATACGGCCAAGCCCAGCCTTGCGGTCGGGCTTGGCCGTAGAAGAATGGCAAAAGCGGAGGCTCGGCGTTTTTTCAAATGCTTCTAAATATATGGGCAGATTTGTGTATAATAAACAGCCTCGTATTTAATTAAAGAGTATATATTTAATGATTTATGAAGAAATATTACAGAAATTTATATATAACAGCAGAAGGGGAGAGAATTTATGAAAAAAGCAGTTGGTATATTTACGGCACTGTGCTTGGTTATTGCAATGAGTGCCTGTACAGGAGGCGGTGGTTCTGTAACAAACAAGAGCTCGTCAAAGAACAGTCCCTCTGAATCATCAACATCAGAAAAGGCCATAGATAGCTCTGCTGAAAAAAACACAGAGCTAAGCTATGAGGACAAATATAATCAGTATATAAAAGATACTATTATACCTGAGATTGGCTTGTACACGGATTATGATATTAAAAAGGAATATTTCAGCAATGACGGTACATATTTAAATCCGGGTGCGTGGTGTACCAAAACAGGTATGATAAGTGCAAAGATAACCGATCTAAACGGTGACGATATTCCGGAGCTGATTGTCCCATATCTTAAAAGTGAGTACATTTCAAAATTAAAATATAAAAAGGACAAAAACTGTTCTGTTCCGTATCTCCGTATTTATACTACTAAAAATAGTAATATTGAAAAGCTTACAGATGTGCGAATGTCAGAAACGGTTGACTATAGCTGGCAGGATATGCAGCTATTTATTAATGAATATAACGGTACAAAATATCTTTGCTTTAATGACTGTGCTATGCATGCCGATTTCGGCAATGAGGATACATTGCTATTTATAACTTATGATGGCAAGGAAGTTAGTGCGGATATGATATTTTCACCTGTGAATAGTATAGGCTATACCCTAGGAAAGTCTGAAAACTGTTTATTAAATGATTATGACTGTAATAAGCTGTACTCAGACCAGCCAAATTATGTATCTCTTGTAAAGCGTCAAATTTCTATGGAGGATCCAAGTGTTAATGACGGATATAAAGAGGAATATGATAACTGCTTTAACCCGAAGCACCAACAGAGGCTCCGACTGAGACACCAATATAAAGAGGAATATGATAACTGCTTTAAGGAGCAAATAGAAAAATACGGCTTGTCGTTTACAGGCTTTGGCGTAGGTGTGTTCAAAGGAGAACGCTATATTGATACCTCAAAAACGGATAACATTTTCTTTGTACACGCCGATGTTACCAGTGGTAAAAATCCACAGCAAATAGCCACTGTAACAGACTTTACCAATGTGTTAAAGAGCTTTGGAAACAGTGCTTTGAATGAAAGCGAAAAAGCAACGGAAAAGCCTACAGATAACAGTTCAAGCGACAGCAGTAATAATGAGTTACAAAATACAGATGGCTGTGTACTGCAAAGCGTTGGCTGTGTAAACGGAAGGCTTTGTTACACACAAGATCATAAATTTGAGTATGTTGCAAATGATGTTGCAAGTCCTTTGCCAGATAATATAAAGGACAAGGTAGGCAAGTTTATGTTAATTGACGACTACATATACTATATTCCAATAGTAGTCGGCTCGGGCGGCTTTTCGGTAGAGCTTAGAAAAATGAAGCAGGACGGCAGTGATGATCAGCTTGTATCCGGTTATTTCAGCTATAATTCATGCTGTTATTATACAAAGGGATATTTGCTGTATTGTTATTATAACGAAAGCACAAACGATTCCAAAAAGGTCATTCTCAACTTAAAAACGGGGGAGGAGAAAACTATTAGCGACTCCTACATTATATCGGCAGCCGCAGACGGTAAATTTTATGGTACCGCTAACAATTCTTTGTATGAGATTGATGCGGAAACAGCACAGGCAACGAATTTTGGATATATTTCAGGCAGCATTAAATGTATAGATAACGGTTATATATATTACAATGCTGATACAGGGGCTGTAAGCAGAATCAACCTAAGTAATGGTCAAAGTGATACCTTTAACATCAGCAGGGGAATGTTTGCAGTAATGAATAATATAATTTACTACACGCCGTATAAAACAAATTCAAGCTATTCACTGGCAGATACTTCCGATATACGCTCGTACAATATCGAAACAGGGGAGGATACTCTGCTTTCTACAGTTTCCGCTCCGAACGGAGGTATAAAAAGATTTGAGCTTGAAAACGGCTATTTAGTTTATACCGTTGCAAACGGAAATACAGGTAGCGGTGCATCCGACTATATATTTGATGTCAATACAAAAACAGCCACTCTTGTAAGCAATTATGCGGTTGCATCATTCTAAATTGCGGCAGGAAACATATTGAAGGATAAAAATGGAAATAAATTAAGATATAAAATAAACGAACTGATATATAATCCTGTTGACAACCCAAATGGCGTATTAATTGAGGTAACAGAACAATTCAAGTGAGGAAGTGTGTCTTTTGATTAATCATTTAAAAAAGGTATTTGATAATTACAGATTAAAAGTTCGTGATTTTGAAGACAAAAAGGCTGTCATAATTTATGACAGCCACAATACCTATCCGGAGGATTGTGTGAAATTTGATTGGCAAAATGATGAATATATAATATATGAGGTTCATAGATCAAGGCAAATTATAATAGCTAAAGATACAGATGAAAAGACAGCGATAATAAAATTATATATTTTTTGTTTACGCTTTTTTGCTATAAATATTTTTACACCATCCAACGTTGAATTTTTAACTAAAAGTCAAGAAAAAATTCAAAAATTATACAATGCCGATGATATGAATAAAATTAAGGATTTCATTATTAATGCCTTTGGTGATATGGATATTTCTTTTGCTGAAAACAATTTAGAGGGTATTTCGCTGGTGAAGAATAACAATATATATTTTATTAATGTCAACGGGTATCCCTTATATAAAAGTAACAACCTTTGCCAAGCATACAGCCTTACATTTAATGTTTGTTTGAAAATTTCTATTCTTTGTAAAATGATAAGGGAGAAATTTGGTTTGAATAACTGTCCGTTATCACTAATGAATATTTATTTGTTCGGAACACAGTTTTCAGAGAACATACCCCGACCGCTATAAAGTTTTGATTGTATTCCAAAAAGTTTTACATTGGTTTTGGGGTATTTATTAAATGCTTCACCGTATATCTACTCGAAAGATTGCATTATATTTACTGTTCGGTAATATTTATTTTCAGTATGCTTTAAAAAATAAGAGGTAACAATATGATAAAAAATAATTACTATAAAAATCTTTTATTGGAGGCAATAAGTAAAGATGAATTATCAGCTTTTTTAGAAGGGAAAGGCAAATATCATATTAAATGTAATGTAGCTGATACTCCTACAGACTTTGGTTCTGTATTAGATACTGCTTTTTATTTGGCTGATACGAATCCCGAATTAAATATAGGCAGAAAATTTGAATGTGCAATAAAAAATATGTTGCAAGGAAATGAATGTGATATATATTGTTCAGTATTTTTATTCTTTAGCTATATTATTCAATCTTGTCGTATATTGCCCATTAATTACAATGAAAAAGATATGTATTATCGTATAGCAAGTAGAAAAAAGTTAAATGCAACATTTTCATTACCGATTGATAAAATAAGCAAGGTCATGACAAATTCTCTACACAGAAATCAAGAAAGTCTGAAAAGTTGTAAAAAATGGACGGGTAAAAATAAAAGTGAGGGAATTTGGGAAGAGGTAGAAAGACTAAATAATATTATAAAAAAGATTATAATATAGAAATTTTATAACATCATAATTAAAAACACACGAGGTGCTCTATGACTATAGGGTGTCTCATAGTTTGATTTAGCCAAATTAAATTCAAAAACATTTATTAAAAACGGTGTTTCAAACGACACAATAAAAGCTTTTATTGAAAGCAGTGACGCTTTTTATATGCATAATGCACCGAATACAGGTTTGACTACATTTAAAATAACGAACGATACATATTGGGTTGACGATCCTAATTCGGCTTATTACAATAAGCGTGTGGATGGTACCCAAAATAAGGATTGGAATTCGGCAGAGTATATGATAAATCATCCTACGGAATACGAGTATGGATTTGTAATTAACTATAATACTGATGCGGTATATAACGCCGGTTCTGCTATTTTCTTCCATGTCAGCAATAAACCAACAGCCGGCTGTATAGGCATAAGCAGAGAATTTGTTTTGAAATATTTATCTAAACTGAATTCATCTTCAAACCCATATATATTAATAGTTTAAAGCCACCATTAAATTGCAATAACAAATACGACCATCAAATGGTTTAAAAAATCCTGCAAGAGGCCTCTTTCAGCCTCTTGCAGGATTTTTTATAGCGGCGGTTTTTATCGGACTACATTATCACATACAGAAATCTTATGTTACATTACCTATTGTATATAGAATTTTGTAAAATGGCTCTGAAGGTTATTTTAACAGGATTATAAAGGAAATACCTAAATATATGCGCAGAATGCAATAATGCCGAACAATAAATAATTCATTGGTAATGTGTGAATTAAATACAAAGTAAATAATAAATATGTGCATAACAACAGAAAAAGAGGGGCGAAAAGTAAAATTTACCGTATTTTAGCCTGCTTTGTACCGATGCCGTCTTTTCCAAGGATATAATAAAAATTTTTAAATTCCGATTTTCTCACGAAGGTTCTTTGATTCGTCGGTCAAATTGCCGTCATCGTTTAAAATAGGGGTATCAAGGACCGCTTTTATGCTGACGGCTAATGAAGCTGCGGCAGCGATTGCTTTCTTTGAGTCAAGCGAATATTGTGAGTAATCGTAACCCTCCAAATCAACAATTCTCTTCATCTGTTGGATTAACGGCATAAACCGTGCATCCAGTAAAGCCAGCAGACTGTAAAACAGGTCGGTTCTTCTGCGAATCGCAATGCACAGTGCTGAACCGGCATCCATCTGTTCGCAAAATACGCTTGCTTCTGCTACGCTTGCTTCTGCTTTTTCCAGATTTTTTCCGGCCTTTGCACCAACGATGATACCCATAATCATCAAGGCCGGTCCGGCTACCAAGCCACCGAGAACAGCCGTACCTCCGGCTACGCCCATTCCTCCGGCGGCAAGTGAACCGCCGCCGAAGAAGGCTAAGGTTGCGTTGGACGCTGCCACTCCGCTAAGCGAGGAGATAGCAGTACCCGTTGAAGCGGTGGCAAAGGCAGCAGCAGCACTGTATGCACCAAACGCTGCTATTGCTCCGCCAGCCGCACCCGCAGCAGCTCCGTCAGCAACGGATAAAGCAAAATGGCGCATTTCGTCCAGCTCTTTAAATTCTTTTTTATCAATCGTCAGTTTGTTCAGCTCCGTTAAGCCGAGAGAGTCGGTAAGGACAACATTTTTTATCTTTGTAAATATATCAAGAAAATCTGCAATGTTTCCGTTAAGCACAAACAGCTTTTCATTTCCCAGAGCCTCCAGCGATGCCTCACACTGCCTGCGATAGGTATTCAGCCTTTTGGCGGCTTCTTCCATTCTTTCGTTAGAATTCTCGTTCAGCTTTGATGCTTTGTGCTGGTCAAAGCCTGCCATAGTTGTTTTTCCGATGCCTACGGCACCGGTCGCTACGGCGATTCCGATAAACAGCAATGGTAATGGCATAGTTTCTCCTCCTTATTCTTCTGTGAAATCCTTTTCTTTATTTGCGGCTTCTTCTTTTTTAGCGGCTTCTTCTTTTTTAGCGGCCTCTTTTTTGTTTTCGCCGAACATCTTACCCATGCTCCCGAAAAAGCCTGTTACTGCGGCTCCTGCCTTTTTGGAGATAGGGGTGACAGTGTCTTTGATTTCTGCTGTGATATGCTCCGAGGCCTCTGAAATTTTTTCCGATAGGGTCGGATTTAGTTTTAGCTCCTCGACAGAAGGCTCGTTGACCTCGTCCTCAATCAGATTTTTGGCTGCTTCAGCCAGCTTTTCAATCCGCTGTTCGACTTCCTCTATAATCGGAGCAATTTCACGATATGAACGGTCAGACTGAGAGAGCAGGTCGTGTTCATGGGCTACTTCTATTGCCGAACACATCAGATGTTCCATTTCTAAAAAAATATCCGTCGGGATATTGCATACTCTAACAATATGCTTTATAAGTCTGCGTTCGTTATGATGATAGGTTTCATCACTATATGCGAGTGTCAACAGATTCCATACAAGAAACCGTGAGGCGACTGCCTTGTCACCGTCTGCAACAGGAGCAAAAAGCACCTTATCAACGCCTTCTGCAATGACATCATAAAAGTCTTCTTCGTCGATAACTGAACGAAGCTGTTTCTGACACGCTTCCAGCATTTCGTTTTTGTAATCAGGAAAATTAGCTTTATCCAGCTCTAAGCCAATCTCATTAAGCTTTTCGAGTTCACTCTTTGTTATTTCCTCTCCATCTGCATAAAGCAGATAACAGAAAACCATAACGGCGTTTTTAATAGTAATATATTTCATACTTTGTCCTCCTTACAGTTTAAAGCTTTCATCGGAAAGCATCAAATCGTCAAACTCTTTCTGCGTACGGAACTGCGGCTTGCGTTTCAGTGCTGTTTGAATTTGCGTATTAGAACTGAGAAACCCGTTAATATCTCCCTCGAGCATTGCTGTGTCCATTGCATCAATGCCGTTACGAAAAACCTCGAGTTTTTCCGTGAAGTATTTCTCATATGCTGCGACTGTCTGTTCACGGTATTCTCTTATCATCACGACCGCTTCGGCACAATTAGCTTCAATAATCTTTCGTTCTTCTGCGGCAAGCTGATATTCAACCAGAGAAGTCCTTAATTCCTGATATATGGCAACAGCCGCCATATATCCTATTGTGCTTCCTGCTGCTCCCGCAACCACCACCAGGGCACGGCTGCCTGCACCTTTTGCCAATGAGGCAAAAGCGGTTGCGTACATTGCCGCACCTAATTCGCCAAAGCCGTTTTCGCCAAGTTGGACTATGCATTCCGTACCGGTGATCTCACCACGGATAAACTGCAATATTACCTTGCCGACATTGACCGTTGTGCTGACCATTTGTGCCGGCACTGAGGTTCTGGAAAGACTGCGGACATACTCGGAAGAAGCGTTCTGCATGGTTCCTTTAATTACAGCTCCGGAGAAAGCAGTTGCATAGCTGCTTACGGCTCCTTTGCCGGCGGCTTTGGCAACCTCTAAGGCCGCTTTTTGGGGGTCGATTTCGCCCTTTACACATGCAACAAAGTTTTTAACGAGAGAAAGTGAGGCTGACATTGCCGCACCGATACCTGCCTGACTTAAACCGGCTTTATTGGCAACATTGGTGACATCCTTTGCTGTTGACAGCTTTGGATGCTTACGGGCAAATATCGCTTCCTTTTCGGTGACGCTGCTTTGCTTCAAATTCTCACGAGTTTTAGTGATTTTCGCTTTCCGGTCTTCAAGCTTCCTGCATAATTCCGTGTCGCCGCTTTCTTTTGCGTGATCTATCCGCATTTGGATATTCTCCTCCTTTGACCTTAATTCCAGCTTGACTTTTTCATAAAAGTCCTTTGGTATCTCTATTGCAATATCGTTTTCACGGTATTTATCATATTTTTTGTTAAGCAGCCTTTGTGCACACTGCTCTGCGTTGCCGCCGACAAATTTCAGCTGCCTTGCCGTACCCTCCACTACGGTACCGTCCGAATAAACCTCCGCTAAGTCAAACAATTGATCGTTGGAGCCTCCGATTGCCCGTCCCTGAGAATCGGTCTGCGGAGCAACATCGTCGGTTCGTTTGACGAGCTTTTCCGAACCGTCAATTATTCTGTCTGCACTCTCCCTTGTGGCAGCCTTTACTTCTGCGGAAAAGCCCGCCTGCTGTTTTATATTTTGTTCTTTGTAAGCCTCATTAACCTTACTGTCGGCGATAGATTTCAATGAGCGTGTCGCTGTGGTGCCGGCCTCGTTATCCTTGCCCGAAAAGGCAACAAGGTGCTCTTTAACAGCACTGCCAAAACGGTTAACAGCCTCAACGGCGGCACCCTGCAGTGCCTTTTCTTCTGAGCTTTTCTTTTTCTTTTCATCCATTAAACTTAGTACCCATCATAAATAATTTTTTTCATACATCAAATAATTACTGACCTTTTAATGCCAATTATAGCACATAATTGTGCATAATACAACCGTTATTGATAATAGCTCAAAAGGGTTAACCAATGAGCTTACCCACATAGCTGTCGTAGAACTTTTAGTACAAGATTATCTGCCTCAGGTGCAAGTGAAACGGACCTTATTGCCCTTATGGGACATACTTCTATAGAGGTTGACCGTAAGCATTACATCAATCAAGAAGTAAAGAATTCCTCGACAACGCTTCTGTTGTGTTTGATGACAAGCGTGAGGATAACCTCAAAGAAAAGTTTGCCGAATAACGCAAGGAAAAAGCGGAGTATGCCAAAAAGGTTGGTCAGTTAACCATGCAGGTTGACTGGCGCAAAAAAAGTCTGAAGGAATTTGTGGACCTGACTACGAGAGTAAGTTTAGTCAAACCCCTTTTGACGGCTAAAGAAATACCAGCTTCTGTTGGTGCAAAACTGCTTGATATCAATCGTACAAGTATTTATTACAAAGGCTCTCCTGCATCTTAGCATAACAAGTTGATGAACACAGAAATGACCTGTTGACAATTCCCAAGCAAAAGAAATTGAAGCCAAAATAAAGCCTAAAGCACCGTCTAAGGTTAGGGCGCCAAAGCCCCTGTATAATCTTATTTTGGGAAGCACCCTGTCAAGCTTTGCAATCCGTTCGCTAATAAGCTCTGCAATTCCAATCACCAACAGTATGGCAGATATTATTTCAAAATAGCCTATTATAGACTTTGTACAACTCGACTGACCGATAAACAGTAAAATTAAAGAGATAATATATGCTATCCAGCCAAGGTTTGCAGGAATATCGTATGCAATCCAAAGTTTATCAGAGATTTTTGTTTCGTATAATTTCTCCATTTTGTTCCCTCCTTTTTGTTTTTTCTCCGGGGTGCACTATGTAGGTTAGCAAAAGCTAACTATATTTTAACACATATTTTAAAAAATCAATTTTAAATTGCTGAGGGTTAGAGTGTGTTGTTAATGTAAAATATTAAAAATATCAGTAAATATATCATATGTTTTTATATTTAATACTGTTCTGAAAGCTTTCTGCAAAAAAAATTTGTTTATCAAAATCTATTTATTGACAGCTTTTAGTATTATGTGCTACAATAAAAATGCTTGTTGTATTTTTTTGTTAAATTTTTATGGAGGGAAATAAATGGTAGACAAACATTTGCGGTCAATTATCAGCTGGATGCTGGTAATTGTAATTGGCAGTTCCATTTGCAATATACCCGTTTTGGCAGATGATGCCAACGAGTCATATTTGCAGGGAAGTGTTCAGGGTGATATACAAACAATACTGGACAACTCCTTTAATTGGATTAAACAGAAACGAGCCGATGACGGAAGTTTTGGGGATAATGCAACGATAAACGACACATGTTACGCTGTTGAGGCCCTGTCACTGAACAACTATGACATTAGTGATTCAGTACAATGGTTGGGTAAGGATATATCAACCCCAAATGCGGATACATTATCTCGAAAGTTTGTGGCGACTAAGGATGATGTGTATGTTAATGAACTGGTAAAATTGCAAAATAATGACGGGGGATTTGGGTTAAACTCAAATTATTCAAGCGATAACTTTGATAGCTGTTTAGCTTTGGAAGCGTTAGTATTATTTAATAGCGACAAATACAATGAAGCAATTTATGGTGTAATAGATTACTTGTGTAAACAACAAAATGACGATGGCGGCTGGGGATACAATTCCCTTAATTCGTCAGAGCCTAATCTTACACTAAGGATTGCTTGTTCTGTACTAAGGTTTATGAATAATAATAATATAACATCAGATGTTGTAAATAATCATTTGGATAAAGCAAAAGAGTACTTATCTACAGTGCAATGTAATGATACATCTGAAACTTCTTTTGAAACATTTATGCTAAACAGCATACTGAACCTAGAGTACAATAAAATTTCAGATATACAAGAGTCTGTTAGTGAAATTAAGAAATTGCAAATGGGCGACGGCAGTTTTTATGATAACATATATAATACTAATTTGGTAATTAAGTATTTAAACGGCCTAATTTGCTCCGGAATTAAGCCGAATATAAAGGATTTTAAAATTTCTACGGATAAAAGTAAATTATACTGTAATAAAAGCGCCAAAGTTACAGGTAAATTTTCTATAGCTTATAAAAATACTACAAGCCAAAAATGTAAACTTGTAACAACAGTAAGTGACGGCGGCAATATTAATTTTAGCAAAGAAAAGAATATTGTTCTTTCTGAGAATAACACACAGATGAGTGGCGAAGCATTTTCATTTAGTATTATACCTGAAAAATCTAAGCCGATTACAGTTAAGACAGAGATATTTTACAACGATGAGTTAATAGGTCAGTATGAAAATCTTTTGGATGTAATTGACTCAACATCTAAGGCAGATGTACTTATAATACAAAACAGTCTTCCTTGGCGTTCTAATGCTGCAGAAACAGTATTAAACAATCTAAATATAGAGTACGACAAAATGACTGCACAGCAAGCAAAAGAAAACGATTTGTCAATATACAGAATGATTTATGTATCAAATGACCAAAACACTGCTTTTTATAACACAATGTATCAAATAAAGCCAAAGTTGGATTCATTTGTATCTAATGGAGGTACTTTGGTATATGGCGTTTGTGATTCCGGATGGGCAGGAGGTATAAGTGAAAAAATAATTCCGGGTGATGTTATGATAGGCGAGGTTGATTATATCTACAATAATTATATTGCCGATCCTACACATCCTATAGTTAATGCAGAGCTTAGTGACGGTATTCCGCTGACGAACGAGCAGCTATACAATAAGTATGCAAGCCATAGATATTTTGATGTAAACACTTTGCCTGAAAATACTAAGGTTATATTAACAGCAGGTGAAAATAAGCCTACTCTTATTGAATATCCTATCGGAAAAGGTGTTGTAATAGGTTCCACTTTAACCTGGGAGCATAGTTATAACAATAGTTCAAACTGTTTTGGCAGAAGGGCATTTGATGATTTGCTGCTATATGCTTACAATATTGTGTTTGTTGATGAAGATATTAACTTTACTTCAGACATATACACAAACAAAAAGCAGTATTCAACTAACGAGGATGTAAATATCAATTTAAACTGTGGAGTATCGGCATACCAATGTCGAGCTAACGGTATTCTTGAAGTACGGGATAAAGATGGAAACCTTGTTGAAAAGATAGCCGATATTTTAGCTGTTGTATATAAAGAAAAACCGTGGAGCGATACATACAAATGGAATACCGACAAATATGCATCCGGCGATTATGATGTATCTATTAAGTGGTATTCAACAGAGGACGAATTACTGTACGCCACAAAATCTACTATAAGTATATTACCTAACGGAAATGTAACAAACAATGTTAAAGTAGATAAAAATACCTACAAACCAGATGAAGATGTATATGTTACAGATGTAATTAAAAATTCAAGCACAAATACATTTTTAAATAACCTTTCATTGGAAATTCAAATATCCGATGTATCAAATAGTGGCGGAGTTACATTGTCAAAAATTTTCTCATTGTCACCTGAGGTTGAATATCAATTCTCTGATTATGTTCTTGCCCAAAAGCTGGAACCGGGTAATTATATTGTAAATTCTACGGTAAAGTCCGGAGATAACGCATTAAGCACCAGTCAAACTTCATTTGTAGTTGGAAATTATACCGAGCTTAGTGAAAAATACACAGGTAAAATATCTGTGTCAAAAAAGTCAGACAAAGAGCAGACATTTAATTTCTCAATTAAAAATAACGGAGATGACGGCCAAAACCTGACCTTAAAAGCAGTGGTTCTTGATGAAAACGGCCAGCAAGTGGGCTGCATAGAAGAGGAAAAGTTTGATCTATCCAAAAAGGAAACAAAAGCCTTTTCTGAGTTATATAACACCGAAGCATTACCTTTGGGTAATTATCCTGTTGTACTTGTTCTGACCACGCAGGACGGAAAGGATATAATGCTTGATGTTAATGGTTTTGAAATTAACAAAATAAACGAGTACGATGTAAAATTTGTAAACGACGACGGAACAGTGCTAAGTGTTCAAAAAATAGCATATGGTAAGTCGGCAATTGCACCTAAGTCACCAAGTAAGGAAAACACTGCTCAATATACTTATAGCTTTAGCGGTTGGGATACTGACTTCAGCCGGGTAACATCGGATCTAACAGTAACCGCGGTATATAGTGCAAAGGTAAACAAATACACGGTAACCTTTGTAGACGACGACGGCACGGTGCTGGATACTCAAGAAGTGGAGTACGGCAAGGCAGCAGTTGCTCCAACCTCTTTTGGCAAGGAAAATACCGAGGAACACACATATATCTTTAGTGGTTGGGATACCGACTTTAGCTTGGTAACATCAGACCTAACAGTAACCGCAGTATATAGTGCAAAGGTAAATAAATACAAAGTAACTTTTGTAGACGATGACGGCACGGTGCTGGATACTCAAGAAGTGGAGTACGGCAAGGCAGCAGTTGCTCCAACCTCTTTTGGCAAGGAAAATACAGAGGAACACACATATACCTTCAGTGGTTGGGATACTGACTTTAGCCGAGTAACATCAGACCTAACAGTAACCGCAGTATATAGTGCGGAGGTAAACAAATACAAAGTAACCTTTGTAGACGATGATGGAACAGTGCTGAATACTCAGGAAGTAGAGTACGGCAAAGCGGCAATTGCCCCAACCTCTTTTGGCAAAGAGAATACCAAAGAGCACACATATACCTTCAGTGGTTGGAATACTGACTTTAGCCGAGTAACATCAGACCTAACAGTAACCGCAGTATATAGTGCGGAGGTAAACAAATACAAAGTAACCTTTGTAGACGATGATGGAACAGTGCTGAATACTCAGGAAGTAGAGTACGGTAAAGCAGCAGTTGCCCCTAAGGACCCTAGCAAAGAGAACACCCCGGACTATATATATACTTTCAGTAAGTGGGATGTTGATTTCAGCTGTGTAACATCAGACCTGACAGTAACCGCAGTATACGATATTGAAAAAGTTGTTAAACCTACAGAGCCTACCAATCAGGCTACAGAAAGCACAGAACCTGTAACAGCACCAACAGAAACACAGCAAAAAACTGAGCCTGTTACCCAACCGGCAGAAACAAATACGCAACCGACTGCACCTACATCGCCAAGTACAACTCCGGCTTCAACGCCTGCAGCGGTTAATGAGAATACAGTAGAATCTAATGGAAAATCGTTAATTCAAACAGGATTCAATAAAACCAATATTGTGATTCTTTTAAGTGTATTTATAGTAACAGGTTGTGTTATTCGCAATTTGAATAGACGAAAAAAGGATAGACAAAAAAGCGGAACAGGTAATGATTCGGAATAACAGAATAGAGAATGAGGTTAACAATGATTAAAAAATTATTGAAAAAATCCACAGCGCTAACATTGATTGTTACTTTAATGTCATCAACAATTAGTTTTTGCTTAAGCGGTTGCAATGCCAACAGCAGTGTAAATCTCAGCAATATATATACGCCAACATACAGTGATACACTACTGGAAGAGAATGGCAACAAATTAGTTGATGCATATAGTGATTTTAATAATGCATTGGGCAGTGGAAATGTAACAGAAATAAAAAAACTAGGTGCATCACTGAAAGAATCAGTAGAAGAGCTTGTTACAAGCATTAATGACTACAACAATGAAACTCGGCAAAACATTTCCGATGCTGATCAGACAATAGTTAAAAGACAAGATGATTTTACAACAAATTTAGAAAGTAAATCAAACGAACTTGTTGCGGCTGTTGACGCTGTATTAAAAAACGCTGACAACCCTAAAAGCACTGAGTACAAAGAAAATGTAGAAATAATATCTAAAGCTTTTGCTCAAGATAATATATCAACTACAAGTAATGACTTTCAGTCAAATGCAATAAAAAGCGTAGAGCCAAAGAGCAAAGAAATAAATAGCTTTGAGGCATATACCAAAAACAGCATTGAGGCTGTGGGAACATCACAGCCTAATGACAGCTCTCTGAAATTTACAGATGAAACACAGCTTACCGATGAAATGAAAGCGTTGGCTGATGAGCTGAAAACACCGCTGAATGTGTATTCGTACATAAAAAACAAAGTAAATTACGAATGCTATTCAGGCTCACGAAAAGGCGCGGTAGCAACCTTTGAAAGTAATGCGGGTAATGATGTTGACCAGGCAAGCTTACTAATTGCGATGCTCAGATATTTAAAATATCCGGCAAAGTATGTTACAGGTAAGGCAGTTATAGACGCAAATCAGGCAATGAAGCTAACATCTGCCGAAGATATAAAATCAGCAGGAACAATTTTAGCCTCATCCGGACGACCTGTAACGGCACTTATTACAGGCGGCAAAACTGTTGGATTTGTAGTGGAGCAAACTTGGGTAGAAGCATGTGTACCATATACTGATTATAGAGGTGCAGGAAACAACTCCGGCGATAAGATGTGGGTTGCGCTTGATACCAGCGTAAAGGAATATACAAGAGTTAAGGGATTATATGACGATCTTGAAAAGTTTGGATTGTCAGAAGATGATTTATCAATTTCAGCAACTACAACCGATGCCGATGTTAATAAATTATATGACAAGCTTACTAAAATCGAAGAAGAACATTCAGGTGAAGGGGTTGTTTTAAATACAAGAAAAATTGTAGAAGAGTCTCTTACATATCTTCCTCTTTCTCTGCAATATTCTGTTGAATCAATTACAAAAGAGTACAACGCCATAGATGAAAACCAATGTGACAGCATTGAATTTATAATTGATGGTGAGAAAATCTCAAAGCTAAAAGCTCTGGACATATACAGCAAAAGGCTTGTAATTGAATATGCCCCTGAAACAAAAAGTGATGAAGAGATAATAGCAAAGTACGGTTCAATCTTTGAAGTGCCTGCATATTTGGTTAAGATGGTACCTCAGCTAAAGCTTGACGGTGAGGTTGTGGGAACAGGACCGGCAGTAACACTTGGTTCATCACAAACCTTTAAAATGAATGTATATTCTGAGGGCAAAACAAATGTTGTAACTAACCCAATAACAGCAGGCTCTGTTTACCAGATAACAGAGGATATGCAGAATATAACATCGGCCGAAATCACAAAGGCTATGGACGAGGCTAAAAGTATATCCGGCAGCGTAAATACAGATAATGTTTATTCGGATGAATATTTAGGAAAAATTCTTGACTTTGCAGGAAAGACATATTATGCTCAAATAGATATATCAAATTCTTTACTTGCCGAAAAAGAGAATATTTCTTCGACCCGTTCACTTAGTGTGGGAATGACAGGCTATAGTGTTAGAACAAGCAGTATGTTTAACACAACCGTGGGAATAAACGAGGGTAGTCTGTATATAGATATAGACCTAAATTTAGTGTCGGCTGTAAGCAGAAACGGTGACAAAGACAGTGAGTACACATTCGTAAGTACTTCCGGAGTAATATCCTCATATTACGAAAGCCTCATTTGGGAAGAAGTAACCGGTGAAAAAGGTATATCAACAATTTCATTGTTAAATACTGCAATGCAGGAAAAACAGTCACTGTTAATGCTGTCATCTGCAAACTTTGAAAAAGAAAAATCAAAGCTAAATGCAGATAGCGATACAATGCGTGAAATTACCAATGCGGTAAATTCGGGTAAAATAGTAACCATACATTCTGATAAGCTGACAGTTGATGAATGGGAGGGTTACGGATACATAATAACCGACCCGAAAACAGGCGGAGCCGCATATATGATTTCCGGCGGACTTAGCGGTGGTTCAACCTCCGGCAAAGTTACGCTTGCATATCTTGTTGACATAGGCTTTGCAATAGCAGACCTTATACAGGTAATTAATATGATACCGACAATGCTTTCAGCTTTTGCAGTCGGAGGAGTAGTAGGTATTGTACTGGGCGTAATAGTAGCGTCAATAATGACAGCTTTGGTTATTGCGGCGATTAGTGACTATATTTCGTCCATTCAGCTTATGACAGCATATATGAATGGTGACGAAGAGGCCGGAAAGCAGTTAATAACAAATGCATACTTCAATGTTGGATTTGGAGTAGGCGGTGCGTTGCTTGGCGGTGTAGCTAAACGAGCAGTAAAGTTTGTAGCTAAAAACAAAGTGGTTAAAGCACTGGGTGAAGAGTTAGCTGAAAAGCTGTTAAAGAAAACCGCAGACCCAACAGATTTAACCAAGATGTTAAAGAAGTTGAAAAAAAGCGATATCTCAAACGACACAATAAAAGCCTTTATTGAAAGCAGTGACGACGCATACGAATGGTTAGCTAAAAAATCATCACTAGGCCTGTCAGACGAGCTGTTGACTAAATTTATGTCAATAGGCGATGAATATCTCTCTTATTCTGACGACCTAATAAAGGCAATGGGCAAGTCCAAAGGTAATGTAGACACTATGATTAAAATGGTGTCTGACTATGGCAGCACAGCAGAAAAGGCTATTGTAAAGTCGGGTGATTACGCTGTAGATATATACCAACGCTTTGGTCAAAAAGGTCTAAAGGCTGTGTCAAACTATGGTGGAGACGCCGTAATGCTTATCAACCGCCACGGCAGTGATGTAATAGATATAATCAACACCTACGGCAGTAGTGCTGTTAGAGCTGTCGAAAATCACGGTGATGACGCAATAAAGCTCATTAATCGCCATGGTAGTGATGTAATAGATATAATTAACACCCACGGCAAAGATGGAATAAAAGCTGTAAAGAATTACGGTGATGACGCTATAACGCTCATTAATCGCCACGGCAGTGATGTAATAGATATAATTAACACCCACGGCAAAGATGGAATAAAAGCTGTAAAGAATTACGGTGATGACGCTATAACACTTATTAATCGCCACGGTAGTGATGTAATAGATATAATCAACACCCACGGCAAAGATGGAATAAAAGCTGTAAAAAATTACGGTGATGATGCTATAACACTTATTAATCGCCACGGCAGTGATGTAATAGATATAATTAACACCCATGGTAAGGATGGAATAAAAGCTGTAAAAAATTACGGTGATGATGCCATAAAGCTTATTAACCGCCATGGTAATGATGTAATAGATATAATCAACACCCACGGCAAAGATGGAATAAAAGCTGTAAAGAATTACGGTGATGACGCAATAAAGGCGGTAAAAAAGGGTGTAGATCCAACCAATATTAATAAGCTTGCAGATGATTTGGGAATAAAACCGGATTCATACGGAAGACGAGGAATAAAGAATGATAAAGCCGCACAACAGGTTCTGAATTCTCAGTTTACCGCAAAGAAAATAGCATCTACAAAAAGTTTTACCGATACATATGGCAGTATAGCAAAAAGCAATGGCTTTAAAACAGCCGATGAATTTAAATCAGCTACTATGAAGACCTACGACGAGTTGGAGGCACTGGGTACATTAGATAATATAAAAGCTATGAGAAATGCTATACCTGACCCTACCAACACTACAGTTATGCAGAAGGTAGTTGCCCCTAAAATAGCTATGGAGTATCTGTCCGGCGAAAGAACAACTATTACCGGTTCGGTTGCAAAATTTTCGGATACTCAGGGCCTGAAGACATATACTGATGTATACAACGGTCTAAGGTTAGATTACACGGGCGAAAATCTATTTGACGATCTGGGAACGAAAGATGCCACAATGTATGCAATAAGATTTACTTCAGATGATACGACAGAAAAAATTGTAAAGTCAGTAAGGAGCAGTGAGCTTGGCAACCTAGGTTGGGAATACCCATATACAGGTACAGGCTTTATATCGTCAGCGTCAAAGCTGGATATTGGTACTAAAAAACCGTATAGTATACTAGAGCAGGGAAAAACCGTAATTCCTGAATATATTGCAAGAAGTATTGATGGCGGTATTGCACTAGAAATAGGCGCAGAGATGTACAAAATAACAGACAGTGGAGAAGAAATATTGTATGCGATATTTGATGATGGATTCTTCAAAATAATAGGAGATTGATAAATATGCTAAGAAAAGGCAAATTCTGCAAATATAATGGGAAAATTTATAGATGTGCTACTCGGTCACTTCAAGGCACTGTTTTGTTGCGTTCACATGATAAAGAGGATTTAGAAAAAAATGGATTTAAAATAAATCCGTCTTTTGGTAAAAACAAATTTAATGATTTGGGAAGGTACATTAAGGAAGTACCTAAAAAAGATGTTGAATGGTTTTGTAACATATATAATGTCGGAAAATATAAGGGACGGCAAGTTGGCGTAATTCGTGAAACGGATACAGAATATGTTATAACTTCAGGATATGTTTCAGAGGGTGAGCAGTTGTTTACAAAGGAGAATGGATTTGAACAAATAGACAGATATTTGTTTGAGGGCAAGGTGCCTAAAAGCGAGGTAACCGATATGGTAGAAATAAAAGAACCTATAAACAAAGAATTAAAAGCACCGGATGACTGGAACTTTTAAGTTACTTAACCCTTAATCCGAATACCTAAAGTGTAACCACTTTAACAATCAAGCAGAGCATACTTTCGTAAGGCAGTTAAAAGTCCGGAGTGTATACTCTGCTTTTGTTTTATATAAATATATTTAATAAATTAGTATATAGTGTGGAAATATTGCATAATAAATGTTATATTTATAATTACAGTATTTGACTATGCTTCAAAATGTTTTAAAAAGTTAGGAGATTGATAAATATGATAAGAAAAGGATATTATTGTAAATATAAAAATAAAGTCTTTATGTGTGATTTAGATTATTCGACTGTTTCATTAAGATCGAATGACTATGAAGATGTACAAAATAGGGGATTTGAAGATAACCCATACTATGGACAAAAACCCTACTACTGGCAGACTAAGTATCGCAAAATTGTACCTAAAAAAGAAGTTGAATGGTTTTGCAATATATGGAATGTTGGAAAATATAAAGGCTACGATGTTGAAATAACAAATGAAACTGATACAGAATATACTATAACCCCCGGATATATTCCCATCAATAATGGTATATTTACAGAAGAAAACGGTTTTGAAGAAATAGACAGATATTTGTTTGAGGGCAAGGTGCCTAAAAGTGAGGTAACCGATGTCAAGGAGGAGAAAGGACCTATTTGTAAAGAATTAAAAGCTCCGGATGACTGGAACTTTTAAGTAGCTTAACCCTTAATCTGAATACCTAAAGTGTAACCACCTTAACAATGAAGCAGAGCATACACTCCGGACTTTTAGCTGTCTGAAGTGTATGCTCTGCATTTTTTGTTGGTCTGATGTATTATAAGAAATTTATATTTTTATCCAACCTTATCCGCCGAGCCTGTGTCTAATCATACCATATAAGAATCAAGAACTGCCTTTGAGCCTGTTATAATCCTTATACAGACCATATCTTGTTTCAGAAATTGCAGCGGTACATTTTTCTGCCTCCGGTGTAAAGGACAAGCCTTCAACATTGACAATAATTATTACTACAATTTACTACAAAAAAGTCTAAATATACAGGCATATAATATTCACCGCAAGTGCGGCTATGCAGGCAAAGACCGCTACGGTAAGTAAGCTTTTTTCTCTGAATGCCAATACGCAGGCAACTATTAGTCCGGCAACAGCCGATGAATAATTTCCGGTAGAAAAAATTATAGCCGGAAAGGTCATTGCTCCCAGTACGGCATAGGGAATGTAGTAGAGAAAGCTTTTGATAAATGTATTGGTTATTTTACCTTTAAAAATTACAAACGGCAGCATTCTTATGAGGTATGTAACGCCGGCCATAATTATAAGGTAGATAAAAAAGCTTTTAATTTCCATCGGCTTTCTCCTCCTTAACAGGGAAGAATATTGCCCCTGCCACTGCGGCTATAACTGCACATATTATTATAACAAAGCCGCCTGAAACACTGTTTAAAAGAGGCAGCCACTTGAAGCAGCAGCTTAGCAAAACAGAAATAATTACCACAGCCATAATTGCTTTGTTTTTTCGTGCCGGCGGAAGTATTATAGCTATAAACATACCATATATTGCTATATTAAGTGCACTGCGTATAATTTCGGGCAGCAGCTGACCTGCCGCAGCGCCAAGCAGTGTACCGCTGCACCAGCCAAGCACCGGCAGGCTTATTAAGCCGTACATATATGTATTGCTTACATCATTTGGTGAGCCCATAGCTACTGCAAAAATTTCATCTGTTATGCCAAAGGCAATTAAAAATCTATGTATCCCTCTAATTGAGGGGTCGGTCTTTTGTGAAAGGGAGAGGGACATAAGGGAATAGCGTATATTGATTATAAATTGTGTGCATGCCATTTCAAACCAAAGTCCTGCCCCTGCCGTCATTATGTCAAGTCCTGCAAACTGACCTGCCGAGGTAACATTTGTAAGGGAAATTAATACAGCCTGCCACCAACTCATGCCGCCGTTTACAGCCTGAAGTCCAAAGGTAAATGATACCGACAGGTACCCCAACGCAATGGGGATACCGTTTTTTAGTCCGTTTTTAAAATCTTCCATTTTATATTACTGTTAATATTCCTACTGATTTTAAGAAAAGCAACACAAGCATTGCCGGAGCAACAAATTTAATCATTACAGTGTAGAGCCTTTTCCTGCCCATTTTATTGCCGTTTTTTTCCACCTCGTCAATAACGGTTTTAGGCTTAACTATCCAACCGATTAATACGCAGGTGCCTATAGCTACTATTGGCATAAGAATGTTGTTGCTTACATAGTCCATTATATCCAACAGCTGACCGGTTGCTCCGTTTGGCAGCGACGCCTCAAAATACATTATATTGTAGCCTAAGCATACCAAAATTCCAACAACCAAGGCAATTATGCCCTCTATACTTGCCGACTTTACTCTGGACAGCTTAAAGTTATCCATTAGGCTTGACACTACAGCCTCCATAACAGATACAGCACTTGTTAGGGCTGCAAATAACACCATTGCAAAGAACAAACAGCCAATAATGTTGCCGACAAAGCCCATTGCGGCAAATACCTTTGGCAGAGATATAAACATCAGGCTTGGACCTGATGCGTCCATACCCTCAATGCCCGAGAATGTGTACACAGCAGGAATAATCATAACTCCGGCTAAAAATGCAACAACTGTGTCAAATATTTCTATTTGGTTAATTGATTTATTAAGGTTAGCATCGTCACGCACATATGAGCCGTAGGCAATCATAATACCCATAGCGACGCTTAAGCTAAAGAAAAGCTGTCCCATTGCGTCAAGCAGTGTTGAGAAAAAGCTTTTAACGGTAAGGCCCGAAAGGTTAGGAATAACATAAACCTTTAAACCCTCAAGACCTGTTCGTGTAGCACCGTTTGAATCAGTATGGCTAAGTGTAAGCGAGAATACAGCTATTGCCACTACCAGTAGCAGCAAAGCCGGCATAATAACCTTTGAAAAAGATTCTATACCCTTGTTTACTCCACGGAATACTACAAAGGCAGACGCACCCAAAAATAATATTAACATTACTATAGGCTCAATATCGCTTGTAATAAACGAGGTAAAGTAGTTGTCGGCTGCCACCGCTGTGCCTTGGCCTGTTAAATACGCTAAGAAGTATTTCAGTACCCAACCGCCTATTACACAGTAATATGGCATTATAATAACAGGTACTAAGCAGGCGACTACGCCAAGCCATTTCCACTTTTTCTTGAGCTGACCATAAGCCGTAAGGGGACTTTGCTTAGTTTTTCTGCCTATTGCAATTTCAGTTGTCAGCAGTGTAAAGCCAAAGGTTAGTGCCAGTATAATATACAGCACCAGGAACAGACCTCCGCCGTCCTTAGACGCAAGATAAGGGAACCTCCATATATTTCCCAAGCCCACTGCACTGCCGGCCGCTGCCAAAACAAAGCCAAATGAGCCCTTAAAAGAGTTTCGTTTCAGATGTTTTTCCATTTTTTCCTCCTTGTGTTAGAGCATAAACCGACAAAAAGAATAGGAATTTGCTCATTAATTTTTTATAAATAGTTTCTTCATATCGTGTTAATATTACCATAAAAACATACATTGTACAACAATAAAAATAAATAATTTATTTAATATGGAAATAATTACCGGAGTTAATTCATTAGCATACAGTATGTGTATACACATACTGACAATTGGGCTGTAAATAATCCGCTTATTAAATAATTTTACCCATAAAGCACAGCCTGCAAAAATCCAATTGGTTGTGCCTGCCGGTACACCCTTCTTTCTTTGAATCAAAGGGTATGACATTCTGTGGGAAAAAACCTCTGCTGTTTTTTCTGTGAGGGAGGATGTCGAGAGAGGGTGCCAAAGCATTTGCGTTGTTTTTTCTTAAAACAGACGGCTCCCTTTGTGCAAATTTCCGCAGGCTTAGGCAGAGAGTGCCGACTAAGAGCAGTGCAGATAATACTATTTTTTTCTTATAAATAATGTAAGAAAAAACGCCTATTATTCTTTTAAGGTTCTAACAGCATATATTTAGAATAAAGAGAATCATTCTAAAAAAGGCAGCACCTCAACTGCACCATTTCTGCCTTTTCAAAAACGACAAAATGGTGCAGTATGAAAACCCTGATTTTTGGCTTGTTTATCGCAGAAATTAGGGCTAAAAAGAGCCTGAAAACCCCCGACCTATGGGAGAGTAGGGGGGAATGACCTTTGCTGACTAACGGAGGTAAAAATATTTTATGAATAATGACAACACAGGCAAGCACAGCCAAAAAGAAATAATTTACGACTACAGCAGGCCGACTAAAAATGCCTATGACCGATAACTGTATTAGGCGGTGTTATGGTATTGTTAGCTTTAGCAGAAGGGGCGGCAGCTATTTATAGCCGGTGAGCTTTTTTGCTTATAAGGGCTTTCAGCCTTCCAAAAAATTATGTTCTCGGTCAGCTAGGTATATTCATAGACTTATCGCTGTTCAGCTATAAAAGCTTATATATACGGTGCAAAGAAGCAGCGGCAGCTCAACAAATTTTAAATATTGCAATATCTATGTATATTATAGACACAGACGGCTATTTGTGATAGAATACAAAATATAATGAATAATTAATTATTTGTTGTGCAGTAATGAGCAAAATACAGGTAAATTTATTTGGTGGATATTTAATAAGGAGTTTAGATGATATGCAAAAGAGAAACCGAAGGCTGTTAAGCTCAAAGCTTAATAAATACATTGTCCCCGGAATAATGATGTCCCTTGCGTTGCAGCTTGGGAATATTGTTGATACTATTTTTGTAAGTAATTTTATCGGTGTTGACGCTATGTCGGCTATTACGGCAAGCCTGCCGGTTGAAACAATAATCCAGCTGGTGGGGTACTGCCTTGGCATAGGCGGTTCAATAGCTGTAGGCATAATGCTTGGCAAGCGAGATATAGAAAATGCGTCAAAGCTTTTTTCGGCAACTCTTGTTGTTACTGTTTTAGTTGGATTGATTTTTTCTGCCCTGTCGTTCTTCATTGCCGAGCCTGCAGCGAAAATGCTTGTTTCCGGCAGTGGTTTATTTCACTATACAAGGGACTATATTTTTATAAGCCTGCTTGGTGCTCCGGTTATTGGCGTGGGCTTAATGATGATAAGCTACCTTGGTGCAGAAAATCATCCCGAGCTTGCGTCTGCTTATTTAATAGCCGCCAATGTTATAAACCTTGTATTGGATTATATATTTCTTAATTTCACTCCAATGGGCATAGCCGGTGCATCGCTTTCTACAGTTCTGGGCTTCCTTATTGCAATGGTTGTATTTGTTTTTTATGTTCGTTCAGATAAGCGAAATATTAGCTTTGTTCGGCTTAAGCTAAAGGATTTTGCAATTATAAAGGAGGCAGTTGTTACAGGCTTGCCAATGCTTGTTTTTATGGCGACTAACTTTGTAAAAGCACTGGGAATAAATATGATTATAATAAATCTTATTGGTGATGACGGTCTGGCGGTATTTACCGTTTGCGATAATGTTCTTATGATAGTGGAAATGTTTGTAGGAGGCATTATAGGCGTTATTCCGAATGTAGCCGGTGTACTTTATGGCGAAAAGGATTATGTGGGACTTCGTGTTTTGTGCAACAAGATGCTTAAATACAGCTACATAGTTCTTGCTGTGCTGTTTGTGCTTATGATGACATTTACAGAGCAGATAGCTATAATGTTTGGCAGTGACGGCGGCGAGCTTGGCGTACAAATGGTAAATTCACTGCGTATATTTGCGTTCTGCGTTGCTCCGTATCTTTGGAATAAATTTATAATCAGTTATTATGAGTCTATTGAAAAAACAACAATTGCAAGCCTTGTTACTTTTTTGGAGAATGCACTTGTGGTTTTGCCTGCAACACTTGTGGGAATACTTATATGGAAGAAGCTTGACGGAATCGGTATAGACGGTATTGCCGTTGGTTTTGTTGCTTCCGAGGCAATAACCGTACTTGCGGCCTATATTTTCAGAAAGATAAAATACAAGCATTCATCCTTCTATATTGTCCCAAAGGAAAATCCGGGCATAAACCTTGATTTTTCAATTCAGAGTACAATGGACGAAGCACAAAGGGTGCATAAGGAAATTATAAGCTTCTGTACAGAAAATAATATTCCTAACAGCAAGGCAAACCTTGCCGCTGTTTGTGCCGAAGAAATGACAGTGAATATTATTAAGTTTGGAGGTAAGTCTTCAAACTGGATTGATATCAGCTTTTGCCTAGAGGGTGATTTACTTCGCCTTAGAATAAGGGATAACGGTATCAACTTTAATCCGCTTGACTATGAAAATGACAGTGATGAATTTGATATACACGGTATAGAGCTTGTTAAGAAAATATCTAAATCTATGAGTTATATTCGTGCTATAGATATGAACAACACAATAATAACTTTTTAGGAGTGATTAAAAATGTCAGCAATAAATGATACCCGGTTTGACTTTGATTTTCGACCGGTAACGAAGCTCTTTGAAGAGCAGGTAAGCCTTAATTCCCACAAAACTGCCGTTATATCCGGCGGCGAAAGCCTAACATATACACAGCTTAACGAAAGAGCAAACAGGATTGCAAATTCGTTGATTGAAAAGGGTGCAGGCCGTGAAAAGCTTGTAGGCGTTATGCTGGAACGCTGCTGCGATTTCTACTCTGTAAGACAGGGCATTTTAAAGTCCGGCAGTGCCTTTGTAGTAGCGGCTCCGGATTACCCTGATGACAGAGTGGAGTATATTTTTGAAGATTCGCAGGCAATGCTTGTTATTACAACAAGCGATATTGCAGAAAAACGCAAGGGGCTTTTTTCAAAGCTGAAATGTGAAGTGCTTCTTCTGGATAAGCTTCTTGAAAATAAGAACACGGCAAACCCGAATGTAGAAATAAAGGAGCACGACCTTTGCTATTGCATATATACATCAGGCTCAACAGGAAAGCCAAAGGGAGTTATTATTGAGCATATTAATCTTGCCAATTTCGTAAACCCAAACCCTAAAAACGGTGAGCTTTTAGGGTTTACAGAGCGAGGAACAGTGGTTCTTGCAATGGCGGCAATGACCTTTGATGTATCTATTATGGAGGAATTTATTCCGCTGACAAACGGTCTTACAGCAGTTATAGCAAGTGATGAAGAAATTCTAAACCCGCTTATGCTTGGCGAGCTTATTATAAAAAACAATGTGGATGTAATGGCAACAACCCCTACATATGTTTCAAACATAGTGGATTTGCCACAGCTAAAAGACGCTATATCGCAAATAAAGGTGTTCGACTTTGGCGCAGAGGCATTTCCACCGGCACTTTACGATAAGCTTCGTTCGGAAAACCCTAACGCCTATATTATGAACGGCTACGGCCCTACCGAAGCAACTATAAGCTGTACAATGAAGGTAATTGACAGCAATAGAAAAATCACTATAGGCGTGCCTAATTCAAATGTAAAAGTTTATATTGTTGATAAGGATAATAAGCCTTTGCCTGACGGCGAAAGCGGCGAGCTTGTTATTGCAGGTTTAGGCGTAGGCAGAGGATATGTTAATCTTCCTGAGAAAACCGCCGCCGTATTTATAGAGCTTAACGGAGAGAGAGCATATAAAACAGGCGACCTTGCAAAAATAAATGAAGACGGCGAAATAGAATTTTTTGGCAGAATAGACAACCAGATTAAGCTGCGTGGCCTTAGAATAGAATTAGGTGAAATTGAAGAGGTAATAAACAGCCTTGACGGCGTGCTGACAAGCGTTACAGTGCCTGTTGATAATAAATATCTTTGCTGTTATTTTACGGCTGACCGTAAAATCAGCCCTGATGAAATTATTGATTACGCTTCAAAATCACTTGCACATTATATGGTGCCGGAGGTATTTATTCAGCTTGAAAAAATGCCAATGACGCAAAACGGAAAAATCGACAAAAAGGCACTGCCAAAGCCTGTTGTACAGCCTGAAAATCTTAAAGAGCCAAAAACACAGATGCAGAAAAAGATTTTTGATATTGTTGCAAAGGTTGTGGGCAATGACTTTTTCGGAATTGATACCGAGCTTTACAGGGCAGGCTTGTCCTCCGTAAGTGCAATGAAGCTTTGCATTGTTCTTTCCGATGAATTTGGCGTAACAATTAAAACAGGGGACATTCACGATAATAATACGGTTGAAAAGCTGGAGAATTACATAAAGCTTGCACCGAAAATCAGAACATATGAAAAACGAGATGTATATCCTCTTACAGGCTCGCAAAAGGGTATATTTGCAGAGTGCAGTAAAAATCCGGACAGCACCGTATACAATATTCCTTTCCTGTTTAAGCTGGATTCAAATATAGATACAGAAAAGCTTTCTAATGCCATTACCAATACGGTAAAGGCACACTCTTACCTGCTTACAAGGGTATTTTTGGATGATAACGGCGAAATGGTGCAAAGCCCTTGTAATGAGGAGTTTATACCAAAAATTATAAAGCTTACAAACGAAGAATTTAATTCTGTCAAAAATAATCTTGTTCGTCCTTTTAAGCTTGAAAAAAGCCGCCTGTTCCGTGCCGAGATTTATGTAACCGAGGACAAAAAATATCTTCTTACAGATTTCCACCATATTATTGCAGACGGAAACTCCTATGATATAATTTTTGCAGATATAAATAAATCCTATTTAGGAGAAGAGCTTGAAAAGGAAGCCTATACAGGCTTTGACGCCGCACTTGATGAGGAACAGCAGATTAAGGACGGCAAGTATAAAAAAGCCGAAAAATATTTTGACAGCATATTTGACGGGCTTGAAACGGAGTCGCTCCCTCTTCCTGATAATTCAGGGGATAAACCTGAAAAGGGTTATACAGAGAAGCATATAAGAATTTCGGAAAATAAAATTCTTTCCTACTGTGACAAGCTCGGTGTTACACCAAATACCCTGTTTACAGGTCTGTTTGGTATTCTTATGACCAAATATTCAAATTCCGACGACAGCCTTTTTGCTACAATTTATAACGGCAGAAATGATTCAAGGCTTGAAAATACAGTGTGTATGCTTGTTAAGACGCTTCCGGTTTATTGCTCGTTTGAGAATAAAACGACTATACAAGCATATATGAGCAAGCTATCCCAACAGCTTGTATCGTCAATGGCTAATGATATTTTCCCATTTTCAGATATTTGTGCTAAATACGGGCTTAATTCTGACCTTGTTTTTGCATATCAGGCAGAGCTTAGTGACGATTACCCAATAGGCGATACTGTAGCTAACGGCATTGACCTTTCACTGGATATGCCGAAAATGCCGCTGCTTATTCAGGTAAGGGATTATAACAACGAGTATGTACTTACAGCCGAATATCGCAGTGATATGTACAGTAGTGCTTTCGTAGACGAAATTCTTGAAGCATATGAGGCGGCAATGTCCTCAATGCTGAAATCAAAGTATATTTCAGAAATTTCAATTATTTCAGAAAATGCACTTAATAAAATAGCCCAATTTAACAGTACAGAAAGTGAGTACGACAGGCAAAAGACAATATCAGATGCATTTGCTGATATTGTTAAGGCAGAGCCTGACAATACAGCAGTTGTATTTAAAGACAGGAAATACACATATAAAGAGCTTGACGAAATAAGCGACAGGCTTGGAAAGCATATATTGTCAATGGGTATTGGTAAAGAAGATGTTGTAGCAATTCTTATTCCTAGGTGCGAGTTTATGGCTATTGCGCCTTTTGGCGTAATTAAAGCCGGGGCGGCATATCAGCCCCTTGACCCAACATACCCTAAGGACAGACTTATGTATATGCTTGAGGATTCCTCCGCAAAGCTTCTTATTGCAGACAGAGAGCTTTTGCCATTGGTTGACGGCTTTAAGGGCAAGGTGCTGTTTACTGATGAAATTATGCAGCTTGAGGACAAAAATATTGTGTTAAAAAAGCCCGGTCTGCACGATTTATTTATCCTTTTGTACACATCGGGTTCAACAGGCGTACCAAAGGGCTGTATGCTTGAATATGGCAATATTACGGCTTTCTGCCATTGGTATAAGAAATATTATGATGTAGATTACAATACCAAATTAGCGGCATATGCCTCCTTTGGCTTTGACGCATCTATGATGGATATTTACGGTGCTTTGGCAAACGGTGCAGAGCTTCATATTATTCCTGAAGAAATCCGTCTTGACCTTATTGCGCTTAATAATTATTTTGAATTCAACGGTATTACACATGCCTTTATGACAACCCAGGTGGGCAGACAGTTTGCTATGGGAATTGACTGCAAGAGTCTTAAATATCTGTCAGTAGGCGGCGAAAAGCTTGTACCTTGCCAACCGCCGAAGAATTTTAAGCTTATAAACGGCTACGGTCCAACAGAAAATACAATCTTTACAACTGTTTTTGAGGTTGATAAATATTACAATAACATACCTATAGGCAAAGCACTTGACAATGTGAAGCTTTATGTAGCCGATAAATTCGGTCATATTCTGCCTTGCGGTGCTTGCGGAGAGCTGATGATAGCCGGTTATCAGGTTTCAAGAGGTTACTTGAATAAGCCTGAAAAAACCGCCGAGGTTTATACGAAAAATATTTATGATGATACAGAGGACTATGAAACTATGTATCATTCGGGAGATATTGTAAGATACCTTACAGACGGCAATATTCAGATAATCGGCAGAAAAGACGCTCAGGTTAAAATAAGGGGCTTTAGAATAGAGCTTTCTGAGGTTGAAGAGGTTATAAGAAGATATACGGGCATAAAGGACGCAACGGTAGTTGCCTTCGATGAGCCGACAGGCGGAAAATACATTGCCGCATATATTGTGTCTGACAGCAGGGTAGATATAAATTCTCTTAATGATTTTATAAGAGAAACAAAACCGCCTTATATGGTGCCTGCCGTAACAATGCAAATTGACAAAATACCTCTTAACCAAAACCAAAAGGTAAATAAAAAAGAGCTTCCAAAGCCGGAGAAAAAGGCAGAGGAAATTATTAAGCCTGAAAATGAGGTTCAACAAAAAATATTTGACTGTGTTGCTGACGCACTTGGTCACACAGAGTTTGGCATAACCTCGGATATTTACTGCTCGGGACTTACTTCAATCAGTGCAATAAGACTGAACATATTGCTTTCAAAGGCGTTTGATATAGTAATCAAAACCTCGGATATAAAGAATAATCCTACCGTTCAAAAGCTTGAAAGGTTTATTGCAGGTGCAGGAAAGAGCCAAAAGAGAGAGGTTCGCGAAATTTATCCGCTGACGAATACGCAGGAGGGTATTTTCATTGAGTGTACCGCAAATATGGGTACAACAATTTATAATATTCCGTACCTGTTGAAGCTGGGCAAGGGTGTTGACCTTGAAAAACTTGCAGAGGCTATTGATAAAACAGTTGAGGCCCACCCATATTTGAAAACCCGTCTGTTTATGGATGACGACGGAAATGTTATGCAAAGACGGAACGACAGCCTTAGCTATAAAACTCCGATAATTGACGAAATGAACAGAGCAACCCTTGTTCGTCCGTATATGCTCTTTAATGAACAGCTTTTCAGGTTTGAGCTTTACAGGACAGTCGGCGGAAATTATCTGTTCCTTGATATTCACCATATAATTGCCGATGGCACCTCCCTTGCAATTATTATCAACGATATAAACAGAGCCTACGCAGGCGAAAACCTAAAGGCAGAGGAATATACCTCCTATGACCTTGCCCTTGACAACAGTGACGCTCTAAAAAGTGATGTATATAAAAATGCAGAAAGCTATTATAAATCCGTATTTGAAAACGCAGGCGGCAGTAATAATTTCTATCCTGATAAAGAAGGCTCTGCCCCTGCGGCGGAGAATTTCAGAAAGGAAATTTCTGAAATTTCGGTTCAGGCAGTAAGGGCTTTCTGCAAAAAGAGCGGAATTACCGAAAATGTATTCTTTATTTCTGCCTTTGGTCTTACACTTGGTAAATACAATTTTAAGGATAAAGCTGTTTTCACTACAATTTATCACGGCAGAAATGATTCAAGACTTTCCGAAACGGTGGGTATGCTTGTAAAGACACTGCCTGTTTACTGTGATTTTTCCGGAAGTACAAAGGATTATCTTGCAGGCGTTCAGGAGCAGCTTATTGGCTCAATGAATAACGACATATACTCCTTTGCACAAATAAGCCGAGAATTTAATATTAAGGCTGACGCAATGGTTGTTTATCAGGGAGATAACTTTGAGTTCGATACAATAGGCGGAGAGTTTGCAAGTGAGGAGCCTGTTCAGCTTAATGCGGCAAAGGCACCTGTTTCTGTAAGTATTTCTATTGAAAGAAATAAATTTGTCTTTGAGATTGAATACAGAAGCGATATGTACCGTGAGGAAACTGTCAAATATCTTGCAGACAACCTTGTAACCTCGGCAAAGGGCCTTTTAAGTGCCGCTAAGCCAACGGATATAAGGCTTATGTTTGAAGAAGAAACAAAGATGATTGATAATCCTGAGCATATAGGCAAAACCTTTGTTGATTTGTTCAGAGAAACAGTGGCAAAATATCCTGACAGACCTGCAGTAAGAGATGAATTTGGAGAGCTTACCTACAAGGAGCTTGACAGAATGTCGGACTATGTTGCACAAAGGCTTACGGAAAAGGGCTTTGGCAGGGAAAAGGTAGCAGGTATTCTTTGCGGAAGAACAAAGGATTTCACTGTTGGATATATTGGTGCAATGAAGGCCGGCGGAGCATATATTCCTCTTGATCCGGAATATCCGCAAAGCAGAATTGAATATATGCTTAAGGATTCCGGAGCAGAAAATCTTATTGTAGTAAGCAAGTACCGTGAGCTTGTGGGCTTCTACGATAAAAATGTAATTTGTCTTGACGATGTAGCTAAGGAGTCACAAAACTTTAAGCTTTCTGCTAAGCTTACGCCGCCTGCCCCTGAAAATCTTGCTTATATGATTTATACATCAGGCTCAACAGGCAAGCCAAAGGGAGTTATGCTTGAACACAGAAATTTAATGAATTTAATTGAGTATATTACTTCTGCAAGAAAATTAACCGCTGACGATGTTGCTTCTGAATTTGCAAGCTTCTGCTTCGATGCGTCTGTATTTGATTTATTTGCCCCGCTTACCGTTGGTGCGGTTCTGTATATATTCCCTGAAAATATAAGAAAGGATGCTGTGGCAGTTTGCAGGTGCATAAAGGACGAAAAGCTGACAACCGTTACATTCCCAACACAAATGGGCGAACTGGTGGCAGAATTGTTGGACGACGCTCCAAGCCTTAGATTTGCAACCCTTGGTGGTGAAAAGTTTAAATATTACCGTAAACGCAGCTATCAAATGGTAAACGGATATGGCCCAACCGAAAATACAGTTTCTTCAACTGAATTTTTTGTTGATAAGCAGTATGATAATATACCAATAGGAAAATCACAGCTTAATGTTCGCAGCTATATTCTTGACAAAGAGCTAAACAGACTGCCTGTAGGGGCTTCCGGCGAGCTTTGCCATGCAGGCCGCCAGATTTCAAGGGGCTATCATAATTTACCTGAAAAAACGGCCGCTGTTTTTGTAGAAAATCCGTACTCTGTATGCAATGACGATAAGCGACTTTACAGAACGGGCGATATGGTTCGTATGAAGGGCGACGGAAATATTGAGTATATCGGCAGAATTGATTCCCAGGTAAAAATCAGAGGCTATCGTATAGAGCTTGGTGAAATTGAGGGTGCAATGCTTAAAAATGAGCTTGTAAAAAGCTCGGCGGTTAAGGTTATTGAAAAGGGCGGAAATAAATATATTGCCGCTTACTATACAGGTGAAAGTATACCTGACGAAGAGTTTAAGAAATTCTTAGAGCCGTTAATTCCTGATTATATGATGCCGACATTCTTTGTACATATTGATAGTATGCCTATAACTCCGGGCGGCAAGATAGACAAAAAGGCTTTGCCGTCACCTGATGTAAATATAGTAGACGATAATTATGAAGCACCTGTAACCGCTTTGCAGACAGAGCTTTGCAAAATTTTTGAAAAAGCCTTGGGCGTTGAGGGTGTAGGCATAAACGACAGCTTCTTTGACTTAGGCGGCTCATCATTAACAGCCTCAAAGGTTGCTGTAATGTGCCTTTCAAAGAATATTTCTGTTGTATATGCCGACATATTTAAGTACCCTACTGTAAGGGAGCTTGCAGAGCTTGCCGATGACAGCGAGCCGTCAGAGGAAGCAGCAGGCGATAACGAATTTTCAAGCTATAATTACAACAGAATACAGAGCGTTATAAGCGGCAACACCGTTGATAATGTGAATATGATAACAAAGGAGAGGCTCGGCGACATAATGCTTACAGGTGCAACAGGCTTTTTGGGAATACATATTCTTAAAGCATACCTTGACAATTATGACGGTAAGGTATATTGCCTTGTAAGAAAGGGAAGCTATGAATCCCCTGAAAAACGCATGATGAATATGCTGATGTATTACTTTGATAATCCTTGCAGGGAGATGTTCAAGGAGCGTATAGTATGTATAGACGGAGATATAACATCAAAAGAGCAGGTTGACTCTCTTTCCCAATATAAATTTGACGCCCTTATTAACTGTGCGGCCTGTGTTAAGCATTTTGCGGCTGATGATGTTCTTGAAAGAATAAATGTAAAGGGCGTTGAAAATCTTATAGAGCTTTGCAAAAATAACGGACGCAGATTAATTCAAATTTCTACTGTATCTGTGGGCGGAGAGGGCTCGGACGGAGTCCCGCCAATGTCAAGGCTTTTCTGTGAGAATGATTTGTACATTGGTCAGAGTATCACAAACGAATATATCCGAACAAAATTCCTTGCCGAAAGGGCAGTGCTTGAGGCTGTTTCAGGAGGTCTTGACGGAAAGATTATTCGTGTGGGCAACCTTATGAGCAGAAATTCTGACGGAGAATTCCAGATTAACTTTATTACAAACGGCTTTCTAAGAAGCTTAAAGGGCTACAAGGCTGTCGGTAAATTCCCAATGGGCAGTATGCACGAAAGCACGGAATTCTCGCCTATTGATTCTACAGCACTTTCGGTTTTGAAGCTTGCACAGACTGACAGAAGATTTACAGTATTCCATGCATGCAACAGCCACCGCATATTTATGTCGGATTTAATTTACGCAATGCGTGACTATGGCTTTAAAATTGATATTGTAAGAGATGAGGACTTTGAAGCCGCTGTGAAGAATTTTGCAAAGAGCAGTAACAATTCCGACGCTGTTTCAGGACTTATCGCTTATACATCTCATAATGAAAATGATATTTACATACTGGACTACAGCAACAGCTTTACTTCTCAGGCTCTTTATCGATTGGACTATAAGTGGCCTGTTACAGACGACAAATATCTTGCAAGTGCAATAGAAGCACTCGATAAGCTTGCATTTTTTGATTGATTTTTGGAGGTTATTAAAATGGATATTATTAATAAAAAAGACGGAAATAAGGCGGAGCTGGAAATTATCGGCTGGCTGGATACGCAGACAGCACCCCAGCTTGAGGAGGCTCTATCTAAGCTGGGTGGTGACATTACAAGCCTTGTCTTTGATTTTGCAAAGCTTGAGTATATTTCCTCGGCAGGCTTGCGTCAGGTGGTTTCTGCCTATAAAAAAATGTTGGGCAAGGGTGAATTTAAAATTATAAATGTATCCGACGAGGTGTACGATGTTTTTAAATTAACAGGCTTTGACCAAAAAATTAATATAGAAAAATGAAAAATTCTTTGTTAAAGAGGATAGTTGTTTATATTTGTGCGGTGTTCTTGGCGGCTATTTTGGTCTTTGGTTCGCTTAGCTGTATTGACAACATTCAGCGAACCACAAGACTCACAACAAATATTGCCAAAAGTGCGTCGTATATTGTATCCCAAATTGCAAGTGACTATGATATGGAGAGTCTGCTAAATAATCCGTCATCCAAAAGGTATAGTTATCTACAGTCAAGCCTTCGAAGCATATGTATAGGCGAGGGCTTAGAGTATATATTTATATATATTCCGGATACGGAAAATAATCAAATAAAATATGTTATGGTGGTTGCAGCCGACGAGGAGAAAAACAGAGAGGTGTTGTCAGACAGAAAAGCCGGCACGATTGTAGAGCATAAGCTTTTTGATGCAGAGGTAAAAACATGGAACAGCGGAGAATCAACCGTATATGAGTACAGCAACGAAACATATGGAAGATTTGCATCATCGTTTAACTGTATTTACGACAAAAATAATAATCCCGCAGCCTTAGTGTGTGCGGATTATTCTCTGGAAAAAATCTACACTGAAATTATATCCGAAACAGTTCTGAAAATGTCTGTTGTTATTATTGTACTTTTTTTATTGTTTGCACTAATGGCATTATTTATCAAAAAGAAAGTATACAATCCTATAACTATGGTTTTTAACGGTATGAAGGATTACATAACTGATAAAAAAGTCGGCAAAAAGACCTTTCAGCCTATAGACCTGGGAACAAATGACGAAATACAGCTTATAGCAAGCTTTTTTAATGAAATGGCTGCGGATATTGACAGCTATGTTGATAAAATAGAAGCACTTGCAGGGGAAAGGGCAAAAGCGGAAACAGAGCTGGAGGTTGCACGGCGGATACAGTACGGCATTATATCCAAGGAAAAAAATATCTGTATGTCCGACAGCTTTATGATATCGGCAAGAATGAAATCAGCCAAGCAGGTTGGCGGTGATTTCTATGATAGCTTTCCTCTTAAAAACGGAAATGTATGTACCGTTATCGGAGATGTTTCCGGCAAAGGTGTAGCGGCGTCATTGTTTATGGTTTTTGTAAAAACCCTTATAAGGGAAAAGCTTACGGATATTTCAAACGCTGCAGAAACCGTTAAATCAATAAATCTTGATATTTGTCGGTCTAATCCGGAGGAGATGTTTGTAACGGCGTTTATTGCGATTTTTGACAAAGCATCGGGCAAATTCTGTTATGTAAATGCCGGTCATAACAAGCCGGTTATAATCAGAAACGGAAAAGCGGAATTTCTTAATTGCCCTCCGTGTATGGCTTTGGGTGTATTTGATGATTCTGAATATAAGCAGTACACCGCCGATTTTTCAAACGGAGATATTCTTTACCTTTATACTGACGGTGTAACAGAGGCTGTCAACGAGAATAAAGAGTTTTTCGGTGAAAAAAGACTTTTAGATGCCTGCACCGGTACACAACATACTGCCAAAGGCTTATGCCAAGGTATAAGCAGCTCATTGATAGAATTTATAAATACAGGTGAGCAATTTGACGATATAACAATGCTTGCAGTACAGCGCCAAGACAGCACTTTAAAGCTGAACTGCCGACTCTCGGAATTGGAAAAAATACGGGAGTATATTTTTAAGACGGATTTAGATGATAAGCTGAAAAGGAAGATTTTTCTTGCCTGTGATGAGGTTTTCTCAAATATTGTAAATTATTCCGGTGCTGATTTAATATCGGTTTTGTACAATAAAACCGCTGATAAGATAAGTATTATTTTCAGAGATAACGGTAAGAAATTTGACTATCTTAAGGATATGCCAAAAAAGGATTTTGACGATTTTGACAATGGCGGAATGGGAATAATGATTGTCAAAAAGCTTTGCACCGACATAGTGTATAACTATATAAACGGTGAAAATATTCTTGAGCTTATTTTTACTCTGTAATTAAAAATCAAAAGCCGAAAAGCCTCTAAGAAACAGCAGCCTGTTTTTGAGGTTGCCTCTCTTTTTTATTGGGCCACATCATTTTATTACATACCCGGCAGGGAAAAAAAGGCACATAAAGAAAAATTAACAGAGAAGCTTGACGGTGCAACGGCCGCAATTATGGCACTTGACCGAGCAAGTAGCTGTGGAAATGATAATGGTGCGTCAGTTTATGATGATAGAGGGCTGTTGCTTATATGATACTTTAGCATATTTAACCTTTAATACTCTATAATATAAAAGGAATATTCTCTTAATACATTGACTATTCCCTTAAATTATACTATTATTAAAGGGAATAGTCATGGAGGTGAGGTTATGAGGACCTTTAATTATTCTGAAATTAAAAACCAAAAATGGGACTCAGAAATTCTGGGATTAGTAGCTGCAATATATAAAGAGGCTGGAAAACAAGAATTATACCTTAAGCAACGACCGGAAGAATTAGAAAAATTAGTTGAAATTGCAAAAATACAAAGCACAGAAGCATCTAATGCTATTGAAGGTATTGTAACAACTAACACTCGTATAAGACAGTTAGTAGAGGATAGGACAACTCCTAAAAATCGTGATGAGCAAGAAATTGCAGGCTATAGAGATGTACTAAATGTTATACATGATAGTTTCGATATAATTCCGGCTTCACAGAATTATATATTACAGCTTCATAAGATTTTATATAATCATATGAATAACCCGATGGCAGGCAAGACAAAAAGTGTACAAAACTATATTAGTGCATCATATCCTGATGGTCATGTTGAAACACTTTTCACTCCTCTTTCTCCCTTTGAAACACCTGAAGCACTTGATAAAATATGTGAAGAATATAATAGAGTAATAGGAAATTTTGAAGTAGAACCATTGATTGCTATTCCTATTTTTATACATGATTTTCTCTGTATTCACCCTTTTAATGATGGTAACGGTAGAATGAGCCGTTTACTTACAACTCTATTGTTATATAAAAATGGGTTTTATATTGGTAAATACATTTCCTTGGAATCAAAAATTGCAAAAAATAAAGATTTGTATTATAACGCATTAAGGCAGTCACAGTACGGATGGCATGAGGGAAAAGAAGATGTTATTCCTTTTATCAAATACCTATTAGGTACAATTCTTTCTGCATACAAAGATTTTGAAGATAGATTTGCTCTTATAGAAGTAAAATTACCGGCTATTGAAATGGTAAGACAAGCAACTATGAATAAAATAGGGCGATTTACCAAACAAGATATTCATGAGCTTTGCCCTTCTTTAAGCATAAGTTCTATTGAAAGAGCATTGAGAAAATTAGTTGATTCAGAGGAATTAAAAAAAGAAGGTGCAGGTAAAAATACTTGCTATTATAGATTAAAGTAATTTCCTTAATATATTAACTATTCCTTTCAAAAAGACTATAATTAAGTGATAGAATAAAAAATTATCTAAAGTATCTGTTTTGATGCTTACGAGGGAAGAAATAGTTTTTTCGGCAAACAACAAACAAGGCGGCTGTAAGCCGCCTTGTTTGTTTTAGAGAATGTATTAGTTATGGATATATTTACTCAATATATAAAGTAAGAAAAGGCTAAAAGTACGAAGCGGTGTTTTTTACACCTCTGTACCGTTTATTCTAAAGTGGCTTCGTTGCCCTTGTACATTGAGTGAAATTTTGTTTTCGGCAACTGTTCCCACAGCCTTAAAGGGGATATTTCTGATTAGCGTACAAAAAATGCCGCTGAGCTCCACTTTGCCGTCATTACTTAGCGTACCCTCGACAGGCTCTGTTTTGCCAAAAAGTGACATGGTACCCTTAATTGCCCCGTTGTTTTCGGTAAATGCAAGAGTACCGTACCTTTTGCCCAAGGGTACGCTCATAACAATCTTGTACTGCCTAGTAATCATAAGCGACTCCTTCCCGAATATCTGCGTATATCTTTAACTTGAATATAGTATACAGCAAAAATATTAATTATAAAACCAACAAATTGCTGTGGTTTGTGTGGATTAATTTCTTTTTTACGGCAAAAAGTTAGGTTTTACGGACAAATGTCCGTATATGTCCGTTGTCAAGGGCAGGGTGTAAGTGTATAATTACTAAACAAAGGGGGATGGTTTATGAAGCATCGTGAGGCAACATTAAAAACAAAACAGGCTTTGGCGGCTTCGCTGAAAAAATTTATGATGAAAAAGCCTTTTGGAAAAATAACAGTCAGTGAGATTATAGAGGACTGCAAGCTGAACCGTAAAACCTTTTATTATCATTTTGAGGATATATATGCACTGCTTAAGTGGATGTTTGAGCAAGAGGCTATAGAGGTTGTAAAGCAGTTTGACCTGTTGGTTGATTATGAAGACGCAATTAACTTTGTAATAGATTATATTGACAAGAATACACATATTCTTAATTGCGCCTTTGACAGTCTGGGAATGGTTCAAATGAAACGATTTTTGGATGACGATTTTCTTGAAATTACACGCAGTCTTATAGACGGTGTGGAACAGGAGTACGGGTTAAGCGTAACAGACGATTTTAAGGATTTTTTAGCTAACCTGTATGCCGAGGCAATAGCAGGGGCTATTGTAGATTGGTTTGCCGAAAAGGATAAACGCCCAAGAGAAACATTTATTAATTACTTTATAATTATGATTCGTTCGTCACTGCCGGCAACACTTATGTCTGCCCCTAAAAAATCAATAAATTAAAAACAGGTGAGGCTGTACGCCAACACCTGCTTTAGAAAGTAATGCACATAATGTGCTGTAAAATTTAACTTTTAACTTTTTAGTTCAAATTAAAATTCATTACCCGGGAATTTTGGAATACCCTCAAAGCCCGGCTTAAGGTCATCATCAGTTGGTATATAGTCGGTCATAACGCCGTCGTTAAACTTTTCGTAAGCCAACATATCAAAGTAGCCTGTACCGGTTAGGCCAAACAGGATAGTTTTTTCTTCTCCTGTTTCCTTGCACTTTAGTGCTTCGTCAATAGCAACTCTTATTGCGTGACTGCTTTCAGGTGCAGGTAAAATACCCTCAACTCTTGCAAATTGCTCTGCTGCAGCAAATACTGAGGTTTGTTCAACCGAGGTTGCTTCCATTAGTCCATCGTGGTAAAGCTGTGAAAGGGTAGAGCTCATACCGTGGTAGCGCAAGCCGCCGGCATGGTTAGCAGACGGAATAAAGCCACTGCCGAGTGTGTACATCTTTGCAAGAGGACACACCATACCTGTGTCGCAGAAATCGTAAGCAAACTTACCTCTTGTAAGGCTAGGGCAGGAGGCAGGCTCAACAGCTATAATTCTGTAGTCCTTTTCACCTCTCAGCTTTTCACCCATAAACGGAGAAATCAGACCGCCCAGGTTAGAACCGCCGCCGGCACAGCCTATAATAATATCAGGCTTAACGCCGTATTTTTCAAGTGCGGCCTTTGCTTCTATACCAATAACAGACTGGTGAAGAAGTACCTGGTTAAGCACACTGCCAAGTACATAACGGTAGCCCGGTGTAGAGGTTGCCACTTCTACGGCCTCAGAAATTGCACAGCCAAGGCTGCCTGTTGTGCCCGGGTGCTCCTTAAGGATTTTTCTTCCCACAGCTGTTTCGGTTGACGGTGAAGGAGTTACGCTTGCGCCGTAGGTACGCATAACCTCACGCCTAAAAGGCTTTTGCTCGTAGGAAACCTTTACCATATAAACCTTGCAGTCCAGTCCGAAGTAAGAGCACGCCATAGAAAGTGCAGTACCCCACTGGCCGGCACCTGTTTCGGTTGTAACACCTTTTAAGCCCTGTTTTTTAGCGTAATAAGCCTGTGCAATAGCACTGTTTAGCTTGTGGCTTCCGCTGGTGTTGTTACCTTCAAATTTGTAGTAAATTTTTGCAGGTGTGCCAAGAGCCTTCTCCAAGAAATAAGCTCTTATTAGCGGTGATGGTCTGTACATTTTGTAGAAATTCTGAATTTCTTCTGGAATGTCAATGTATGGGTCAGTGTCGTTAAGCTCCTGCTGTACAAGCTCGTCGCAGAATACAGGACTTAATTCCTGTGCAGTCATCGGCTTTAGTGTAGCCGGATTTAGCAGTGGTGCCGGCTTATTTTTCATATCAGCACGCACATTGTACCACTGTGTAGGAATCTCGCTTTCATCAAGATAGATTTTGTAAGGGATTTTCTTTTCGTTCATTATATTATGCCTCCATAAATTATTTTGCACTGTTTATACACAATAAACCAACGGTTATTATTTTAGAACTATCAGCACTTGCACACATTATACCATATATTTTTCATTATGTCACCCTTTATTGTGCAATGTTTGATACGATGTGTGCAATAGTGCTGAAAAGTATCTAATTCACACCAAAAGGCACTGCTTTTTGTGTAGGGCATAGTTAATTATTTATAAAATATTAATATGTTTCATTTAGTTGAAAGGAGAAATATTATGAAAACATTAAAGAAAGTATTAGTGGCTATAATTGTAGCCTCGGTAGCAGTAGCTACTACTGCCTGCGGAAGCTCTGACAATGATTCATCCTCTTCAAGCAGCTCATCTTCAAGCTCAAGTCAGGTACAGCAAGCAAGCACCAAGGAACAGACTGACGATGAAAGCACCGAAAATGATATTTTTGAAATACTGAAGGAAAAGCTGAAGAATAAGGATGACAGCAAAAACAGCTCCCGAGAAGAGAGTAAGGACAAAAGCCAATCCGGCAGTTCGTCTAAAGCTGATAAAAACGACAATGAAAATAACAGCAAAAGCACCGATTCGCAAACCACTTACAGTTACTCATACAGCTCCTCAATAAGCAGCAGTCAAAGCAGTTCACAAAGCTCATCAAATTCAGGCACAGCCCCTGAAAATAGCCATGCAGGCAAAGCATGGCATAATGCAGAGTATAAGTATGTTCAACACGATGCAGAAACAAAAAAGGTTTGGGTAGTAGACCAAGCCGGATTTACATACGAAAGGCCTATATACAGTATTAAAAAGGTTACAATATGCAGTGACTGCGGCAAAGATATTACCTTTGACCACGACCACAGCAGCATAGAAATTTCCAAAGGCCATACAGGTAAATTTAGTATAGAAACAGAAAAGGTGCAGACAGGCACAAAAACAATAAAGGTTGAGGAAAAAGGTCACTTTGAGGTAAAGGTAGTTAAAAAAGCATGGACAGAAAAGGTGCTTGTGCGTGAGGCCGGCTGGTATTAATAGGAATATCTGTGGTTTTCCTATTAAATAGAGTGACATATGTATGGTAAATATAATATGTGGCAAGCTATTTAAAACAGCAGTTGTTCAAACCTGCCATTAAGCAATAAAAGTGAATTATCGGAGGGAGAAATTATGTGTACGGCCGCAACCTATAAAACAAAGGATTTTTATTTTGGAAGAACCTTAGATTATGAAATTTCCTATGGAGATAAGATAGTAATTACGCCCAGGGGCTATGTGCTTAACCTGCGAAACGGCGGTCAGATAAAAAACCATTATGCAATGATTGGAATGGCGTGTGTTATGCAGGACTATCCTTTATATTATGATGCAGTTAATGAGAAGGGACTTGGAATAGCAGGGCTAAATTTTGTGGGAAATGCCCATTACAAAAAGCCGACGGGGGAAAAGGACAATATTACCCAGTTTGAGCTGATTCCTTTAATTTTGGGAAAATGCTCCACAGTAAAGGAGGCACGGCAGATTTTAGAGCGTATCAATTTGATTGATACACCGTTTACGGAAAATCTGCCTACGGCTCAGCTTCATTGGATTATTGCAGACAAAAACGAATGCATTACTTTAGAATCGGTGGAGGAGGGGCTAAAAATCTATGATAACCCTGTAGGAATTCTTACCAACAATCCACCCTTTAACTATCAAATGTTTAATCTGAACAACTATATGCAGCTTTCGGCAGAAAACAAAAGCAATACCTTCTCAAGGGACTTAGAGCTGAACCGGTACAGTCGTGGAATGGGTGCTATTGGCCTTCCGGGAGATCTGTCCTCCCAGTCTAGGTTTGTGCGTGCAGCCTTTGTAAAAATGAATTCTATTTCCGGAGATTCCGAGAAAGAAAGTGTAAGCCAGTTTTTCCATATTCTCGGCAGTGTAGACCAACAAAGGGGATGCTGCAAGCTTGAAAAAGACAAGTACGAGATTACTTTGTACACCTCCTGCTGCAATACAGACAGGGGAATTTATTATTACAATACCTACGGCAACCACCAAATCAGCGGAGTAGATATGCATAAGAAAGACCTAAACGGAGATAAGCTGATTGCCTATGCACCAATCAAGGGCGAGCAGATTAATATGCAGAATTAGGTTAAATTTATAAGGCTCTGTAATAAAAGTTGGGGTAAGAAAGAGAGCCTACAAAATAAATTATAAAAAAATTAGCACAATTTAAAGCCTTCAATAAAAAATAGGGCTTTCGCCCTATTCAAGAAAACTATTCATTTTATACCTTCACAGGCAAAAAAACAGTCACTTTCTTTATTCAAAAAAGTGACTGTTTTACTTTAACTGATTATGCATTTAATATATCAATACCAGCCTGCTTCACGAACAAGCTTTTTTTCAGTCCAAGCCGGCTTTACTACCTTCTTCTCCCAATGACCTTTTTCTGGGATAGTTTTAGTGCCTACTTGAATTTCACGCCATTCGTCGTGATAACTGCCGGTATGTCCTGATTTTATTTCATAAATACCGTGGCTATCCATAATATCAGGGGTTAAAATGATACCGCAATCATTACAAATCGTAACACCGTGAGTTTCATAAACAGGCTCTGTTGTAGCCGGCTGGTCTACAACCCATACCTTTTCAGTTTCAGCAGGGTGGTTAATAACCTTGTACTCAGCTTCGTGCCAAGTCTTGCCTGCGTGTGGGTTTGCCTGTGAGCTGCTTGAATTGTTGCTCTTGCCGTTGCTCTTGCCGTTGCTCTTGCCTGTGCTGCCGGAATTATTATTTTTACTTGAGCCGTTGCTGCCGGAGTTGCTGTTCTGATTAGGTGCAGAGCTGTTGCTGCCGGAGCTGCCTCCTGTACTGCCGCCGGTTGTTGTAGTGGTGTAATAATAGGTTATTTCACCGCCGTTGCCGGAGCTGTTGTTATTGCTCCTATTTTCGTTATTTTTCTTGTCTGACTTAGAGCTGCTGCTTTTCTTGTCCTTATCCGACTTAGAGCTTTTGCTTTTCTTGTCTTTATCCGATTTAGAAGAACCGGTTTCGCTTTTTTTCTCTGTTGCCTTTTCGGTGCCTTTTTCCGTAGCCTTGGTGCTGCTTTCCGTAGCTTCAGTGCCTTTTTCCGTAGCCCTTTCGTTAAGGACGGTTTGTTGTACACCACTTGAGCCTGCCGATGAGCTGCTTGACGAAGCTGCATTATCGTTGCCACAAGCTGCGGCTGCGGCTGTCATAGTAATTAAACACATTGCTATAAGTATCTTTTTAATTGTTTTTTTCATAACGCATACCTCTCTTTTCTAAAATTGTTATTTTGAATAAGCTTTTCTACACCTTAATTATAACAGGTACAAATGGCGTTTTTTTGCAAATTTCTTGTAATTTGACTTTTTTATAAATTTTTATTCATACGCTAGGATGTTCGCAGCCACCTGCATTCATAATATATCCATTGCAGTAAAATTCTGTATTTACTAAATTAAGAATATTATATTTCAATAAGATACCATTGTCAATATTTCATAGTAACCCTTCGTTGATTTCATAGTAACCTTTACTAATGCTTTCAAAAAGCACTATACCAAACTTTGATTTATTTTTTACCTAAAAATGGGTCACATCTATTTACAACGCAGAAGGAGTAACGATAGTATATTTGGCTTCTATTGAAATAATCACATTTCCGTGATACAATATGCGAAAAATGGAGGTACAATATGGCAGTCAGTTATAAAAGACTTTTACACTTAATGATTGAACGAGATATTTCCAACGCACAGCTTATGCGTGAGGCTAACATATCCTCAAATATAATGATGAAAATAAAAAAAGGACAATATATGGCACTTGATAAAGTAGAAAGTATTTGTAAAGCTCTTGATTGTACGCCAAATGATATTTTAGAGTTTACATCTGAAACAAAAGATTCAAGACCTAAAGGATACGCAAAGTAATTACTTGTCAGAATAACCGGTTATTGAATAAAAACGAAAAGGGATGATAAGAATATGACTCAATACACAGAATTACTCAATATCAAGGCTGAAACGCTGTCAATGGACGATGACGGCTATGAAGAAAATCTGGTTGAAGTAGCTACTCTGTTTCGTGGGTTTGATGAGGCGCTAACATCATTTATGGAGGAGTATGGATACAAAGGTGATTTAGCTGATGCATCTGCAAAGGCACAGTTTCTTCGTGAAAAGTTCAAGACAGCTAATGTGAAACCACCCCGTGATTTCAAGGAGTGGTTTGAACCGAACAAGAAAATTGCTCGCAAGACGGCTTTTCAAATCTGTTTTGCGTTCAACTTGGGCGTTGATGAGACTAACAATTTTTTTAGATGTGTTCAGTTTGAACGTGGTTTTGATTGCCACACCATAAGCGAGGCTGTTTATTACTTTTGCATGAGAAACGGTCTTTCATATACTGAGGCACAAGAGATTATTGACCGTATTCCTGTGCCTAAAAAGGTAAAAACCATTTTCAACCGTGAGGTTCTTTATACCGGAACCATCATCGAATACATAAACGGCATTGACGATAAAGAAAAGTTGATACAGTACATCATAGATAATATAAACGATTTCCAGTACAACAATGCTACTGCTATCAAATACATCCAAGAGCTTTGGTCTGAGATTTCCAAGACAGACGGATTGGCTGCACAAGAGGGCACGATTATAGATAGAACCTTTAATCGGTTTGAAGACAGACATAGAAAAGGTGTGACAGACACTCGTTCTACAGAAGTTATTACCGAAGAAATCCGTCAACAGGAGCAAGAGGTCAAGCCAGACGATTATGTAGTTGCCGGTTCGGATGCCTCAACATGGATTATCTTCTCTCAGATAATCGGTCTGGCAAACTACCAAGAAAGAGAATATGCCACCAAGTATGACCGCTCTCTGTCTTCGGTTTTATCCGAAAACAAGCTAATGCCGTTAAAGGCGGCTTACTGTTTTCCGAGCAGACAAAACATTGACAAACTCATTCGTGGAGATTTAGTCGGCAATGATGAAATCATTCGGAAGATGCTGATTTTCCTTGTTTTCTATACTCATTGGGCAAAGCTCATCATCAGCAAAAACGATGCTTTCTATTCGGCAAAGTTCTCTGATGCTGAAAGATGTCTGGACACGATAAATGCTCGTCTTTTGGATGCAGGCTATCCGGAATTATATGCCGGAAATCCTTATGATTGGCTCTTTAAGTGGGCGTTGAACGACGAGAATCCCCTTATCGCTTTCAGATACTATATGGGCGAGATTTTTGCCATAAAAGGAGAAAATACCGAGGATTGATTTTGCATTGGCAAAACCAAACTCTGAAAACCATACGCTATAATCAAGTCACAACGACGAAAAGGTGGTGAACTTATGGACCATAGAATTGCTTTGAAATCGAATACTCCACTTCACTTATGCAACGATAGAGGCGAAGCAATTCATTGTGTTATCGAAAGCGAAATAGGTCGTGGTGGCTCTTGCATTGTGTATGAAGCAGCTCGTATAACTGATACCGGCGATAAAACGCTGTACAGAGTAAAGGAGTTTTATCCTTATAAGCTCAATATTTCTCGTGACGAAAACAACGGTCTGACCCCATCGGCTAATGATGCCGAGGTCTTTGCTCAAAGACAGGAGCAGTTTCGTTCTGACTTCTCACGTACAAATCAGTTGTTTTATTCTGATACCAATTATTCCTCGATGGCAAATCAGCTTGATGTTTTCAGACAGAATGGTACTTCCTACATTCTGTCAGCTTATTCTTCCAAGAAAACATTGGCAACATATAAACCGGAAAGCCTAAAAGAGTGTATCACACTCGTTAAGAAAGTAGCTTATGTCCTGGGTAACATTCATAAGCAGGGGTATCTCTACCTAGATACCAAACCCGACAATGTGCTTGTTGTTGACGGATACCAAAAACAGATTCAGCTCTTTGATTTCGATTCGCTTCTTTCCATTCAAGAAGTCAGAAAAACAAGTAAACTGAACTGTAGTGATGTTCGGCTCTCTTACTCTAAGGGATTTGCTCCAATTGAATTGCAAACCTCAAAAATCAAACGTCTGGGTGCTCACACGGATGTTTACAGCGTGGGTGCATTACTGTTCTATCTCTTGTTCGGCTACACACCTACTGCACCCGATTGCGAGACGGATGCTGTGTTTGATTTTACCAAAATCCAATATGATTATCGCAAGTGTGATGATAGACTTTTCGGCTCTTTATCTGATTTTTTCCATAATGCTTTGGCTGTTTATTACGCAGACAGATACCAAAGTATGCAGGAGGTCTCGGAGCAGTTGCAGGAAATCGAAAAGTATGCCGACCTTGTGATACCGAGAATCTATTCCACTCAAATTGCAAAGCCTAAGATTTTCTATGGGCGTGAGCTTGAGTTTGGAGAATTGGATAGGCTCTTGGCAAACCTCGATTATAACTGCCTGTTTCTCACCGGTATGGGTGGTATCGGTAAAAGTGCGTTTATCAGAGAATACCTGACACGCCGCCGAGGAAAGTTTGATACGGTTTTGTATGTCTATTACAAAGGCAGTATTGCGGCAACCATATCCAATGACAGCAACATTGAAATAAATACATTAAGACAAGACGAAGAACCCAAGAACGGCACAAGATACTTTGACAAGAAGCTCCGGAAGATTCGTGAACTTGTAAGAGGAACTTCATCCGTTTTAGTAATTGACGACTTTACCGGCGAGTTCGATGATGATTTGATGGAACTTCTTAAAACAGAGCTAAAGATTATCCTTTTGAGCCGGAAGGCTCCCTTTTATCAGAGCTGTCAAGAAATGAAGCTCTCTGCAATTTCGGATTTGAATGCACTTCGCTGTATCTTTGAAGATAACCTTGGTCGTTCTATTGAGGATAATGAGCAAGATGGCTTTGAGCAGATTTTGAAACGTGTCGAGGGACACACTCTTGTTCTTGAACTGATTGCCAAGCAGATTGCCAATAGTCACATCACTATTTCGAGTGCAGCATCTTTAACAGATGAGCACGGTTTTTCTGCTATTGCACCGGAAAAGGTTGATTACGAAAAAGATAACAAGCAGACCAGCGATACAATCGGAAATATCATAGACGCTCTCTTTGAGGCGAATATGCTTTCAGCAGAAAAGAAAGTCTTGATGAAGGTTTCCTCTTTGCTCAGTGACGACGGAATAGACATCAATTATTTTCAGCAGATTATGCAGCTCGTATCCAAGGATGATTTGAATGAACTTATTAAGGACGGTTGGCTAACAATTTCCGGCGATACGTTTTCTATGCATAATGTAATCCGGGAAGCTGTACATCGTTGGGAATGGACACCGGAATATATCAATGCTACAGAGCAGTTCTTGACATACTTCTATGTGGAAATCTGTTTGGAATCCACAAAAAACAACTATCCGAAGAAATTGCGAAAATATATAACTGCCGCCGATGCAGAACTGCCACCGGAGCTGAAAGACAAATGGATATTCCAGAAGTTGATTGCTTATCGTGACCGCAGCATGAAGAAAAACGACAAATGGCGTGAAAAGAAGTTCAATGAACAGGGACTTGTCGGTAAGGTGTATCGTGAACGATACGCTCGTATCAAAGATGAATCTCCTGCAGATATCGAAAAGTTGACGAAATTGCTTTTCCAGGCAGAAAGTATTATTAAGCAATGCCGGCGTGAGGAAGTAATTTGTGATACAGACCTATTTATAAACTTGCAGCTTACTGTATTGCTCAATATGCCACAATATAGAGAGGATTTTATCTTCTCAGAAACAAGTCACCTTCTTGCTGACAATGCTAAAGCAATAGACTTTAGCGACTATACAAACTGCATTCGTAACATAAGACAAGATGCGGTCGTGATTATGCGAATCTATGAACTGGTATTTTCAATTTATGCTGCCCACGGTGATAAAAAAGCTATGAAGGACTGCCTTGAAAGTGCAGACAAAGCAGCAAGGCATTTCCGGAAGCAAGAGGCTTATGCCATTTACTATAATATGGTTTCCGATTATTATGATATTCTTCTTGATGGTTCTTACGATACAGAAGACCCCTATGAAGAATCTTTGCTAAATAAAATGCTTGATGCTATTGAGAAAACACTTCATTACTCAAAGCGAGGTCTTTCTCACGACGGCAATCACCTATATGCAAAAAATATTCTGGCTAAGGCTACAATTTTAATGCGAAGTGGTCGAGGTACAGAAAGAGAAATCAACGACCTCATTGATACAGCAAGGAAAATAATCATAGAAAACACTTCGCAATATGCCGATGTTCGCCTACAATACTATTTGGTTTGTGCCTGGTATTTTGCTTTGGTACATGATAGTGAGAAGTCCACGGATGTGTTCGTTAAGGATGCACGGGAACTGTCGGACATCATCATTCCAACAGACTTGCAGAAAATTGAGGATGTCATTATCCCGTGTGCAAATATTTTCTTTGAGTTGGGCTGTCATGACAGAGCTATGTCTCTACTCTATGAAGGAACACGCCTCTGTGCTAAACACGTAAATACAGATTCATACGCTCGCATAAGGCAAGAGCTATGCGACCATCTTTTGGAGGTTGGAATTGAGGCACAACAGTTTGATTTGTGCCGGAAGACAATCGAACGCATAGAGGCTGAGAACAAAGAAATCGTTGACCAAAAAAACAGGGTTGTCATTCCAGCCGAAGTTCGCAGTATAATATCAGACAAAACAACCTAATACTTCTCAAAACACGAGAGCTTGGACTATTACCGTCCAGGCTCTTTTGTTTGCATTGGCAAAACCAAATACAAAAAATCGGGTGCTATTCTTTTATCGTAGCAAGGAGATAGCCGGCGATAATCTCCCTCCGAAAACTAACCTGCTCTCGCAAAACCATATATGAAAAAGCATGTGCTAAACTTTAGTTAGTTCAAAAGAAAGAAGGAGAACTCAAATGAATACTAACAGAATGAGCCGGATTATCGAAAGCCTTAACGGGCTGAGAACCAAGCAGAACACCATGTACACCAATCAGGAAATCATAGACCGTATTAAGTCCTACGGCAAAAGCGGTAACATCTTGACCGAGGAACAGGTCACAAAAATCGCTGATACAATCCTTGCCAATCACAAGGAACAGCGTGCTCTTTGCAGAGTGAAGTGCGAGGGAATTATCGCTGACTACGCAAAACTGATGGTTCAGATTGAGGCAGCATCCAACGGAACGGCTGAAGACATCTCTGACACCGAGACTTCAGTGCTGGAGGAGGTATTCAAGGCGGTATTAGAAAAATGATTGGAGGTTAATATTATGGCGAAACGTTCATCAGCACACATTAAGGCACAAAGAGCAGGCCGAGCAAGAGATTATGAAACCTGTCAGGCTTGCGGCTCAAGGCAGAAAGTCCAAGGACATCACATATTTCACCATCAGTTTTCAGGAGCAGCAACAGCAGAAAATATTGTATCGCTCTGTCACGACTGTCACAAGAAGGTTCATAGCGGTAAATTGGATATCTGTAAATTTTAACAAGAACGGAGGTGGAAAAAATGGCAAAATTTAAGGTATTATTTGACGGAGAGTACAAGGATGAAGTTTTTGATACAGAAGAAGATGCAAAAGAATATGCTTTGTACTTATGCTCATGCACCCGTGAAGGTGCGGAAATTCTACATATGTCTAATCCCGGTGATTATGACTATGACGAGGATAATTTTGAAGACCCGGACTACGAAATTGTAGAAATTGACGAGGATTAACAAATACTTTTAGGAGGTCAAGATTATGAATAAGAAAGTAAAGTTATTTACCATTTTAGCTGTTGTTCTTAGTATAGCAGCATGCTTTGCCGGGTGCGGCAGTAGCGAGACAACCAATAGTCCCGGCGGCAGTAGCGAGACAACCAATAGTCCCGGCAGCAGTAGCGAGACAACCAATAATCCCGGCGGCAGTACCGCCAAGGAAAAGATTAACATAGAGGATATTTCTTGGAAGGTTGATGAAAGTGTTGTTGACGGTGACCGTTATGTTCTCCTTAACTACACGAACAATACGCAGTATACGATAACTAACTTTGAACTTACCTTCAAAGAAAAGATAAGTGTCACCGAAGAAGAAAAAGCAAACTTCTATTCGGATATTCAAGAAAAATTTGAAGCAAGCGATGAAGGAATGGAAGACATCAAGAGCCGGCCGATTTCAATGCACGCCGAAGCGGATAGAGTTGTTAATCCGAGCGAATCTGCTTCAAATATAAACTGTTATTATTATGACGGCTCCTTTTATCTGAAAGACATTAAACACTATAACTTAGTTGAGCCTGATATTGCTACCATTAAGTATATCGATGAGGATAAAATTTTTACCGTATATTATGATTACGGTTCAAAAAAGTATTCTGCCGAAGCAGAAACAGAGATAGCATATCAATGGTCACAAACAGACCTCGGTAGCAAAATTCCGAAGCCGGATGTCAAGGTGGTAGAAAGCGGCAGAGACGATGAAATTATCTTTATGTTTGATGCATACGGCTTATCATTGGAGCAGTTTAATGCTTATGTCGAGGAATGCAAAGGACTTGGATATACGGTTGAGCCGGGAAGTTTTGAAGGATTCTATTCAGCCGATAACACAGAAGGCTATAATGTCTATTTATATTACAATGAAAAAGACTATTCAATGAGTGGCACTATCAGTGCTCCTGAAACAAAAAGCGAATAATCTAAAATAAGTGAATATATGAAATCGGGGAGATGATGCAAAATAATCATCGCCCCGGTTGATATAAGTCACCTTACAAATATTATGTCCTGATTTATGATTTCCATAGCAGAATTGCGAATAGCATTCATTTTTCGTGTCCAAGCCATTTGGTCAGCTGCCTTTAATCGTTCGTTAGTAGAGATACCGGCAAATCGAAGAATAAGTGATTTTATGAGATATCTAAAAGGCAAAAGTACGATGATAATATTTGAAGTGCAAATATGGATACAGACATTTTTGGTGTAGAGGATATTATGTCAGTACCGTAGGTGGAAATAAAAATGGTATGGCAAAGTATATCAGAAAGCAAGAGCAGGAAGATATGATATACGATCAGTTGTAATTCAAAGAATGGGAAGATTCATTTAAGAAGTAAGAGTAAAAAATAAAAGCAGAAGCCAATGCGGTAGGTAGCTTTAGCTTCTGCGATACCTCTTTAGAGGTGTGCTGGTAAAGTGCCATTTTAGGGCTGTTATAAAACCACCGGCTTTGCCGGTGTGATATTTATTTTGATTTTTTCTTGCTTTTCCCTTATAAATCCGCAATAATCATTGCTTTTAAGTATATATAATGATATAATTATTATGTAAAATTGTAATTTTCCCAAGTAATCAAATATAATTACAAATATGGACTTTAATGGGGGCACTTATGGGACTGTTTTCTAAACTCTTTAAAAAAAATACAAGTGTAGAAGTAACGCCAGAAACCTTTACTACAAGCAATCCCGAATGTCTTAGGCTTTTTGAACTGAAAAAATATATGGATATACTGTTATCACAAAATCAATATATCCCTAAAAGTAAATATAGAAGCAAACTTCTTGAAGATAAGAAAACGATTGAGTATTTCGCTGTGCTTGATAATAGTGGCATGCTTAAATCTTTTTGTAAAAGCAATAAAATAGATATATCAGCTATTGAATCAACACTTAATTGTTATAGAAATTTTGAAGAAACAGTAAATGCGCATAATGAAGAATATATTCAGGGTGCGATGAAGACTGAAAAAACATTTCTGGACAATATTTTGCGTAACGTTGACCCTAAGATAAAATTAGACGATGATCAGCGCCGTGTTATACTAACTGATGAAGATTATTGTCTTGTTATTGCAGGTGCAGGTGCGGGTAAAACAACAACAGTCGCAGCGAAAGTTAAGTATTTGGTTGAGAAGAAGAATATTGATCCTTCTCAAATACTTGTTGTTTCATTTACCAATAAAGCAGTACAGGAACTAAGAGATAAACTTAACGGTGATTTAAAGATTGACTGTCCGATTGCGACCTTTCATTCCACTGGTAATGCAATTTTAAGAAAACGATCGGATGAGAATTTAAACATCGTTGATTCATCTAAGCTCTATTTTGTTATTCAGGATTATTTTAAAAATTCAATTCTCCAAAACGAAAGTTTAGTCAATAACCTTATATTATTCTTTGCCTCCTATTTTGACGCTCCTTACGAAGGCAATGATTTGAACAACTTTATATTATTCTTTGCCTCCTATTTTGACGCTCCTTACGAAGGCAATGATTTGAACAACTTTTTCAACAAAATAGCAAAATCAAATTTTGCAACATTACGAAGTGACTTAAATGAATTTCAATGTCAGGTTACGGACATAAGAACAAAAAAGTCTGTAACTATACAAAGTGAAGTAATGTGTTCACATCAAGAAGTTGAAATTGCAAACTTTTTATATTTGAACACGATCGAATATGAATATGAGCCCATCTATCGCTATGATATTATGTATGCCAGAAAGCCATATACTCCGGATTTTGCAATTCGTCAGGGAGAAAAAGTAGCGTATATCGAACATTTTGGCATTTCACAGGATGGTAAAAATGATCGATATAGCGATGATCAATTAGAAATGTATAAAAAAGCAATCAATGACAAAATCCGTCTTCACCAGCAACATGGTACCACCCTCATTTATACATTTTCTCAGTACTCAGACAAAAGATCTTTAACTAAGCATTTGCAAGAGGAACTTGAAAGCCACGGATTTGTATTAACTCCTCGTTCAAATAAAGAAATTATGGAAAAGCTTGTTTCATCCGAGGAAAATCGTTATATACGTAAACTTGTTAATCTTATTTGCAGATTCATCGGAAACTTCAAGACCAACGGATATACTGTGGATGAATTTAATCGTATGTATTATTCCACACAAAATGTCAGGACACGCCTCTTTTTAGATATTTGTCAAGATTGCTTTCTTGAGTATGAGCGTTACTTAAAAGAAAATAACGCCGTAGATTTCGAGGATATGATTAACGAATCTGCTCGTTTGCTTCGTGAAGTAAAGGAAATGAAGCAAAAACTTGATTTCAAGTATATCATAGTAGATGAGTATCAAGATATTTCTCGTCAGCGCTTTGATTTAGTTACAGCTCTTTCCGATGTGACCGATGCAAAAATTATTGCCGTAGGCGATGATTGGCAATCAATCTATGCGTTTAGCGGCTCAGACATTACCCTTTTTACAAAGTTTGAAGAAAAAATGGGATATGCGAAATTGCTGAAAATCGTAAAAACATATCGCAACTCGCAAGAAGTTATCGATATTGCAGGTAATTTCATTCAAAAAAATGATGCTCAAATCTCCAAAGAGCTAAAATCCCCTAAAAACATCACCGATCCGGTTATAATCTACACCTATGATGGCACCAGAAAAAAAGCAAATGATAATAATAAATCAGGAGCAAGCTATGCTATCGCACACGCTGTGGAAGTTGCACTTGAGCAAATCATAGAATATAACAATGAAGAAGGAAAACCTGAAGATTCATCAATTCTTTTGCTCGGACGATTTGGATTCGATGGAGATAAGCTTGAGAAATCAGGATTATTTGAATATATCCGCCGAGGCAACAAAATCAAAAGCGTAAAATATCCCAAACTAAACATAACCTTTATGACAGCTCACGCATCAAAAGGACTTGGGTATGACAACGTAATCGTTGTAAACGGTAGAAACGAAACTTATGGTTTTCCATCAAAAATCGAGGATGATCCTGTGCTTTCATTTGTTATTAAAGGTGATCGTTCCATTGATTATGCAGAAGAACGAAGACTTTTTTATGTAGCAATGACAAGAACAAAAAATCGTGTGTTCTTTATTGCCCCCGAACAGAATCCTTCAGAATTCCTTCTTGAAATAAAAAAAGATTACAAGAATGTAGTGTTGCGTGGAAATTGGAACGAAGAAGCTCCGAAAAACAATTTTGTTAAAAAAACTTGTCCCATTTGCGGCTATCCTTTGCAATATCGATATAAAAATGCTTATGGTCTCAGGCTATACATTTGCACAAACGAGCCTGAAATTTGCGGTTTTATGACTAACGAATACAAGGCCGGAAAAATTTCGATTATGAAATGCGACCAATGCAGAGACGGCTATCTGATTGTAAAACCCGGCATAGAAAATCAATATTTTTTAGGATGTACAAATTACAATAAAAACGGAACTGGCTGCGGTAGGTTTATCACTCCATCGTACTATTATGAAATGTTTAAACTTTCACCAAACCCCGTTCCTGCAAAAACTTTTCCGAAAGCCAAGGATATATTGCCGAAGAATACCGAAAACTCAAAACCTCAAACAAAAACAGCAAAGCCTGAATATCAAGAATCAAATAACATTGAAAAAGTAAATATTAAGCCTGTATTCTATGCAAAAAAAGACCTGAATGATGTGCTTTACATAGTGTTACAATGTTTATCACATATTAGTGAGAAAAAATATTATGGTATAACAGTTTTAGTTGATGTGTTAAGAGGCTCAAAAAGTAAAAAAATAATGGATGCCGGCTTGAATCATCTTGCTGAATATGCTTCACTTAAAGAGATTGATAGGAAATCTTTAGTTGCTATCATTGAATGGGCTATTGATAATCATTTTATCCTTCAAACAAAAGGTATGTATCCTGTTTTGCATCCTACATATGAGGGAACGCATTATAATGAAACTATAACTGCAAACAAATTAAAAAAGCTGTTAGATTACTTGCAGAGAAACTAATACGGATTTTATTGAAACGAAGGATTTCACTATGGATTCTAACATCGAGCGCTGGTACTCAATGAAAGAAATATGCGAATATCTTGGCGTCAGCCGTGATACCGTACTTGATTGGATAGAAAGAAGAAATATGCCCGCAGCAAAAATCGGACGCCTTTGGAAATTCAAAGTCAGCGAAATTGACGCTTGGATGAAATCCGGTATTGCAGCGGATAAATAATCAAATTTCGGAGGTGCAATATGGCACTTGAAAATAAATTAGGACTGACAAGCTCTGCTGACCTTGCCCGTGAGGAGGAACGCATCAGCAAGAAAAAGGCTGTTGAGCTTTTTGAAACAGGCCTACTCGATACTCTTCCGGCAGGTAAGTTTGTAACATTGCAGGCAATCCACAAGTACCTTTTTGAGGATGTTTATGGCTCTGCAGGAGAAATCCGCACGGTCAATATGGCAAAAGGTAATTTCCGCTTTGCACCGCTTATGTACTTGCAAGCGGCACTTGAAAATATCGACAAAATGCCGCAGTCAAATTTTGATGAGATAGTAGAAGAATATGTTGAGATGAACATTGCTCACCCATTCCGTGAGGGTAACGGTCGCAGTACTCGCATTTGGCTTGACCATATCTTGAAAAACGAAATCGACAAAGTTGTAGACTGGAGCAAGGTAGATAAAGAGGACTACTTACTCGCAATGGAACGCAGTCCGATTAAAGATGTGGAGATTAAAGTGTTGCTGAAAGATGGGCTTACCGACGAAATAAACAGCGGAGAAGTTTATATGAAAGGTATCGACCACAGTTACTATTATGAGGGTTATACAACCTTTAAGGCTGAAGAATTGTAATAACGAAATGAGGTGCAAATATGCCGGATAAAAATTGGCAATTTGAACTTGAAGAATATATAAAGCAAGGCGAACCCGACAAAGCTGAAAAAAGCGAAGCGTGGCAAACCGCCATCGGCTTACAGGCTGTTGACGGGCTGAATACTTCTGACTATTTGTTAGACACCGCTAAAGAGCATATCGAGGGTAAAATCACAATTGACGAGGCACAAAAGCGTATTCACAGTTACTATGAGCAGCGTTCTGTACGCACCGAAACGGAAAACGAAACCAAAGAAGCGGACATCGTTTCGGCAAGAATTGCAAAATTGTTAGGTGAAAAAGCGTTTCAGTTTTCCCCTGCCGAGTGGCTTTCGATTCATCGCAGATTATTTGAGGGCGTATTCAGTCATGCAGGACAAGTCAGGCAGTACAACATCACTAAGAAAGAGTGGGTTCTGAACGGCGATACTGTTACCTATGCGGATTGGAACAGCATTAAGGAAACTATGGATTACGACTTTGCCGCCGAAAAGCAATTTTCTTACGAGGGCTTATCCGTAGATGTGGCGGTAAAGCATTTGGCGAAATTCGCTTCGGATATTTGGCAGATTCATCCCTTCGGTGAGGGAAACACAAGAGCCACCGCCGTGTTTATGATTAAATATATGAAAACATTCGGCTTTTGTGTCAATAACGATGCGTTCGAGAAAAATTCTTGGTATTTCCGCAACGCTTTGGTTCGTGCTAATTATAACAACCTGCAAAAAGGCGTCCATTCCACGACTAAATTTTTGGAAATGTTCTTTTCAAATCTTTTGTTAGATACGCATTATGAACTGAAAAACAGATATATGCATATTGATTATGCGGAGAACAATTCCCAAAGTGCCAAAAGCGAACCGCCAAAGTGCCAAATTGACACTTTGAAATGCACTTTAGAAGAGCTCGCTGTGTTAGATTTAATAAAAAAGAACCCATCTGTTAAGCAAACCGAACTTGCAGAACAAACAGGAAAGTCTGTTAGAAGCATAAAGCGCATTATAGACTCTCTAAAAGAGAAACAATATATTCGTAGAGTTGACGGCAAACGCTACGGCAAGTGGGAAGTTTTAGTTAATCTTGGTAAAGCGTTTCATTCTGATATTTGAGATATTTGAGATATTTGTGAAATCACATTAGATAAATAAGGTTAAATAGTATTATGACAGTTCGAAAACGATGGGACAAATATGAAGCGGCTATATTACTCGATTTTTATTTGCGATACTCGGAAGGATCGTTGTCAAAAAATGAAGCAATTCAAGCAGTGTCTAAAAGATTGAGGATAATGGCTAAAAACAATAATGTGATTATTGATGTTGCATATAGAAATTTAAATGGAATTAAGTTTCAATTGCTTAGTATGGAGTCGACTTATAAAGGTTTTACGATAACGAAACCGGCATTTAAACAGTTTACCGAAATAGTTGTATTATACAAAAATGACAAAAAACAGTTCGACAAGCCGTCATGAACTCCTGCCTACATCTGACACTCATCACCTTTCGGTTCTGGAAAGAATACTGTTAAAATGATTACAAATTTTTCAATCTTTCTGTCTCTAAGTCCTCAACTGTAAAACTACCATCATTGATTTCGTTTAGTCGTGCTTTTATTTTGATATAAGTTCAAGCATTGTATCTTTCTCTGCTTTTTCTTTCTTGTGATTAAACCAACATGGCTCATCGTGGGAATCAAATTCATAATAAGAATCAAACAATTGTTTTGCTGCTTGATTAAGTTCATTTAATGCCGTTTGTACATATACCGGTCAAAACAAAATTTTTGTATAACTATGTAAAAGCTAAAAATTAATTAGTGGCTTAACGGCTGAATTTTATCGAATACTGCCGTTAAGCCACTAGAATTGCCTTTAGTATTAGCATTAGTTGTAAGGATACAGGGGAAATATTTTATTCTTAATAGTTCAACATACCTGTAAATACTTTCTCAGCATTATAAATCATGGGTAAAAAAGAAAATTTACTCATATTTATACATATCATTTCTGCGGACATACTTTTTCGCACAATCCACAATGAATACACTTTTGTGACATAATCACCGGATAGCTGAAGCCTTCGTTTATCCGATGATTTTTTATTCTTCGTTATTTTTTGGCGGCTCAAGTAAGTTAGTCATACTCTTTAAGCTGATGCCCAGTGTAGACATATTGTGAAGCAGTGCAGAAACCGTTGGCTGTATAAATCCCGCAACGCCACAGATTATAAGCATAAGGTTAAAGCCCACAATAAATCTGTAATTTCTGTGTATGCGTGACATTAAAGCCTGACTTAGCTTGCGTAAGGTAACAAGCTGAAACAGATTTTCAGAAGAAATTGTTATATCCGCAATCTCCTTGGCAATGGCGGCACCTGTATTTATAGCTATGCCGGTGTCAGCCTCTGACAAAGCCGGAGAATCATTTACACCGTCGCCTATCATTATTACGCATCTGCCTGCTTGACGCTGTGAGCGGACAAAGTTAGCCTTATCCTCCGGCAAAACCTCGGCGTAGAATTCGTCAATACCAACCTCGGCAGCAACAGCGGCGGCTGTTTTTCTGTTATCGCCTGTCATCATTACTACCTTGCTTATTCCGCAGTCATGCAGTGCCTGTATAGCCTGCTTTGCTTCCTTCCTTAATGGGTCATATATGCATATAACCGCCGAAAGCTTACCCGAAATAGCAAGATACAGGTGAGAATACTCTTTGGAAAGGCTTTTAAACTTTTCCTCCTCACCGCTTGGAATACAACAGCCCTCGTCTTCAAAAACAAAGTGATAGCTGCCTATAACTACCTTTTCGTTTTCAACTGTACTCGAAATACCATGTGCAACAACATATTCAACGCTGGAATGGTACTCCTCGTGGTCAAGCCCACGCTCCTGGGCAGCCTCTACTACAGCGTTGGCTATAGAATGAGGGTAATGCTCCTCAAGGCAGGCCGCAAGCCTTAACATATCGTCCTCCCTGTGGTTGTTAAAGGTTACTACCTCTGCTACAGTAGGGGTGGCATATGTAAGAGTACCTGTTTTATCAAATACTATGGTATCTGCCTTTGCGACAGCTTCCAGAAATTTACCGCCCTTTACTGAAATATTGCAGTCGTTGCACTCCCGCATTGCAGACAATACCGTAATCGGCATTGAAAGCTTTAATGCACAGGAAAAGTCAACCATAAGTACGGCAAGCATTTTTGTTACATTTCGTGTAAGCAAATAGGTAAGTACAGTGCCGCCCAGTGTGTACGGTACAAGCTTGTCGGCAAGGCGTGACGCCCTGCTCTCGGTTGTAGACTTAAGCTTTTCGGATTCCTCAATCATACGCACTACACGGTCATACTGCCCGCTGCCGGACACCTTGTCAACAGAAACTATGCATTCGCCCTCTTCAACAACAGTTCCGGCATATACATAGCTGCCCTCGCCCTTTCTCAACGGCAGTGACTCGCCTGTTATTGAGGACTGATTAACAGAGGCCTCTCCTGAAACGACCTTGCCGTCCAGCGGAATCATATTGCCTGTGCGAACTATAATTAGGTCACCCTCAGCAACCTTGCCAATAGGGGAAAGCACCTCCTGTTCGCCTACCTTTAGCCATACCTTGTCAACATTTAGTGACATTGCCCCGGCTAGGTCTGCAACTGACTTTTTATGCGTCCATTCCTCCAAAATTTCACCTATATGCAGCATAAACATTACAGAGGCTGCTGTATTGAAATCTCTGCGTATAAGAGAAACCGCAACCGCTGTGGCATCCAGCACCGAAACCGAAAGCGTACCCTTTATAAGTGCCTTAATACCCGCCTTAATATATTTAATTGCACGAAACAGTGTAATCACCATTCTCACCGGTGCAGGTAAAAACAGCTTTGTAAAGGCCCTGCCAATAACAGAAAACACCAGCTTATCTTCAAACTCACGGTTAAGGCTTCTGGAGGTATGTGTTGGAACCAAGTCCAATTTTCTAGCTTCTGCAAAAGAAAATTGAGCAAGATATTTAATTACTTTTGGACGGTTTGAGGAGTAAAAAATTACAGCGTCCTGAGTTCGGTCATACACCTTAACATCAGTTACACAATCTATATTTTTTAGATAATATTCCAAAACATCCGCGTCATCAAGATTCATTTTGCCGCACATTAAATGTACACGCATTCTTCCCTTTGACTCATGCAGAATTTTACATTTCATAATATAAATCCTCCAACGAAAAAGCCGCCTATACACCAAGCACAATTAACAGAAACACCTCCGCAACAGCCTGCAATGCCGTAAATTTCCTGCGGAGTATAAAAATATGTTTCAGAAGCATAAGCTTTAAAAATAATACCTAGTATAAGGCGGCTCTCTTACCAACAAAATTTACAAAAAATTACTGATTATTCTCTTCAGCTGTCTGTACAGGCTCTGTAGGCTCTTCTGTGCTTTCGGTCTGCTCTGCAGCACAGCAACAGCAGTCCTCTATAACCTGATTTTCAGCGGCTGCACGCTTTTCATTAATTTCCTTTGCGTCAGCCAAAATGTCACCGGCATTTTCCTTAACTGTAGTAACTGTAGACATTACACTCTCTTTTGCACGCAATGCAGCGGCTGTTGTGTGAGTATAAACCTTTTTTGCATCCTTGCTGCTTAGAATTTTAATACCGGCTGTACCGAACAGAACGCCTCCGACGAATAGACCGATTTTTGTAACAATTGATTTCATAGGGTATTCCTCCTAAAAGAATTTATAGTTTTTTGCTGCTACGGTCAGCAAAAAGCAACGCAGCATTAACAGAATGCCGCCGCTTTAACTAAACATATTATACCACTGTTGTTGGTTTTTTTCAACCTGTTTGACGTTTTGTGAGTAATTTTTGTAAAGCTGCTTTGCATACCCGTGTTATGATAAAATACATTTTAAGAATTTTTATATTTAAAAATAATTAAGACCTTTTTGCGGCAAGGAAAAGCATGCTTATGTTATAGAATATGGAAAAGTTAGCCAGTTTCACAGTATAATATAAAAAATTATATTTATTATTGAAAACTTGTGAATATTGTGATAAAATAAGCTTAAACAATTCTATATATTATTGACAGGAGGAAGAGAAAATGAGAAAATTTTTAGCAACACTTTTAACAGGCGTTATAGCTGCTTCGTCAGTGGCTACAGCCGGTGCCGCAAACAGCGATTCATTTATTTACGGCGATGTAAATAATGATAAAAAAGTAAGTATGGTCGATGCGGTGCTGATTATGAGAAATACTTTAGGTCTGAATGACCTGTCAGCCGATGCTGCTGTCCAAGCAGATGTTGACGGTGACGGCTCTGTTACCATTAAGGACAGTATATATGTACTACAGTATATATGCGGTATTTTAGACACATTCCCTGTTGAAGAAGGGCCTGCACAAAAACCAACCGAGGCTCCAACGGCAGCACCGACCGAAAAGCCTACACAAAAACCAACCGAGGCTCCAACGGCAGCACCAACCGAAAAGCCTACACAAAAACCAACCGAGGCTCCTGCAGAGCTGCCTACAAATAGCTGCAACAGCATATATGACGCAGATACTGAAAAGGACTGTTACACCCTTAGCTATAAGGTTTTTGAAATAGTTAATCAAGAGAGAATAAAAGCAGGCGTTAAGCCGCTGAAATTTAATAATGATATGTACAAGGCTGCTATGGTGAGAGCAAAAGAATGCGATGAGTCATTCTCCCACGACAGACCTAACGGAACCAGCTGCTTTACAGCGTTGAAGGAGGCCGGAGTAAAATATTTTTCCGCCGGTGAAAACATCGCTATGGGTTACCGTACGCCTGCCGATGTTATGAAGGGCTGGATGGACTCAGAGGGTCACAGGAATAATATTTTAGACCCTGATTTTACTGATTTTGCCTGTGGCGTTTACAAGTCCGGCTACTGGTCACAGTTCTTCTGTAAAATATAATTTCCCTAAAATAAAATATCATATAATATAATATTCAACAGGCATACCCTGTCGTAATTTTTCATTACAGAAATTATGACAGGGTATTTGCTTTGCACGCTTCAACAGTAAAATATTATATAATTGCCTTGATATATGTCAAAATATAATTATTAATAATATCTATTAAGAGAATATCTCCTTTTGTTAGCAGTACACATTCAATATATCCTTGTTATTTTGACAAAATTGTAATTCACAATTAGAATAGTTTTCTAAAAAATGCTGAAATATTAAGTATAAGTAACCTAGCAGGCAATTCGATTGAAAAATACCCGACAATATGGTATAATACGAATGTATGTGGCAATTTTTATGGATTGTAGTACCCTGCTATTTTTATCTACGGAGTGGATAGTATTTATGAAGAACAGGAAAGAGTCATTTTATAACAAGGTTGTTAAGCGGGCGTTGGATATTATATGCTCATTTGTGGCAATAGTGTTTCTGTCAATTATCTATTTGCCTATATGCATTGTAATTAAATGCACAAGCGAGGGGCCTGTCTTTTTTAAGCAGAAAAGGGTAGGAAAGGATAAAAAGTATTTTAATATATTAAAATTTCGTACTATGAGGGTTGATACTCCAAAGGATTGCCCTACACATTTGCTGAAAAATCCAGAGCAGTACATAACCGGAGTAGGCAGGCTTTTAAGAAAAACAAGCCTGGACGAGCTGCCTCAAATATTCAATATATTTAAAGGGGATATGTCGGTCATAGGACCAAGACCTGCTCTGTGGAACCAAGAGGATTTAATTTCTGAACGAGATGAGTATGATATAAACAGCCTTAGACCCGGACTGACAGGCTGGGCACAAATTAACGGAAGAGATGAGCTTCCTATACCGGTAAAGGTGCAAATGGATAAGGTTTATTATGACAGCCTCAGCTTTAGCTTTGATGTTAAGTGCCTGTTTATGACTATTGTAAGTGTGTTTAAGCACGAGGGCGTTGTAGAAGGCGGAACGGGGGCAATGGGCAATGGAGAATAACCGTAAAAAAATATTAATTCTTACAAACCACTCCTATATGCTGTACCGCTTCAGAAAAGAGCTTATAGAGGAACTTATGAAGGATAATGAAGTTGTTTTAAGTATGCCGTTTGTGGGGCATCACGACGATTTTATTAATATGGGACTGCGTTGTATAGAAACGAAATTGGAACGCAGGGGAATTAACCCCATAACCGATTTATCCTTGGTTAAATTTTATAAAAAAATGCTCAAGGAGGAAGAACCGGATTTAGTAATAACATATTCAATTAAGCCTAATATTTACGGTGGCTTAATGTGCTCCAAGCTGAATATTCCTTTTTATGCTAATGTTCAGGGGCTGGGTACCGCATTTCAAAAGCAGGGCTTAGCACAACTTGTTACAATGCTTTATAAGGTCGCATTTAAAAGGGTGCAAACCGTTTTCTTTGAAAATCGGGAAAATGCCGACGAATTTGTGAAACGAAATATTATTTCGCCGCAAAGGGAGACTATTCTAAAAGGGGCGGGCATTAATCTTTGTGAATATGAGTACAGACCGTACCCGGCAAATGAAAAGCCTCATTTTCTGTATTTAGGCCGGATAATGAAGGAAAAAGGAATGGACGAGCTTTTCGAGGCCTCAGAAAAACTTTACAACGAAGGCGAAAGCTTTGTTCTGGATTTAGTGGGCTTTTTTGAGGATGAATACAAAGAAAAGGTTTCACGGCTTGAGGAAAGGGGCATAGTTAAATTTCATGGCTTTCAAGAAGAGCCAAGGCCTTATTATGCTGCTGCCGACTGCATTGTAATGCCAAGCTATCACGAGGGTATGAGCAATGTAAACCTTGAAGCGTCAGCAACAGGCAGACCTGTTATAACCTCTGATATTCCGGGCTGCAAAGAGGCGGTGGAGGACGGGCAAACCGGCTGGCTTTGCAAGGCTCAAAATGCCGACAGCCTATATAATAAGATGAAGCTTTTCTTAGGGGAGAGTGTTTCTCGCCGTGAAGAAATGGGAAGACTGGCCCGTAAAAAAATGGAAAATGAATTTGACAAAGCGTTAGTGGTAGAAAGTACGATAAGGGCTTTGAAGGTTTTATAAATAAGGAAGGTATATTATGTTGCGTGTGCTGCAGGTTGTCACCTATATGGGGCGTGGCGGACTTGAAACTATGATAATGAATTATTACAGAAACATAGACAGAAGTAAGGTTCAGTTTGACTTTTTGGTACACCGCCAAGAGGAAGCCGCCTATGATAAAGAAATACTGTCATTGGGTGGGCACATTTACCATATGCCTGTTTTAAATCCCTTTTCTAAAGCATATTTTAAGTCTTTAGACAGCTTTTTTAAAGAGCATAGGTATGACATAGTCCACAGCCACTTAGACTGTATGAGTGCATATCCATTAAAAATAGCCCAAAAAAACGGTGTAAGCGTTAGAATTGCCCATTCGCACAGCAAAAGCCAAGACAAAAATTTAAAGTATCCTATTAAGCTGCTTTCAAAAAGGCTTATTCCTAAATATGCCACGCATTTATTTGCCTGCGGAAAGGAAGCAGGTGACTGGATGTTTAACGGAAATCCTTACACAATAATTAATAATGCGATAGATGCTAATAAATATAAATATAACTGCGATATAGAAAAGGAAGTCAGAGCTGAATTAGGAATTAGTAAAAATGATAAGATTATTGGACATGTGGGCAGGTTCAACCCGCCTAAAAATCATAGTTTTATAATAGACGCTTTTAATTCTGTACACACAAAAAGCAGGGATACAAAGCTTGTACTTGTAGGCTCGGGCGACGGCCAACAGGCTATAGAGGATAAGGTGAAAAGCCTGGGACTTTCTGACGCTGTATTATTTTTAGGCAGCAGAGGCGATGTAAACAGAGTTTTACAGGCTATGGATGTATTTTTGTTTCCGTCATTATATGAGGGACTGCCTCTTTCAATTATTGAAGCCCAGGCAGCAGGACTGCCATGTATTATTTCCGACAATGTTCCGGATGAATGCATAAAAACAGATAGAGTATTTCGGTACAGCTTAGGCGAGCCGGCAGATTTTTGGGCTGATAAAATATTCGAGGCCTTAAAAATAAGTAAAAAGGATACCTTAAGCGAAATAGTTGCGTCAGGCTTTGACATAAAAGAAAATTCAAGAAAATTAGAGGATTTTTACACTTCGCTCGGTTACGGTGATTAATATGGCAACACTAACGGTGTTTACACCTTTATATAATAGAATTAAAACTTTAAAAAGAACATATAAAAGCCTGCAAAATCAAACTTGTAAGGACTTTGTATGGCTTATAGTTGACGACGGCTCTACGGATAATCCCTATGAGGAAATTAAAAACTGGCTTAATGAGGACAACGGCTTTGAAATAAAGTATATTTATAAGGAAAACGGCGGTATGCATACCGCTCACAATACAGCTTATGAAAATATAGATACAGAGCTTAATGTTTGCATTGATTCCGACGACTATATGCCGAATAATGCGGTTGAGCTTATTATTAACTGCTGGAACGAGAATAAAGATAAAGGATACGCAGGAATAATTGCTCTTGATTTTGCCAATTCCACAAAAAAGGTAATAGGCAAGGAGCTTCCTGCGGATATTGACAGCACCACATTAATGGGCTACTACAATAACGGCGGTTTTGGAGACAAAAAGCTTATATACAGAACAGATATTATAAAGAACACACCGCCGTATCCTGTTTTTGAAGGTGAAAAATATGTATCACTGGCCTATAAATACCACATTATTGATGAAAAATATAAGCTGAAAATTTTGAATAAGTGCGTATGCATTGTAGACTATCAAATGGATGGCTCAAGCGCAAATATGTACAGACAGTATGTCAGAAATCCAAAGGGCTTTGCCTTTTGGCGTAAGGAGCAAATGAGGCACAGCATAAACACAAAGCAAAAGATAAAGGCTTGCATACATTATGTTTCCAGCTCACTGTTGGCTCGGAACAAGCACTTTATAAAAGAGTCACCGGAAAAGCTTCTTACTGTCGTCAGTGTACCCTTTGGGTTCTTATTAAAAGTATTTATACTGAAAAAATCAAAAGGCTCATATATGAGGGTAGAGGGGACTAAGTAAATGAATGTATTTGTTTATACTACAATTCTGGTGTTTGTTCTTTTCTACATAGGGCATAAACCCGTAAAATCACCTGCTGTAGGTGAAGAAAAAGCAATTGTTCGTGATACATATATGGTAGCATTTGTTTTAGGTACAGCTTTATTAGCCTTCGTTTCCGGTCAAAGATTTGCATTTGGAGATACCACGGCGTATATCAAATATTTTAATAATGCTATGCCTATAGATCAGTGCTTGTCAAGCTTTGCAATAGGCAATGAATGGCTGTTCCAATTGTATATGTCATTTATACATACATATATAACCACTGACCCACGAGTCTATATAGAGATTACAGCATACCTTACAATATTTCCTTTGCTGTACTTCCTATATAATTACAGTGGAGATTTACGCTTTGCCTTTTATTTATTCGTCGTTTCGGGCTGTTGGGAGCATTCAATGAACGGCTTGCGGCAATATTTAGCGGCGGCAATTTTAGCGGCCTGTTTTCCGTTGCTTGTAAAAAAGAGGTGGTATTTGTATCTGCCTATTGTCTTTGTTGCTGCACAAATGCATACCTCAGCGTATATATTTATTCCTCTCTATTTTATTGCCAATACAAAAGCGTTTGGAAAAATAACCTGGACAATTATAATTATTGGTATGCTGGTTGTTGTGACCTCACCTTTTACGGGAAATTTTGTATCAAGCCTCTTGTCCGGAACCGACTACGGCACAAGATATGGTTCGTCCACATGGCAGTACAGCATTAACATTTTCAGGGTAATGGTAGCAATTGTGCCGGTTGTGCTGGCGTATGTCAACAGAAGAAGGATGAGAAATAAATATAAATATTATGATGCTGTATTTAATATGAGTTTATTTTTTGCTGTTTTCACAGCAGCGGGTATTTTATCTGCTGTTTACGCAAGGTTTAACCTGTATTTTGAGATATATACGGTTGTCCTATTGGTATGGAACATTAATGAGATGACAAAATATGAAAATTATAAATGGATTAAGCCTGCGGCCTGTATATGCTACGCCCTGTTCTTTTTATATCAGATGCTCGGAACATATCACTTAAACTGGCATGAGGATCATCTGTTCTTTGTGGATGACTGGAGTAAAATATCTTGGTTGTGATTTTAAACCCTTTGTATGATATAAGGAGAAAATAAATATGAACGAGATTTTTCAGTATGATTATTACCGAATGACCGGAAACAAATACCATTCAAAAATAAAAAATATAATTAAGCTGTCATTTGAACATAGACTTAAATATATGCTCTTATGGAGAAGGTTTGAAAAAAAGCCCACCTTTCTTACAAAGCTTAGACTTTATAGGTTAGCTCAAAAATACGGACTTGAAATTTCCACATCTGCTAAAATAGGAAAAGGCTTATATTTAGGACACCCCTATAACATAACTGTTGCAAGTGAAGCAGAATTGGGCAACAATGTTAATTTGCATAAGGGCTGTACCATCGGCCGTGAAAACAGAGGGAAAAGAGTTGGGGCCCCTAAAATAGGCAACAGTGTTTATGTCGGAATTAATGCCGTTGTTGTAGGCAACATTAAAATTGGCAATGATGTACTTATTGCACCTAACAGCTATGTTAATTTTGATGTGCCTGACCACTCTATTGTAATTGGCAATCCTGCTGTTGTGCATATAAAAGAGGGAGCAACAAAAGACTATGTGAATTTTTTGGTTTGAGGTACATATGAAAAAAGTATTGTTTTTAATACCAAATCTAGCCCATGGAGGAGCCGAAAAGGTTTTAGTAAATTTGGTTAACAATCTGGATAAAACGAAATATGAGGTTTTTGTACAGACCTTGTTTGATACAGGGATAAATAAACAGTACCTAAACAAAGAGGTAAAGTACATTCCCGGATATAAAAAAACAGTCAGGGGAAATTCTCATATAATGAAGCTGTTTTCCCCAAAAAGGCTGTATTCGCACTTCATTAAAGACGACTATGATATTATTGTTTCATATCTTGAAGGGCCTACCGCAAGAATAGTAAGCGGTTGTAATAACCCAAAAGCTAAGCTTGTCAGTTGGATTCACATTGAACAGCACAATCAAAAGCTTGCAGCGGTAAGTTTTAGAAATTATAACGAGGCATTAAATTGCTACTCAAGATTTAACAGGACAATTTGTGTTTCAAATACCGTTAAGGAGGATTTCCGGTCTATATTTAATTTGAAAAATCCTATAGAAGTCTTGTACAATACCAATGAGTCGGATAAAATTATTAGGCTTGCTGAGGAAAAAGTTGACGATGTTGTTTTTGACAAAGACACAGTAAACCTTATTTCAGTTGCTAAAATTGTACCTACTAAGGGCTATGACAGGCTTATGAGGATTCATAAAAGACTTATTGAAGAAAATATTAAAAACCATATTTACATTCTTGGTATTGGTGAAGAAAAAGAAAAATATGAAAAATATTTAAAAGACAACGGTTTAACGGCCTCCTTTACCTTTTTGGGCTTTAGAGATAATCCTTATAAGTATGTTAAAAATGCAAACCTGTATGTTTGTTCCTCACGAAGAGAGGGCTTTAGTACAGCGGTTACAGAGGCACTTATTGTGGGGACTCCAGTTGTAAGCACTAACTGCAGTGGTGCCTGCGAACTGTTAGGTCAAAATAATGAGTACGGCATTGTAACAGAGAATAACGAGGCTTCACTATATGTAGGAATAAAGAAAATGATTACAACACCCGGTATGCTTGAAGATTATTCTGTAAAAGCAAAAGAGCGTGGCAAGGTATTCAGTACTCAAAAAACCGTAAAAGCTGTAGAGGAAATGTTGTGTAATTTATGATTAAGGATTTAATAAGCGTAGTTGTTCCGGTATATAATTTGGAAAACTATATTATAAGAGCACTGGATAGTATTTTATTTCAAAGATATAAAAATATTGAAATAATAGTTGTTGATGATGGTTCAACCGACAATTCGGCAAAAGTTATTGATGAATATGCCCAAAAGCACAAAGATGTTGTCAAAGCATTACATATTGAAAACAGCGGAGTATCTGTAGCAAGAATGCAAGGCGTTTTGGCAGCTAAAGGTGACTGGATTGGTTTTATAGACGGCGACGATGTTATAGAACCTGATATGTATGAAAGATTAATTGCAAACGCCAAAAAGTATGAGGCAGACATATCACATTGTGGTTATCAAATGGTCTTTGACGATGGCAGAATAAATTATTTTCATAATACTGATAAAACAAAAGTACAGGATAGGGCTATGGGGATTACCGACTTACTTGACGGTTCTGTAGTTGAACCCGGTATGTGGAACAAGCTTTATAAAGCTTCACTTTTTTCAAATTTATTTAATGACATTGATATGAACATAAAAATTAACGAAGATTTGTTGTGGAATTATTATTTGTTCAGTAAATCACAAAAATCAATTTTTCAAGATTTTTGTCCCTATCACTATATGGTTCGTGCAACATCTGCTTCAAGACAAAAGTTAAACAAAAACTTAATTTTTGATCCTATAAAAGTAAAAAAATATATCTGTGATAGTATTGACGAAGCTCTAAAAAGTGCAGCTACTGCAGCATATCTAAATACTTGTATTAATGTTTACTCAACTATAGCCTGTGCCGATAAAGATGTTAGAAAAACTTTTATATATGAAAGAAATGAAGTTAGACAGACTATTGTAAATATGAAGAATAAAATCTCTCTTTTAGGCAACAAAACAAGGCTGTTGGGAATTATTATTATATATTTTCCTGCCTTATTTGATCCAATGTATAGATTTTATTCAAAATATTTTCAAAAAAAAGTGTATGAATAGGTGAATAACAATTATGAGTCCATTAATTAGTGTGATTGTGCCGATTTACAATGTAGAAGAATATCTAAACAGATGTGTTGACAGCCTGATTAACCAAACCTACAATAGGCTTGAGATTATTCTTGTGGATGACGGCTCACCGGATAATTGTCCTGCAATTTGTGACAATTATGCAAAAAAGGACAGCCGAATAAGGGTTATACATAAAAAAAACGGCGGACTGTCCGACGCTCGCAATGCCGGTATGAGAGTAGCTGCAGGGGAATATCTTGGCTATATTGACAGCGACGACTATGTTTCAGCGGACTTTTTTGAAACCCTGTTAAATACTATGCTAAAAGAAAACAGTGATATAGTAGAGTGCAGCGTAGTAAAATTTTATGAAGATAACAAGTTTGACAATTATAAAGATGATATGGCAGTTAAAACCTGCTCTGCAGTCGAGAGTCTGTCGGAGCTGATTTCGGAGGGGCTTTTTCATCAGCATGTTTGGAATAAACTGTATAAAACAAGGCTGGTGCGTGATGTTCCTTATGCAGTAGGCAAGCTTAACGAGGACGAGTTTTGGACATACCGGATTTTTGGCAAGGCAAAAAAAGTCACTCGAATAAATAAAACTATGTATTACTACTTTCAAAGAAAAGGCAGTATTATGGGAGAAAGCTACAGCCTACGGCGTTTGGACGCTTTAGAGGGTAAGCTTAACAGACAAAAGTATATAGATAAAAGCTACCCTGAGCTATCTTGCTTGGCAAAGGTAGATTTATACGGCTCTTGTATGTTTGCATATCAATCCGCTTTAAAATATATGTCTGGGGAAGACAAGAAAACTGCCTGCAAAAAAATAAGAGCTTATAAAAAGCAGTGCAATATATCCTTATCCGATATTAAAACCATTAACAACAGCTCGAAAAAATATTTTTATTTTGCAAAGCTTAGCTTTTACCTTTGCTGTAAGCTAAGGGCTGTTACAGGTATAGGCTTTTAGCCTTTTGAGGAGTTTATTATGAAAACAGTATTATATATGCACGGTGGCAGCGGCAATCACGGTTGTGAGGCACTGGTAAGAACAACTGCACAAATTATAAAAAATGCACTCAACTCCGATGTTGTACTTTGGTCGCAGGTACCATCAGAGGATATTAAGTATGGGGTAAATACGATAGTTGATGAAATAGTTGCAACAGACGCATTAAATAAAAAAAGTTTGGGCTTCTTAACAGCTTATTTTAAGTTTAGGCTATTAAAGCAGCAGGATGCACTGCACAAGCGGTTTATGAAAACGCTCTTTAAAGACTCAATTGCTGTTTCTATTGGCGGTGACAACTATTGTTACCCTTGGTCTGCAAAGCAGGGAGTAGAGCTTGACAGAGATATACGAAAGGTATGCAGTAAAAATGTGTTTTGGGGCTGCTCTATAGAGGATGAATTTTTAACACCCGATGTAGTAGAGGACTTAAAGGGCTTTGACCTTATAACCGTAAGAGAATCCTTGTCATACAAGGTTCTACAAAATCACGGCATAAAGGCTGTTCAGGTTGCCGATCCGGCATTTTTATTGGAGAAAAAGGAACTTCCATTACCAAAAGGCTTTTTAGAGAATAACACGGTAGGCGTTAATATCAGCCCACTTATTAATGATTATGAAAGTGGGGAAAGCATTGCTTTTGAAAATTACATCAAGCTTGTTCAGTATATACTTAGCAATACTGACATGAATGTATGCCTGATTCCCCATGTGGTATGGGAGTATAACAACGACAGAACGCCTATTGAAGCACTGTACAGCCGGTTTAAAGATACCGGCAGAGTTATTAAGCTAAATGACTGTAACTGCCAGGAACTAAAGGGCTTTATAAGCAGGTGCAGAGCTTTTATAGGGGCCAGAACCCACGCAACCATTGCGGCGTATTCTACCTGTGTGCCAACGCTTGTTGTAGGCTACTCCATTAAATCAAGGGGTATTGCAAAGGATTTGTTCGGCACCTGCGAAAACTATGTTTTGCCTGTACAAAATATGAAAACAAATGAAGAGCTTACAGAAGCGTTTAAGTATATTATGAAAAACGAAAGCAATATAAAAAAGCATCTTGGCAGTGTTATTCCTCAGTTTAAGGAAAGGGCACGACTGGCTGAAAAGGCCCTTATAGATATGCTGGAGGTATAAAAATTGGCTATTAATCAGAGAAAAGCAGGTTCTATTCTGTCATATGTATATATTTTTTTAAGCAATACCGTTTCGCTCATTTATACCCCATTTTTTTTGAGTATGTTGGGACAAACAGAGTACGGACTTATTGCAACTGCAAATTCCATTACATCATATTTAAGCTTGCTCAGTATGGGCATAGGCGGCTCGTATGTTAGGTTCAACGCTAAGGCAAAAGTAACGGGAGATAAAGAAAAGGAATACGAGGTAAACGGCGTTTTTCAAACAATATATCTCGCTATAGCTGCAATAACCTTAGTGGTAGGTGCAATACTGGTGTTATTATCCCCATACATATTTCAAGCAAAATACACAGAAAATGATTTATTTAAAATAAAATGTATTATGATATGTATGGTGTTGCAGTTTGCAGTAACTTTTATTTTTAACACTACAGCAATGGCGATACAAGCCTATGAGAAATTTATTTTCATTAGGGTTTGTCTATTGGTTGCCTGTGTATTGCAGCCATGTGTAAATATTGCAGCATTGTATTTAGGCGGCGATGCAATTACTATTTCAATTTTAAGCCTGATTATTAGTATTATTACATATTCAATTTATTATATATATGCTAAAGCAAACATCCATCTTAAGTTCAAATTTGGAAGCCGTAATAAAGAGCTGTATAAGAGTATTTTTGTGTTTTCCGGCTTCTTATTTTTAAACACAATAACAGATCAGCTTACATTTTCAACCGACAATATAGTGCTTGGTATTGTTTGCGGGCCTATAATGGTTGCGGTTTACACGGTTGGTTCAAATTTCAAAAACTATTTTATGGCCTTTTCCACCTCGGCATCCGGTGTTTTTGCACCTCAGATAAATAAAATTATTGCTGATGATTGCCCTCAAAAAGAGCTGGATGATATTTTTATAAGAATAGGCAGAATTCAATTCTATATTGTTACACTTATTCTAACGGGATATATTTTCTTTGGAAAGCAGTTTATTAGACTGTGGGTTGGCAACAGCTATGATGATGCCTATATTATTGGGCTGATGCTAATGCTGTCTGTGTATGTTCCCTGCTTTCAAAACATCGGGCTTGAAATTCAGAAGGCAAAAAATATGCACAAAGCGAGAAGTATAGTTTACTTACTGATAGCTATAGTAAATGTTATTATTACTATACCGTTTTCAATATGGTTAAAAGGTATAGGTGCTGCACTTGCAACTTTAATATGTATGTTCTTTGGAACGGTTGTTTTTATGAACATATACAATTACAAAAAAATCGGATTGGATATACCTGGGTTTTGGAAAAGTATTGCTCGAATACTGCCGGGAATAATTATTCCGGTAATAACAGGAATAATTATTATGCTCTTTATTGACATAAAATCATACTGGACATTATTGTTGGCGATTTTGGCATATTGTGCTGTATTTTTTGCGTCTGTATGGTTTATTAGTATGAATAAATATGAAAAAGAACTTTTTACCACACCAATAAAAAGAATAATCAATAAGCTTAGGAAAAAAACAGTATGATGCATATTAACGAAAAAACAGAGTGTGTTGGCTGTGGGGCTTGTGTAGAGGTATGTCCCAAAAAAGCAATAGCTTTTCAAGCGGACGCACAAGGCTTTAATTATCCCTACACAAACAAAAACCTTTGTGTTGACTGCGGCCGGTGTGAAAGGACTTGCCCCGTTATAAAGCAGACTTTAGCAGAATATAAACAGCCCTCCTGTATGGTGGCTTGGAATAAAGATGATGCTGTACGCAAGGCCAGTACCTCCGGAGGAGTTTTCTCTGCATTTGCCGAGGAGGTAATTAACAATGGCGGCTGCGTTTTTGGTGCGGCTATCTCTGAAAATATGAATGTTGAGCATATAGCTGTTAATAATATTCAGAAGCTAAAAAATCTTAGACAGGCAAAGTATGTACTCAGTAATTTGGGCACAAGCTTTAAAGAAGTAAAAAAGCTGCTCAACCAAGGTAGAATGGTTTTATTTAGCGGTACGCCATGCCAGATCGGAGCTTTAAAAAATTTTCTTAATAAGGACTACGAAAATTTAATAACTGTGGAAGTAATCTGCCATGGCGTAGTCAGTCAAAAGGTGTTTAACGCATACCACAGGTCACTTTCAGCCAAAAACAATTGCAATATTCAAAGCTATGAATTCAGAAATAAGGATATTTCTTGGCAGCGTTATACAGTTAAGGCGACCTTTGAAAACGGCAAAATATATCAAAAAGAGAGAATGGACGACCCCTATATGGTGGGATACTTAAAGCACAGTCTCTACTTAAGGCCCTCCTGTACAAGCTGTAAATACAAGGGCTTTCCCAGAGCAGCTGACATTACGCTGGGGGATTTTTGGGGAATTGAAAAAATAAAGGATTTTAATACAGACCTGGGGGCTTCAGCCGTACTATTAAATTCAAAAAAAGGTGCTGAAATATTTAAAAATATTGAAAATAAACTTTATTTTGAATACACAGAGCTTAGCAGCATTTTGGAAAACAATCAAAGTCTTGTGAAGTCAACACAGCTTGGAAAGTACAGCGATTATTTCTATTCCAAATTTGAGAAAAAGGATTTCAAGGAATTGGTTGATAAAATTGAAGAAAAAAACCTTTGGGAAAACAGTGGTTTGTCATTGCGTGACAAGCTGTATTTACTAAAAAAGAAATTTATATAAGAGTATAGAACACAACAGCTTAGTTGTATTTAATACGCAAAACGAAAGGAAAAATCTTTGTTATGAAAAAAATCCTAGCCTATATTAGATTTTTACCTATTATCATTTTTCACGGTATATATAAGAATAACCGGCGATTAAAAGAGGATGTTGACAGGTGGCTGAAGGATGATTCACGCTCGCTTAACGAAAAATTAATTTATTTACTGTACACCTTTAAAGAATTTAGAAATTTGTTTATATACAGAAACAGATACCCAAAACCACACAGGCTGTTTTGTAAATGGATAGCATTTTGGTATCCTCCGGAAAAAACATTATATATAGAGTGTCCTGACATTGGCGGAGGCTTTTACATACAACACGGTTTTGCAACCTATATAGCTGCAAGGAAAATCGGCAAAAACTTTTCGGTAAACCAACAGGTAACAATAGGCTATAACGGCACTGACGGCTGTCCCACTATCGGGGATAACTGTATGGTTACCTGCGGTGCTAAGGTACTGGGTAATATTACTTTGGGGGATTGTACAAGGGTTGGTGCAAATGCAGTTGTAATTAAGGATTATAAACGGGGCTACGGTGTGCTTGTAGGTGTGCCGGCTACAGCCAAAAATGAATCCTCAAAGGAAAAGCTTAAATCACTTGGGATAGATTTTGACGAAGCATTATTTGATTAAGCGGTGTTGTATTTATGAGCTATTTTAGAGAATTTTATTTAAATAACAGACGCAGAGTTTTAAGTCGAATTGTAAAAAAACAGCTTGATTTATCAGAGATAAGCCTAATCTCTATGAACTGTATAGGCGGTATAATGTACCATGACACACAGCAAAAATTTCTTAGCCCTACGGTAAATCTCTTTTTTACACCTAAGGATTTCTTGAAGTTTGTTGAAAATTTAGATTACTATTTGAGTATAGTGCCAACCGTAGAAAATGGTGAAAAATATCCTATCGGCAGGCTAGACGATATAACTCTGTATTTTATGCATTATAATTCAGCAGAGGAGGCTCTTAGCAAGTGGGAGGAAAGGAAAAAGAGAATAAACAGGGATAAAATATTTGTTATTATGGTTGAACGGGATGGCTTTACACAGCAGGACTTTGAGGGCTTTAAAAAAATAAAATATCCTAAGCTGTTGTTTACCCGCAATAAGGATTATGAATGTGATGACTCTCTCTACTTTTCAAAGTATGCAAATCAGAGCCAGCTGCCGGACATTATTCCGGGCAGATATATGTATTCAAAGATGAAAATTGTAAAATCAATTAAGAAAGCATTTTAAAACTAATAATTCTAATGTTTAAAGGATGTGTTGAGTTGCACAAATTAATAAGCGTAATTGTTCCTGTTTATAATGTGTTCAAGTATTTAGATGAATGTGTAAATTCTATTATTATGCAAACCTACAAGGAATTAGAAATAATATTGATTGACGATGGTTCAACAGACAAAAGTGGAGTAATATGTGATGCATTTAAGGATGTAGATTCACGAATTATTGTAATTCATCAGAAAAACTCAGGCTCGGGCAGTGCAAAAAATACTGGACTAAAAACTGCCAAAGGACAATACTTAGCATTTGTAGACGGTGATGATTATTTAGAACCCGATGCTTTTGAGTATATGGTTTCACACTTAGAAAGCAGTAATGCAGATGTTATTCAATGCAGTTACAAGGATAAGTTTATAAGCAAAAGCGTCAATAATATTTTGAGTCAGGTTGGTGAATTTACAACCGAAGAATATCTAAAACTCTATACAACAGACTGGACTTGTGGCTTACTTTGGGATAAGATATACAAACGTAAATTATTTAACGGTATATATTTTGAAGTTGGACGTGTAGTAGATGATGAATTCTTTACATATCAAGGACTTATGAAGGCAAAAAAAATTGTGCGAAGTACGCACATTGTATATAACTACAGAAAGCGAGCTTCAAGCGTTTCTTATTTGCCTAATAATATGGAGAAAATTATCATAGACAAATTGGATTACCTAACTGCTAGGCGAGAAAAAATCAATAATAGTTTTCCAAGCTTAAAAAATATCTTTAACAATCATTATTTGAATATGCTTGTTTGGCTATCTACAGATCAGTTTTCTTCAGATTATACCTTAGATACGATAAAAAAATTAGCTTTTCAATATTTAAAAAACGAAGGCGTGCTTAATATAGAGGCAAAAGACTTGTATATATTAATTAAGCTGTTAATAACCAGCAATAGAAAATTACTTAAAAAACGGCGTTCTAACGATGGAACTGAAAAGAATCTTAAGGATTATTATAATTAGAAGGTGAATATTTTGGATAAATTAATTAGTATAGTTTTGCCTGTATATAATGGTGCAGAATTTTTAAATCAAAGTATCGACAGTATAATCCGTCAAACATACACTAATTGGGAATTATTAGTTTTAGATGATTGTTCAACAGACAATACTCCCAATATAGTCAAGGAATATGTAAAAAAAGATAGTCGAATACATTATTATAGAAATGAGCAAAATTTAAAACTGCCGGGAAATTTAAATAAAGGTTTTTCTTTGTCAAAAGGCGATTACCTAACTTGGACATCGGACGATAATATGTTTCACGATAATGCACTAGAAGTTATGTATAAAACTATTACTTCACAAAAAGTAGACTTAGTATACGCTTCCTATAATATAATCGATGAAAAAGGAAATGTAATAAAATATCTTTTATCAGATAAGAAATGGAAGCAACATATTATTGGGTCCAATGTTGTGGGAGCCTGCTTTATGTATTCAAAAAAGGTTTACTGCGATATTGGTGAATACGATGATAAATTGTTTTGGCTAGAGGATCTGGATTATTGGCAGAGGGTTTTATCAAAATATGAGGCCTATGCTATATCAGATATTCTTTATGATTATCGTTGGCATAAAGATTCATTAACTGCGACGAAAGATCCCCTTGTCTATGGACAAAGACTCGAAAAAATGTTGCTTAAAAATTGTAAGTTATATGGAAAAATGGACTCTGAAACAAAATATTTTTTTTACAAATGCTTGGCTAAAAGTTACGAATATCAATCAAAAGCATTTCCATATAAAAATAAACTGCGATTATATAGCGCTATTACAAGGATAAAAATACATTTTGAAAAATGATTTTCAAAACAAAAATAAAATTAGGTGTGACATAGTATGAAGAAAATAATGTTGGTATTTGGCACTAGGCCCGAAGCAATAAAAATGTGTCCTCTTGTTAATGAGCTTAAAACACGCAATGATTTAGTTACAAAGGTCTGTGTCACAGGTCAACACAGACAGATGTTGGATCGAGTGTTGGATACATTTAAAGTTAGACCTGATTATGATTTGTCTATAATGAAAAACAGTCAAACATTATTTGATATAACAACTAATATACTTAGAAAAATAAAAGATGTTTTAATAAAAGAAATGCCGGATGTTGTTTTGGTACACGGAGATACTTCCACAACTTTTGTAACAGCACTTGCTTGCTATTATTTACAAATTCCTGTTGGCCATGTTGAGGCCGGTTTGCGTACATACAACATTTATTCTCCTTACCCTGAAGAATTTAATAGACAAGCTGTAGGAATAATTGCAAAATACAACTTCACTCCTACTGAAATGTCAAAACAAAATTTGTTGAATGAAGGTAAAAAGCCAGAAAGTATTTATGTTACAGGTAATACAGCTATTGACGCATTAAAAACAACAGTTAAAGATAACTATAATCATCCTGAGCTTGAGTGGGCAAAGAATAGCAGATTAATTTTACTTACAGCCCACAGAAGAGAAAATCTGGGTGAACCGATGCACAATATGTTTAGAGCTATAAGACGGATAGTTGATGAAACAAGTGATGTTAAAGTCATTTACCCAATACACATGAATCCGGTTGTTAGAAAAGCCGCCAACGAGGAGTTAAGTGATGATGAAAGGATTCACATTATTGAACCCCTTGACGTTGTAGATTTTCACAATTTTATTGCGAGGAGTTATTTAATTTTAACAGATAGCGGTGGTATACAAGAGGAGGCCCCGTCACTTGGTAAACCGGTTTTAGTTATGAGGGATACTACAGAAAGGCCAGAAGGAATTAAAGCCGGCACTCTTAAGCTTGTTGGTATTAATGAGGAAAATATCTATAAAGAGATTAGTCAATTACTAAACAACGACACAGAATACAAGAAGATGAGCAAGGCTGCAAACCCATATGGAGATGGATTTGCTTGCAAGAGAATTGCTGATATACTGTGTTCAGATTAATATAATTATTATTCTGTTTAACAGGGTCAAAATTATATAACAAAAGTTTGAAGCATTTATACTACACATAATACTGGTATAAAATATTATAAATAATCACACCACTTTTGAAATAGCGGCGCTTATTTTAAAACGAATCATAAACATTAAACAGGTGATAAATTATGAACTTATGTAGCAAGGACAATTGTTCTGCTTGCGGAGCTTGTGTAAGTATTTGTCCTAAAAATGCAATAAAATATGAAAAAGATGAATATGGATATGAATATCCCGTCATAGACAGCAGTCTGTGCATCGATTGTGGTTTATGTGTTAAAAGCTGTCACATATTAAATCAAGTGGAACGAAACACCCCTAAAAAAGCGTATGCCGCATGGAGCAACGATCCCGTTGACAGGGCCACCAGCACATCAGGCGGTGCAGCATCAGTATTTTATCAGAAGATGCTTGATAATAATGGTGTTTGTTACGGTGCGGCATATGAGGAAAATTTGAATGTTGTAATAGAAGGATACTCAGATAATAGAGTTACAGAGTTTAAAAATTCAAAATATGTTCACAGTAATATGACCAATGCCTATGCAAAAATAAAGGAAAATCTTGAAGCAGGTAGGCAAGTAATATTTATAGGGCTGCCATGCCAAGTGGCAGCCCTGCGAACATACCTGAAAAAAGAATATGAAAACCTTGTACTTGTAGACATTATTTGTCATGGCACTCCACCGCAGGACTATTTAAAAAGGCATATAGATACTCTCGAACAAAAATATAGAAAGAAGGCAGGCATTGTCAGGTTTAGAAATGATAATGAATTTTATTTTACTCTTTCAAGAAAAGGAGAAAATAAACCCTTTGTATCTGTTCATAAGGACATTGATACATATTTATTGTCTTTTTTTGAGTCTTTAACCTATTATGAGGCCTGCTATAATTGCAAATATGCCTGTGGTGAAAGAGTTTCTGATATTACAATAGGCGACTTTTGGGGCTTAGGTTTAGAAATACCATTTAATCATCCCTACACAGGTGCTATTTCACTGGTACTCATTAATAATGAAAAAGGACTTGGATATTTTGAGGAAGTAAAAGACAAGGTGTTTTTCGAAGAACGCCCGGTTTCAGAGGCAATAAAGGGAAATGCTCAGCTTAATACTCCGTCAAAAAGGAACAGGCATAGAGATGATTTTCTAGAACTTGTTAAAAATAACAGCTTTGACAACTCTGTGAAAAGCATTTATTCAGAGCATATTAAGAAATACAAGCCTATTGTAATGAAAAACCACATTAAAAGAAAAATCAGAATTTTTGCAAAGAAGATTCTCGGGAGGTAAATATGAAGATTGGTATAATGTCTATGCAGAGAATCATCAACTATGGTTCTTTTTTACAAGCATATGGACTAAAAAAAACTATCGAGTCTTTAGGTGATAATACTGTTGAATTTGTTGACTATAAGGTAGGTAATCCTATTGTAAGTAACACAGAAAAATCCTCTGTACCTGCCGAACCAAAGCTTAAACGAATGCTAAAGGTTATATTTAGTAAGGATTATAGGGAAAAAAGGAATAGAGAGATTAGGCAAAATGAAGCTTTTACCACCTTTTATAATAAATTCAGCAACGAGTGGCTGCCTATTTTGGGTGTCACCACTGAAAACAACTACACACCGCAACTTGATACTTTGGTTATAGGTAGTGACGAAGTATTTAACTGTATGCAATACAGCACAAATGTAGGGTATAGTCTGCAACTATTTGGTAACGAAAACAAAGCAAAGAGGTTAATTTCTTATGCTGCATCATTTGGCTCAACAACACTTGAAAAGCTGACAGAATATAATAAAGCTGAAGAAATTGCTCACTGTTTATCAAAATTTAACGCTATATCTGTTCGTGATGAAAATAGCCATAACATAGTAAAAGCCCTTATCAATAAGGAGCCTGTAGATTCTATAGACCCGGTGCTGTTGTATAAATTTGATAAGGAAACTGAAAAGATAAATATAGATTTAAAAAATTATCTTGTAGTTTATGCTTATTCGGGAAGAATAAATGATGAAGAAGCAAAAGCAATTCAAAGCTTTGCCCAAAAGCACGGTAAAAAAACATTATCCATCGGCGTTATGCAGGCTTTTACCGATATATACATTAACGCTGACCCATTTACCTTGCTTGCATACATAAAAAATGCCGATTATGTTGTTACCGATACTTTTCACGGTACAGTATTTTCTATTAAATATCAGATTCCTTTCGCAACCATAATCAGAGAAAGTAATAAGCAAAAAATTTCTGATTTGCTTAATAAATTTTCTTTAAGTCAAAGAAGGCTAAGTAATATAAACAAAATAGAAGAAGTGCTTACTACCGAGCTTGATAAGAAACAGATTTGTATAAATATAGAAAAATACAGAGGAAACGCACTCACATATCTAAAAGAAAATCTTAACTGATTCTTGTTATACTATGAACATCCTAAAAATATTAACACAATACATATATTGTCTGCCGTATTTTGAGCTGGCCTTGTTTGTTGCTGCGGCCTCTGTTATTTGTGTTGCGGTAAACAGTTTTTTATATAAATACAGTTGGTGGCGTTACATTCTTATTGCCATAGGCACTGCTTATACAATGCTTTTGCTGTATATAACACTTTTGGGCCGTACAGAGCCTATAGTAAACAGTATTTCTTTGGTTCCCTTTGAGTCCTACATTGGTTATCTTAACGGCGTTCAGGAAATGCTTAGAACCTGTATAATGAATATATTCCTGTTTTATCCCTTGGGGCTTGTTTTGGGGGCGTTGCTTACAAAGCAAAAATTTTGGAAGCTGCTTTTGGCATGGGCAGCCTGCTTTGGACTGAGTGTAATGATAGAGCTAAGCCAGTATATTTTCAGTATAGGCTATGCGGAGGTTGACGATGTAATCAACAATACTATTGGCTCCGCATTGGGAATATCAGTTATGCGGGCCGGTACAGCCTTAGTTCTTTATATAAAAGAAAAGCTGCATAAAATTACAGCAATAAATAATTTAGAGAATTAACCAAAAGTAAAAACCATTTTGTGGGTATATAATTCCCGCAAAATGGTTTTTAATATTTTTATGGCTGTATTTGCTTGTGCTGTGATAATAATACTATTAATTATTTTTTATATCCTCACAGTATTAATTGCCGCTGTCTTCAGAATTTTTTAGTTCCAACCCATATGCAATGGCCTTATCAATTTCTGCTATTGATTGTTCTGCAGTTAGAACATAGCTGGTTTTTTGAAAATATTCAATAAAATCAGACAATTCCTCAAGCAGTCCGTTAGGAACGCTGAGAAGAAAGAAATTGCCATTGTTTTTTTTCTTGTCATTGTAGTAAAAAACAATATCATAATCAGAAAAAAGGTTAATATTCATATGGTTATGTGGAAATTCGGCACCATTATATAGACAATACTTACCTCCGTTTTCTATAAACGCCCTCACCTTTTCAAGTAAATAAATGCGGTCATCTAAACGCAATGGCTTGCCAAAGGTGTCTGTAATAGGAGATTCCTCGCCTGTTTTTACAAACTCTATAATGGCTTCTGTCGGAGCACATATAATGGTCTTTGGGTTTTGCAGAAAATAGTTATATGACGAAAGGCTTAGAGTAATTATGTTATTCTTCTCCTCGTCAGATATATCCAAATCGTTGAATATATAGTTATAATGCTCCGCAGTCAAAAAAGGTGCTACACAAAAGGCTCCGTTGATGCAATTCAAATAATACTGCTTTGCCTGCTCCTGCATAAGTGAGCAGACAATATTTGGCGTTTCAAATGAGCTTATTTCTCTGCACTTAAAGCTGTCACAGCTGCTTATGCTCTCTCTGAAGCGTCCAATATATGCAGAGATAACATTTTTATCCGACTGAACCAGGGCACTGTTAAAGTCATTGGAAATCAGTACAACATATGTACCGGTAATAATATAATACGGGTACAAAACAGTCTGGCTTTCGCTGTCGGTTTCAAAAAAGCTGCAGTATACATTGTAGCCGCTGAACATAAGAGGCACCATACGCATAAGCTTCATAAAGTTATTATGCCTGTCAGATTTTTTCATCGAAAAAAGAATATGACCTTTCATATCTATTTTATCTCTGTATACCATGTAATTTTGCTCCAGAAAATCTACCAGCTCATAGCTCTGAAAATTAAAATAAAAATAGATTAAAGGCGACTCCGCCTGTGTTTCTATATTGATTACATGCTTTATGATGTTTGTAATCAGGATTCTATTTTTGTAATATCCATCCTTAACGGGCTTGTATATAACATTGGTAGCCATCTTATTGTACATCGAGGAAAATTTTTCCAGATATGTTATAGTACCATAGTTTGTAAGGCTTTCTTTGGTATAACAAAAGTCGTTCCAGTAATCGCCGCAGATTTCTTTATTAAAAAGCTCTCCCAGCTTTTTCTTTTGAATAGCTGTAAGATGCAGCATTTCTAACAGATGAAAAAACACATCCTTGCTCATAAAACGCTGTCCGCTTAGATACTTTGAAAGTGTAGTTCTGTTTATGCCCAATTCACTTGCAAGCTCACCTTTTGTTTTTGTAGAGTATTCTAATATTTCGTTTAGATAAGTTATAAAGTCCGACATAATCGTTTTTAACCCCCATACATAGCAAATTTGCTGTAATTATAGCACAAAAAACCGTTTACATCAACAATTTTTCACATTTTTTAAGCAAAATGACAAATTGAAAAATTTGCTGTCACACTACCTGTCACATATTGAATATGAAAAGCTTATTTGGTAAAATGTAGTGGTAGGGTACATATAGCCTGCCGGTTTTGAGCTTTGCAGTAAGGCGGCTTGTGAAGTCTTCAGCTGCGTCAAAGCTGTGGCTATATGGCAATGCGGTAAAGCCTTTGGCTTTTATGATGTTTTATTTTGCTTATGCTTAAGGCGAAAAGGAGGTAATAGAATTTGAACAATTTTGAAAAGTACAATATAACGCCGCAGCTGCTTGCACAATGGATCCAAGAGGAAAAGGACGGCAACACTGAGCTGACGCATCGAATAGGCTTCGCATTCCTGTACGGCGACGGCGGAATACAGCCAAATGTACCGTTAGGCTTGAAATATATTGATAAAGCTGCTGTTGAATGCAACGATATAGAGGCACAGTATATGCTGGGGCTTTTTTATGAAAACGGAAACTACACTGTTAAGGACGAAGAAAAATCAATCAGCTATTACACCATGGCGGCAGCAAATAATCATGCTGAATCTCAATATGCATTGAGCTGTCTGCTTTTGAAGGGCAGTCACAAAAGCCCTAAGTGGCTGTATTGGATGTGTAAATCCCACCTTAACGGCTTTAGCAGTGCTACGGAATATTTAGAAAATATGATAGCTAATGACGGGGATATAGCTAAAAGGACTATAGAGCATCAGCTGGATGCAATTTCGGTTTCTGAATAGTTTTCGCAGGCTCCCCTATTTATGCGGTTGCTACGCATTAGCTACATATTTATAAAATTCCCCATAAAATGCAGAAAATAATTCCAACAAAGTTTACTAACAATAAACTTTGTTGGAATAGTAACTAAAATAGTGTATGTGGTAAATATAGATTTCAAAAAGCAAAGACAGCTGAGAATTTTAAATTTCTTCGGTGTCTTTGCTTTTTGCTTTTTATTTTACACTGAATGGTGCTGTATTATTTTTTGCTCATTAGCTTTGCAAGCTCCATAACCTTGCTTATATTTCCGTCTGCTTTTATTTTTCCAAAGGTAAAGGCTGTAATCGGGTTCATTTTTCCTCGTATCAGCTTTAGAAAATCATCAGAATTTACTGTAAATGATACATCGCTGTTTTCGTACTCGCCTGTTTCTATAAAAAGCCTGCCGTTGTTTATTTTGGCGTAAAACACACCGGCACCTTGTCCGGTTAAATTTATTTGAGCCGAGATATTTTCTTTGTATTCGCTTACATCTGTGTTTATAAAGCTGCTGCGTGCTTCCTGAAAAATTTCCTGAAATGTCATATTTATCCCCTTTTATTTCATATTTTACTATTGCATATGGTAATATATATTAGCCGGTACAGTGCAGATATTTTTTAATTTCCCTAATATAAACCTCTGCCGTTGGAGAGTGTATGCTGTGTTTTTTGGTTATATAGCCAATTTCCATAATGCTGTTTTTGTTGTCGGCGTCCTCCTTAAAAGGAACTGCGACAAAATCGTTTCCGTTTAGCTCCTCACAAATAATACCGGAGCAAAGAGTATAACCGTTCAGCCCCTTCATAAGGTTAAGCATTGTAGCACGGTCGGTGGTTTTAATAATCCTTGGGTAATCGTTATCGCTTAAAATTTCCTCCGAAAAGTAAAAAGAACCGTTGTCGCCCTGCTCAAAGGTTAGGCAAGGGTATTCGTAAAGCTGCTCTATGCTTATTGATTTATTTTTGGCTAAGGGGTGCTGTCTGTATAGATAAACATAAGCACTGCAGTTTATCAGTCTGTGGAACTCAAGGTCGTTGTCGTTAAGCATTTTGGTTATTATTTTTCTGTTAAAATTGCTTAAAAACAGAATTCCTATTTCACTTTTTAAGGCAGCTACATCTGTTATTACCTCTAGGGTTTTTGTTTCCCGCATTGCAAATTCAAAGTTAAGGGTGTCAAATTGGTTTACAGTGTCAACAAAAGCCTTTACCGCAAAGGAGTAGTGCTGTGTGGAAACTCCGAATTTTCTTTTCAGCTTGTCCTTGTCGCTGTATTTTTCCAGCAGCAGCTCATACTGCTGATACACCTGCCTGGCGTACATTAAAAATTCAGCCCCTTGGCTTGTTGGCACGGCACCTCTGCCTGTACGCAAAAAAATGCTTATGCCTATTTCCTTTTCAAGCTCTTTAATGGAATTTGTCAGCGACGGCTGTGAAACATACAGCTTTTCTGCCGCTTTGTTCATTGAGCCGGCGTCAGCTATGGTAATTGTGTATAATATCTGCTGCAGCGTCATAGTTTTCACCCTTTGAGAAAAACGCTGTATTATACAAATAATACAGCGTTTTAAATAAACTATTATAAATATAACAGTAAATATCCCTTTTGTCAAAGATTATACAGAAAATTATTTAACTGCCTCAAATGCCTCCTGCAGGTCATAAATAATATCGTCAATATGCTCTGTACCGATAGACAGACGGATTGTATTTGGTTTAATGCCCTGCTCAAGCAGCTCTTCCTCTGTAAGCTGTGAATGTGTGGTTGAGGCCGGATGAATAGCAAGGGATTTAACATCCGCAACATTTGCAAGCAATGAGAATACCTGTAAATTATCAATAAACTTTTTGGCTGTTTCCTCGTCGCCCTTAATTTCAAATGTAAAGATAGAACCGCCGCCATTTGGGAAGTACCGGTCATACAGCTTTTTATATGGTGATGTAGGCAGTGACGGGTGGTTTACGCTTTCAACCTGTGGGTGGTTAGCCAAAAATTCAATAACCTTTTTGGTATTTTCAGCGTGTCTTTCAACTCTAAGTGACAGTGTTTCAAGTCCCTGTAGGAAGATAAATGCGTGGAATGGTGAAATTGTAGCGCCTGTATCTCTCAGCAACAGCGCTCTTATAAATGTAACAAATGCAGCGCCCGGAGCAGCCTCTGTAAATACAGCACCATGGTAAGATGGATTAGGCTCTGCGAACTGAGGGAATTTACCCGAAGACTTCCAGTCAAAGTTGCCGCTCTCAATAATTACGCCGCCAATAGCTGTGCCGTGGCCGCCGATAAACTTTGTAGCCGAGTGTACAACAATGTCAGCACCATATTCAAAAGGTCTTAGAAGATATGGTGTAGCAAATGTGCTGTCTACTACCAAAGGAATATTATGTGCGTGTGCAATGTCTGCTACCTTTTTAATGTCAATTAGGTTTGAGTTAGGGTTGCCAAGGGATTCTATATAAAGGGCTTTTGTATTTTCGTCAATAGCCTTTTCAAAAGCACCGTCTTCGTCAGGGTCAACAAATGTAGTTGTAACACCGTAGTTTGGCAAAGTATGCTCAAGCAGGTTATATGTACCGCCGTAAATAGTTTTAGCGGCTACAATGTTGTCGCCTGCTTTTGTCAGAGCCTGTACGGCGTAAGTTACTGCAGCGGCACCGGAGGCAACTGCCAAGGCGGCTGTACCGCCCTCAAGAGCAGCTATTCTTTCTTCAAAAACAGCCTGTGTAGGGTTTGTAAGTCTGCCGTAAATATTACCCGGGTCACGCAGTGCAAAACGGTCTGCGGCATGCTGGCTGTTGTGGAATACATATGATGTAGAAGCATATATAGGTACTGCTCTTGCGTCTGTAACAGGGTCAGCCTGCTCCTGTCCAACATGTAACTGCTTTGTTTCAAAATGTAAGTTTCTATCTTTAAGTGTGCTCATTGTTATTTACCTCTTTCGTTAATTATTATTTTAAATTATTCAGATATATTTTCTTAGTAGGATTATTTTATGTGTCAGCTTAGTAGTTGGTAATTCAGTATTTGCAACAGCACATTCGTCCTCTTGTATAGTTATTTCTTATGTACTCTTTTAGGAATAAATTCATAACTAAGCCCTCCCTGTTTAACTAAAGCTGTTTGAAATTTGGCTTTAATTTGTGTTTCAATCTTTACTATGGCTATATTATAAATGCCTGTAACCCAAATGTCCAATGCCGGTTAATTATAGATATTAATAGCTATTAGCTATAACTAATCTTCGTTCAATAGCTATCGGCTATTTGTATCTAATCTAGTAGGAATTAAATAATAGCTGTATAAATAAGTTAAGAATGGCGGCTGCTGTTCTGCGGATAAGTTTGCTGTTGTCAGGCTTATAGGCAGTATACAGAAAGCATTTCGGCTTTTTATGTGCAATCATCCCAGTTTTTAGCCGTTTATCCCTAATTACTTAATATTTTGTGACAAATAAGGTATATTTAACTTATGGTAGACTCGTTATAATAAAACTTTGCCTTTTCACTTGATGAAGTCTATACGGATTATCTTTTTCCGCAAACAGACAAAACAAGTGAGGTTAAGTATGAAGGCACTGTTGAAAAGGAGGTGTTTAATGCCAATGATGACAGTGTTTATGCTGACTTTCATTTCAGTCAGGCTCAGAAAGATGATGATACAACATCCGGTTCCGGCAAATCAATGAATGATAAGGCAGAGGACATTTTGAATGATGACGGCACAACCAATCCTCTTGGAGGATTAACCGTAGTCAATGCAGGCGATTACAGCGGCACAATGGTATTCCATACCTCTATAAATACTCTTGGTGCTTAATTGCAGTCCATTTTCATAAAGCAAATTAAGCTAATGAAATATGCCTGTTTGATTATTTCAGCCATAATAATTTTCTCGATTTTTCAATAAAAAATTTTTGGCTGTACTGCTTATTGGACACACTTATTACTATAATTATATACATAAGGAAGACACCGGAGGACTTCACACAAGGGAGGTTATTATATGCCTGATGATGACGGTTATGTTTATCAGGAATTCTTTAGCGATGAAAATTTAGACGAGTTCAAAAACAAAAATGTTGGCTGCTTTACAATGTTAATAATAATTATTATATTAATAATGCTGCTTATATTGCTAACCTTAAACATCGCATTAACCTACTTTGCAATAACAAGCCCGGAAACCTATTTTAAAGAAGATGGAACAAAAAAGCTCTTTCTGTTAATATTTCCATACGTGCTGGTTATTAGCATAGTCGTCTTTATTATCTATCAATATCACAAAAACAAGAAAAAATAAGCATTCTAAAAGCAACAGCCACACTGCATATTAATACAGTGTGGCTGTTGCCATATGAAAGGATGAAGCATATTTTATTTCCACCTAATACTTTCCAAATTGATCTTTTTAATTTTTTTCAGATAATCAATAAGTGCCTGCTGACCGGTAACACCGGCTTTTTTTAATTTTCCCTGCTTTGCCACAGCATCTGTAGTTTCGTTGCATACCACAGTGTAGGCAGCATCGTCGTCAAGCCTACTGCCCTCTTTTGTTACCAACACATATGGAAAAGGATTGCCATCGTTAAAAAGGTCATAACCGGTTTTTGAAAGCTGTTTTATTTCCTTTCCTGTCAGCTTCATTGTGTAAATAGCGTCTGACCAGCCGGACGGGTTTATTGCACAAAGCTCCTCGGCATTAATCTTTATGCCTTTAAACAGGCGTCCGTTTACACCAAAAGGGTTTTCCTTTTTCTCGCCGTGATATTCCCCCAGGGAAATTAAAGCACAGTCGGCGTTTGTTTTTACCGCATATGCCGTACCCACCAGGCGGGCCGTTTCTTCAAGGGTAAGATTTTCTTCAACACAGGCGTAAACCTCTGCCCCGCCTTGTGCAATGGTTCTTTTTTGAATGGAGTTAATTTTTTCAACTAATCGGTCAGCGTCCGAACTGCCGGATTCCTGTTCAATAACGGCATTTCCTATAGGCTCCAGGTAATCCTCCCAGCCTGTGTAGACAAGAGGTATAACCTTACCCTCTTCAACAGATTTTTCTAAAGACTTGTATATGTCATTTACAGAGTTGTTAAATTCCTTAAGAGGAAGCACTATTGAATCCTTTTTAGGATTTTCCAAGGCCGCCAGCTGTCCCTCCTCTGTAGATAAAAACTCCATTACTTTCAGAGCGTCTTCGAGCTTCTGCGGATTTTTTTCAAGATTTTTATTCAGTCCAAAATATCTGTTGGCGTTGGTTAGGGCTACATTGTTGCTGCCATCCTCCGAAAGCCATGGCAAAACCCCATATTGGTCGCCTGTTCCGTCATCGTATTGCGATACTCTAAAGGGACTTATTTTCATTAAAAACGCAGTATTTCCCTGTGCGAAATATTCCTCTGCCTTTGAATCGTCGTGAAGCTCCTCCGTATAGCTCAGCATTCCCAGATCAATCCATTTTTGTAAATATTGGGCACACTGCTTAAATTCTCCCGACGCATCTGCCTTACCTAATAAAAAGTCCCTTTTCCACCCGACTCCGTCCTGCGTTGACAGAAAATTAGTTGCTCCCAAGGTAAACAAATATGTAAAGGCACTGCCGGGGTATTGATTCTCTGACACAGACACAGTAACCCCTGCCTCTTTAATTTTCGGAACAAGCTGCTGAAGCTCCCTAAAGCTCTTTGGCACCTCCCAATTATGCTTTTGAAAAAGTGTTTTGTTGTAAAAGATGCCGGAGATTGTGTAGCCGTTTGGCAATAGATAAATAGAGCCGTCAACATCTGCCAGGTTAAGAACGCTCATATCATATTTAGACACAAAGCTGTAGCCCGAAAGGCTTAAAAGCTTCTCTTTTTGGAGTCTTTCATCTATAAGGTGAAAAGATGTGAATATGTCGGGGGCATTATCGGTTTTAAGAAGTGTGGTGGTATAACGGCTTGAATTTCTGCCCTTGTAGCTGATAATCTCCAAATTAATTTCCGGATATGCCTTTTTCAGTGCCCGTTTGAAAGGCTCATAGTTTCTGCCAAAGGTAACAATGGTAATAGGCTCGTGCCCGTTTGTTTTGCCTTCCTTTTTGCCGGCAGAATCATTGCTAAGTGTATTTGTACAGCCCGTAATCAAAAGAAAAATTAATACAGCACATAAGGCAGATTTAATATATTTTTTCATATTTAACCCTCGCAATACATTTTATTATTAATTAAGCATAATAAATTATTATGTTATAGTTTGACAGCCCTTATTGTAGCGGCTGATAACCTCATACATTTTTTTTACATCTATAGGCTTAGCTATGTGGTCATTCATTCCAACCTGCTTTGCTTTTTGTATATCATGAGAAAAAGCGTTTGCCGTCATAGCTACAATAGGGACAGTCTGTGCGTCTATTCTGCTTAAGGAGCGTATAATCTGTGTTGCCTCATAACCATTTAGCGTTGGCATCATTATATCCATAAGAATAAGGTCAAATTCACATATATGGCTCTGTTTAAAAATGCTGACAGCCTCCCTGCCGTCCTTAGCCAAAGTAACCACAGCGCCGGCGTCCTCTAACAATTCTTTTGCAATTTCACTGTTAAGTTCGTTGTCTTCTGCCACCAATATTCTCATACCTTTAATATTGTCTGAAGTGTCGCTGTCGGACTGCTTTTCGGCAAGGGCAGGCGATGAATCTATCTGAAACGGAATTACTATGGTAAAGGTACTTCCTACATTCAGCTTACTTTCAACCTTAATTTTACCTCCCATTTTGGTGGTAAGGGCCTTACATATAGACATTCCAAGTCCGGAGCCTTTAAACTGCGAAGCGTAGCTGTTGTTGCCCCGTGTAAACGGCTCAAAGATTTTTCTTTGAAAATCCTCGCTCATACCAATGCCGTTATCCTTAATAACAAACTTGAATATGGCACAGTTACTATAAGAATCAATTTCATCAACAGAAAATTCTATCCTGCCTCCGTTATCTGTATACTTTACAGCATTGCTTAAAATATTTAACAATATCTGCCTTAAATGCAGTGGACTTCCGACCAGATTTTTATGTTTAATGCCACCGTAGCGTGGAATAAAGAGCAAATTTTTTTCCTCTATCTGTCCCATTATTATAGTTATGCAGGCGTCTAACAGAGAGGTTATTTCAAAGCATTCCTTAGCAAGCTCCAACCGTTCGTTTTCTATTTGGCTCATATCCAAAATATCATTAATAAGCAGCAGCAAATGATTTGACGAGCTTCGTATTTTATTTAAACAGTCCTCTACCTTTTCCAAATCTCCTATATGTCGGTCCGCAATGTCAAGCATACCCATAATTCCGTTAATAGGTGTGCGAATATCATGCGAAATATGTGTCATCAAGTATTTCTTTTCGTAGCAACAGAGTGTTAAAAAAAGCCATCGGCATTCTCAACGAACAGTTTAATCCTGAACGTCCTAACGCTGTCCGGTGCACAAATATAACTTATATCTGGACGCAGGATGGTTTTGTATACCTTAACTGCTTAGCTTTATAAATCTATTGCATTTTCATTCAAAAGAAACTCGTACAAACCTAAGTGTAGGATTCCATCCTCGTCAGTCCAAGGCTTTTGAGAAGTTTTGCTAATGATGATCCTTTTGAAAAAGTCATTGGTATTCTTGAGCGGTCTAAGTTCAGTATCCATCTTGGTTGGATCGCTAACACTAAGTGCTGATTGAATATAGTACTTCTTAGACCCAACATTTACAACGAAATCAATCTCACACTGTTTTTTAGATTGTTTGTTATCTTTTCTTTCTACTATTTCTACAACACCCACGGCAACAGAATACCCACGGCACAGAAGTTCATTATAAATGACATTCTCCATTATGTGAGTTTCTTCTTGTTGCCTAAAATTCAGTCTTGCGTTTCTGAGTCCGATGTCGGTACAGTAATACTTTGACGGATATTCAAAATACTTTTTACCTTTTACATCATACCGTTTGGCATTGCTAAAAAGGAAAGACTCAATCAAGTAATTCAAGTAACTTGAGATAGTAGTGCTTGACACCTTGACACCTTTTACAGATTGCAACGTATTTGCAATTTTACTAGCATTGGTAAGCGAACCAATTGACGAACACAAATCATCGGTTAATTCTTCAAGAACATCAGGAAGAGCGATATCATATCGTTCAACAATATCCTTGAAATAAACTTCAGTAAACAGACCGTGCAGATAACTCATCTTCTCCGCATCGCTCTTCTTAAAAAGAACAAGAGGCATACCACCAAACAATGCATACTCTTCGTAAATGTCGGATTTATCACCGCCAATAAAGTCATAATACTCTTTAAAGGATATCGGAAAAACCTTGAGTTCGTCTCCTCTGCCACGAAAAGCAGTTAACACATCTTTGGTAAGCATCTTTGAATTACTTCCAGTAACATAAATGTCCACATTTCTAAGACGCATTAAACCGTTTAACACATTGTACAATCGAATATTTTCCGGATTTTTGAGTTCTTCCCTAGTAATGGCATACTGAACCTCATCAATTAAGATATAGTACTGCTCTTTGTTTACAATCTTTGCTCTAATATATTTCGACAGTTCATCGGGATCGCGATACCGAACAAAAGTGTCATCGTCAAGAGCGATTGTGATAATTTGTTCTTCACTCACACCGCTTTCGACCAAATAATCATAAAACAGGTTAAAAAGCAGATAGCTTTTGCCACACCTTCGGATGCCGGTGATAACCTTAATTAAACCGTTTTCTTTTTTCTCAATCAGACGATTTAGGTAACTGTTTCTCCTGATAATCTGTTCCATAACGCACCTCCTTCATTTGATAGTTAGGTATATTGTTACCCAACTTTCAAATGAATTATACCACATACTTTTCAAAATGTCAAGTTGCCAAATAAAAGTATGGGTTATTGTTACCCAACCTTCAAATGAGATTTTATCATAATAGTTGTTATTTTCGCCTTCGGACACCCTCACTTATTATGTACGGAAGAGGAGCCCTGTTTGACTCCTCTTCCATTATACTGCTTTTTGTTCTGATACTTTTAGTCTGTCACACAATGCTGTATTGCGCTTTAATCCCCGGGTATTGCGAATGACATATTCAAGAGCATCTCTATCTCCCACAAATATCAGCTTCTGTCTTGCACGCGTCATTGCCGTGTAAAGCAAATTCTGCGTCAAAAGAACAGAATGGTAGTTTGTTATGGGAATGATTAGAATCGGAAACTGATCGTCCCGGCTCTTATGCACGGTAATAAAACCATTATCCGTACTATGAAATGTGCGACTGACTTTACCTTTAATTTTCACAATAAATGTCTCCTTACTAATTTGCAGATTTACACAAACAAATTAGTGGGAGGCACTTTTTAATGCAAGTAAATAACGTTATAGAATTGTTGCAATAAGTTCAACGGCTTCCTCTGCACCCTCAGCAATCTCTGCAAGTTCGGACGCATCAATATCCACCTCAAAGTTCGCTTCAGGTTCGATGGGTTCTTCCATAACATCCTCGCTATCCATTGAGGTGTCCGTTTCCGGTTCTTCGACATAGGCTGTGTCCGGTTCGATATCAATTGTTTCTGCATCCTCCCCATGTGTCGTTAGTTTTATAATTCATCTAATGTCCTCCGTTTCGTTTGAGTCTATGCGGTTGGTAGCCACTTATACTCTATCAAAACGGAGCTTTTTCTGTCAATATCTACTTATTCTGACACTAAAGTCCGTCAATTTCACCTGCATTGCAGGTGGTTTTTTATACCTGTATAGCAAAATGCCCGCCTGTTGCCAAGCGAGCATTTCACGATTCTCTTATTTAATATTCAGAGCTTAACAGGAAGTCAGCTATGTGCATTGTCTTTATACCCTCGTAGTTTCCTCCTGAGAACTCATCCGTTGTGAGAACATATTTGGGGTAGTTGTCGTGAATCTCCAACAAACGGTCATATTCCCGTTTTTCCGTTTTCGGAGAACGAAGCTCCTGCGTTACCTGCACATAGAGCTTTTCATTTTGCCGTACTGCAACCCACATCAAAAATCAATCTGTTTTGCGGTTATAAACCGCAAAACTTTTCGACATTTTATCAAACTGCGGATTGCTTGCTGTAAGGCAGGGTACTTAACCCTCGCCCGATTTTGTTGTCAAAGGCTGAATTAACAAGCATATCGGAATTTTTAAGTATTTTTTGCAGTAATATTATTTAAAATCAAGAAAACGCTTAGCCCTCGGCTATGGTATATTTTTTCAGTGCGGATATATACCCGGCGGCAAGCTCGCTTGGCAAGCATTTTTGGTGCATTACATAGCCTATGTGCATATCGCCGTCGGTGTCAAGCTCCAGAGCTACTATGTCCTTGCCGTTTAGCCCCTCGTCTATTACACCGCTGCACACGGTGTAGCCGTTTAAGCCTATTAATAAATTAAAAAGGGTGGCCCTGTCACGAACACGAATGTTCTTTTTACCTGCAATGTCGCAGAAAATTTCCTCTGAATAATAAAAGGAATTATGCTCGCCCTGCTCAAAGGAAAGGTACGGGTACGGCGCAAGCTCCTGCAATGAAACCGATTTTTTCTTTGCCAAAGGATTTTTACGGCTTATAAATATGTGGGGCCTTGCAACAAAAAGCTCGGTAAATTTTAAGTCCTTTGCTTTCATTATTTTTTGCAGTACGGCCTTGTTGAAGCTGTTAAAGTACAGCACCCCTATTTCGCTTTTCATTCTTGAAACATCGTCAATAATTTCATAGGTTTGCGTTTCCCGCAGTGAAAAATCATACTCCTCCTCACCGTACTGCTTAATAAGGTCTACAAAGGCATTTACGGCAAAGGAATAGTGCTGTGTAGAAACAGAAAAGCTTCTGCTTCGGCTTGTGCCTTTTTTGTAGGTGTCTTCAAGCAGACTTGCCTGTTCAAGCACCTGTCTTGCATACCCTAAGAAAATTTCACCCTCTTTTGACACCTCTACTCCCTTATTTGTTCGGTCAAATATAGTTATATTCATTTCTCTTTCAAGCTCTTTAATTGCACCCGTAAGACTGGGCTGTGAAATAAAAAGCTCCTTTGCCGCCTCTGTAATGCTTCCCTTTTGTGCCGCAAGCACGCAGTATTTTAGCTGTTGTAATGTCATTGCAGTAGCCCCCGATAATTTTATATTATGTTTAATTATAGCATACTAAATAGTCGGTGCAAGACTTTTTATTAGTAGGACAGCATAGCAATACATAATCTCAGTCCTATACAAGCAAAAAAGCAATAAAAGCACCGCACGCTTTTATGCATATTCCGGTCGAAAAAAGGCAGACGGCTATCTGATAAATTTCGTAAAGATAGCCGTCTGCCTATATTTTTGTTCAGTTACAGGGTGTAATTTTATAAAGCCTACGCTTGATTCATAATAAGTACATCGTCCTTCATAACAACCGTACTTCCTGTAGGAATAACAACCTTTTCGTTACGCTTGATAAGAATAACCAGCTTGTCAGGGCCGAATTTAATATCCGACAGACTTTTTCCGAGCCATTTATTGTCGGCGTCAATTCTTATTTCTGTTAAGCAGCCTTCAAATTCCTTATCAAGTGAAGGCCCGCTTACAATAACATTGTCGTTCTTCATAATAACGGTGTCACCCTTTGGAACAATTTGAGCACCGTTTCTTATAATCAGTGCAACAAGTACATTTGGCAAAAGGTCAATATCCTTTAGTGCTTTGTCACACCATGGGTGGCTATTCCCTATTTTCAGCTTTAAAAACTGTACGGGTACTTCGTCGGCATAGTCGTTAAAGGTTTTCATAACATCGCTGTTGTTGTCAATCATATTCAGCTTATTAGATATAAACGGAATGAGCGTACCCTGCAGCGAAATTGAAAACAGAACTATAAAGAACACTACATGGAAAACGTCGTTCTTAATATATGCCGGACTTACCATAGCCATTATGGCAAATACTATAGACGCCGCTCCCCTTAACCCTGACCACGAAACTAAAAGCTGCTGTTTTAGCGGACATTTAAACGGTGTAAGTATAGCAAAAACCGAAATAGGCCTTGCTATAAAGGTTAAGAACAACGCAATAGCCAACGCCGGCAGTACAATCTGCGGCAGCTGTGACGGGAACGCCAAAAGCCCCAGCAAAAAGAATATAAGTATCTGCATAAGTCCGGTAATTCCGTCAAAGAAATTAACAAGCTTTTTCTTGCTTTTAAAGGACTTGTTGCCTAGTATCAGGCCTGTAATATATGTACTTAAATATCCGTTTCCGCCTATTACAGAGGAAAGTGCATAAGACACCAACGCCATACTGAATACAAGAATAGACTCAAAGCCGTCATTGCTGAATTTTACCTTGGTTAAAATGAAATGGCATATAAGTGCCATAACCACACCAACAGCAGCACCGTACACAACTTGAGCAAAAATCATATATATAATATGAGTGCCGCTTGCCTCGCCGTTCATAAGTGAAAGCACAATAACCGTAAGCATATATGAGCAGGGGTCGTTACTGCCGCTTTCTACCTCTAAAAGTGAGGCTGTGTTGTATTTTAAATTAAGCCTTTTTGAACGCAGTATAGAAAACACGGAGGCTGCGTCGGTAGAGCTGATAACAGCACCTATTAAAAAGCTTTCCAAAAGCCCAAAGCCCAATACAAAATGGCAAAATATACCGGTAATTGCCGCCGTAAGCAATACGCCTACTGTAGAAAGCATTACCGCTTTTACAGCCACTGTTTTAGCCTTTTGCCAGTTTGTGCCAAAGCCGCCATAGAACATTATAAAAATAAGTGCTATAGAGCATATCTGTTCTGCAACAGAGTAGTTGTCAAACTGAATTTTAAATACTCCGTCAGAGCCGAATACCATACCCAGAAATATAAATACAAGCAGTGTAGGCACACCCAGCTTTGCCGAAAATTTACTGGCTAAAAGACAAACTAAAATTACACCTGCTGCCAGCAGCAGTTCTACTGCCATTAGCATACCTCCCTTTTAAGCTTATTAATACGGAACAGGAAAAAATCGCCGCAAGCAAGCTGTGTTTCATATTAAGTAACAGCTTCCCTATGTCATATTATAACATATTTTACATTATTTGAAAAACGGCAAAGCCCCCACCTAGACTGCAAAACAATCATATCGTTTTGCACACTGCCTTTGATTTTACTATAACATTGCTGTATTTTATGTAAAATGTATAGTGTGGATTTAATTTTAATTAAAAGTTTACATTTCAATGGCTTTGGTAAAAGCAATTTTAGGCTTAGAAACAAAAATGAAGATGTATATTATTAAAATTATTGATATAGGCTAAAGCTATGGCAAAGTGCGTGTTTTAAGTATTTTACAGAAATTATTTGCTATAGTAAAATTAGTTCATCACAAACAAGGAGCAAAAAATAAATGAAAACTTCAATTATCGGTTACCCACGAGTAGGTGCACTTAGAGAGCTTAAGTTCGCTACCGAAAAGTATTTCAGAAATGAAATCTCAGCAGACGCTTTGCAAAGCACTGCAAAGGAAATAAGAAAAACACAGTGGACTACACTAAAAAACAGCGGTCTTGATTTTATACCGTCAAACGACTTTTCGTTCTATGACAATGTACTTGACACAGCCGTATTGTTCAACATTATTCCACAGCGTTATAAAGACCTTGGTTTGTCAAGCCTGAACACATACTTTGCTATGGCAAGAGGTTATCAGGGAGAAAGCGGCGATGTTAAAGCACTGGCTATGAAAAAGTGGTTTAACACAAACTACCACTATATGGTACCTGAAATTGACATCAAAACAGAAATCAACCTAACAGGCACAAAGCCGTTTGACGAATATAAAGAGGCTCTTGACCTTGGCATACAGACAAAACCGGTAATTACAGGTGCCTTTACACTGCTGAAGCTGTTAAGATATACAGACAACAGCAATGCACAAGACTTTGCCGACAGCATTACAGACGCTTACTGCCAATATTTTAACAAGCTAAACAGCTTAGGCGTACAGTGGACACAGCTTGACGAACCATATTTGGTGCATGACCTTACAAATGCAGACATTGAGCTGTTTACAAAGCTATACAAGGGAATTTTACAACAGAAAGGCAATGTTAAGGTAATTTTGCAAACATACTTTGGCGATGTGCGTGATATTTACAATCAGCTTACAGACCTTGACCTTGACGCAATAGGACTTGACTTTATAGAGGGCAGACAAACAAGCTCTTTGGTAGAAAGCAACGGCTTCCCAAAGGATAAAATTCTGTTTGCCGGCGTTGTAAACGGCAAAAACATTTGGAGAAACAACTACAAGAAAACCCTTTCTGCTCTTACACAGCTTAAAAATTCAGGTATAAACACCGTTATTAATACCTCCTGCTCACTGCTTCACACTCCGTATACATTAAAGAACGAAACAAAGCTTACACAGGAGTACACAAAGCACTTTGCCTTTGCCGAGGAAAAGCTTTCAGAGCTTGCACAGCTAAAAGAGCTTTCAGAGCTTGACAACTACGAAAGCTCACCTATCTTTGCCCACAACTCTGCACTGTTTAACGAAAGAGTAAGCTGTGTTGACAAAGAGGTACAAAAAAGAGTAAGCAAAATTAAGGAAAGTGACTTTACCCGTTTGCCTGAATTTGCAGAAAGAGAAAAAATTCAGGAGGAAGCCTTTAAGCTCCCTCTATTCCCTACCACAACTATCGGCTCTTTCCCGCAAACACTTGATGTAAAGAAAAACCGTACTGCCTTTAAAAAGGGTGAAATTACAGAAAAGCAGTATGTAGAGTTTAACAAAAATAAAATTGCAGAATGTGTAAGGCTGCAAGAGGAAATAGGACTTGATGTACTTGTACACGGCGAATATGAGCGTAACGATATGGTTGAATACTTTGGCGAACAGCTAAAGGGCTACCTGTTTACAGAAAAGGCTTGGGTACAGTCCTACGGCACACGCTGTGTAAAGCCGCCTATTATATGGGGCGATGTATCCCGTACAAGGTCTATGACTGTTGACTGGTCTGTATATGCGCAGAGCCTTACCCAAAAGCCAATGAAGGGTATGCTGACAGGCCCTGTTACAATTCTTAACTGGTCATTCCCTCGTGAGGATATATCAATTAAGGAAAGCACATATCAGATAGCACTTGCTATTCGTGACGAGGTGCTTGACCTGGAGAAAAACGGCATTAAGATTATTCAGGTAGACGAAGCGGCACTGCGTGAAAAGCTGCCTCTGCGTAAATCTGACTGGTACAGTGAGTATCTTGACTGGGCTATACCTGCATTCCGTTTGGTACACAGCGGCACAAAGCCTGAAACACAAATACACACACATATGTGCTACAGTGAATTTACAGATATTATTCCTGCCATTGACAATATGGACGCAGATGTTATTACCTTTGAGGCATCTCGTTCAGACCTGCTGATTCTTGACTCACTAAAGGAAAACAACTTTAAAACAGAGGTAGGTCCGGGCGTATACGATATACATTCGCCAAGAGTTCCGTCTGTAGCTGAAATTAAATCCGCACTTGACAAAATGCTTACAAAAATAGACAAAACTAAGCTGTGGGTAAACCCTGACTGCGGACTAAAAACAAGAGGCACCGCCGAAACAACAGCAAGCCTTAAAAACCTTGTTGAGGCGGCAAAGGAATTGCGAAATGAAAACTAACGAACTATTCAAGAAAAAAACTGTGCTTTCCTTTGAGGTGTTTCCTCCAAAGAAAAGCTCGCCTATAAGCACTATTTACGATACCCTTGAGGGGCTAAAGGATACTTCACCCGACTTTATAAGCGTTACCTACGGGGCGGGCGGAAGCAAAAACCGAAATGCAACCTTTGAAATAGCAAGTGAAATTAAAAACAAATATCACATAGAAAGCGTTGCCCACCTGCCGGGAATAGGCCTTACAAGGGACGATGTTCTTGAAAAGCTGGGCGAGCTACAGGATAAGGGTATTGAAAATATACTTGCCCTTAGAGGTGATATTCCCCAAGATTATGACGGCGGCGGCGACTTTAAATATGCCTGTGACCTAATTTCTTTCATAAAAGAGCACAGCAATGTAAATATTATAGCCGCCTGCTACCCTGAGGGGCATATTGAATGCGGAAGCAAAATTAAAGATATTCACCATTTGAAAACCAAGGTAGACGCCGGTGCAAGCCAGCTTATGACGCAGCTATTTTTTGATAACGACTATTTTTATTCCTTTAGGGACCGTTGTAGTCTAGCCGGCATTGATGTGCCTATTGAAGCGGGAATTATGCCTGTAGTAAATAAAAAGCAAATAGAGCGAATGGCTACCCTGTGCGGTGCAACAGTACCTAAAAAATTCAGGGCAATTATGGACAAATACAGCGACAATCCTGTTGCTATGCGTGACGCAGGCATTGCATACGCTATCGACCAAATTGTTGACCTAATTGCCCAGGGTGCAGACGGTATACATCTGTATACTATGAACAACCCCTACATAGCACAAAAAATTTACAGTGCTGTTCACAGGCTGATAGCATAATAATATTATACCGCTGTATACACTAAAGCTCCTTATTTTAAACGAATTATATAATAAAAAGTGCGATGACTAAAATTAAGTCATCGCACTTTTGCTTTTATATAAATACAATATATTTCTTAATTAACGGTTACTTCATAATACATTGGATAATTAATGTATCATATTGACCTATGCCGTCCGATAAATCGCTGTCTATTATTTCTATTCTTTCCTCAGGCGTAAGCTTGTATTGCTTTCCGTTTGCTGAAATTGTAACGGTGCTGTCTGCAACAGACAAAATCTCCAGCTCCATAATGCCTTTTTGAAAGCCGCAGCAGCCAATCATATCAAGGTGCACTGCCCCTTCATTTGCTTCAATTTCTTTTTTCTGTATATAATCGTCAGAAACCGACGGTGCCCCCAAATTACCTGCACGGTATATTTTCAGGTAAGGCTCCTTTTTCCTTTCATATAAAACTGCATTATCCTTTATATGCTCAATGTCAAGAATACATCCTACAGACATATCATCTGCACTGCCCTGTGCCGAAAGGGTTGGCAAATAATCCGCAAGGGCCTCTGCCGCCTTTTCTTCTGTTTCGTCGGCAAAGGAGGTCATTACCACACGGTAAAAATTATGCAGATGCCTTTCATTTGTAAAGCTGTCGTCAATGCCGTCGCTGCCTGCAAATACGGCGGCAGGAAGCTCGCGGCTAAAGAAATAGCGAAATTCACTGCCGGCATTGGAATCGCATATAGATGTTGTAATGTTTAAAAAGCACTGCTCATCCCACGGAATAGGCTCGGAATCAACTCCCGCCTTGTCAAATACAACGCATTTTCCGTCGCCAATATGAATGCCAAACCAAAAGTCCTTGGTAACCACCACGCCTATAAGTGTAGCACCATATGCAGACTGTACCTTTTCGCCCTTTGTATAGCGAGTCTTAGCCTTGTCGGACACCGCCTGCATTTCCTCCTCTGTGAAAGGATTTGCGGCAATATCCTCATCCACAAGAATATTCCAGTTAGTTACCACACTGCGTATAAACCAACGCATCTGCTCGCCGATTTGCTTGTCTGTTTTGCAGGCATTCAGTGCGTCAGCAAAGTTTTTGGCCTTATTTTTCAGAAAGGTTTCTGTAGAATTCTCCTGTGGCTCCTCCGCCGAAGATGCAAACGCATTTTCTACACATCGACAGAAGGCCTCTGCGGCAAACCGGCTTCCTCTGTCAGAACGGAAATAATCCTCACCGCCGTGTCCGTCCGAAACAACTGCCAGCGTATAGTCTTCCGCCTCTATGCTCATAGAATAATCCTGACAAACCGTTCCTTTTTTAATGTGGGACGCACCTATGCTTGTAAAATGAAAGCTGCGGTACATATTAATCACCAATTCCAATCCTCTTGATTTTCAGAGGAAACAGGAGTATTTGCAATTTCTACGCCCCCTACAGGATCCTCTGCAACGGTAGTCTTAATAGCCTCAATGGTATCATTTTGTTTATTGGTTGCCTGGTCCACACCGCCCTTGCCTACACCGCTGGACTTTGAGCCTATCTGTGAGGCTGTAACGGAAACAAAACGAATCATCTTTGTAAGAGCCTCAGGAGTATGAACTGTAATTACGGCTTCCTTGTTACCGGTAAACTCAGCCAAAACATCCTTGTTGGCGTCGTCGCCTATAGCAACAGCTACCTTAATGGCCTTTTTAAACCAGTTGTTTTCCTTAAGCCTGCCAAGCTCCTTTTGGTATTCGTCGGTAGGCTCACCGTCGGACAGCAGAAAAATTGCCGGAGCAAAGGAGCCTGCCACATCACTCATAAAAGCCTTGCGGGAAAGCTTTTCATTCAGCATTTTGCACATTTCACCAAAGTCTGTTAAACCGTCAGCATTCAGATGATTCCATCTGAAATCTGCGGCATCCATAGGTGCCGGCGTTATCCAACGGGCACCGCTTGAAAATTCAAGTACGGCAATTTTAATTGCTGCGTCTGCGTTATCGCTTGAAAGCTTGCAAATTTCCGGAATAACCTCTTCTACTGCGGAATTCAGCGTTCCTATTTTGCTTCCGTCCATACTGCCCGATGTATCCACCAGAAAAAACAGCGTCATAGTTCTGCGTGCAACCTTTACCGCATTTTCGTATATACCTGCCATTGTAATTCCCTCCGAATCTAAAATTTTATTTACTGTATTCTATAATTCCGATACTGTTTGGAAAATGGATTGCTTTTATTGCCGTTATAGGAACAATCTGCCCTTTGGCAATGGGCTTAAGCGTACCGTCAAGCGTTTCTGCGTTCCACACTATATCGCTGACATTTCTAAGCCCCCACATCGCCGGATTTTTTGGATTTCGTTCTACCTCGCCTATAACCTGGGTAAAATCGTCACTGTCCTTATCAATATGACATCGGTACATTTTTACCCCCGGGAACAAAGCCAAGCCATATTTATGATTATGGCAGTTTAGAACAGGCGGCTTTGGTATCCTCCTGCCGCAGTTAATGCAGCTTGCATCGCCTGCAACATTAATAAAGGTTTCCGACCCGCAAGGACAGGTGATAATTGTATCACGAAGTCTTGTAAAGGCAAGCTGCCAGTCATTATCTGTCATACGGGTTGTTTTCCCTGTCATAGCGTCCTTTGAAAGTGCCGTAATAAATTTATTTTGAATAAATTGCGGATACAGCGGCCAGAATTTTATGGCATTGGAATGAACTCCACGCACCGGTCTGTTACTGTCGTCTGCAGGGTCATAAATAAATATAGGGTCTTTGCCGTAGTACTTTAGCTCCAGCTCCTCGGTAAGGCAAGGTGCCTCCACAACACGCTTTCCCTCAAGAGGGTGGTCAAGAAACAGCAAACGGAACAGCACCACGGCCAAAGAAAAACGGTCCGTCATAACATCGGGGCGTTTTAGGTTGCGAACAACCTCCGGTGCCATATATCTGGCCTTTCCTGCAATTCCCAGACTTTCACCATATGGAGCAACATTGTCATTGTCGCAAATAAGAACATCTCCGTTTTCAGCGTCAATAAAAAAGTTGCCGTCATTCAAATCCTGATAAGAAAAGCCGTTGCGGTGCAGCTCACGGAACCCGTTGGTAATATTAAGTGCTGCATTAACCGCCGATGAAAGGGACTGAAAATGGGCCTTAGCCAAAAGAAAATCAGAGAATTCACGGTAATTCTTTGGGCGAAGCTCCATAATATAGCCAAAGCTGCCGTCTACAGGCTGGGTAAGGTACAGTGGCCACAAAAAGGCTTTTGTGGGAGCACCCTTATTTACATTGTTTTCAAGATTTTGGTAAAATTTCTTTGGGTTTTGCACGGCTCCCTTATGGTACCATTTTAGGGCGTATTCCTTACCGCCTATGGCAACACGGTAAACTACGCCTTGTCCCCCCTCGCCAAGCTTTTGGATAATTTCCGCATAGGAACCGTTGGCCAGGGGGATTTTATACCCTTTTGGATAATACTCTGCCATATTTTAATCTCCTTTCGCTTTGTACTAAACACTGTTAAAACATCAGACGGCAAGGGCAGCTAAAGCACCTGCTTTTATGCCTCTGCCTGAACAGCCGCACTGTCGTCAAAGCTGTAATCCCTTATCCACTCCACAGCCGGAGCATAACCTAACTGTGCGGCTTCTGCTATCCACTGTGCCGCTTCATTCATATCCTGAGGACGCTCTCTGCCAAGCTCATAGCAAATACCGAGCCGGTACATAGCATAGGGTCTCCCTGATTTTGCGGCCTTTATAAGCTTTCTCATTTTTTTACTTTTACTCATAGGTCTGCCCTCCTTTGGCATAGTAACCGAAGATATTTAATGAACTGCTTTCTTTCTTAAAAAACATCAAATCCAAAATGCTGCAAAACCTCGTTTATATCAAAAAAGTCATATACCCTTTTATCAATACAAAATGCAATTATTAGGTCGTAGTCATTGGCAGATGAAAGACTGTAACCGGCGGAAGACAACAGCAGGTCTGCCTCATCACGACTTAGCTCCAAAGCCAAGCAAAGGGCAATTACTATTTTTTTACTTGGAATATACTTCTCGTTACAGCGAATTTTAGAAAATAAGCGTCTGTCTATGCGAGCTTTTTTATATATGTCGCTGTCATGCTGTCCTGTACGGTCAATAAGCAGAAAAAGCCTTTCGTTAAAGGAAAGATTACGGTTAAACCTTAAATAATAATCCACCTCGCCGGCATCAATATCCATTAACTTGAAGCTTGGCCGGCACAGCCCTTCTGCTTCTGTCTGCGTATCCTCACCGCCTCTTTCCATATATAACTTACATTCCTGTATTAAACTCTCATTCAATTTTCTTCACCTGTCTTAAAATCCCTGTTTACATACAGCTATAATATAAACCTATATATAAAACAAGCCTTTTTGTTAATATCCGGATTTTATTAATCAAAATGGACGTTTGGATTCAAAATTATTTCAGATCTCCAGAACACACCGTACTCACTTAATAATTGGGTTTTTAAATCAATTCTTTCAAAGGTGTGCATTTTATCAGCTCCCGCCTCGTCCATTCTGCGTTCAACCTCATCAATAACCGACAAATATTTTTCGCTTAGCTCAATAGGATCATGCTTAATAGAAGGGTAGTATTTTGAAACCTCAGCTTCAATTTTTATGCGGCTGCTTTCCGGCAATATTTCTGACATTAGCGTAGATAAGTCTTTGCAGTCATCCTTTTTATAGTAATTGCGAAGTCTTAGCGCCCTGTAGTAATCATCGTCACAGCCTTCCTCTGTAAGTGAATATCGTTTATACAGCTCTGACCGTAGTTCCAATACCCTTTTGCACATTTCTTCGGCATAAAGCACTCGGCACATTTTTTCGTATGAACCTGCCAAATACCTAAGCACAGATATACTGTCAGTCAGTGTATCCTTATCGTAAGGCTGTTCGCTATCAAGATGATTTTTGACAATATCCTGCATTTCCTTTAAATACGGAGTGTCTTTGTATGTGGGTGCGGAATACTCATGCTCTTTCCCGTCCTCAATTTTCTGTAATAGCTCTACCAGTCGCTTTTCGTCCTTTTCTGTGTATGCCATATATACCTCCTAATCTGTCAGCGGTTTATGCTGTATGGTTCTGTTAATGTACTCTTTTGGGACATTTTTAATCTTTATTCCTTTGTATCAAAGCCCTTGTTTAATCTTTCTATTGCCTCCGGCATACCGGCATTGGCGGCAACTTCGCACATTGATTTTGCCTCTTCTGCGGTAATCCCTTCAACATTATGGTCCCACAGTACAGAAAATGCATAGCAGGAAAAGAGATTTCCCAGCTCCACTGATTTTCGCAAAAGGTCAATTCCCCTGTCGCGGTCCGGCTCACAGCCCTGACCAAATATGTACATCATTGCAAGCTGTCCCATAGCTCCACGGTGCCCAAGCTGGGCTGCCTTTGAAATGGAATTAAATGCAGAGTCCCAATAGCCGTTTGTAATTAATGTCATTCCCTCGGTGTACAGCATTTCGGCCCGTTCTTCCGGTGTTTGTTTTTTCTTTCTAAAAGGAAACAGTCCCATATTATATACCTCCAAACACATAGGGCAGTATTTCGATAAACACATACCCTGATACAGTTTTTATTCTAAAAATATTGTATCATACTATATTTATTTTTATGTCGCCTCGGCGATGACAAATTAGGTACTGCATACGCTTATTGTAATCACAGACTGCAAGACATTCATCTTGCAAGCATTATACCATAAAGTTTACTATTTTACAATAGAATACCGTAATTTTTTAATAATTATTCACAATTAGCCCACATAATTTGTAATATACATTAAGCATTAGTGTAATATTATTAATATTTTTTCATTTATTGCAATATTAAACACCGTATTAAGAAAAACTGCCTAAATATATTTTGACAGTTTATTAAAATATATTTATATTTTACAGCAACAACAAAAAATAGGCTGTTATACTGATATTTCCCCAAGCGTTTGCTAAGGGTGCATATCATAATAACAGCCTTTTTCATACACATATAGATGTGTATGTGTATACATTATAATTTATATAGCCAAACTGTAGATTTCTGCTACCTCCTCCTTGCTGAATACCTTTGGTGCATTGTTAAGGTTGCCGGCGGATATTTTCATACAGTTGTCTGTCATCCACTGAACATCGTCCTGCACAATACCAAAGTCACCCAGCTTAACATCAAGGTCAATGGCTTTTAAGAATTTTCTGATGCTGTCGGCACAGTCGGTTTCGTCTTTGCCGCCCAAAATTTTAGAAACCTCTGCAAACTTCTGCGGAAGTGCCGGTGCTAAGCGGTCAACTATAATAGGCGTAAGTGCCGCCAAGCCTCTGCCGTGTACAATATTTTTTAAGCCGGAGGCAGGGTGCTCCAGTCCGTGTGCCGCAGAAACTCCGGCAACACCTATTACCATACCGCCTAATGTAGCCGCCAGACTGACCGCCTCCCACGCCCTGTCATTGTCATAGCTTTCCATAAGCATTGGCAAATTCCTTGCAATAAGCTTAATACCCAACAGTGCCTGTGCGTCTGTAAGAGGGTTTGCCTTTTTGGAGGTATATGCCTCTAGTGAATGCGTAAAGGCGTCAAAGCCTACCGAGCACAGAATATGCTTCGGCATAGTTTTCATAACCTGCGGGTCAATAATAGAAACAGCAGGTAAAATATTCATAGTGTACAGTGCTTTTTTGTCCTTTGTTATGGGGTTGGTTAAAACCGCAATTTGGTTTCCCTCACTGCCTGTTCCACAGGTTGTAGGTATTAAAATAATTGTCACAGCCTTTTTGCCCTGCTTTAACCCAAAAATATAGTCTGATATATCCCCATCGTTATTCATACAAAAGGCTATGGCCTTGGCTGCGTCCATAATAGAGCCGCCGCCTACTCCTAAAACAACATCACAGCCCTCTGCCCTTGCAAGCTCTACCCCCTCGTACACCGTAGAGGTAAGCGGGTTTTGTGTAACCTTGTCAAAAACCACAGAATCTACGCCGCTTTCTGTCAGCCTTGACACTACCCTGTCAAGAAGTCCCGACCTTTTTGTACTGCTGCCGCCTGTAACAACAAATGCCTTTTTGCCGTAATTCTTACATACCTCGCCTGCAAGCTCCGACTTTCCACCGCCAAACATAAGATTTACGGGAAGTGTATAATTAAAATCCATTAAAACTACCTGCCTTTAAAAAATTATTGGGGCTTTGGCAAAGGTTTTATTCACCTCTGCCTGCCCCAAGCTTACAGTCCTGCGACTGTATATGAAATAAAATTTAATTTACAATTACTTTTCCAGTGCCTTTACCGACTCGGCAATAATTTCAGCCGCCTTGTCGCAGTGCTCCTCTGTAAGAATAAGCGGCGGCACCATACGGATAATGTTACTGCCTATAGCCGTAACAATCAGCCTTCTGTTAAAGCATTCGTGCTTAATATCTACTGAATTATAGCCGTCTTCAAATTCAACGCCTATGAACAGTCCCAAGCCACGAACATCCTTAACATGAGGAACAACCTCTCTTAGCTTTTTTCTGAAGTATTCGCCCATTTTCTTTGCGTTGCCGGCTAAATCTCTGTCCAGCAGCTCGCCTATTTGTGCCAGTGAAGCCGCACAGGCTACAGGGTTGCCGCTGTATGTACTTCCGTGAGAGCCGCTTGTAAACGCCTTTGCCACCTCGTCTGTAGCACAAATGGCACCTATTGGCAAGCCGCCGCCCATAGCCTTTGCCATTGATACAATATCAGGCTTAATGCCGTAGTTCATATACGCCATAATTTCACCTGTTCTGCACCAGCCTGCCTGTACCTCATCAAGGCAAAGCAACAAGCCACGCTCGTCACACAGCTTTCTTAAGCCTGTCATAAATTCCTTTGTAGCCGGGTGTACGCCGCCCTCGCCCTGTACAGGCTCAATCATAATTGCAATGGTATTTTCCGTAATCGCATCCTCAAAAGCCTTTAGGTTGTTAAACTCAGCATACTTAAAGCCCGGCGTCATAGGGCCAAAGCCCTTTTGAATTGCCGTTTCAGGCTGACCTGTAGCCGACATAGAGCCAAAGCTTCTGCCGTGGAAGCCCATTTTAGCAGTAACAATTTCGTATTTGTCAGGGCCATATTTGTCTACGCCATACTTTCTGGCAAGCTTAATCATAGCCTCATTTGCCTCTGTACCGGAGTTTTGGTAGTAAATTTTGTCCATACCGATAGTTTCGCAAATTTTCTTTGCAAGCAATGCCTGTGGAATTGTGTACGGGTAGTTGAAGGTATGAATCAAATCTGCCGCCTGTGACTGAATAGCCGCAACAACCTTTTCGTTACAGTTGCCGGTACTGTTTACCGCAATACCTGCGTAAAAGTCAAGGTAGGCATTGCCCTTTTCATCGTACAAATACATACCCTTTCCGGTTTCGGCAATAAAGTCAAAACGCTCGTAGGTTTCAATCATATATTTCTTTACTAAGCCCTTTAGTTCTTCTGCTGTAAGTCCTGTTTCACTGAGTTTCATAATAAATTCCTCCAAAGCTTATAATTTCTTTATTCCAAGATAGTCCATCTTTATTTTTACATAGCTTTCTATCAGCTTTACACACTGCTCTACTCCAACCTTTTCACTGTTAAGAGTAAGGTCGTAGTTAATAGGGTTTGTCCAGTAGTTGCCCTTTGTGTAATACTTGTAGTAGTTGGCACGGTACTTGTCTGTTTGAACTATGTTTTTTTCTGCCACAGCCTCGTTTACCTGCATACGCTCCATTGTTCGTTTCAGGCAGAAATCACGAGGTGCTTCAATATAAAGGCTTATTACATTGTCCTTGCCTCTTAATATCCAGTCGGCACATTTGCCTACTATTACGCAGGACTGAGTTGCCGCAAGCTCCTCTATAATTTTCCTTTGGTATTCAAACAATGTATCGTCCGATACAAACTTGCCCTTAGTAATGTAGCTTCTGGCTCTTGGCAAGCCCTTCATAAAAGCCGCAAAGCCGCCTTTTTCTCTTACCCTTTCGTTTACCTCGTTAAAAAGCTCCTCATCAAGTCCGCTTAACTGTGAGGCAAGGGTAAGAATTCGGTTTTCATAACAGGATATTCCCAAATCCTTTGCAACTCTTGAGGCAATTTCCTTACCGCCGCTGCCAAAGCCACGGGCAACAGTAATAACAATATTATCCATTTGCCACAGCCTCCGTTTTTTCTGTTTGATCCTTTAAAAATCTTGAAAGGAATTCTCGTGTTCGTGGGTTCTTTGGGCTGTAGAAAAGCTCATGCGGAGGTGCGTCCTCTACAATATAGCCTCTGTCCATAAAGATTGTTCGTGTAGAAACATCTCTTGCAAATGCCATTTCGTGTGTAACTATAATCATAGTAAGTCCTGTATGGGCAAGCTCCTTCATTACATTCAGAACATCTCCTACCATTTCAGGGTCAAGGGCTGAGGTTGGCTCGTCAAAGAGCAGTACCTCAGGATTCATACAAAGTGCCCTTGCGATGGCGACACGCTGCTTTTGTCCGCCGGAAAGCTGTGACGGATAGGCGTTAATGTACGGTGCCATACCTACAGACTTTAAATTTTTAATGGCTCTTTCAAATGCTTCTTTTTTTGATTCGTGCAGTACGGTTGTAACTGCAAGCATACAATTTTTGAGAACCGTCATATTTTCAAAAAGGTTAAAGGACTGAAACACCATACCTACCCTGGAGCGGTATTCGTTTATTTCCCTCTGCTTTTCCTCAACCTCCTTGCCGTTGAAGTAAATTTTGCCGTCTGTTTGCTGCTCCAGCTTGTTTATGCAGCGAAGCAAAGTAGATTTACCCGAGCCTGACGAGCCTACAATGCATATAACCTCGCCCTTTGACACGGCAAAGTCAATTTTACGCAAAACCTGGTGGTCACCAAAGGATTTGCTTAAATTTTCTATAGAAATAACCTTATCGGCGGTTTTTTCTGACATAACCTATCCCTCCTTATGCTGTGCCTTCCATATATTCCACTGCAAGTGTATAAGCCTTTTTCTTTGCAAGCCTCTTTTCCAAAAGCAGGAACAAACGGTTCAGTACAAAACAAATTACAAAGTAAATAATGGCAATTACCAGGTAAGACTCAAAATATTTGTAATATGTGCCGCCGGCCGTTTTTGCAACAAGGAACAGCTCCGACACGCCTATAACATTTAACACTGAAGTCATTTTTAGGTTTGTAAGGAATGTATTTACCATTTCAGGCACAACATTTTTAAATGCCTGCGGCAACACCACTCTAAACATTGTAAGCATAGGCGACATACCAAGTGACCAAGCACCCTCTTTTTGTCCCTTGTCAACGGAGTTTATGCCGCCTCTTACTGTTTCTGCCATATATGCGCCGGTATTTAATACTACAACCAAAATACCTGCAAATGCCGGAGAAATCTTAATATCTGCCTGAAGCATACCATAGTAGACGATCATACCCTGTACAATCATTGGTGTACCTCTGAAAATTTCTACATATACTACGCAGACAATCTTAACTGCTCTCATAACAATACGCTTGACAATGTTGTCCTGCTTGTTAATTTTAATATCCTGAACCATACCTACCAGGTAGCCCAGTATAAAGCCAAAAAAAGTACCGATTACGGCAATATATAATGTAGTCCATAGTCCCTCAAGGAACATAAGCTTGTATTCGTTGGCAAGATATACAATCCATTCTAAAATGTTACTAGGATCAGTAAAATTCATACTTTATTCTCCCCTTTACTAAAAGCTTTCTTAAACACCTGTGGCTGCCGTAAAGGCAACCACAGGACCAGTTGTCATATTTTTATGTTGGTTAAGCTGCCGGCTGAGCTGCTATAGCCTCCTCCATAAGCTTGTCCATATCGTCCTTATTGTTCCAGCCAATGTCATCCATTGCCTTCTGAATTTTATCTCTAAACTCTGTATCGTCCTTTCTTGTAGCTATACAAACATTTGTCATTTCCTGGTCGTTCTTAAAGGCGTCGTCCTTGTCCGGCTTAATCATCTTTAAATCCTTATTTGTAAGCAAAGCCGACTCTGCTGTAGGTACATCAATAACCGCTACATCTGCAACGCCGTTTGAAACCGCCATAAATACCTCACCGGTTGTTTCATAGTTTGAACCAAGTACGCCGTCCGGAATTTGATCCAGCAAATCAACCCAGCCTGTACCAAGCTGTGTAGTTAACTTTACATTCTTGCCCTTTAGCTGTGACAGGCCTGTAACGGAGGCAAGGTCTGAATCTGCCTTTACAACTATGCAGTTATCTCTGTAGTAATAAGGCTCTGTAAACGAGTAGGATTTTTCTCTTTTAGCTGTTTTTCCCATACCGGCTATAATACAGTCATATTCTCCGGAATCCATTCCAAGTCCGATTGAATCCCATTCAACCTTATGTACCTCCAGCTCCATACCAAGCTGGTCTGCTATCTTTTTAGCTACCATAACATCATATCCATAGGCATATGTGTTCTGGCCATATATCTTTACAGCCTTGTCACCGTTTGGAACGGTTTCAGTTGACTGTGTCCAGTTAAACGGTGCATAGGCACATTCCATACCTACCCTCAGCACCTTTTTGCTTGCTGTGTCTGTAGTTGCGGCTGAGCTGCTTTCATTAGATGAGGCCGAAGTATCTGCGCCTCCGCAGCCTGCAAGCATTGTTATGCTTAAACAACTTACCATTGCCATTGCCATTACTTTTTTGATTGTTCTTTTCATTTCTGTCCTCTCCTTATTAATTAATAATAATGATAAAGGCGTCACTTTCAAAATGCTGTCTGCCAACATTTCTAAGTGACGCCCTTGTCGCTGTTTTTTGGGGCTTAAGCCCATGCTTTCTATACCATAAAAAAGTAAGTCTTTAGGGGCTGTAGCACAAACTAATTAAACATATCTACAGGAAAAGGCTTTTCTGTAAACAAAAAAGTCACTTTAAAGCTTATCGCACATAATAGCTGCGATTTCTTCAAAAGTGACGCCTTTGTCTAATTAACTTGCATAGCCAAGATGTATTTTCTGTTTGGTATGGGTATACTATAGCATTTGCTGTCGAATTTTGCAAGTGCATTATGTAATTTATGCTAAAGTTTGTAAATTGATTACCAACAGAATTTACCAGCCTCTGTTATTTATATTAAATTTTACAAATCAGCAGTTCATAGCTTTGTTTCGCAGCTTAAATAAATTAAACTACAGCACAAAATATATTCTTGTGTTTCTGTTGCTTTAATTTATTTTTGTGCCTGCATTCACCTCCGGCTTAAAAATGTCATCAAATGCAAGCATATATACTCCTGTGCTGTGTTGAAAAACAGCGAAATCGCAAGCATTAAAAACTTACTGATACAAATTTTAGCACACCTTTTTGCAGACTGTTATTGAAAAACTCATAATTCTATGCTATAATTTGGTTAATTAATCAATTAGTTATTAAAGGAGGCGGCATATATGAGAACAACAGAGCAGCACAACGCACGCAAATGCGAAATAATGGAAAAATGCTTTGAATGCTATGCTGAAAACGGTTTAACAGGTACGGGCATTAAGGCTTTGGCAGCGGCGTGCGGCTGCACAACGGGAAACCTGTATTCTTACTTCAGCAGTGTGGATGAGCTTATTATCGAATCAACGGCATACTGTATGGAGCAGGTTGAGGACGATTTTATGAAAAAAGCCCCAACCGACCCAAAGGATGTTGTGCGATTTGTGAAAGAGGTTCCTTATTGGACTGCACGAAAGCACGGCAAAAAATATAGGCTGATGTATCAAATATACACCCATCCGAAATATATTGAACACGGCAAAAAATTTTTTGAGGGCGTCAACAAGCGTTATACCGAGTATGCAAAGCTGCTTGAGCCAAAGATAGGAATCCCCTATACGACAATCACACCGCTGATTTTTATATTCGTCCGAGCCTGTGTACACTACGCTATGTTTGAGGACGAATATTACCTGCAATCCCAGATGGAGGTCTTAAAGCAGGGCGTCGCCCTGTTTGCAGATAAATACCGCTCACAATACTTGAACGGAGGTAATGCAATATGAAAAAACGAATATTCAGCATCCTGCTCACCTTATGTATGGTGCTGACGCTGCTGCCGGCAGCGGCCTTCGCTGCGGGTGAGCTACCGGATGTCAAGCTCTCCGTCCCAACGACGTTTGACAAGACAGTGGACCTTACGAAGCAGAACGGAGAACTGAAAATCAAGGACAGCAAGACCTATCTGATCAAGGGCTCCGCAGACGCTGACTGCACATAAGGATAAAATGCGTAGTTATTAGTGTCTTAAGATTTATATTTTAAAACAATTTTATCAATTGCCTCTTCTGACATATTAACATTATTTCTTAAAAATCTTTGAACACTTTCTGTTGATTCTCCTTTGAACAACTTGAGAATAGCTTGTCTAGTATACAAAACTCCCTTATATTCTAAAGTAACAACTGCTTTTTTAAGTTCGTTAATTGTTTTTTCCATTCCTACAATATCTTTTGATCTTTTATAAATATCAAATTTATCCCTTATTAGATACATAGAACCAGGAAAATTAGTAATACCTTGATTTATTATATCAATAGCTTTATCTATATTTTTATTTTTATAAGCTTCATTTTTAGCTATTAACTGATAGTATATCGGAGTGGATTTTATTCTATGTATTCGTTTAATAGAAGAAAGCATATTATCTAAATCCTCTTTTTCTTGTTTATCTAATACATTTTTTTCAATAAGGCACTCAAAATATGCTTGGATTACAAAAGTATTTTCACGATTTTTATAGTAATTGTTTTTAGCTAAAGAGATAGCAGAATCATAATCTTGAAGTGCTATATATATCATAACTAACTCTCTTTTTGCTGCCAAATGACTTTGATTCATTTGTAAAACTTTATCTAACATTTCTTCGGCCTTTTTATATTCCCCTGAATATCTATAGTTAAAACCTTGTAAAAAATAATAGTCTATCCATAACTTTTCATCAGCAAAGAATTGAACTTCAGCATAAAAATCAGCGTTTTTGTTTTTTATTAGTGCCTGACAGTAATATCGATGTAATGTGTTTTTTACAGATTGATCAAAATATTGGTATCTGTTATTTTGCTTAATTTCATTGAATAAATTTATAACTTTCGAATATAATTGCTCATGATATAATTCTGTTATTGATTTTAAAGTTATAGTTGAATATATAAAGCCACTTACATCACATATATTTTCTTTTAAATTGGCTTTTAAATAGTATTTTAATTCAGAAGTATCCCATAAAAACAAATCGGTTGTTTCGTTTATCTGGGTATTAAATTTTTCTAATTCATTTCTAATTAGTTGATTTATATCATCTAAAACTTGCATATTATTTCTAGTAACAAAATTTGAAATGAATGAATTTAATTTCACGTACTCCTTATTGGCACCTATATAATAACAAACAGAGTAACGCCTTATTATAAGAAAAACTTCTTTGTAGCGTCCATCCAATTTGCATATCTTATTTAGCATATTAGCAGAAATAAATTCTAACTCTGCAATAATTGCTAATAAACTTTGAAAATGCTCTTTTGAACATTTTTCTTGACAAAGGTTTACAATGTTAGAAGAAACTTGCTCAGGTATTTCGGATACTAAGTAAGTGTGTTCAATAATATGATCTATACCATATTCTTTAATTAGTTCTATAGTTTCATTGATTTGTGGAGGATACCCATTAAGACAATCTTTTAAGACACTATAATCCTCTCTTTTTATATTTATATTATTCTTATTTGCTAAAACTCTTAATAAACCCATCTTATCGGTATCACTTAACTCAGATAAAGATATATATTCAATGCATTTATATTTTTGTGATTTAAATTTGTTTGCATTAATATTACTTGTAATTATAACAGAAAGACCATTATCTGACTGTTCAATAGCATTCTCTAACCAATAGCACATTGTTCCATTAAGAGTTATAAGACATTCATCATCTTCAATGATTATTATTTCATTATATTTTTGAATGGTGTTAAAAAGATTAACTAATATATTTATTTTTGTTTTCATATCTGTTATAGAAACTATTTTGTCAAAACTATAATCACCAAATCCAGCATCTGAAATTGATAGAATCAAGTCTTCAATATTGTTATTTTTAGACATTGATAGTAAAATGGGTTCATAGTATCTTTTTATTATGTCTGTATTAGATAATGCCTCTTTTATAAATGCTTTTTTACCAATGCCAGGGATACCTGAAACAACAATAGACTTCAATGGTGGTAAGTCTATATTATCCACTCGATTTCTGAATTGTTCTATCTCTTTATCTCTACCATAATAATTATTTGTACTCTCTCCTAAAAGCATATTATTATTAAAATTCAATTTTGATATTTGTTGCCGTATCTTTCTGTACGCAATTTTATAGTTGAGGACTCTTTGTAAATTGTAATTTTTTCTTAAAAATGGAGCGATCCTATTATCATTATGATTAATATCAGGGTCAATGATTATAGGAAATATCTGTTTTAATTTTTCTGTTGATGATGGAATAGCTTCCTCAGCTCTATTTAATTCATCTTTAACCCATTCAGAATTCAAAGAATCATTAGAAATAAAATAAACAAATATATCAGTAGATTTGAGTCCGGAAATAATCTGTTCTATTGTTTCTGTTCCTATTTCAAATGTGTATTTATCATATACGCATTTTTGTTTTCCAAGTAAATTAGCGATTGGTTCTACAAAATCTTTATCGTTACTACTATGTGATAGAAAAACTTTTCCCATAATTAAGCCACCTGTTCTTAAATGTTCTAAATAATTTATACAAATACAAGATATTTATATAGACTTTTGCAAAATACTACTGATTTTTACAACTTGAAAGATTTGTATGTGTTTGCGTTTAAAAATAAAATTTTATAACAATAATTTACCATGAATAAAAAGTTTTGGGAATTTTCTAATGATGTCTAATACATTATTGATTTCTATAACGGATACACAAAGCAAAATCACCATCAGTATTTTAAACCGATTAGCACAAAACTAATCATAAAAGCAGTTTGCTACGCCAGATAACAATTAAATTTATATATACAAGAAGAAAAAAATTAAATGTATTTATTCACTATTTATTTTTGAAACAAGAGCTGACATTGTTTCACTAAAAACATTTCGCTTCAACTGGCATTCCCACACAATAATGACTTTCCAGCCAAGCTCCTGTAGCTCATCTATTTTTCTGTAATCCCTTTGTTTGTTAGCTTCAATCTTATTAACCCAGAAATCAGTGTTTGTTTTGGGAACTACAAAACACTTACAGTTTTTATGCCCGTGCCAGAAACAACCATTAACAAAAATTACTGTCTTATATTTAGGTAGAACAATATCTGGTGTTCCTGGTAATCTCTTGTCATTCTTTCTGTATCTGAATCCCTGAGAAAAAAGATATTTGCGTACTATTTCTTCAGGTCTGGTATTCTTTCCTTTGATGCAGGACATATTATAGCTTCTCGTTTCTTTATCATGTACATCCATTTTTATAATCCTCTATAAATTCATCAGTCTGCAGCATAAGCCAGAAGATTCCTTCAAGAAGCTTTACAGGAATACTATTTCCTGCCATTCTGATTATCTTGTCACGGGGAAAAAACTGATTTCCTTTGTGAAATTCGACATTTCGTTTCCTGATATTATTGTAATCTTTATCCTTAAAACCCATAAACAGTAAGCATTCTCTCGGAGTGAGGTACCTGAATTTACTTTTTCCTTCTATGCCACTGTCGAAATAAAGATTACCTGAATTAGGATTTCTGTCTTGTTTTGTAGTTATGGTTCGTACAGTTCTGAGCTGTTCATTGAAAGTGCCATCAGAAAGTATAATCTGCGGATTTTCTTTCCAGATTTTTCTTCTTGAAGGTGTATCATTAGGAGTGCATTCAACTGCTTCCTGAAATAACTGCTCATCTGAATAATCAGTCTTTAACAACTGTTTTACTTCTCTTTTTCCAGCTATATAATATTCAGTTTTACTGTATGATTCTTTTATGAACTCCTCATTTATTTCTTGAAAGTATTCTTTCAGTCTGTTATGAAGTTCTTCATCATTACCATAATAAACACTCAGCATCAATAATCTTGGTCTGTTCTGCGGAAGTCCGAAATCCGAAGCGTTAAGCTTGAAATATTTGCTGAAATACCCCAGACTTTCCAAATCGCCTATCCAGTTTCTGAAGTTACTGTAATGTCTTCCGGACAGTAAAGTCGGTACATTTTCCATAACAAGAAACCGGGGAAGTGATTTATCAGCATCTTTCATTTCCTGGAGTATTCTTCCGACCTGCCACAGCAGACTTGATCTGCTGTCTGAACCCTTGTCTATACCTTTGTTATATCCGTGAAAAGCACCTACATTTGATAAGTCCTGACACGGAAAGGAATATGTGAGTATATCAATATTTTCAGGCATATCAGCTCCGTTCAGTGAACTGATGTCCACAAAGTTATTGCTTCTCTTAATACCTGAAAGGATATAGCGGAGTGCTTCAACTGAATAGGTTTTCAGCATACTGTAATCCATCTGCTGCTTACCATCATTACTTAAAGTATAATCTTTAAGTATTTCCAATATATCCGTTTTTTCCATGTTTGCAATGTCTTCGTCAAGGTCAGGAGAATTGTGTATTGCATCATACGCTACAAAAGCGTGTATATCCCATTCGCAGGTAGCGAGCGTATTGATCTTAATGTTGAGATTTTCAAGTGCCCGTGCCTGACTTCCGATTCCACTGAAAAATTCAACCAGATTATAGGTCTGATTCATTATTTACTTAATAACCCTTCTGTTTTCAATTTATCTTCAAGTGCCAATGCCAGCTGAACAGCTTTTGTAACTTTTGAAGGTACTTTTCCCGATGATGTAATCGGGAGTTTTCCGGTTACCGACATATCAATCAATTGCTTGATAGCCGTAAGTTCCTGGTATGAAACACTTATCCTGTTATTCTGAGCAATTCTTACAAGGTTCTGCCAATAATCCGCACCCCGGTTAATTATAGCCATTATATTTTTCAGATTATTGTCATCCTTCTTGTCTGATTTTGCATCATGCTCGTATTCTTTCACTTCTGCTGTACTTATCAGTTCACTGAGAAAATCAGCAGAAGGACTATATCCTATTTTATCACGAAATTCTTCCCATGTCGAAAGTTTTTTACAATATTCTGTAACAATAACACCATTGCTGTCACAAATGAAGTCATTTGTCATCTTTGTAACGATCTCTATTTCACGCATAAAGGAGGGAGATATTGCCTGTTTGTTCCATATCTGTGTCCAGTCAAGAGATAGTCCTTCAGGAATAGAAGATATTATTTTTGCAATAGAATATGGGACAATATTGAGCTTATAACCACCTGTCTTGTACCAGAATCCGGTAGGTTTTCTTGCAGAATCCTTGTGCGTTTCAAGATAGCTGTCAACCGTTCTGTAGATAATTGCAGCACAGATGCACTTTTTGAAGTAGAATTCATTGAATGCTTCTTTATTCTTTTTATAAATCTCACTGATCTCTGTGCCGAATGCCTTCATAGTCCAGTTTTTACCTTTTGAAACGATGTCAGGTCGCAGGGAAAAAACAGTTGTGATATACATAGCAAGCTGTTCTTTTGTAATAACCTGAGATTTCGGGAATTTGGACTGGAAACGCTTCTGTGAATCTTTAGACAACTTGATCTGTTCCTGTTTGTATTTCTTTCTTGAACGCTCATAGTACCAGCCTGTAGGAACAGCTGACTGTCCCGGAGGTGCGAGATATCTCTTTGACATCTGCTCCATCTGGATATGAAACGGGTCGTTGGAGAACAAATCGGCAGCAGTAACCTTATTCTGGCTGTTAGCAAATTTTGCAATGGACTGTACCATTGCATCATAAAAGCGTATTCCATTCTCATCTTCTGACTCACGGTCATCAATTACTGTCAGCTTCATAGGCACATAGATACCCTTGAGATCAGTATTGGTCTTTTTCAGTACCGCTTCGGCAAGAGAAGCTGTTGTCTGACCGCCGTTTATAATCTGCAAATCAACAATCTTTGTTATGTAGAGCTGACCGTCAACAAAATTTGTTTCAACATCCGAGGCAGTTGTAGCAATACCATTGTTATATGTAAAGAACTTCGTAGGATCAGTATTGATTGTTCTCCTTATACCACTGTTTACGCTCTTTGAACCGCCGGTGCCGAGAAATGCCCTGACATTTCCTTCAAGAACACGGCTGCCGTGCTCAATATATATGTCTGCAAGCAGCTTACCCGGAATGATAGCAATATATGCTTCATAATCCAAATTGTCACCGATGTTGCCCTTGATACAGGGAATACCGTTACAACCATAATCCTCCGCTACATCTATGACGATCGGCTCATTATTATTGCTGTTTTCCATTTCGAAGAATCTTTCAGGATACCAGAGCGCTATTTCAAGAGGTTTTCCATTGAAATTTTCTTTCTTGATTTTCTTTGTTGTCTTTGCCTTTTTCTTCTTTCCTCTGGTGTTACTGATTGTAGTTTTCAGAAGATTTGTACTGAGAAGTCGTGTGTCAAGCTCCTTGTTGGTGAGAATGTAGAATTTCACCTTCAGTACAAGCTGAGGATCATCATGTTGCGCATTCATTCTTCGGCGGATATAGTCAGATATTTTCAGTACATCATCAGAATCATCAAAATAAGGCTTACTTACAACAGCGGAAACAAGCCAAAGCCCAAAAGCTATTACTTTATGTGTAGTTCCTATCGCAGACACAAGGACGGCGATTGTATTCTTCCGCACCGAATCCGTGAGATTGTATTAGATGAAATTGTCAGGGAGGAAATCAATCAGGCAATTTACTATGCGGTCAATGAAAAGAACAAATTTGTTGAGTGCATCAGTAAAAGAAGTTTGTCGGAAAGCCGAAAAAAGCTCAGTCAGAAGATAACCGAGCTTGATAAGTTGAATAACCGCAAAAACGAGCTGAATGTAATATTCAGAAAGCTGTACGAGGATAACGCACTTGGTAAAATCCCCGATGACCAGTACAGACTTTTATCCGACAGCTATACTGCTGAACTGCATGAACTAAAAGCAAAGATACCCGAACTGCAAAATCAGATAAATGAAATCAAAACAGAGGAAAGCAATGTTGACAAGTTCATAGCTTTGGCAAACAAGTACATTTACATTGAAGAGCTGACACCCGAGATACTGAGAACCTTCGTAAGCAAAATCACCATACACGAAAACAATAAAGAGAACCCTGGAGCAAAGTATGAGATTGACATATTCCTGACACACATAGGGAAGTTCTGGTGAGAGATATTCAATCGCAAAAAATTACAGCAGAAAACAGAGCAGATAGCGAAAACTACCTGCTCTGTAAAAAAATTAATTTATATGTTCCTTATGGGAAGTCAGCTGATCCGAATCCGCAGATCCGAACTGGTATTTTCAGCATAGGATCAAAATCGATGGCAAGAACAATACACCGCACATCTTTCTGAAAGGCGTCCGCCTTCAGGCACCAAAGGACGGCCCTGCCATCGAGCTTTACGGCGGCGCCTCCGCCTGCCTGTACTTTATCGGCGGGGACAGCGAGCTGATCGGCGCGGAGAACTTCGCTGCGCTGCAGAAAAACAAGACCGAGGGCTATCTCCGGGTTCTGGTGAAGACGGGGACGAAGCTCACATGCACGGGCGGCCGGTATGGTGCGGGCATCGGCGGCTCAAAGGTCGTAAGCAAAACACTAAGCTGGAACGATAAGGTGCTTGACGGCGTTGCCGAGCCTATAAGAAACGGCTATAGCTTTATCGGCTGGAAATACATTGATTACATGGTTTATGCCGATACTGTTTATGCCGAGCTTGCGGCAGACGACAGCGTAAACGGTATTACCCTAAAGGCTGAGTGGCATGATGTTGAAAAACCGACAGGTGAAATCATCGTAAGCACGAACAGATGGAACAAGCTCCTGAATGACATCACCTTTGGAATGTTCTTTAAGGAAACTCAGATGGTTACTGTCAACGCAGCCGATAACAGCGGCGAGAAGGTCAAGATTGAATACCTGCTGTCAAATCGAGAGATAACCGAAAGCGAGCTTGCAGACGCAGGCTTCACCGAGTATGACGGCTCCTTTAGCATTGCTCCCGATAACGAGTATATTATATATGTAAGGCTAAGCGACACTGAGGGAAATATCCGACATATCTGTTCGGACGGTATAGTGCTTGACGGTACCGCCCCTGCGATCAACGGAGTTGAGAACGGTAAAACCTACTGCGAAGCACAGACGGTCAAAATCAATGAAAAATATGTCAGCACTGTCACTGTAAACGGAATGGCGGTTGCTCTTGATGAACAAGACCGCTTTGTTCTCTCCCCGACAGAGCGGGAGCAGACAATTATTGTTACCGACAAAGCGGGCAACACCTCAGAAATAACCGTTACGATCAATAACGGGCATACTTACGGCGATTGGTCATCAAACAGCGACGGCACGCATACACGCAGGTGCGGCGTAGACGGTTGTCAAGCAGGCGTAGAAACGAAGAACTGCACCGACGCAGATAAAAACCACATCTGTGATATATGCGGTTATATAATCAGCGAGTGTACCGATACCGACAAAAACAACATCTGTGACTACTGCGGTAAGGCTATCTCCGAGCATGAGGACGAGGTCAAAGACCACACCTGCACAGATAAAGACAAAAACAACATCTGCGACTACTGCGGTAAGGCTATCTCCGAGCATGAGGACGAGGACAAAGACCATACCTGCATAGATAAAGACAAAAACCACATCTGCGACTACTGCGGTAAGGCTATCTCCGAGCATGAGGACGAGGAAAAAGGCCACACCTGCACAGATAAAGACAAAAACCACATCTGTGACTACTGCGGTAAGGCTATCTCCGAGCATGAGGACGAGGTCAAAGACCATACCTGCATAGATAAAGATAAAAACCACATCTGCGACTACTGCGGTAAGGCTATCTCCGAGCATGAGGACGAGGAAAAAGAAATCAAAAAAGCAAACACAGCAGCAGAGAGGCTGTCGGACGCTCCGAGGTCTCCTAAAACCGGCGATAACAACAGCCTCACACTGTGGATTGCATTGCTGTTCATCAGCGGCGGCACTGTTATAAACACAACAGTTGTCACCAAAAAGAAAAGACACAACAATTAACAAAACGGTTTAACTCACACGGCGGCTGTCGGAAACGGCAGCCGCTTTTTTATTTTGGAAAAGCCGCACTTGCGGCTAAGCCGAATTTATGCTCAACGGTGAGGTGCCGCATTATCATTTTGCCGCAATTATTTTCGTGTATAGTCAGCCGTACAAGCTGAAATGAGGCTGTCGCAGAATGTGAAATTCTGCAACAGCCTCATTGTAACAGCTATAATATTTCAAGTAAAAAACAGCTGATTATTTATATCAATACTGTGCACCATACTGCTCCAGATAACTTTTCATAGAGTCTAAGTACTCCTTGCCCTCAATAACGCCGCTTTCAATAGCACCGATAATGTCTTTAATAGTAACAATAGAGTAAACCCTCACGCCAAACTCGTCATAGGCTGACTGCACTGCACTTTTGTCGCTGTCAAGGGCTTTTTCCATACGGTCAACAGTAATAACCATACCTGTTACATTAACATCGGCAGCTGATTTCAGCTTTGGCAGCACCTCTCTTAAGGCCTTGCCGGAGGTCATAACATCGTCTATTACAACTACCTTTTCGCCGTCTGCTAAGGCTCTGCCTACAAATGTGCCGCCCTCGCCGTGGTCTTTAGCTTCTTTTCTGTCAAAGCAATAATTTACACTTGTGCCGAACTTATTAAACAACGCAACCGTAGCACTTACTGCAAGAGGTATGCCCTTGTATGCCGGGCCAAACAGGGTTTCAACAGCAATGTTGTTGTCCTTTATACACTCTGCATAATATTCGCCGAGCTTTGCAAGCTGTGCACCTGTTTTGTAGTTGCCCGCATTAATAAAATACGGTGCCTTTCTTCCGCTTTTCAGAGTAAATTCTCCAAAGGTAAGCACGCCGCTGTCAACCATAAACTTAATAAAGCTTTCTTTATATGTCATTGCCAAACAATCCTTTCAATGCTGTATTTCTTACATTATACCACAACAAACCGCCATTTTTCAAGAGCAGACACCGCCTTACATATTACGCATATATTTTAAATTTTATAGATAAATTTAAACAAATTTTATTAAACGCTTGAAAATTAACTATTAGTTTGTTATAATTGGTTTGTAATCCAATTATAAATTAGAAAGGAGAATGCCTATTGGCAAGAAGATACGACAGTGAAAACGCAAAGAGAAGAATACTTTCAGCCTGCGTGAAGCTATTTATAGAGCAGGGCTACAGTCAAACCACTATGTCGGACATTTTGTCCCTTGCAGATGTGTCAGCCGGCACATTTCAAAACATTTTTCGCACAAAGGACGGCGTATTAATGGAACTTGTTCAGTTTATGTTTGAAAATCAGTTTGACTTTGCCAATAAAATTATAGACAAAACAGGTGCTGCCGCAAGTGCCGTTATGCTTTATGCAACAGAAACAGCTATTCAGCTGACCATTGCAGAGCTAAACGAAAATTTGCGTGAAATTTATATTGAAGCATATACCTACAAGGAAACAGCTGAATATATACACCGGCAAACATCAAAAAAGCTGTACGAAATTTTCGGCTCCTACCTCCCTAACTACAGCGAAAGTGACTTTTACGAGCTGGAAATAGGCTCGGCAGGAATTATGAGGGGATATATGGCAAGGCCCTGCGACATATATTTTACACTTGAAAAAAAGCTTGAGCGTTTTTTAACAATGAGTATGAGTGCATATTCAATTCCTAACGAGGAACGGCAGGCGGCACTGAACTATATAATGAATATAGATATAAAAAATACTGCAAATATGGTTATGCAGTATTTGTTTAAATCACTGGCAATGAAATTTGACTTTTCACTTACAAGGTAAAAACGGAACGGAGAATATAATATGAAAAAGGCAATTAAATGGACTCTTGTATCTATATTGGCACTGCTTATTGCTGCAATAATCACATTTGTATGCATATATTTTACAAGACTCCAAACCATATCAACTATTGAGAAAATAACAAACTACAATGAGTATAACCTGTACCGTATGGATATTAAGTATGATTACAGCCTTGACAATGTTATTAATTACGGTATTGACGACACACAGTCCCTTGTGGACGCTATAGTTAAAGAATCACTGCCGCTGCTGCCTATACATATGGATGTACCGGACTTCGGATGCAGTGCATTTTCTATTAAAGATACCGACAGCAATGTACTTATGGGCAGAAACTATGACTTTAAAAACGATTCATCGTCTATGCTGCTTTACTGTACACCAAAGGACGGCTACAAGTCGGTAGCATTTGCTGCACTGGACAATATATCAGCAAACGCCGCTGACAGTAGCATTAAAAGCAAGCTTGCATGCCTTACGGCACCCTTTGTATGCCTTGACGGTATGAACGAAAAGGGCGTATCCATAGCGGTTCTTACTCTTGACAGTGAGCCTACTCACCAAAAAACAGGCAAACCTGCCATTGCAACCTCTTTAGCTATCCGCCTTGTGCTTGATAAGGCAGACACCACCGAAAAGGCCATTGAACTGCTAAAGCAATATGATATGTTTGCAAGTGCCGGCAGGGATTATCACTTTTACATTACCGATGCCTCCGGCGACGGCAGAGTTGTAGAGTACGATTGCGACAGCAAGGCAAGAGAGCTTGTTGCAACGCCTGTGCGAACAGTTACAAATTTCTTTGAAATCTACAACGATAAGGTTTTACCTAACCAAAAAAACGGTAATTACGGTCACGGCAAGGAACGCTACGAAAAAATTGAAACAATTTTCAATAAAAACAAAGGCACATACACAACCGACATTGCATGGGAGGCCTTAAAGTCGGCTTCTCAGCTACCAACGGAAGGAGATGTTACAAGTAATACACAGTGGTCTATCGTTTACAATGATACCGATTTAACCGCACAGGTGGTTATTCGCAGAGACTGGAACACCATAACTGCCTATGACCTAAAAAACAATGCTATAAAGAAATAAAGCTCAAGAGCTTTATTAAAACACTGCACAAGGAGATGAGGTAATATGAAAAAAAGAATAATTTCCGCAGCAATGGCACTTATAATGAGTGCTTGTATGCTGCCTACAGGAATACTTACAGGGGCCGCTTATGACGAGGAGCCTACAGAAAGCCTGGAAGCCATAAACGACAGAATTAAAAATTCCGCCGAAAGCTTTTATGAAACATCGGCAGCAGAAAATGCGGACTGGAAATCAACCACCGCCAATATTATAAACGGTGCTATGTCTAAAATACCGGTTGAAGGCACACCCGCCAAAATAGGAATTTGGGTTGGTCAAAAATTTTTGGATAATCTGGTTAATTCATCAAAGCCTGACGACACAGAACAGATTTTATCGGCTATAAACACATTAAATCAACAAAATCAAACAGCACTGCTTAAGCTCGACCAACTAAGTACGCTTGTAAAGGACCAGGCAAAGCTTAATGCTATTAACCATTATTACAACGGCAACAATGTTCTGTTTTCAAAAACAAAGTTATATATTGCCGATTTACAAAACACCGAAGGCCTTACTGACGAGCAAATAGAAGAAAACCGTAGGAATACCCTGGTGTGGTCTATTGGTGACACAACAAATATTAAAGAGCTTAACTTTGCCGAAAAGTCGTATTTTGACCAAGAGGTATCTTCTTTGGGAGAAAAGCTGCAAGATACGGTTTACTTAATCGACGGCAGCTGCTCACCGCTGGATTTAATGAACAACTATTCTCTGCAGCATTTTAAATGGGAGCACCAGGGCTATGAAATGCGTGAAAAATACTGGTCATCACTTGCTAATCTTTATATGACATCGGCAAACATTATGTATGCATCACTAAATGCAAGAATTGAAGTATATGAAGATGAATACGGCAAAGGCTCTGCTAATCTGCTCCGTGGAAAGCTTAAAATTTTGTTAGACACCAATAAGGAAATTAAAAGCCTTGCAGAGCAAACAGCCGTTACGAGGCTGCCGGATAATTTACGCCGCTACCAGGTTCCGGGGCACGAAATAACCCTTTGCAGAGAGGCAAGAAAGCAAACCCTGCCTTACCTTAACGCAGGCCCAAACGATTTTAAATGTCCCGATGGCAGAAAAACCAATAAGCACTGGGATTCGTTCTATATGTATACAGATAAGAACAAAAACACCTACGAAGCATTGTCCGAAAAGTATTATAAAGATATTTATAACGACTATAATCCAAAAGGCTCAACAGAAAGAGTTTCGCTCTATGATATTTTCTTCTCCTCAGAAAACGGAGATTTTATCAAACCGAAAGAAAGTAAAGGCTCTATGGACTGGATGTTCGTTACCAACGACATAAAAACCGTATATTCACAGTCCAAAACTATTTTCGGTCAGGTTACAAATGAATACTGGACTGTAGCAGATGTGCTTTTAAATTCAAGGGACTGCAGCTATGTTGAATGGCGCCATGGCGGTGATAAAAAAATGCAGCTTAACAACAGATACAGCATTATTGCCAGAATGTCAGACGGCAGCCGTTTTTACACCTATATTCCTAAGGAATACTGCGACAGCTTTATTATGGTTATGCAGGCAGAAAACCCGTCCAACTCCTTACCGGGAAGCAGCTCAGGTCAGGAGGTAGTTGAAGTAACCGTAGATGATACACCGGCACCTACATCAGCACCTACACCTACACCTACAGAGCATACTCATAGCCTTGAGTGGAAAACCGACCAAAGCCCTACAAATGAATCTACAGGGGTTAAGCACCTTGAGTGTACAGTATGCGGACTAAAGGAAGAAGCCGTAACAATTCCTAAGCTTACAGATGGCAATGCATCTCAAAGCACCTCAAGCACAGTAAAATCTCCAAAAACAGGCAGCAATAGCTGCATTGTTGTTCCTGCCGCACTGCTTGCAGCCTCAGCCGCTGCCCTTGCCGCAGGCTGTGTCAGCAGAAAGAGGCGTAAAGTAAAATAAGCCTTAGCGGCTCTATAATTAAAGCTATAGCAGGGAAAAGCCCTGCAAAACAAATTATAAATAAAAAAACTTCCTTTCAAGCAATAACCAAAATAAAAAGCTTGAAAGGAAGTTTTTTAAGAAACATCATTGCCCGCAGTTCCTGCCTTTTCACAGGAACTGCGGGCAATGTTATGTTTTCAATATTCTGTATTAATTTTTTGTCTGTATTATTTAAAAAAACTTTTTAGATTTGCGGCAGAAAATATAAAGCCTGTATACAGTTGAAACTGTAAATGCCGCAAATATTGCTGTTAATACCATAAATTCAAACAGATATTATTCCTTTTTTAACTCCTCCCACTGTGGCCCAAGCTCCAAAGAGCCGTCCTTTGAGCCCACAAAAGTATCTCCGTTACGGTATATATGCTCATAAGCCACATCGGCTTGGTAGCCTTACTCCCTTAACATTTTTTCTCTTTTCCAAATCGCCTCGTCCATAATCTCTCGCTGTACTTTGCGAATCGTGTCCCAGTGAATACCGGTCAATTCCTGTATTGCTTTGATGGATATTTTTTGCTGCAAAAAGCCCTTGATCCAGTTTGCTGCTCGGTATGTTATCCGTGTTCCGGGATATTTGAAATGTATTTCTTCTGTAAATGTTTCGTGGCAACAGTTGCATTGATATCTATGGATAAAGAAGTTCCATATGTGTGTAGTACCTCTCCATATTGGAATATCTTTGAGTTTGACTTGTCCGTTTTCATAAATATACAACACTGCCTCCGCAATAAGGGCACCGGACTGTCTGCGTTGATTTTACGCTTTCCAGAAACAGTACGCTTTTATCTTTATTAGGGCTGATTCCTATATGTGTTCCTTTAAATCCTTGACTTTCAAATTCAACCTTGATATCATCTAAATAGAGCATAGGTTTCTCTTCTTCATTGTTTGTCTTGTCAACTACAATTTTGGAGCTTCCTATGCTCTTTTTCAATATTTATTTTTAATTATCCCACATTTTTCCGTGATGAGGGAAAATTATTGCAATTATGATTATTATTTATAAATATTAAATAAAAAAGGAAAAGGTGGAAATATCTATGGCAAACGAAAAAAAAATGATTGTTACTGATTTGGATGGAACTTTATTAAAGAATGATAAGACAATTTCAAAGAACACAATTGAAGCTATAAATGAGCTTAGAATGAGAGGTCATAAGTTTGTTATTGCAACAGCACGTCCATTGAGAGCAGCAAAAAAATTTCTTGAAAGTGTAGAAACAGATGCTGGGATTTATCATAATGGTGCCCTTATCTATAAGTTAGGGGAGAAGATGGATGGATTTCAAATTGATAGCGTGAAAAAGCTAGTTGACCAAGTATTAAATAAATACCCGAAAGCTTCGATTGCAGTTGAATCGGATGATGTTTTATACTCCAACTTTAATGTTGAACATTTATGGCCTGGAACGGATTACATTATAACAGCAGCAGATTTTGCAGAGCTGGAAGGAAAAAAGGCAGACAAAGTTATAATAGAGGTTTCTTCGATGGAAGATATGGAGAGGTATAAAGAATTTTTGTCGGATGACTTATATATCCAATTGTCTGAGAACAAAATAGGAATGATTATGAAGAAGAATGCGACAAAAAGTAATGGTATTATATTCTTGGCACAAAGTTATGGAATAAACATAGATGATGTAATCTGTTTTGGAGACGATTATAACGACATAGATATGCTGACTTTATGTGGAACTGGAATTTGTATGGCAAATGGTGTGCAAAAAGCAAAAGACGCAGCAGATGTTCTGTGCGACACTAATGAAAATGATGGCGTTGCTAAGTGGATAAAAGAAAACATTTTATCTAATCAACAGTGAGGTACAAACTAATGATAGAAAAGGAGATTAAAATTCTTCTGTCTAAAGAGCAGTATGAAAAGATAGAAAAGATATTTTCGTGGAAAAAAATTTAACCAAACAAATTTTTACTACGGAGATTTGGACAAGATCGATGAAAACGGTGAACTGAGATTAAAAATCAAGGACCACCCAAGAAAAATAGGTGGTCCTTGATTTTAGAGAAATTTTATTTTTAAAGGAGTTAGAAATCAGCTCATTTTATTTGTTTATACCAAAAATATATTTTGTAGTTTGTGTATAGTTTTCGTTTGCTTTTAATATTGTCGTAGGAAAATTCTTGTGATTTACAGCATCGGGAAAGCCCTGGGTTTCAAGACAAAACGCTGGATTTTCTCCGTATGTCGCTGAATCCTTTCCCATATTGGACGAAACATCGACATAATTTGCTGTATATACATGAACACCTTTTTGAGAAGTATAGCATTTTAATGTGATTCCGCTATCAATGCCCTCAGCTTCGGCTGCAAGCACACATTCTTCATCAGAATGATTCAGCTCAAACATATGATCAATACCGTTTGCAAAACCAATCTGCTCGTTTTTTCTGTCAATACCATTTCCAATTAACTTGGGTTCGGTAAAATCAAACGATGTATTCTTAACGGGAGTTATCTCTCCTGTGGGATTGAGGTTTGAATTTATCGGTATGAAGGAATTTGCATTTATTTTCAGCTTGTGATTTTCTGTAACTTTACCGCTTTTATGTCCGTTAAGATTAAAATATGAATGATTGGTCAAATTACATATTGTGTCTTTGTCAGAAACTGCCGACCATTTTATCGTAAGTGCATTTTCATCATCAAAGGTGTAGCGTACAAAGACCTTCATATTTCCGGGATAGCCCTCATCCCCGTCGGGACTATCAAGCATAAATAGAACTGTATTTGGAACTTTATCATCAACTA
>OLPV01000016.1_pt1 | contig 167751 bp, 156 predicted proteins | sample 1671961 | NCBI WGS metagenome assembly OLPV01 (sample SAMEA3136630, study PRJEB25190) | human gut metagenome | biome: human gut; feature: human-associated habitat; material: faeces | place: Austria | collected 2013 | reverse complement strand
AGTCCATCTCGTCCATGATAGCGAATAAGTCGGCCTGTTCTTCTTTTCGCAGGTAAGACAGTTCCACCGCTGGGCGCAGGGCAATTTGCAGCATATCCGGGTCTTTCAGCACAGAGTTATCTGCCAGCTCCAGGATTTCCGGGATAAGGTGGGTAAGACGGATATATCGCTGGATTTGTGTTTTACTGTCCGGGCTTTCTGCGGCTAATTCCAAATTAGAGCGCGTCCCGATTAAATTCGGCCCCACTGGGGCCGAATTATCTTTTCTTGGCCGACCAGCCTGCCGTTTCATCGCGTCCAGCTTCATTTTGTAGGCAAACGCCTTCTCCGATGGCAGGATCTGCTCACGCTGCAAGTTGGAATCCACCATGATAATCGTAGCTTCATCGTCGGTGAGCTGCCGCACAATGCAGGGGATTTCCGCAAGCCCCGCCAAATCCGCCGCCGTTTTCCTGCGGTGCCCGGCCACCATCTCATAGCCGCCCTCCGGCTTGGGTCGTACCAGGGCAGGAACCAAAACGCCGTACTGCTTCACGCTTTCCGTCATTTCCTGCATGGCTGCGTCCATCCGCACCTTAAACGGGTGATTCGGGAAGTCGCTGATTTCCGAGGGCGAAAGGTTGACGACTTTTTCAAGCCGTGCCTCGGCCCGTTCTTCCTCCGTGGAAAACAGGTCATCGACTGAGGGAAGATTGAAGTTTAGCCCGTTGCTTTTCGCCATCCGCCAGCACCTCCTTTGAAAAATCCGCGTAAGCCTGGGCCACCTTGCTCCCCTTGTCGTAGGCGTAAATACTCTTGCCTGCGGCGCTGATCTCTGCGGCTTTGATGGCTACGGGAATCTCGGAACGATAAATTTTCAACACGCTCCCGTAACTCTGCCGCAGTGTATCCGCCGTCTGTCTGGCAAGGTTTGTGCGCCCATCCACCAGCGTGAGCAGCACCCCGTCCACCTTCAGGGCCGGGTTAATCCGTTTTTTTACCCTTGTGATGTTTTTGATAAGCTGGGTCATGCCTTTGGCGGGCAGATAGTGGGCCTGCACCGGGATAATCACGCTGTCCGCCGCAGCCAGGGCGTTGATCGTAATCATACCCAGGGACGGCATACAGTCGATGAGCACCACGTCGTAATTTTTCTTTGCTTCATTGACATAGGTGCGTAAAGTGATCTCCCGGCTCATGGCGTTGACAAGAGTGGCCTCCAAATCTGACAATTCAATATTGGCAGGCATGAGGTCTACGCCTTCGCTGTGGTGCAAAATACCCTCGTCTGCGGTAAAAGGCTCGTCGCGGATGATCTTTCCCATGACGGTAGCAAGCGTGGTCTGTAAGCTGTCCTGGTCTTGCCAGCCCAGGCAGGTGGTAAGGTCGCCCTGGGGGTCTGCGTCGATGAGCAGGACTTTTTTCCCCAGACGCGCCAGGCCAATGCCCAGGTTCACCGTCGTGGTGGTCTTGCCCGTGCCGCCTTTCTGGTTGGCCAGCGCGATCACGCGGCCATCCCTGGGGCGGCTTCTTTGTTCCGGCATTTTCATGTCCTCCTTCTTCATAGATTTAGCCGCCCGTTGGCAGGACGGACGGCTATGTACGCGGAAAATCCGAAAGATGGGCATGAAAAAAGCCGCTTACTCTCTGAAAAGAATAAGCGGCTCATCTGGCTGCGATATGTAATTTTACATCTTCTTTACCGGGGCGCACATCACTTTGAGCAGAAGTTCGTCCAGGCAGCCGGTGTCCCTGTTTTCCCGGAGCATGGCGTTGCGCAGGTGGTTGAGGCTTTGGATGACAATGCTGTTTTCCGTAGGGGTAAGAAATATCTTTAATTTCCGCTTTCTCATTTGGCACTCCTCCTTTGTGCTTCTATTATATATGTAAGGAAACAGTGCCGCAAATGTGCGATTTACAATCAGATAGAAGCTGACTGGCAAAGGTATGTATCCACATTTACCCTTAGCTTTTTCAGTGCGGCAAGGATTTTATCATACTCCTTACGGCGCGGAACGCGGATTTCTCTTTCCCATCCAGAATAAGACGTTTGGCCTATCCCAATCAACTCAGCCATTTGTATTTGAGTTAAGGAAAGATCCTGCCGTACCTTTTTCAAAAGAGAGAAATACGGGTAATCTACAAAGGCGGTATATTCGTCCAGAAGCCTGTTGCGGTCAATCCCCAGCACATTTGCAAGCGCCACCGCTGTACTGTACTTGATGGGATGCCGGTCATTCTCATACAGAACCAGTGTCGCGGGCACAATGCCCACCTTTTCCGCCAGTTCTCGTGTGGAAAGGCCCTGGAATGTCCGGTGATACTTCAAATATTGGCCCGGTGTGGTGCATTTTTCATCGGTTTTATAGTCAAAGGTCAAATGAATCATGATTTTGCCTTTGGAATAGAGGTAAATCCCTGTGTGATTGAGATTACTATCGGTAAAGCTAAAGAGTATTAAAAAATAGATTTGCCTTTAATAAATATAAGAATATTTATCTGTTTCGAAATAAATTAATAAATTATTAGTGATTTTTTGAAACGGTTGTGTTATAATATCCTAGATTACAAACTTTATGCAATGGCAAGTTTATTAAAAACGATTTGTTTATAGAATAAAGAAGAAGGTTACAGTTTAGGAGGATTACTAATGAGTTTTTTTAAATCATTATTTGGTAATTACAGCAAAAAAGAGCTTAAAAGAGTAAAGCCTATTATGAATCAGGTGCTTGAGCTTGAGGACAAATACAAGGCTATGACAGAAGAAGAGCTTAAAGACCAAACAAATGTCTTAAAAGAAAGACTGGCAAACGGCGAAACCACCGACGATATTTTGCCGGACGCTTTTGCGGTATGTCGTGAGGCCTCAGACAGAGTTTTAGGTATGCGCCATTATCCTGTACAGGTTATAGGCGGTATAGTTCTTCATCAGGGACGAATTGCAGAAATGCGTACAGGTGAAGGTAAAACCCTTGTTGCTACCTTACCGGCATATTTAAACGGTCTTACAGGCAACGGCGTTCATATTGTAACAGTAAACGACTATCTGGCTAAGCGTGACTCAGAGTGGATGGGCAAGCTATACAACTACCTTGGCTTGTCTGTAGGCTTGGTTACTCACGATATAGACAGTGATGAAAGAAAAAAAGCCTACAATGCCGACATTACATACGGTACAAATAACGAGCTTGGCTTTGACTACCTAAGAGATAATATGGTAGTGTACAAGGAGAGAAAGGTTCAGCGTGGCCACGCGTTTGCCATTGTGGACGAGGTTGACTCCATTCTTATTGATGAAGCAAGAACACCTCTTATTATTTCAGGACAGGGCGATAAGTCAACAGACCTGTACGAAAAAGCAGACAAATTTGCCCGTACACTAAAGTGCGAAAAGTTCGCCGAGGTTGACGCCAAAGAGGATAACGAAGAATATTACAAGTCAGAGGGTATTGACTATATTGTTGACGAAAAAGCAAAAACAGCTACGCTTACACAGGCAGGCGTAAAAAAGGCAGAGGCTTTCTTTAATATTGACAACCTTACAGACCCGGACAACCTGACTATTCAGCACCATGTAAACCAGGCAATAAAGGCATACGGTACAATGCGCCGTGATATTGACTATGTTGTAAAAGACGGCGAGGTAATAATTGTTGATGAATTTACCGGCAGACTTATGTACGGTCGTAGATATAACGAGGGCTTGCACCAGGCTATAGAGGCTAAAGAGGGTGTTAAGATTGCAAACGAAAGCAAAACCCTTGCAACCATTACTTTCCAGAACTATTTCCGCTTGTACAAAAAGCTCTCCGGTATGACAGGTACAGCTATGACAGAGGAAGAGGAGTTTGGCGAGATTTACGAGTTGGATATTATCGAAATTCCTACAAACCGTCCTGTACAGAGAATAGACGAGCCGGATTTGATTTTCAAAAACGAGCAGGGCAAGTTTAATGCCGTAATCGAGGATATTATCGAGTGTCACGAAAAAGGTCAGCCTGTTTTGGTTGGTACTATTTCTATTGAAAAGTCAGAAGTGCTCAGCAAAATGCTTAAAAAGCGTGGCATACAACACAATGTACTAAACGCAAAGCAGCACGAAAAGGAAGCAGAAATTGTTGCACAGGCAGGTAAAAAGGGTGCTGTAACAATTGCAACAAATATGGCCGGCCGTGGTACCGATATTATTTTGGGCGGTAATGCCGAATTTTTGGCACTGTCAGAAATGAGAAAAGAGGGCTTTGACGAGGAGCTTATTACTCAGGCTACAAGCTACGGTGCAACAGACGACGAGGCTATTCTGAATGCAAGAAAAACCTTTAAGGAGCTAAACCAAAAGTACAAGGACGAGCTAAAGGACGAGGCAGACGAGGTACGCAAGGCAGGCGGACTGTACATTATAGGCACAGAGCGTCACGAATCACGCCGTATTGATAACCAGCTGCGTGGTCGTGCAGGCCGTCAGGGCGACCCGGGTAAGAGCCGCTTCTATTTGTCAACAGAGGACGACCTAATGCGTTTGTTTGGCGGCGAGCGTATGGAGGCTGTAATGAACAGGCTTAATACGCCTGACGATATGCCTATTGAAAATAAAATGCTTTCAAGTATTATTGAAAGCTCACAGCAAAAGGTAGAAAGCAGAAACTTTGCTATTCGTAAAAATGTACTTCAGTATGACGATGTTATGAACAAGCAGAGAGAAATTATCTACTCTCAGCGTGACCAAGTGCTTAACGGTGAAAATATTAGAGATGTTGTAGTTAAGATGATTAACGAAAACATTGAGGAAACCGTAAAGCTGTACTGTGACGACGCTATTTTGCGTGAGCAGTGGAATATAGAAAGCCTAAAGGACTACTACACAGGCTGGCTGCTGAGCTCTGACGATGACTGCCTGAACTTCACTTTGGATGAACTGGCAGATATGGACAACAATCAGCTGGTTGAAATTCTTCAAAACAAGGCTGCTGAAATTTACGAGGAAAACGAAAAGCTTCTTCCTGAGGATACAATGCGTGAAATGGAGCGTGTATATCTTCTGAAGAGTGTTGATACCTTCTGGATGCAGCATATTGACGATATGGATAACCTAAAGCAGGGCATCAGACTTCGTGCTTACGGACAGAAAGACCCTGTTGTTGAGTACCGTTTAGAGGGCTTCGATATGTTTGACCAAATGATAGAGTCAATCAGAGAAAATACCGCTAAGCTTTGCTTGTCTGCACCAAAGAAAATTGCAGAAATTCAGGCAAGACAGCTTGCCGATATTGAGCGTGCCAAGGCAATAAGAGAGGAACGCCTAAAGGAGCTTCAGGCTGCAAGGGCTGAGGCAGAGGAAAAGGGCGAAAACACACAGGTAGAGGAGCTTAACAAGGAAATAGCCGAGGAGGAGCAAGAGGCACAAGGCTCCGAAACGGTCATAAAGCGTGAGCAAATGGCTACACCAACCTCAACCAGCGGCGGCTCAGACCAACCGTCAAATACAACAGTTCGCAAGAAAAAGAAGGTAGGCAGAAACGACCCTTGTCCTTGCGGCAGCGGCAAGAAGTACAAAAAGTGCTGCGGAAAAGACGAATAATTTAATACAGTAATTTTACGAATGTAAAAATAAAGGCAGGCCGACAGCAAGTACAGCTGTTGGTCTGCCTGTTTTATAGCTTATATGTTCTATGATTAAGGCCCGGTTTTTCGGGCTTTTTCTTTTGGCAATAATACACAGCAAAATAATTCTAACCTGCAAATATTATTTCACTTAATGCTGCTTTATGAATAATATGTAGTGCGGCTTAATTTAAAGAAGGTGATTTTTATGCCATTGAATACAAGAGAATTATTTGCACGGCTAATAAAGTGTGAAGCCGGCGGTGAGGGAGACAGTGGTATGCGTGCCGTTGCCAGTGTTGTTATGAATAGGGCCAGAGCCGAAAACGGGGAATTCAGCAGAGTAAGCAACGGTGGCAATGTGCGAAATATTATAGAACAGCCGGGACAGTTTGTATGTATGAGAACATCGGTGGACGGTATTTATAATCCTCAAAATGTTTATAATATTATACCCGACAAGGAGCATTATGACATAGCGGATTGGGCACTGGCGGGAAATTCTTACAGTCCTGTAGGAAATTCCCTGTTTTTCTTTAACCCCTACAGCAGAACATGTCCAAATTATTTTCCGGCAACAGGTATTGGTATAATCTACAACCGTGTAGGTGAGCACTGCTTTTATTCGCCTACGGAAAAATATCTTTCAACATAGGAGGCTGCCTAAATGAATAATATGGACCCGAATGCCATGTATGGCTTAAATAACCAGGTAAGCAATCAGTCAAGCGGCAACTACAACCAAGCCGCAAGACAGCCCATACCAATAGCCACCGACAGAGAAAGCATAAACAACATAAGTTCAATGAACACAATGAACCGGCTGTACAATGCTAACCAAATCAATATGGGAAATCTGGCGTCTGAAGGAAGCAGCGGTCAAAACCGAAATGCCGTTGCAAATAACGCTGATACATCAGTATCGGTCAGCTTAAATAATAACACTAACGCCAACCCCAACACTATGTACGAATATCCTCCGCAAATGCAGATGATGCCCTATGTACAGCCGGGCTGTACTAAAAACTGCGGTGCAAGCGAGCCTATAGATTTTCAATATCAAAACCAAAATCACGCTACATTAAGCGACTACACTGCAAACCCTATAGTTGACAATATGCCTACGCCTATAAACAGCGGCAATACTGTACCACAGTTTGTAGAGCCGGAGGACGAAATGAGCACTCAGCTTATAGGCAACCATTCGGGGCTTACCCAAACGCCTGCCACCACATTGGCACAGGACCAGGACATTTCAGAAGATATGACGCCGCAAATGGCCACAGGTAACGCAACCATTGTTTCCACAGACAGCCTGCAGTATATGAACGGCTATTTGCGTACTCAGGTAGGAAAAATGGCTGAAATTGAATTTTTAGTGGGCAATAACAACACAGCCATAAAGCGTGGCTATATTACAAATGTGGGGGCAAACTATATTATTTTAAGAGAGCTTAACAGTAACGGAAAAATTATATGTGACTACTACAATATTAAATTTGTAACTATTTTCGACGATACGGCACAGCGGCATCAAGCACCGTTTTTGTAGCAGTAGGCTTTTGTGCGGCAGGGCGAATTGCATTTTTATTTACCTTGCCGCTGTTGGGCGGATACGAGGCGTTATAATTTATAAAAACCGTTATTTAATATTGCGATATAAATACGAAATATTGTTTTAGCTTTGGAAATAAAATTACTTGCATAATAGGTCAAAATTATGTATAATGTAGTTTAAGTGAGGCTACAATGCAGAACTATGATTAAAAATAAAATTTTTCCTGCGTTGTTCTGTTTTTTTATAACTAAAATGGTTAGCGGGTGATTTTTCAGTATGAGTAATGTTCTAATAATTACTAAAAGCGAAAAGTCTGCCCACGGGTTAAAGGCACTGCTTTTGCAGGAGGGCTTTGACCGATTTAAAACCGCACAGTCTGCCGAAAAGGCCAAGCTGTGTACAGCCATAGAAGCTTTTGATTTAATCTTTATTTACACTCCTTTAGAAGATGAGGTAGGTATAAATCTTTCTGTTTATTTGTCGGAGCATACCGATTCCGGGGTGGTTGTTGCAGTCAGCGGCGATACCTTTGTTAAAGTGGGAAATCATCTTTTAAAGCACGGCGTGGTAACGGTGGAAAAACCAATTACCGCTGCTCAGATGCACCAGTGTATTATAGCTTTTAGAGCTTACAGCAGCAAAATAAAGGAAATACAGCAAGAAAATAAAAAGCTAAAAGAGCAGCTTGAGGAAATCAAGGTGATAAACAGAGCTAAGTGTGTGCTTATGCAGTGCTTGGCTATGAGTGAGCCGCAGGCTCATAAATATCTTGAGAAGCAAGCTATGGATTTACGAATAAGTAAAAAAAATGTAGCTGAACAGGTATTAACAACCTACGAAATGTAATTTATTAAGCAAAAACAGAGGAAAGGGATTGATTAAATGAGCCGTAAATCATTTCTTATTTTGGAAAACGGCAAGGTCTTTGAGGGAAAGGGCTTTGGCGCTGAGAAGGATGTAGTGGGTGAAATTGTTTTTACTACTGCTATGACAGGTTACCTTGAAACACTTACTGACCCTAGCTATTACGGACAAGTTGTTGTACAGACATTTCCGTTGATTGGTAATTATGGTGTAATTCCATCTGATTTTGAAAGCAGCCGGCCTGCTTTAAAGGCTTATATTGTTAGAAATAGGTGTCAAGAGCCGTCCAACTTCCGTTGCGAGGGGATTCTTGACACTTTTTTAAAGAATACCGGTGTGCCGGGAATATATGACATTGACACAAGAGCGCTTACAAGAATAGTAAGAGAATACGGTGTAATGAACTGCAAAATAACCTCTACTCTTGACAACCTTGACAAGGACTTAGAGGAAATAAAGCAGTACAAGGTAGTAGACGCAGTAGAAAGCGTAACTCCAAAGGAGGTTGCTTCATTTACTGCCGAAAATCCAAAGTACAGCGTTGCCTTGTGGGACTTTGGTGCAAAGTCTAACATTCAGCGTTCGCTGTTAAAGCGTGGCTGCAATGTTACTGTATTTCCTGCATCAGCTACAGCTGAAGAAATTGCGGCTATTAATCCGGACGGCATTATGCTTTCAAACGGCCCGGGAGACCCACAGGAAAATCAGGAGATTATTAAGCAGCTGCGGCTTTTGTGTGAAAAGAAAATTCCTACCTTTGGCATCTGCTTGGGACATCAGCTTTTGGCACTGTCGCAGGGAGCTACAACGGACAAGCTGAAGTACGGACACCGTGGCGCAAACCAGCCTGCTACAGATGTTGAAACAGGCAGAGTTTACATTACAAGCCAAAACCACGGCTATGCGGTAGTAAGCAAGTCTTTGCCGGCTAACGCAAAGGAAAGCTTTGTTAATGCCAACGACGGCACCTGCGAGGGTGTAACCTATACAAATATGCCTGCGTTTTCAGTACAGTTCCACCCGGAGGCTTGCGGTGGTCCGCTGGATACAGAGTTCCTTTTTGATAGGTTTATTTCTCTTATTGAAGAAAATAAACACTGTTGATAATAAATACCTTTAAAATATAAACCCGTTTATGAAAAGAAAGGATGTTATTAATGCCGATTAATAAGGATATAAAGAGAGTTTTGGTAATAGGCTCCGGTCCTATTGTAATAGGTCAGGCAGCAGAGTTTGACTATGCAGGTACACAGGCTTGCCGTGCACTAAAGGAAGAGGGCTTGGAGGTTATTCTTATTAACTCTAACCCGGCTACAATTATGACAGATAACGCAATGGCTGATAAAATTTATATTGAGCCGTTGACATTAGATACAGTAAAAAGAGTTATTCAAAAAGAAAAGCCTGACAGTCTGCTTTCTACACTAGGCGGACAAACAGGTCTTACACTTTCTATGCAGCTGGCAAAGGAAGGCTTTTTGGAGGAAAACGGCGTAAAGCTGTTGGGTGCCAACCCTGAAACCATTGACAAGGCAGAAGACAGACAGATGTTTAAGGATACTATGGAGGCCATAGGTCAGCCTGTAATTCCGTCTTTGGTTGTTAATGATGTTGAAAGTGCGGTTAATTTTGCAAATGAAATAGGCTATCCGCTTATTATTCGTCCGGCGTTTACCTTGGGCGGTACAGGCGGCGGTATTGTAAATAACGAAGAGGAGCTTCGTGAAATTACAGCCAACGGTTTGGAGCTTTCACCTATTACACAGGTTCTTGTAGAGCAGTGTATAGCCGGTTGGAAAGAAATAGAATTCGAGGTAATGCGTGACAGTATAGGAAATGTTATTACCGTTTGTTCTATGGAAAACTTTGACCCTGTGGGTGTTCACACAGGCGACAGTATAGTAATAGCACCTGCTGTTACATTGGCTGATAAAGAGTATCAAATGCTTAGAAGTGCGGCGCTGAATATTATTTCCGCACTGGGCGTAGAGGGCGGCTGTAACTGTCAGTTTGCGCTTAATCCCGAAAGCTTCCAGTATGCGGTTATCGAGGTAAACCCAAGAGTTTCCCGTTCTTCGGCTTTGGCGTCAAAGGCTACAGGTTATCCTATAGCTAAGGTGGCCGCTAAAATTGCCATCGGCTACAACCTAAGCGAAATTAAAAACGCCGTAACAGGCTCTACTTATGCTTGCTTTGAGCCGGCACTTGACTATGTTGTTGTAAAGTTCCCTAAGTGGCCTTTCGATAAATTTGTTTACGCTAAGAGAACACTTGGCACACAGATGAAGGCTACAGGTGAGGTTATGGCTATTGCTCCTACCTTTGAGCAGGCTATAATGAAGGCTGTAAGAGGTGCAGAAATTTCTCACAACACACTGAATGACGAGAAGTTTATGCAAATGTCTGACGAAAGCATAAGAAAAAGACTTTCTGTATGCGACGACGAAAGACTGTTCTGCGTGTTTGAGGCTCTTAAAAGAGGCGTAACAGTAGACGAGATTCATGCAGTTACTTTAATTGATGAATGGTTCCTTGAAAAGCTGCTAAAGCTTGTTAATATAGAAAAAGAAATGGCAAAGGGTCAGCTTACGCCTGAGCTTTACCACAAGGCAAAGACAATGGGCTACCTTGACAAAGTAATTAAAAAGATTACCGGCTGTGAAATTGAAAATCCTGCTGTTCCGGTTTACAAAATGGTTGATACCTGTGCGGCAGAGTTTAAGGCAGAAACACCTTATTTCTACTCAACCTTTGACGAGGAAAACGAGGCCGAGGAGTTTATAGAGGAAAACTACAAGGGCAAAAAGACTATTATAGTATTTGGTTCAGGCCCTATAAGAATCGGTCAGGGTATTGAGTTTGACTATGCGTCTGTTCACTGCGTTTGGGCTTTGAAGGAAGCAGGCTACGAGGTTGTTATTGTAAACAACAACCCTGAAACAGTATCAACAGACTTTGATACATCAGACAGACTGTACTTTGAGCCTCTTACAAACGAAGATGTAATGGGAATTATAAAAACAGAAAAGCCATACGGTGTTGTAGTTGCTTTTGGCGGTCAGACAGCTATCAAGCTGACAAAGTTCTTAAGCGACAACGGTGTAAACATTTTGGGTACATCGGCAGACGGCATTGATATGGCAGAGGACAGAGAGCGTTTTGATGAGCTGCTTGAAAAGCACCACATTAAAAGACCTCGCGGCTTTACGGTTATGACAACCGAGGAGGCCCTAAAGGTTGCCGAGGAGGTTGGCTACCCTGTTTTGATGCGTCCTTCCTATGTATTGGGCGGACAAAATATGATTATTGCCTACAACGAAGATGATATTGTTGAGTATATGGCAATTATTCTTTCACAAAATATTGAAAATCCAATTTTGATTGATAAATACCTTATGGGTACAGAAATAGAGGTTGACGCTATATGCGACGGCGACGACATTCTTATTCCGGGTATTATGCAGCACATTGAGCGTGCCGGCATACACTCAGGCGACTCTATTGCAGTATACCCTGCGTGGAACCTAAGCGACGAAATGACGCAGACAATTATCCGCAGTTCAAAGGATTTGGCTTTGTCGCTTAACACTAAGGGCCTTGTAAATATTCAGTACCTAATTTATAAGGGCGATTTGTATGTTATTGAGGTAAACCCTCGTTCATCAAGAACAATTCCGTATATCAGCAAGGTTACAGGCGTGCCAATGGTTGACCTGGCTACAAAGGCTATGCTTGGCGAAAAGCTGGCAGATATGGGCTACGGTACGGGCCTGTACAGAAAGTCGCCTTATACAGCTGTAAAGGTACCTGTATTCTCCTTTGAAAAGCTGATAAATGTTGATAACCACTTGGGACCTGAGATGAAGTCAACAGGCGAGGTGCTTGGTATAGCGGGTACCTTGGAGGAGGCTTTGTACAAGGGCTTGGTTGCAGCAGGCTACAAGATGGAAAAATCCGGCGGAGTGCTTATTACCGTAAGAAACAGCGACAAGGGTGAAATCGGCGACCTGGCTAAGAAATTTGCTATGATGGGCTTTGACATTTATGCAACGGCAGGTACGGCAAAAATTCTTGAGGCTTACGGAATAAATGCTATTACAGTTAAGAAGATTCACGAATCAAGAGAGCATAACACACTTAAGCTTATTGAAAGCGGTAAGATTACCTATGTTATTTCAACCTCTTCAAAGGGCCGTATTCCTACAAGAGACAGCGTAAAGATAAGAAGAAAAACTGTAGAGAGAAATATTCCTTGCTTAACATCTATAGATACGGCAAACGCTTTGGTAGAGTGCTTAATGAGCAGATACTCACAGTATAATACCGAGCTTGTAGACATAAACAATATGAGGAGCGAAAAGATGAAGTATAAATTTACAAAAATGCAGGGCTGCGGTAACGACTATATTTACTTCAACTGCTTTGACCAAAATATAAATAACCCTGAGGGCTTAAGCGTAAGATTGTCTGACAGACACTTTGGCATTGGCGGCGACGGTGTTATCCTTGTTTGCCCGTCAGATGTTGCAGACGCTAAAATGCGTATGTTTAATCTGGACGGCTCAGAGGGCAAAATGTGCGGCAACGGTATTCGTTGTGTAGGTAAGTTCCTGTACGACCACAATATTGTAGACCAAAACAAAGAAACTGTTACAGTAGAAACACTAAGCGGCATAAAAACCCTTAAGGTATATAAGCAGGATAACGAGGTAAAAAGACTAAGGGTAGATATGGGCAAGGCAGAGCTTAACTCGGCTAAGATTCCTGTAGCTATTGACAAGGAGAGGGTTGTAAACGAGCCTGTTATTATAGACGGTCAGCAGTTTAACATTACCTGCGTTTCAATGGGCAACCCGCACTGTGTGGTATTTATAAACGATGTTGAGGGCTTAGACATTGAAAAAATCGGTCCTAAGTTTGAACATGACAAGCTTTTCCCTGAAAGAGTAAACACAGAGTTTGTAAGAGTTATTAATGAAAATACTATTAAAATGCGTGTTTGGGAGCGTGGCAGCGGCGAAACCTGGGCTTGCGGTACAGGTGCTTGTGCAGTTGCAGTGGCAGCTGTTGAAAACGGCTTCTGCAAAAAGGGCGAGGATATTACCGTTCAGCTAAAGGGCGGAGACCTGGTTATTAATTATACAGACGACACAGTATATATGACAGGTGCCGCTGAGCGTGTATTTGAAGGCACAGTTGAGCTATAACATTCGACAGAGAGGTATAATAATATGGAAACAAAATATATATTTGTAACCGGCGGCGTTGTTTCGGGTCTTGGCAAGGGTATTACAGCTGCTTCACTTGGTCGTTTGCTAAAGTCAAGAGGCCTAAAGATTACAGCACAAAAGCTTGACCCATATATAAATGTTGACCCGGGAACAATGAGCCCGTATCAGCACGGCGAGGTTTATGTAACCGAGGACGGTGCCGAAACAGACCTTGACCTTGGTCACTATGAAAGATTTATTGACGAAAATCTTAACAAGTTTTCTAACCTAACAACAGGTAAGGTTTACTCCAATGTTCTTGAAAAAGAGCGTAGGGGTGACTACCTGGGTGAAACTGTTCAGGTTATTCCTCATATTACAAACGAAATTAAAGATTTTATTTACAATGTTGGTAAACATTCAGAGGCTGATGTTGTAATAACAGAAATCGGCGGTACTGTAGGCGACATAGAAAGCCAGCCGTTTTTGGAGGCTATCAGACAGGTATCGCTGGAGGTAGGCAGCGAAAACTGCATTTTCATTCATGTTACACTTGTACCGTATATAAAGGGCTCTAACGAACATAAGTCAAAGCCTACACAGCACAGCGTTAAGGAGCTTCGCTCTTTGGGCATTAACCCTGATATTATAGTTTTGCGTTGTGACGAGCCTATTGACGAAAGCATTTTCAAGAAAATTGCACTGTTCTGCAATGTTAAGCCCGACTGTGTAATAGAGAATATTACACTGCCTGTGCTTTATCAAGCACCGCTTATGCTTGAGGAAAACAATTTTTCAGATATTGTCTGCCGTGAGCTTAACATTAACCTGCCAAAGGGCGATATGACCGAATGGATGAATATGATTGAAAGAATTAAGTCCAGAGATAAAAAGGTTAAAATATCACTTGTGGGTAAATATGTACAGCTGCATGACGCTTATCTGTCGGTGGTTGAGGCACTTAACCATGCAGGCTACGAAAACGCTGCCAAGGTAGAAATAGACTGGGTAGACTCAGAGCTTGTTACAGAATACACTGTCGATGAACTGTTTGGAAATACAGACGGTATTTTGGTACCGGGCGGCTTTGGCAACAGAGGCATCGAGGGCAAAATTACGGCTGCGAAATATGCAAGAGAGCACAATATACCATATTTGGGTATTTGCCTTGGTATGCAAACTGCCGTTATTGAATTTGCAAGAGATGTTTTGCACTGGAGCGACGCTAACTCAGGTGAATTCGACGAAAGCTCTGCCCACAAGGTTATTGATATTATGCAAGACCAAAAGGGCATAGAGGCAATGGGCGGAACAATGCGTCTTGGTGCGTACCCTTGTAAAATTCGCAAGGATACAATTATGGACAGAGCATACGGTAAGAAGGAAATCTCCGAAAGACACCGTCATCGTTATGAGTTTAACAACGAGTTTAGAGCTGACTTTGAAGAAAACGGTATGATTGTAACAGGTACATCTCCTAACGGTATGCTTGTTGAAGCTGTTGAAATTCCTAATCACAAATTCTATGTAGCTGTTCAGTATCATCCGGAATTCAAGAGCCGTCCACAGTCTGCACACCCACTGTTCAGAGAATTTGTAAAGGCTAGTTTAGAGAAGTAATTTAAACAGCATTTACAGAATTATGTATAAATCGGTGAATATATAGAATTGTAAAGGAGAGAAACGGAATGCCACAGATTAATGAAAACTACCTAAAGCTGGAAAAGAACTATCTTTTTATTAATATTGCAAAGAAGATTAATGCGTATATTGAGGAAAATCCTGAAAAGAAGTCAAACATTATCCGTATGGGTATCGGCGATGTAACACTTCCTATAGCACCTTGCGTTGTTGAGGCTGTTAAAAAGGGTGCAGAGGAAATGGGCGTAAAAGAAACCTTTAAGGGCTACGAGGACAGCGGCACAGGCTATGACTTCTTGAAAGAGGCTGTAGCAGGCTACTATAAAAGCTTTGGTGCAGATGTAAAGCCTGAAGAAATAAGAATCAGCGACGGCGCTAAGTCAGACTGCGGTAATATTGTTGATATTTTCGGTGACGACAATGTTGTACTTATTACCGACCCTGCTTACCCTGTATATGTTGACTCCAACCTAATGAACGGCAGAAAGGTAATTTATGCCGATTCATCAGAGGCTAACGGCTTTTGTGCAGAGCCTGACTACAATGTTCACGCTGACCTTATTTATCTTTGCTCGCCAAACAATCCAACGGGTGCGGCGTTCAACACAGCACAGCTAAAGGCGTGGATTGACTATGCCATTGCTAACAAGGCTATTATTATTTATGACGCTGCTTATGAAGCATTTATTACACAGGACGATATTCCAAGAAGTATCTTCCAGGTAGAGGGTGCCAGACAGTGTGCTATTGAGATTTGCTCATTGTCAAAAACAGCCGGCTTTACAGGTATGCGCTGCGGCTACACTGTAATTCCTAACGAGCTTGAGGTTGAAGCAAGCGACGGAACAAAGGTTAGTATTTCTCAGCTGTGGGGCAGAAGACAGGGCTCAAAGTTTAACGGCGTTTCTTACCCTGTACAGTGCGGTGCTGCTGCCGTATTCTCAGAAGAGGGCAGAGAGCAAATTAAGGTAAACCTTGAATATTACAAGGAAAATGCCAGAATTATTGCAAACACTATGGATAAGCTGGGTATAAGCTATACCGGCGGAATTAACTCACCGTACATTTGGCTAAAGTGTCCAAATGGTATGGGCTCATGGGAGTTCTTTGACCTGCTGCTGAAGGAGGCTAATGTTGTAGGTACTCCGGGTGAGGGCTTTGGTAAGAACGGCAAGGGCTACTTCCGTTTGACCTCATTTGGTGACAGAGATGCTACTATTGAGGCTATGGCAAGAATAGAAAAGCTGCTTTCAAAGTAAACTTTAGCACATAAAATACATATGGCACAAGGGCGGCGTGCTTACACTGCCCTTGCACTGAGAACATAGTATATAAGAGAAAAAGAGCCGGCCTTCTGCTGTGGTGAGCTTCACCAAGAGAAAGCCGGTTCTATTTTGTTTTAAAATTTTTGGTAAATATTGTACACAAAAAAGGAAAAGAACCACAGCATTTCCGTTCCCTGTGGTTCTTTCCATCCTCGCCAATCCTTGTGTATGCTCGCCTCATACACAAGGATTATTGTATCATAATATAAAATAATGTCAAATTGTAAATTGAACAAAGATATCCGTAATAACTTGTTTAAAAGTACAATTACTCAGTAATAGACTTTATAAGTCCGCCCTTTTTAATAATGTTCTGAATAAACTCAGGGAACGGCTCAGCCTGGTATGTCTTTCCTGTAGTTTCGTTAGTAATAACGCCTGTGTCAAAGTTTACATTTACAATGTCACCGTTTTTAATATCGTGAGCCGCCTCGTCACATTCAAGAATCGGCAAGCCGATGTTAATAGAGTTTCTGTAGAAAATTCTTGCAAATGTTGAAGCTATTACGCAGGAAATACCCGAGGCCTTTATAGCTATAGGAGCGTGCTCCCTTGAAGAGCCGCAGCCAAAGTTCTTTTCGGCTACTATAATGTCGCCGTCCTGAACATTCTTTGTAAAGTCTGCGTCAATATCCTCCATACAGTGTGCAGCAAGCTCTTTGTGAGAGGCTGTGTTTAAGTATCTAGCAGGAATAATAACATCAGTATCTACATTATCACCATATTTATGTACTCTGCCCTTTGCATTCATTTATAATCAATCCTCTCTTTCTTATTCATTACAGACATCGGCAGGGTCTGCAATATATCCCTTAACGGCACTTGCAGCTGCTACAGCAGGGCTTGCAAGGTAAATTTCAGAGTCAATATGTCCCATTCTGCCTACAAAATTTCTGTTTGTAGTGGATACAGCCTTTTCACCCTGTGCAAGCACGCCCATATGACCGCCTAGGCATGGTCCGCAAGTTGGTGTAGAAACAATAGCACCGGCATTTATGAAAATGTCAAACAGTCCCTCATGCATAGCGTCCAGCCATATTTTTTGCGTACCCGGAATAACAATGCATCTTACTCCCTTGGCTACCTTTTTGTCCTTCATAACATTGGCGGCAGCTCTTAGGTCGGAAATTCTGCCGTTTGTACAAGAGCCGATAACAACCTGCTGAATTTCAATTTTTTCTACCTGGTCTATAGTCTTTGTGTTTTCAGGCAAATGTGGGAAGGCTACAGTAGGCTTTAGCTGCGAAAGGTCTACAGTGTATTCTGCCTCGTACTCTGCGTCCTCATCAGCAGTATACTCCACAGGCTCACCCTGGAATCTTCCGTTTGTATACTCTCTTGTAATATCGTCTACAGGGAAAATGCCGTTTTTAGCACCGGCTTCAATAGCCATATTTGCAATGCACAGTCTATCGTCAATGTTTAGGTACTTCAGGCCCTCTCCGGCAAACTCCATAGACTTATACAACGCACCGTCAACGCCAATCATACCGATAATATGCAGTATAACATCCTTGCCGCTAACAAATTTTTGTGGCTTTCCGATTAGGTTAAACTTAATTGCAGACGGCACCTTAAACCAAGCCTTGCCGCTTATCATACCGGCAGCCATATCTGTAGAGCCTACGCCGGTTGAGAAAGCACCCAATGCACCGTATGTACAGGTGTGAGAATCTGCACCAATGCATAGGCTGCCAGGGCCTACAAGTCCTTTTTCAGGCAATAGTGCGTGCTCAATACCCATTTCGCCTACATCAAGGAAATTTTTAATGTCGTACTTGCCGGCAAATTCTCTTACCTGCAGGCAGTTTTGTGCCGACTTAATGTCCTTGTTAGGTGTAAAGTGATCCATTACCATTGCTATTTTTGTGTTGTCAAAAACCTTGGTGGCGTTGCAGTCATTAAAAACATTAATGGCTACAGGTGATGTTACATCATTGCCCAGCACCATATCCAGCCTTGCTTCAATAAGCTGTCCTGCCTTAACCTCCGGCAGGTTGGCGTGTGCTGCCAAGATTTTCTGTGACATAGTCATACCCATAACAAAATCCTCCTATTTGTAAAGATTATTGAAAATTGTTTAAGAATATTATCTCATAATGCTTGATTAAAGAATGTAATCTATGTTACAATTACAGCTATATAATAGCCCATCAGAGGTGATATTTAATGGCAAATCAAAGTATTTACAGCAGTGACACTCTGCACTTGCAGGAGGAAGCCTTCGAGCTTTTTGACGGCTTGGGTACAGTTAAAAGCTACGACAAAAATACAACGCTGTACCTACAGGGAGAGCAGGCGGACTGCTTTTATTATTTACAAAAGGGCAGTGTAAAGGTTTTCTTCAATTCTGCCGAGGGTATGCAAAAAACAATCTCAATAGCAGGCAACGGCAGTGTTTTGGGGGAGGCGGCTTTCTTTGACCGTATGCCAAGGGTTTCCTCGGCACAAACCATATCACACTGCATAATAAACACCGTTACACACCAGCAGCTGGAGGAGGCTATTAAGAAAAATCCCAAGCTTGCCATGTGTATGCTCAGAGTTCAGGCACAGTCTATAAGAATGCTGTCGGCGCAGGTGTCCGGTATGGTTTTTACTAAGGCAGAGTGCCGCATAGCCGGTCAGCTTTTACACTCAAAGGCTGTACTGAATAATGAATTTATAGTAAACCTAACTCATGAAGAAATAGGCAACCTTGTAGGTGTTTCCAGAGTAACGGTCAGCAAAATACTAAATGAGTTAGCCGGCAAAGGAATTTTAAAAACAGCCTATAGGTACATTGTTATAAATGACCTTGAAAAGCTTGAAGAAATAGCATATGTAGAGTAGCAAAAAACTGCAGTATTATAGTGCAGCGTTTTGCATATTCGTGATAAAATGTATGCAGGAAAATAATAATCAAAAAAGACAGACCTGCTCGCAGGGTTTTTGTGTTACCTGTAGAACTTTATTATAAAGGGGTGAAATGCCTTGAAAATCGGCTAATATAGTGATATTTTGTATGTTAGGTTCGTGTAGGTAGTGTTGAAATTTGTTTAAATATGCAAAAGGGGTATTAAATTTGTGTGTTTAAGAATGTGTTTAAATATGCAAAGGGGTATTAAATTTGTGTGTTTAAGAAGGGAGATGATGCGTTGCATTTTTTTATTGAAGTGTGCAACATAGTTGTGTCAGTTGTAACGGTTCTGTATTTATACCAAATGCTGTATATTGTTATAGTTTTTGTTTATGATATACTCCGCAAGGCAGGCAAGGTAAAGGAAAAATCGGTTGAAGCTGTACCACATAATTTGGCCGTTATTATATGTGCCCGCAATGAGGAAATGGTTATTGATAAGCTGTTGGAAACTATAAATAATCAGAGCTATCCAAAGGACAAGCTCAAGGCTGTAGTAATAGCTGATAACTGTACCGACAAAACCGCAGAAATTGCACGCCGGTATGGTGCGGTAGTGTTTGAACGCTTCAACACCAAAAAGGTCGGCAAGGGTTATGCACTTAATTTTGCATTTAAAAATATATACAGTATGTTTGGCGATAGCTATTTCGACGGTTATATTATTATAGACGCAGACAATTTGCTCGACAGTAACTATGTAGCTGAAATGAACAAAACCTTTTGTCAGGGCTACCGTGTAATAACCAGCTACCGAAATTCTAAGAATTACGGAACAAACTGGATTACCGCAGGCTATGCAGTTGCCTTTATGCGTGAGGCTAAATTTTTAAACTATGCTCGTTCTGCACTGGGCTCATCCTGTGCTGTGTCGGGTACAGGCTTTTTAGTATCCAACGAAATTATTCGTGAGCGTGGCGGGTGGAATTACTCACTGCTTACAGAGGATATTGAATTTACCGTAGATACAATTATGCGTGGCGAAACAATAGGCTACTGTGAAAACGCTATGCTGTATGATGAACAGCCTACTACCTTTAGGCAGTCGTGGCATCAGCGTGTGCGTTGGAGTCGTGGCTTTTATCAAATTGTAGGGAAATATGGCAAAACAATGTTAGCAAGTGTTTTCCACAATAAAAACAAAAACCGTTTTTCCTGCTTTGATATAACCCTTACAGTTATGCCTACTGTGCTTATAACTGTTGTTATGCTTGTAATGCAGGTTGTTGTGTTGACCTTCTCTGTATTTCAGCCAAGTCTAACGCCGAGTATTGCTCATGAGGTTGCGGATTTTCTGCTGCGTTGGGTAATTTTGTATTATGGCTCGCTGTTCTTTATGGGGGCGGTTACTGTAATAACAGAGTGGAAGAAAATTAAATGTCCTATATACAAAAGGATTCTCTATATGCTTACATATCCTTTGTTTATGATGACATATATACCTATTTCTATTGCTGCTATGTTCGGCAAGGTAGAGTGGAAACCTATTGAACACAGTGTGTCAAAAACATTAGACGAGGTTACAGAAAACATATAGAAAGCAGTTAAATGAATATTACATTAAAAGTCCCTTATCAAAGCTCTAGCTTTGGTAAGGGGCTTTGTTGTAACTGTATGAAGTAACTTCACATAAGTAATATATAATAAAGCGTTGACATAAGTAATATTATATTGTATAATTTTGGTAAAGGAAATTATTTACAAAATGTATAGTGCATAAAAATATATTGTGTCTAAATTATACAATTTGTATAATAATTAGTTTTTATTAGGGATATGTAATAGAAAGGAAATTATTATGAACAAGATATGTAAAAGGGTTTTATGCAGTGCACTGGCTTTATGTATGTGTGCCGGTACGGCATTACTGGGCAGTGGCTGCAGTACAGACCAACAGCCTACGGTCAACAGTACATTTAATTATGAAACGGATATGCAGTATATTTATTGTTCGGCCGGAACATGTGCGGCACTAACAAAAACAGATACAGGTTATTATTATGTAGGCGACCATGATATACTTATATATATCGACAAGGAGTCAAAAAAGGCTACACCCCTTTGTTCAAAACCCAATTGTCTGCATGAGGACCCAGATGTTTGTGACGCTTACCTCAACCTTACGGGAACAAGCTCAGGGTTGAAGATTCAGTATTATAAGGGAAGTTTGTATTTTATTGAGCGGGAAAACTCAAAGGACTTAACCTCTTCAAAAATATATTTAACAAAAATGGATAAAGACGGCAAAAACAGGCAACGCCTTACAAATGATTTAAAGTTTGGTATTTGTGAGTGGATGATACACCGTGGGTACTTTTACTATGCCACCGACTCTTCAATAATGCGTCTGTCAATGGATGACCTAAAGGCAGAGCCTGAAGTGCTTTTTAAACTAAAGGAAAATGAGTATTTTAAGGACGATACAAATACATTTCGTTGGCTTATGGCATACGGCGACTATGCCTACTTTAATGTATCGGTCTACGACATGGAGCAGGAGGTACTTAAAGGATTTTCCTATTATGTAATAGATACAAATAGCAAAAAGGTTAAGGAAATAAAGGATAATGACGGAACTGTTTGTTGGGATACATTTGCAGGTGACAAGCTAATCTACTATGTATGTGACGAAAGCGGAAAAAATATTAAATACTATTCGTCGGACCTTAGTGGAGACAGTCCACAGCCTTTAACCGGCGAAATGTTTAAGACATACCACAATGTATTTGACGGCAAGTATTATTACCACAGTGATAGTGCTGAAACCCCAAAAAACGGCAAACAACAGGTTGTACAGGTGTACGACCAAAAAGGCAGCAAGGTAGACAGCTTTATGTTTTCTGACAAAACCGGTGTGGCAAAAACCTGTTTACCACAGGATAATGAATATTATATAACTGTTTTGCAAGACGAAAACGGTGATAAAGCTCTGTATATGGCAGACAAAAGCCAAATAGGCAGTATGAATGGCGGAGTACTGAAGTTTACAAAGCTGTGTAAAGATAGGTGGTATGTTGTTAAAAATTCTTGGCCTACAGTTGACGACGGTGAAGCACCAAAAATGAGTGATATCCCGGAGGAAGCTGTTACAGAGGCCAAGGGGGAAACAACAACCGCTAAGTTTGACCAAGTTAAAAATGGTGCGGTATAAAAGGGTTACAAGGTGTCGGATAAATACGATACCTTTAACGCCGCAGGCGTAGCAGACGGCTTTTCTGTAAAATTGTCTTGGGAAGGAGATGGGGGGATATATTCAGGAGATTTTCAAATTTTGAATTTCGACAGTGATAGCAGTGCAAAAAAGTTCGTAGATGCTAATTCTCTGGTAATTGCAGAGGGACGCAATGTGGCATATGTAGGTGTACAGGAAATACCACAGGAGGTTTACCAAATGGTAGATTCAATAATTCAGGGCAAGGCTGTAACACCTATAGAGCCAAAGAATTTTGGTGGAAAAATGTATAAATTTTCAGATAATAATTAGGAGGTTTAATTTATGAAGATTAAGTGTAAAAAAATATTGGGGTTAGCCACAGCCGCTGTTATGCTGACAACTGCTGTAGTACCGGCTTCGGCTATTCAATACGATAATACAAAAACATACTATGTTTATCAAGAAATGACAATTGGTTCAGTAGTTATGTACCCTACATACGCTTCCGGCAGTACTTACTGTGAGCTGATGAAAGCGGCAAAGTCCACATATACTGAACACAGCTACCATACTACTACCGGATATAATGTAGTAACTACAGCTGGTGCAAAAGATAAGTATATAACCAACGGCTACTATGAGCTAACTTATAATACTAAGTCTGCAGGAAAACTTCTAGACTATAGTCATGGTGCAAGGGCATATTGCGGTGTTGCAATAACTGAGTATATTAAATGGACTTCTGACGGTTGTGATGATAACCCGCAGGTAGGTACTATAGTGTCACCTTCAATGCCATAAAATAAGTGTTTAACAAATAATAATTAGAAGGGTTAATCATGAAGATTAAGTGTAAAAAAATATTGGGGTTAGCCACAGCTGCCGTTATGCTCACAACTGCTGTAGTACCGGCTTCGGCTATTCATTATGATAATACAAAACGTACTATGTTTACCAGGAAATGACACTTGGTTCAGTAGTTATGTACCCTACATACGCTTCCGGAAGCACTTACTGTGAGCTGATGAAAGCGGCAAAGTCCATGTATACTATACACAGCTACCACACCACTACCGGTTATGATGTATTAGCTACAGCTGGCAGAAAAGATCAGTATATAACCAAACGGCTACTATGAGATAACCTATAATACTAGGTCTGCAGGAAAACTTCTAGACTATAATCATGGTGCAAGGGCTTACTGTGGTGTTGCAATAACAAAGTATATTAAATGGACTTCTGACGGTTGTGATGATAACCCGCAGGTAGGTAATATGAATTTTAGAATGCCATAAAATGAATATTTAACAAAAGGGTGAGATTATGAGGTTGATTGTTAATGAATTTTTGAAATTGTTGTCTAAGCGTATTTTTACAGTTTGCCTTGTAATCTCGCTTTTTGCAAATGTAGCTTTTCTGTATTATACGCAAAAGAACGACTACAACTGCCAGCTGATTATGGAAAACAAACAGCTGTACCAGCAGTTAATAGAGGAAACCTCTGCAAGTGATAATGCAAGAGAATATTTAAGCAACAAAAGCATTGAAATGCTTATTACCTCTGCTTTGGCAGATGTTAATGACAATGGTGCAAAGAACAGTGCGTCTTATACACGCAAAATAGCAATGCTGGAGGCATACAAGCAGTCAAATCCGGAAGAATATAAAAAAGCCATGGAAAGTGGTTTAACCTCTGAGCAGAGCCGCAATATAGGTTCGCTTATAACACTGATTACGCCACAGTTGGATTACGCAGACAGCTACAAGGTTTTTGTTGACCAAATGGAACAGCGTGCGAATGAGCAAAAGTCATTTGCTATTTTTGCACAGCCGGGCAGCTTTAGTTATAAAAACATAGAAAAAACTCCGCAGGATTTTCAGCAGTTAAAGGGTTTGCAGTTGGTTGTGGGCAACAACACAGCGGTAGAAATTGTTACACAGCTGCAGCTGCCGGACTATTTAATGCTTTTTATTATAGTTTTAATGTGTATATTCCTTTTCTGTGTAGAAAGGGAAAAGGGTTTGTACCCTGTACTGCGTTCTACTAAGTATGGCAGAGTACCTACAATGCTGTCAAAGCTGACGGTGCTTACAGTGCTTACGGTAGTAACGGCGGTGGTTATGTACTGCCTAAATATTTTTATATGTGGTTTTAGCATGGGTCTGGGAGATTTACAGCGGCCTATACAGTCAATAGAGCTGTTTATGAACTGCTCGCTGAAAATATCGGTTTTACAGTACCTAATATTGTGGGTTGCAGGCAAAACGGTAACTTTTTTAGCAATTGCACTACTGTTTGCTTTTATATTTGTAATAATAAAAAATTCAGCCAAGGTGTATGCAATTATAATCGCCTTTTTGGGCGTAGAGCTGTTTTGCTATTTATTTATAGAAAGCAACAGTGTTTTTAGCGTTTTTAAGTATGTAAATATAATGTACTTAATCTCCGGAGATAATCTTTACGGAACATATTTAAACATAAATTTATTTAATACACCTGTAAATGTTATAATTCTGCATATAATTTTAACAGTGCTGTTGATTATTGTAGGCATAGTCGGAAGTTGTGTAAGCTTTGCCGTAAGCACACAGTTTGCAGGTAAGTCGGTGCTGGCAGGCAAGCTGTCTGCTTTTATTGCAAAGCACCGTAAAATAAAGGGCAGTGTAAAGGTGTACAACGGCGAAGCCTTTAAGCACTACAAAACCTCCTTTGCCGCTGTGGTAGTGGCGTTGCTGGTGGTATTTGCGTACACAACCTATACAGATGATCTTAAAATTGTCTTTCAAGACGCAGAGAAGTCGGCCTATAATACTTATATGGAAACACTGCAGGGGGATTATACAGAGCAGACAAAAAGCTTTATAAAAAAAGAGCAGGCATATTTTGACGACCTTAATAAACAGCTTGAAGAGCTGGCAAACAATACAGAGATTTCTGAAGAAGAACGGAACTCCAAAACCCAAGGTATTATGAATATACTGGACAGCAAGGGCAAGGCCTTTGACGAAATTTTACAGCAAATAGATTATACTTTGGAAAAAAGCGAAGAAATCGGCTGTAAGCCGGCACTTATAAATGAAATAACCTGTAAAAGGCTAACGGAAAGTTATTTTAGAGAGTGGCAATTTTTTACTATAGTGCTTATTGCTACAATATTTTGTACGGCAAACATATTTGCCTGCGAGCATAAAAACTCTATGATAAACCTGATACGCTGCACAAAAAACGGCAAAAGCAGACTAGCGTGCACAAAGCTGTTTACAGTGTGGCTCACTGCAAGCGTTTCCTTTGTACTTGTGTATTTGCCGTATTTTATAAACTATATAAAAACCTTTGGAACAGACGCATTTAACCTGCCCCTTGCATATATGCAGGACTTTGCGGGACTAAGCGACGGCATAACGGTGGTACAATTTATACTTACCGAGGGTGTATTGCACTACATAGCGGTGCTTGTGACAGTAGCGCTTGTTTATATGCTGTCAATGCTGTTAAAGAACAACGCAATGACTATGATAGTAGCCAGCGGTGCAGTGGTTATACCTTGTATGGTATTTATGGAGAATGACTCTGTGCGGCTTATGAGTGTATTTAAAAACGGAATATGGCTTCCGTTTACAGTATGTGCCGTAGCAGGGGCGGCTGTTCTTACGGCTTTGTTCTTGGTAATAACCTTTAAGAAATTTAACAACAGAGGAAGGAGGCGCTACCGGGGTGCTCACTATAAACAATCTAAGTAAAACCTACAAAAAAGGTACAGTAAAGGCTTTAGATAATTTTTCGGCAGAGCTGGACGCAGGCATTTACGGTCTGCTTGGACCAAACGGTGCAGGTAAAAGCACACTTATGAATATTATTACAGAAAACCTGAACGCAGACAGCGGCAAGGTGCTGTATAACGGAAAATCAATAAAACAGCTGGGCAAAGAGTACCGCAGTGTGCTTGGATATATGCCGCAGCAGCAGGGCTTGTATGACGATTTTACATTAAACCGTTTTTTATGGTATATGGCGGCATTGAAAGGGCTTAATAAAAAAGAAGCAAAGCAGAAAATAACCGATTTGCTGGAAACTGTAAATCTTACAGAGGCGGCGCACAAAAAGCTGGGCTCTTTTTCGGGCGGAATGAAGCAAAGGGCGTTAATAGCACAGGCTTTGTTAAACGACCCCAAAATACTTATTCTTGACGAGCCTACAGCCGGACTTGACCCGAAAGAACGCATAAGAATAAGGAACTTTATCAGCGAAATAGCCGAGGAAAAAACAGTGCTTATTTCTACCCATGTAGTGTCTGACATTGAGTTTATAGCCAAGGAAATTATCTTGCTTAAAAGCGGAAAACTGGTTGCAAAGGACACTTGTAATAAGCTGTTGGAGGAAATTGAACATAAGGTTTTTGAAATTGAAACCACTATGGACAGACTAAAGTTTTATCAGGACAACTACAGAATATCCAATTTGTATCACGATGGTGACAAAATTGTTGTTCGTACAGTAACAGATTCTCCTCCACAGGACGAAAAAATTACGGCTGTAAAGCCGGCACTGGAGGATTTGTACCTGTATGTATTTGAAGAGGGTGTGTAACCCCGAAAATCTTTTATTATTTAAAACCTTCTAAATTTTATAATATGTAAGAAACTGCCCCAAGGGCAGAAGCAAAAATCCATTGATGCGTATAGCAGTAAGAAAAAACACCGCCGACGGTTAACCGCTGGCGGTGTTTTACATAACTACCGTTTTTATACCGGATTATCTCCATAGTGATTAATTAAATAACGGATAAACTGAAATTTTGGTGTGGCTATGCATTATCACTTTGGGCTGTTTTATGAATAACACATATGCCTGCAATAAACACGCATGCAAAAAATATTACTAGTCCCCAGAATATACCGTCCGAAATATCCGGCTTGTTGTAAAGAATAAAATCCGGCAAATTTGCAACGGCATGAGCTATAATACATACCCATAAAGACTTAAACTTATGGAATATGTAGCCAAAAACCAATGACATTAATGTTGCGCCAATTACCAGTACAATTCCACCTGCCATTAAATGCATTAGACCAAACAAAACAGAAGTTACTATAATAGCTGTTACTGCATTTGTGCTTTTTTCAGCTCTTGTATATAAAATTCCCCTAAATACAATCTCCTCTGCCGTTGGGGCTATTACTAATAAATTAACTGCCATCATTACAGTGCCAAACATTGGAACTATCTCGTTGTAAAAACCAACTGACTTTGATATCATCAGTGAGTTTTCCATAGAAACGTTGTATGTACATAAAGCAAACAGGAATGAGAACGAAAATGCTGTTACTGTTCCCAGAATAACATCTTTAACTTTAAATCGATTAAGTTTCCATTCCTGCTTAACTTGCTTTTTGCGAAGTTTGAAAACTAGATACAGAACTAATACAGTCAGTATACCCGAAATAACTGTTATTCCCAAAATATTGTTGTTTGCAAATTCTACAAGCAGAGCTTCACTATTGAGACCGTTTGCCGTACCTATTGCCATAAATGCTATTGATAACAGCATTTGTAAAATTATAGTTAGTCCCAAATACAGGGCAAAATAAGCAATGGCTCTCCATATACCTTTCATTGCCAAAGTAATCTTCCTGACAGATTGCAGCATACTAACATCAATCAAGAAAATTATGTTTTTCTATCTGATTTTCATTTTTAATTGTACATGAAAGCATGCGCTTTTTCAATTCCCATAACTTCTTTTATTCAGGTATAAGTGACACCCAGGTGTTGTGCTCCAATTTGCACATACATGGCAGTTTCCCGGTTACCACACGTTGCTATATTTTGTTATAAGATTTTCCTGTCCCTAATTTTGTTCTTATGATTGTTAAAAACAAGGGTAATGCTGCGTGAAAGAATATAAATACATAAGGCAGATTGACTGCGATAAATCCTTTATTTTCAAGGCGTTTGGAGGATTTTATTAAAACTCTATGTGGTGTGATGAACAACTTAGAAATTATGAATTTCTAATTGTATAACTACAGCTTTTGCACAGCTGTTGCAGGCTAACGCCGTCTTCGTTTGTTTTTATAATGCTTGTATACCATATACAGCATTATTCCCACAGCGGCGGCAAAACCCAAAATACTTAAGAAGGGTATTTGCAGTATCTGCGGCTGTATATTGGTGGTGCAGAGAATACTTGAAGCTATAAGCAGGGCACATACTATAAGCCCCAGCACCAGATTTTTGGTTATGTGGTGAATAAGCCGTGCCAAGTCGTCTGTTGCGTGCAGGTCAAGTTTTATTCTTGTTTCGCCCTTTCTATAGCTTTTTAAAATATCAGAAAGAACTATTGGAATGTCTATTGCCTTGCTACAGGCCTCTGCAAACCTTGCACTTTGACGCATAAGCTCATTTTTTATGTTCGCCGCCTTAAACATATCTGCACCGCTGCGTGCGGCGGCTATTTCAATTATCTGTACATCGGGGCTTAGGTCGGCAACAACTCCCTCTACAGTGGCCATACCCCTTGCCAAAAGGGTAAGATTGCTTGGCATCGCAATGCTGTTTTCACGCATAACCTCTATAAGGTCAGTAAGCATATTGGCTATATTGATGCTGCCTAGGTCTGCTATGCAGTATTTTGTCATCATTGCCTTTACATCTTCGTAAAGCCGGCTGCGGCTTGGACGCTCCCTAAAAATTCCCAACGCCAGCACAACATCCACCAGTGTGCCTATGTCATTTTTGGCTATTGCCTTTACGGCGGCCGTAATTTGCAGCTGTTCACGCTTGTTTAGAGTGCCCATCATACCCATATCAAGCCAAACGATTTTTCCGTCACGAATTTTTAGGTTGCCCGGGTGTGGGTCGGCGTGGAAAAAGCCGTCATCTACTATTTGCTTTACAAAATTATCCGCAAGCTTTTCACCAATTTCCTTAAGGCTGTAGCCCTCTTGCAAAAGAGCTTTTTTATCATTTATATCTATTCCGTCTATCTTTTCCATAACAAGCACATATGTTGTGGTGAATTCCTTGTATACTCTTGGGCAGGTTACAAAGGCAACGGCCTTGTTGTTTTCTGCAAAGGCCTCTAGGTTTCCCTGCTCATGCAGAAAATCCATCTCCTCCTGTGCCGAACGCCAAAACTCATCTAAAAGGGCGTCTATATCTGTCAGCGTTTTAAGCTGAGGCGGTACTATTTTTGTAAGCCTGTGCATCAGCTCAACATCCCTTGACATTATATCTCTAATGCCCTTTCGCTGAACCTTTACCACCACCTGCTGACCGTTCTTTAAAACGGCAGAGTGTACCTGCGCTATAGAGGCCGAGCCTATGGGAGCTTCTTTAATGCTTTCAAAAATATCCTCCAGCTTTTTTTCGCAGGAGCTTTCAATTATATCCCGTACATCCTCAAAAGGCATAGGCGGAACATCGCACCGCAGGTTTTCAAGCTCGTCACAGTATTCCTTTGGAAGAATATCAGGTCTGGAGGACATTATCTGTCCGAATTTAATAAAGGTAGGGCCCAGCTCTTGCAGGGTTTCACGCAGCTTTACCGGAGTAGGGCTTGTAATAAGTCTTTTTTGTTTTATTTTACTTATTATTTCATTCAAACGGCTTTTGCTTTTCGCCTTGTCCTTTATGTTATTCACCTCCGGACGCCCCCTTTGGGCTGTTCGGGTTTTCCGGCGTGCTGCTTTGGGCAGCTGCCTTTGATTCCTTGCGGTTGCCGTTGTATGAAAGCTCCCTGTTGTTTACAGAGGTTTTCATAAGCTCCGCTGTACCCTTGCTTACAAGCCTGTCAAATATTTCTCTGCTTTCTTCTGCTGTGTATGCGGCCGCACCTATTGACGCCAACGCAATTTTTTTAAATACAGTGCCTATTTCACTCATTGCTGTCCCTCTTTTCTGATTTAGATGTAGTTTTTTGCGTTATCTCTTAGCCTGATTATACTATACATATTTTACAAATTCAACAGTTAATATATTAATAAAACAAGTTAATTTGCTAAGGCTAAAAAGCCTTTAAATTTCGTAAAAAATATCCTGTGCATAAAAAGCATTTATTGCTTTACTTTAGTAGTGTGATAATGTTATAATATATGGGTATAAAAAACAGGGATATACTGCCCTATGTAGGAGGATAAAATAATGAAAAAAATAATTGCACTGTTAATGGTAGCGGCTATGTCAACAGCTGTGCTTACAGCTTGCTCCGGCTCAACAGAAGGCTCGTCAAGCGGCGCTGATACAAAAACAACCTCGGGCTCAGCTTCCGACTGGTCTTATATTGAAAACAAGGGTGAGATGGTTATTGGTGTTACATATTTTGAACCAATGAACTATAAGGACAGTAACGGTGAGCTTACAGGCTTTGAAACAGAATTTGCACAGGCTGTATGCAAAAAGCTGGGTGTAAAGGCAACCTTCCAGAAAATAGACTGGGATTCAAAGGAAGTAGAGCTTAATTCTAAGACTATTGACTGTATATGGAACGGCCTTACCATTAATGATGAAAGAAAAACAAATATGGGCATTTCAACGCCATATATGGAAAATAAGCAGGTTATGGTAACAAAAAAGGGCAACGAGGATAATTATTCCGGCTGCTACAGCTTAAAGGGTGCTACAGTTGTAGCCGAGAAAAAATCAGCCGGTGAAGATGTTGCTAAGGGCGACGAGTTCTTTAAGGATGCAAGCTATGTACCTGTTGACTCACAGGCAAAGGCACTGCTTGAGGTTAAGTCCGGTACAGCAGATGTAGCTGTTATTGACTATGTAATGTCTATTGGTTCTCTTGCAGAGGGTAAAGACTACTCAAGCCTTGCAGTTGTAGACGGTAAGGATTTTGCACCTGAGCAATACGGTGTAGCACTGCGTAAGGACGACACAGAAACTCTTAAAAAGCTTAACAGTGCTATAGATGAAGTTGCTAAGGACGGCACACTGAAAAAGATTGCAGAGAAATACGACCTTGACAATCTGCTTTTGGTTGGCAAAAACTAACAGTAAAAAAGATTAATCAAAGCAGGTTTTATAAATGGATAGTTTTTTGAATGTAACCCAACAGCTCCTTAGCGGCTTTGGGGAGAATTGCTATATTTTTATTGTTACTCTTTTGCTGGCAATACCGTTGGGTCTGATTGTTTCAATGGGCTCAATGTCCGGCTTTAAGCCTCTTAAATGGCTTACCAAAACAGTAGTGTGGATTATAAGGGGTACTCCTCTAATGCTGCAGCTGTTTGTAGTGTTTTATATTCCGCCTCTTGTGTCAAACGGCAGTTTTGCTTTTCCAAGAATGAATGCGGCACTTATTGCCTTTGTAATTAACTATGCGGCATATTTTTCCGAGATATACCGTGGCGGTATAGAGGCTATACCAAAGGGACAGTACGAGGCAGGTCAGGTGCTGGGTATGAAGAAGCCACAGATTTTCTTCAAAATTGTACTTATGCAGGTAGTAAAGAGAATAACCGCACCTATAGGCAACGAAATAATAACATTGGTTAAGGATACCTCCCTTGCCAGCGTTATAGCTATTCCTGAAATACTAATGAACGCAAAGGACTTCTCCATGGACGGTCTTATTTGGCCGCTGTTTTACTCGGCAGTGTTCTTCCTTGCCTTCTGCGGTGTGCTAACCCTTCTGTTTGCCTTTGTCGAGAAAAAGCTTGATTACTATAAGGGCTAAGGAGGAATACAGCTATGTCAATGTTAAATGTAGATAATATACAAAAAAGCTTTGGTAAAAACGAAGTCCTAAAAAACATAAGCTTTTCCCTTGAAAAAGGCGAGGTGCTTGCCATTATAGGCTCCTCCGGTTCGGGTAAAACCACTCTGCTAAGGTGTCTTAACTTTTTGGAAAGACCGCAAAAGGGTAAAATAACGGTAAACGGCGAGGTGCTTTTTGACGGCGACGCCTACTCCAAGCAAAAGGAAAGCGAAATAAGAAAAAAGCGCCTGCACTTTGGTATGGTGTTTCAGTCCTTTAACCTTTTTCCTCAGTACAAGGTTATTGAAAACATTGTACTTGCTCCACAGCTTCAGGCAAAGGAGCAGCTGAAGTCTACAGGAGAATATATGGGCGTAAAAACCTATAAAGAGGCTCAGCAAAAGATTATGGAAAATGCCCTTGTGCTTTTGGAAAAGGTAGGACTTTCAGAGAAAAAGGACGCCTACCCGTGCAGTCTAAGCGGCGGTCAACAACAGCGTGTTGCTATTGCAAGAGCTTTGGCACTTAACCCCGATATTCTATGCTTTGACGAGCCTACCTCTGCCCTTGACCCGGAGCTTACCGGCGAGGTGCTTAATGTAATAAGGGGACTAAAAACCTCTGACAGCACGATGATAGTAGTAACACACGAAATAGAGTTTGCCAGAGATGTTGCCGACAGAATTATATTTATGGCTGACGGCGTAATTGCGGAGGAGGGTACACCACAGCAGGTTATTAACAATCCGCAAAACCCAAGAACGAAGGCCTTCTTGTCACGCTTTAAGCAAAATTTCAGCTAGGCTGCAGTCGATACAATTAAAAATAACAGTTTACACTATAAGCTAAAAACAGGTCTGTAATTAAGAGAGCGTACCTTAACTACAGACCTTTTTTTGTTGCTCAATAATAAAAGTTGGGGTAGGGAAAAGAGCCTATAAAGTAAATTATAAATTTAATGAAAAAAGTGTGTGCTTCGCCTTGCATAGACGGGAAAAATATTGTATAATTCCAAAGGCGGCTTGCCTGTGGCCGGACTTTTCTTTATGAGGTATGCCATATAGAAGATAAAGGTCAACCGGTAAACGCAAATATCGTCAGTTCGGAACCATCCTGACGCTAAATAAAACTACGGGATTTAATTTGCATATTTTATGGCTGTGTCAGTTGCCTTACTGTGCTTCCGAAGCAGTAGGGCTGTGCGGCTGTGTTTTTGTGCAGAGAGAGTTCTTGCAGAGAGCTCTCTTTTTTTGTGCCGATTTTAGATTTATTAATTGGTACGCTTATTATCTCGGGAAAGGAATTATTTTGGAGAGATACGGTATTATTAAAAACAAAAATCAAAGAGAAATTGTTCTGCTGCGTGGAAGTGGCTGTAGATGGAGGAGGTGTACCTTCTGCGACTATCACTTAGACTTTTCCACAGACAATATGGCAAACTACAAAATTAACAGCGAGGCCCTTGAAAGGGTAACAGGTGTTTACGGCAAACTGGAAGTTATAAACTCCGGCAGCTTCTGTGACCTTGACGCTGAAACAATACGGCTTATTGCAAGCGTCTGCAAGGCAAAGGGCATACATACCTTGCATTTTGAATGTCACTATATGCACAGGGATAAGGTTGATGAAATTAAAAGCTTTTTCGGCAAATACGGTGTGCAGGTTCATATTAAAACCGGTGTAGAAACCTTTGATGTTAATTACAGAGAAAATATAATGAAAAAGGGATTTGGAAATGCCTCACCGAAAGAAATAGCCGAGTATGCTGACGAGGTTTGCCTGCTTTTCGGACTTAGCGGACAAACGGCAGAGAGTATGAAGAACGATATTGAAACAGGCTTAAAATATTTTGACAGAGTTTGTGTAAATATTATGAACAAAAACACTACAAGGGTTTTGCCCGATGATAAGGTTATAGATGTATTTGTTAAAGAAATTGCTCCAAGCTATGCTAATAACAGCCGTGTGGATATTCTTATGAAAAATACAGATTTTGGCGTAGGAGCTGAGGATAATAGTGTGGTTGAAGGGGGTATGACAGATGATTAACGAATTGCTGCTTGCAGGCTCTTTAATACTTATATTTGGTTCAACCATACTTGCATATGTTTGGTTTGGCAAGGCAGGGCTTTATGCTATGACGGTTATTTCAACCATTACCGCAAATATTGAGTGCTTAATTATGGTGAATGCCTTTGGTATGGAGCAAACCTTGGGCAATGTATTTTTTGCGGCTACATTCCTTATAACCGATATTTTAAGTGAAAATCACAGCAAAAGGGACGCAGACAGAGCTGTTATGCTTGGTGTTTTTACTAACATTTTCTTTATTATTGCATCTCAAGGCTGGATGCTGTTTACACCGTCGGAAAGCGACTGGGTTATGCCGGCTATAAGACAGGTGTTTTCAAACACCCCTCGTATGATGCTGTCAAGTCTGATAGTATATGCGGTGTCACAATTTCTTGATGTACGCCTTTACCATTTGTGGTGGCGTATTACAGAAAAGAAATGCGGCAGTCACAGGGGATTTTTGTGGGTACGAAATAACGGCTCTACATTAATTTCACAAATGATTAATACTGTGCTCTTTACTTTATTTGCATTCCTTGGCACATACGACGCCCCTACACTGCTAAGCATTATGCTGTCAAGCTATGTTATATTTATTGTAACCAGCCTGTGTGACACGCCTGCTATATATTTGGCAAGAAAGCTAAAGGAACAAAATAAAATACCGGAATAACTATAAAAATTAAGTATTGTTTCGCACAAATCTTCTTAGTGCCAACCGTATGGCGGCTGTACTAAGGGCTTTGTGCGAAATTTTTATTTAAATATTATTTATTGTATTGTTTTTTTGCTGAAAATAGAATATAATAACTTTGTGTAAATGTGAGGTGATGTGCTTGAGCAAAAGCGTTTTGACATATTTTAAGGAATATTCAGCCATTTTCAGTCTTGTAAGCTGTTCTGTTAATAATACTCAAATGGAGAATATAGATGAAAATTTAAACTGGAGGTTCATATTTACAGAGTCAAGACGGCTGGGTATGCTTACGCTTGTTTACGATGCTGTACAGCGGCTGCCTGACCAATACCGGCCGGAGCAGCAGATAATGAGTGCCTTTTCAAAGGAGAACAGCCGACTTATTATAGTGGATACCAATCAGCTAATAGAGCTTCAGAAGCTGGAGAATGCCTTTGAAGAAAACGGCATAGATATGCTGCTGCTAAAGGGTGTGTACCTAAAGCAAATGTACAAAAGTACATATTACAGATATATGGGCGATATTGATACATTTGTAAAGCTTGAAGATTTTAAAAGGGCAAATCCCGTACTGGAGAAGCTGGGATATGTTTTGAAGAATGACACAGGTAAGGACTGGGAATATTTTAAAAAGCCATATATTTTTTTAGAGCAGCACCACAGCATTGTTGAAAAGGAAATGCGTACGGTAAATGAATATTATAAAGGCATTTGGCAAAGGTGCATTCTAAAGAAGGGAGCTTCACACATATATACAATGCCGCTTGAGGATATTTATATTTATCTGATTGTTCATGCTGTACATCACTTTGAATATTCGGGCATTGCACCAAGGATATTTTTGGATTTTTATGTTTTTACAGAGCATAACAAAGGGAATTTAGACAGGGAGTATGTAGATAAAATTTTAGGTGAATTTGGGTATTTGGAGTTTAGCAAAAAGGTATTGGAGGTTGCTTACCGCTGGTTTTCAAAGGACGGCAGCGGTATTGACAAGGACAACGAGCTTGACCTGTTTATTGCCGGATGTGGCGATTTTGGCACAATTGAAAATAATGTAGGCATACGCAGTGCCAATATGACAGAAAGCGGCAAAAAGCCAAGCAGGGTAAAGTTTATACTAAAGCAGGCCTTTCCTCATACCGAGGTTATAGCAAGGGAATTTCCTGTGCTGAAAAAAGCTCCGGTTCTGCTGCCCTTTATTTGGGCGGCGTATGTTATGAAAAAAGCGGTTAAATCTCCTACTGTAAATTATTATAAGACGATTAATAGTGAAACGGTTAATTATTACAAGAATATAATAAGGCAATTGGGGTTAGAAAATCGTAAGGATAAGTAGTATGGCTTTTATAGTGCATATCATATATTCTTTTAGATGCATTTGTATTGGGCAGAGAATGGGTTTAGGTTAATGTATGCAGATTACAGCAATTAAAAAATACAGCAGCTTTACAGCCGTAAGTAACGAAAGGGTTTAATTATGAAAATAGGAAAAAAGATAGCTTTAATAGTTTGTTTTTTTGTGGTCTTAATGGGGCTTGTTTGGGCAAGTGCGTTAAAAACTACAGACACAGCGTCACTGCCGGCGTCAGCCAAGGCAACGCCTGAAACTGTAGCAAAGAAGGAAAAGGAAACAAGGCCGCCTCTGGAGGCAACGCAGCCGGTGGTTTCAAAACTTGATAAGGGCAAATTAAAAACTATTGATAAAAATGTAACTCAGCAGCTAAATGATATTGATTTTAACGGTACATTTCTGATAGCTGTAGGAGACGAGATTATATATCACAAGGCTATGGGCTACAGCGATGTTGACAAGAAAATAAAAAATACATTGGATACCAAATACGAAATAGGCTCTTGTACAAAGCAGTTTACTGCCACTGCCGTTGCAAGGCTTGCAGACGAGGGTAAGCTTTCGCTTGATGACAAAATATCAAAGTATATTAAGGATATTAAAACCGGCAAGGATATAAAAATAGAACAGCTTATGAATATGTGCTCGGGACTGCCGGACTATCTTAACGAATATATTTATTCCGTAGAAAGTGAAGAAAGGGAGGAGAATTCCACTCTTTCCCAAAAAGAATTTATTAATTGGATAAATGACCATGACACCATATTTGAACCGGGCGAGTACTTTTCTTACTGTAACAGCAACTACTATATTTTAGGAATGATTATAGAAGAGGTTACGGGCAAAAGCTATGAAAGCTACATACATGACGAAATTTTCTATCCGCTTTATATGGACAATTCTTCACTTAAAATGACCGATACAAGCTGCACAGGTTATCTTGACAGCGACTTTGCCTCGGGAATAAAAATTGACAGCAGTTATTTCTATTCCGCAGGTGAAATTGTGTCTACCTCTACAGATATGCTCAGGTGGTTAAACGCATATACCCGTGGCGGTGTTTTAAGTGATAAAATGTTTGCTAAAGCAACAAACACAGGTACAGACGGATTTAATTACGGCTATGGCTGGTTTGTAACCGACGACTATGCCTACCACACAGGAAACACAGAGCTTTTCTACGCAGTTGACATTTTTACAAAAAAGGACGACATAAAAATAGTAGGACTTACTAATGTAAACAATACCACACTACAGCCTACAGCTCTGTCTATTTTAAGCGAGGTGGAGAATTGTCTTTTCCCCGGAAATCACGGTGCAGCACCTTCCCAAGAGCCTACAAATATGACGGAATAACGGTTAGTATTAATTTAGGAGGAAATATGAAAACTACAGCTGTAATTGTAGCGGCAGGCTCGTCTACCAGAATGGGCGGACAAATAAGCAAGCAGTTTATAAGCCTAAACGGAACGCCTGCTATAGTGCATACGCTAAGGGCTTTTCAACAGGCACAAAGCATTGACAGCATAGCTGTTGTTTGCAGAAAAACAGATATTAGCGATATTGAAAGGCTGTCAGGTGAAAACGGAATTACTAAGCTGACAGCTGTTGCAGAGGGTGGCAGTACAAGACAGCAGTCGGTAAAAAACGGTGTAGCCCTTGCTCAAGGTGCCGATTTTATAGCAATTCACGATGGGGCAAGACCGCTTGTTACACCTCAGGATATTGATAAGGTAGTGGCAGATGCACAGAAGCACGGAGCTGCCGCCTTGGGTGTGCAGGTAAAGGACACTATAAAAGTAGTGGATAATAACGGCTTTATACTGTCTACACCAAACAGAAGCAGTCTTATAGCTATATATACTCCGCAGGTGTTTAAGACTGATATGTATATGCAGGCAATGAAAAAGGCCGAAGAGGATAACAAGGATTATACAGACGACTGCCAGCTGGTGGAGGCACTGGGCAAACGAGTGCTTGTAACTGTAGGCAGTGCAGAGAATATTAAGCTGACTACCCCTGAGGATATTGCCGTGGCAGAAAGCTTTTTAAAGAGAAGAGGTAATTTAAAATGAGAATAGGACACGGATATGATGTACATAGACTAACAGAAAACAGAAAGCTTATTATAGGCGGAGTGGAAATCCCATACGAAAAGGGACTTTTGGGCCATTCCGACGCCGATGTGCTTACCCACGCTATAATGGACGCCCTGCTAGGTGCGGCGGCACTGGGGGACATAGGCAAGCTGTTCCCGGATAACGACCCGGCATACAGCGGTGCAGACAGCATACAGCTGTTAAAGCAGGTGTGCAGTGTTTTGCAGAAAAACGGCTACAAAATAGGCAATATAGACAGTACGGTTATTGCACAGCAGCCAAAGCTAAAGCCGTATATTGACCAAATGCGGAATACCCTTGCAGACGCCTGTGGGGTGTCTGCAGGTCAGGTAAGCGTAAAGGCAACTACAGAAGAAAAACTGGGCTTTACAGGAAACGGTCAGGGTATTTCCGCACACGCCGTTTGTTTAATTGAAAATATATAGCAGGTGATGTAAATATGTGCCTGTTATGCGATAGAATAGAAATGATAAATTTTATTTTAGCATTTGGCAAGTAGTTTACAGACAACAGGTGTTATACCGCTTGACAAATCCGCATAATTAATTTAAAATATATTGTATGCTCTGTGTGACTGTTGCTTTGCGGCAGTCACTTAGAAAAGCGTGTTTCCGTAGCTCAGCTGGATAGAGCGACCGCCTCCTAAGCGGTAGGTCGGGTGTTCGAATCACCTCGGGAACGCCAGCTTAATCCGCACTTGATTATTATTTCATCAAGTGCGGATTTTTCCATTTTTAGCTCCAAATAAAAGCGAATAGAATTAACCCTTTACTGATGACAGCATAATCTGATAAATTAATAATACTTATCTTTTACTAATGGCAATAGGCTTAATTTAATAAAATATACTCCCCTGTACATGCAGCTTTAAGCTTGCAACAGGCTGTATTAATAAAAAAAGGGGCAAATACAAACGGGATTGTTAGTCCGCTGTATTTGCCCATAATTTTTTGTACTGTTTCAGTGTAAAGGCTGTTAGAAATAAAAGCCTTATTTAGGTGCGTTATATTATTACATTGTGTCGAAACCAAAGCGTTGGTATCTGAACAGAATATTGTCCGCCCATGCTTTGTCTATTTTTATAAAGCCCTTCATTGAGCGTTCCTTTTTGCCAAGTCGGCTGACAATGCTCCAGGATTTTCTGTACACATCCAGCTTTGTGGTTTGAGTGTAAACCTGATTATTATCCAAGAAAAAGGTAAAGCCCATAATATTATCCTCTTTGTTATATACAGAGAAATAACCACTGCTTGCAATCATTTTTGTTTTCTTTTGTACAGCACCGGCTACGGCTGCCTTTGTAAGCTCAACTGCCATATCGTCAAGCTCGGACTCAAAAATGATTATTTTCTCTCGAAACTCATTAAAGGTTGGTACAATACGCTTTGTTATTTTCGGCATATCCTCAAATTCCATTTCTACGGCACGGTCAACCATTTGTCCTTTTTCAATGCCGGGAACGAAATAGACCATAAATTTGTTTCGTACATCATTATAAAGGCAAGGGTAGTAGAGCCTTGCACGGTACTCGCAATAGGGACAGTAAAAATCAAAAAGCCGGCCCGAAAGGATTTTATCTCTTAGCTTAATGTCCTCTTGTGCGTTTATATGCTTGTATATATGAATGTGATTTGTAGCGTCACACTTGGGGCAGTGAAGCTGCTTAATATCAACTAATGCCATTAGGCTTTTACCTCCGAGATCATTTTAAAAGCATTATTATTATATAACCGAAATATATAAAAATCAGCAGAAATTTGTCTGTACGGCTATTAATAATAGCGAACTACAGATATTACCTGACCAAGTATACAGCACTCGCTTACTATAATAGGCTCATAGCTGTCATTTTCGGGCTGAAGACGAAAATGACCGTTTTCTTTATAAAACCTCTTTACGGTGGCTTCATCGTCAATCATAGCCACTACAATTTGACCGTTATCAGCAACGGGTGTTTTATGTACAACAACAATGTCATTATCCAGTATGCCGGCGTTTATCATACTTTCGCCTACCACACGCAGTGCAAAAAGCTCACGGCCACGCCTTACGCTGTCGCTTACAGGTACATAGCCCTGAATATCCTCTACAGCCAAAATTGGCATACCGGCGGTTACTCTGCCCAAAATAGGCACAACTGCGGTGTTGTCGTTGCTTAATCTAATGGAGCGGTTGGCACCCTGGTGGCGTTTAATAAGCCCCTTTTCCTCCAATGTTTTTAAATGAGCGTGCACTGTAGCGGTGGATTTCAGTCCCGTAGCCGCACATATTTCTCTTACAGTAGGTGACACACCCTCCTGTACATTGGCACATATGTAGTCAAAAATTTTCTGTTGGCTTTTTGTAAGCTCTGCCATATAAAAACACCTCGCTTAATCTATAGGGTATTATAGCATATAGATTGCAAAAAATCAAACATTTGTTTAAAAATTGCAGAATTTGTTTGACAATCAATTTTATTATAAAAACAGAACAAATGTATAAAGGGGCAGAATATCAATGATAAAATTTTATTTTGCAATTAATAGTTGTTCATAATACCTTTTACTTTTCTTAAATAATTATTCATACGGCGTTCATAAGTGAATATTATTATTTACCCATACTCAACAACGGAGCCGCACCGTTGGAGTATAAAATGTTCTACCCTCCTCAAAATGTACCCCTCAAACTTGAAAAGAACAGAACAGGAAAGCACTACGGTAGTTAGTAAACACCGTAGTGCTTTTTCTCTTTTTATGCCTTATTTCCGCCTCTTATACGGCAGTTATTTGGGCAGCCTGCAACAAAAATTATTTTCCCTCTATTACGCTGCAAATTGCATAGTAGATAGGAATAGTTAAAAAGATTATCCAGCCCGGGTGCCATAAATTACAGCACAAGCCCAATACTATGTAAACTGCTACCACAAGCACAGGAAAGCAGAATTTGGACGGCCTTCTTTTTCTGATTGCCTCAGGAATAGACAGAATAATAGGAATAGCCAAGAATACTACCCACGCAATTCCCCATAGCTTAAGGGTACAGCCCATAACAAGAAACGCCGCCACTGTTACAAGCGGAATGGCAGAATAGAGGATTTTCTTAACGGCACTTGATTTTGAACCCTTGCCGTTGTGCTTTACATCGTCGGAAAAGTGAACGTGTCCGTCTTCGTCGGTGTATGCCTTAGTCTCGCCGTTTTCCTCTACAAAAACGCCGTTGTTATCTACAGATACCTTTGTTCCGTTTCTGTCATTTACATGAATTCCGTCAAAGCCTATATGTACATTATCACCGTTGTCATCAATATGTATTCCGTTTTTAAAGGAAACCTTGCTTTTCTTTTGACTGCTGCTTTCATCAGTGCTTTGTTCTTGCTTTTTCTCACTGCGGTATGTCTGACTGTCGGCTTGTTCCCGAGCGGCGTTCTCCTGCTTGCAGGAGTCGCTGCCTGTAAGCAGTTGGTCTACAGTTACGCCGTATATTTTTGCCAATGCAATTAAATTGTCTGTGTCGGGTGAGGCCTCGGCTCTTTCCCACTTTGAAACAGCCTGCCTGCTTACGCCTATTTTTTCTGCCAGCTGCTCCTGTGAAAGGTTGTGTTCCTTTCTAAGCTTACATAATCTGTTTGCAATTTCAATATTCATAGTAAACCTCCTTGCGGTATTGACTGTGGTTTAAGTAGTATTAACAGTTTACAATATTTACCGGTTGCCGACCATACATTTTGGTTTGCGGGTATGCAACCGGTGGTTGCGCAGCTGTAAATATGCATTAGAAACACAAACAGGCAAGGGCATTAATGCAAAGAACGACGCCGATGCTGAAACAGGTGCTAAAGCCGCAGCCGAGTGGAAGCTCAGTGTTATTCACCTATTATTTTAATAAGTGCGTGCTTCTTTCTTTTTCCGTCAAGCTCGTAGTAAAATATTTGTTCCCATGTGCCAAAGTCAAGTCTGCCCTTTGTAACGGCACACACAACCTCTCTGCCCATTATGGTTCTTTTTAGGTGGGCGTCGGCATTGTTTTCAAAGCCGTTGTGGGCATACTGACTGTATGGCTGTTCAGGGGCAAGCTTTTCAAGCCAGTTTTCAAAATCATTGTGAAGCCCCGGCTCGTCATCGTTTATAAAAACGCTGGCGGTAATGTTCATAGCGTTTACAAGCACAAGTCCCTCTTTTATACCGCTTTCGTTTACTGCGGCTTGCACCTGCCTTGTAATGTTTACAATACCTCTTCGTTCCGGAATATTAAAAAAAAGCTCTTTTCTGTAAGATTTCATTGTGCAGCTTCCCCCTTTTTAAAAATTACTTCCGTTCCAGCCCCAGCTTTCTACAGCCTCGTATTTAACATAAATTTTATCCTGAGCTATTCCCAACTCCTGCGATACGGCACTGCAAATTTCTGCTGTAAGGCTGTTCAGACTGCCGCTGCCTGCTTTGCCAAAGTACTTAACCTCTACAAATGCAATAGGGCTGTCGCTTTTTCCGCCAAAGTACATACTGTGGTTTGGCACAAAATCAAGCATAATATAGCTCTCGCTTTTTCCTATAAGGCTAAGCGCCTTTGCGTACCTTGATTTTAGTGCAAGTTCGTTATCTTTTGTAATTTCGGTGTTGGTTGTTGTACTAATAAATGGCATATTATTTTCCTCCTAAGTATTATAACTATACTTTACTACAATATTATATATAAAACAAGTAAAAGAACTAAAGTAGTTTTTACAAATTTTTTTCTTTTCCCCCTTTATATTTGCCTGATAATAATGTATAATAACCTTAGTCTACTATGCGTGTGCATAGTAAGAGATTTTTAAAGATGGAGTGATTTCAAATGGCATTGGTAAATGCAAAGGAAATGCTGACAAAGGCAAAAGAGGGCCACTACGCAGTTGGTCAGTTTAACATCAACAATTTGGAGTGGACAAAGGCTATTCTACTGACAGCTCAGGAGCTAAACTCACCTGTTATTTTGGGTGTTTCCGAGGGTGCCGGTAAATATATGTGCGGCTACAAGACAGTAGTTGGTATGGTAAACGGTATGCTTGAGGAGCTTAATATTACTGTTCCTGTTGCTCTTCACCTTGACCACGGCTCATACGAAGGCGCTAAGGCTTGTATCGAAGCAGGCTTCAGCTCAATTATGTTTGACGGTTCTCACTACCCAATCGAAGAAAATGTAGAAAAGACAAAAGAGCTTATCGGCATTTGCAGCCAAAAGGGCCTTTCACTGGAGGCTGAGGTTGGTTCAATCGGCGGCGAAGAAGACGGCGTTATCGGTGCCGGCGAGTGTGCTGACCCTAAGGAGTGTAAGATGATTGCTGACCTAGGCGTTACAATGCTTGCTGCAGGTATTGGTAATATTCACGGTAAGTACCCGGCTAACTGGACAGGACTTAACTTTGATGTTCTTGCTGCTATCCAGGAGCTGACAGGTAAAATGCCTCTGGTTCTTCACGGTGGTACAGGTATTCCAAGCGATATGATTAAGAAGGCTATTGACCTGGGCGTTTCTAAGATTAATGTAAATACAGAGTGCCAGCTTGCTTTTGCTGACGCTACAAGAAAGTACATTGAAGCAGGTAAAGACCAGCAGGGTAAGGGCTTTGACCCAAGAAAGCTTCTTGCTCCGGGCTTTGAGGCTATTAAGGCTACAGTAAAAGAGAAGATGGAGCTGTTCGGCTCAGTAAACAAGGCATAATTTATATTATTAATTTGTCTTTGACTGCCCTCTGCTTTTAGCGGAGGGCTTTTTTTCTGCAAATTTTATTATAACTATACATATTTTTACATTAACACCCAATTTATTCTTAATTTATAGCAATATATATTGTTTGAATGCAACATATTTTTATGTTATACTTGTGCTATACTTATATTTAATTTATAAGCAGGGTAAATGCACTTTGGTGCGGTTAAAGCCGTATTATAAATTTAAAAGGTTTGTTGTCGGTTAGGCCGACAGCTTAGGCGTAGCAACAAGGAGTAACAATGGCTAAGGAAGTATTAGACAAGGAAAAAGCGTATGTTAAAGAGGCTGACGGTATAGACGGTATAAATGATGCCCGCAGTAATATTGAGAATAACGAGCCTAATAAAACCGGTGAAGCTGAATTAAAGAATTCCCCAATAAGCGTACTGAAAAGTGTGCTAAGGGGCAAGTGCTTTAAGGGTGTGCTTGCTGTCGCAGTTGCTGCTGCGGCTTTGTCAGTGTTGGCGTTTTGTCTGCTCGGAGAGCAGAGCAGTGACGCACAGGCTGCCGATTCAGAAGAAACAGCCACTGTGAAGGCCTCGCCTGTTACAGGAGAAGGTCTGCAATTCAATAGGAGTAAATACACGCTTACCGTAGGGAAAACAGTATCGGCAAGCTGTGTTTATACGCCGCCTAAATACGGCAAGCTTAAAACAAGCCCCGGTATTACATATTCTTCAAACAATATAAATGTTGCAACGGTTGATAAAAAAGGGAAAATTAAGGGTGTGTCTACAGGAACAACCAGTATAACCGCAGTAGCAGACACAGGGGCTTATGCTGTAGTGCCGGTAACAGTTAAATCAAAAAAAAGCTACACCATTAAGGATGTACCCTTGCTGCAGCAGGGCACAAGGTATCCGTCGGGCTGTGAGTCTGTAAGCTCTGTAATGCTGCTTAGATATTATGGGTATAAAATAACGGTGGATGACTTTATTGACGACTACCTGCCTAAGGGCTATTTTGATTTAGAATCAACAACAGGAATGACAGGCCCTGATACGGAATCCGTGTTTATAGGAAGTCCGTATTCCGAAGACGCACTGGGGTGCTTTCCACCGGCAATATGTACCGCAATGAACTCGTATCTAAAGGGAAAAGGCTATAGAGCCGTAGATGTCAGCGGCTCGTCAACAGAGCTTTTGCTCAACCGGTATATAGTCAACAACCAACCTGTATTAATATGGGCAACTATGTGGATGCAGGAGCCGGCGGTTACATATGAATGGAAGGTAAAGGGTGCGAAAAGCTATTCCTCATATAAAGACGGCGATACCTGTAAGTGGCTTGCAAATGAGCATTGTATGGTGCTTGTAGGCTATGACGATGAATATTACTATTTAAACGACCCGCTAAGCGAGTATATGGTAGAATATGATCGGAGTGTTTTTGACACAAGATACGCCCAAATGGGAAAAAATGCGGTGGTTTTAGAAAAGCTGTAAACAAAATTATATAAAAAGCACAAGGCAGACTGCAACAGTCTGCCTTGTGCTTTTATTGAACAAATATATATTTGTTGACAGTTTAGGTTAGCTGTACCGAAATAACGAAGCCGTCGTTATTGTTGCCGTTTATTTGGTATTCACAGTCCTTTGGAACTGTAACGGAGGTTTTAGAGCCGTTTTCCGCTTTTACAAAGTATACCATCCAGCTGTTTAGGGAATTGTCTGTTATGTAAAGAGGATTGTCAACGGAGTAGCTCTTTACCTGCTCTATGTATTCCTCAAGACACAGGTTGTTTTGTGCCATATAGGCTGCATGTGGTGTGCCTACATATCTATAGTGCCAGGTTTCGTAGCCTATTTCTGTTATAGCGGTTTTATCCTCCGGGTATCTTAACACGAAGCCATAGTTAGAGCAGTTTTCCAAAACCCAGCTGTAGTCGCCCTTGTTGTCAAATACAGATATTATACCGTCATTTAAGACTGACAGGTCAACAGCATAGCCTGTTTGGTGTTCGCTGTAGCCGGGTATAGCTACAAACTCCTCTCCGCTTTTTTTGCTGTCGGAATTGGCGTTGCTCTTGTCCTCATCGTAAAGCTCCTGCTGAAGCTCCTTGCTGCGGTAGGCACTGCTTACCATAACATTTTTATTTTGTGTGTTGCTGTAAAAATCCTGCATCATACTGTTAAGGGCGTTCATAGCAATTTTATTTACCTTAACATCATAGTCGGAGGCAGTGTAGCTTTTGCCTGCGTTGCTTAGCACCGACACCAGATTATCACCGTCAAACCTACAGGAATAATGGTTGTTTACCAGTACCAAGGGGCCGGTGTACAGCTTGCTGTTGTCAACCTCTGTAACTATAAAGTCCTTTTTTATATCAGGCTTTGTAATATTAGGCAGCGATTTTAAAACAGAGCTGTTGTGTGCCATTACCGGGCCTGTATTGGCGGCAAAAACAAATATAAATACAGCTGCGGTTATATAAATGAAAAACGCAGCCGCAATATATATAGGCTGTTTATTTTTTATAAGGCGTTTTTTAGACAATAAAATCATCTCCCCGACAATTTACTACTCAGTCCTGTCCGTTATAACCCTCCAGCTTTGAGGTGCAGTGCGGACATCTGGTAGCATCAATGGAAATTTCACTTTTGCAGTACGGACATTCCTTTGTTGTTTCTTCCTGTGTCTGTTCTTCCTTTTTTCTTCCAAAGGTCATTATTTTGTTAATAACCTTTACTATCAGGAATATAATCAACGCCATAATTAAGAAGTTGATTACAGAGGTTATAAAAGCCCCATACTTAATTATAACATCAGTGTATGGTATTTGTACAGACAGTTGGTCAAAATTCATTCTTGTAAAAAGTCCGATTACAGGTGAAATAATATTGTCTGTAAGCGAGGTGACAATGGACTGAAAGGCCGCACCAACCAGTACGGCAACGGCCAAGTCAAGGACATTGCCACGCATAATAAATTCCTTAAATTCGTTCAAAAACTTTTTCAAGAGGTATATCTCCTTTGGCAAATGTGTGCTAAAATTTCTGCTTTTACAAAGGTGTTAAAGAGTAGCCTTGTGGAATACCTTTTTGCCCTTTTTAACAATAGCACCCTGTGCAATCTCGTCCTTTGAAATTACCGCCTTAGGGTCTGTAACCTTTACATCGTTTACAGAAATACCGCCCTGTGTTACAAGTCTTCTAGCTTCACCGTTAGAGGCTGTAAGACCAAGCTTACACAAAAGAGCAAGCACGCCTATGCCGTTGTCTGTAAAGTCGCTGTCGTTTAGTACGGTAGTAGGCATATTGTCAAGGTTAGCTTTGTTGCCAAACAGTGCTTTGGCTGTTTCCTGTGCCTTTGTTGCTTCTTCTTCACCGTGTATAAGCTTTGTTACCTCGTAGGCAAGCACTTCCTTAGCTTTGTTAAGCTCACTGCCCTCAAGCCTTGCAAGCTCGTCAATTTCCTCCAAAGGTAGGAATGTAAGCATTTTTAGGCACTTAACAACATCGCCGTCGTCAACATTTCTCCAGTATTGGTAGAAATCGTACGGAGATGTTTTTTCGGCAGACAGCCAAACAGCACCGGACTGTGTTTTGCCCATTTTTTTACCCTCTGAATTAAGCAGCAGGTTTATTGTCATAGCGTAGGCGTTTTTGCCAAGCTTCCTTCTTATCAGCTCTGTGCCGCCCAGCATATTGCTCCACTGGTCGTCACCGCCAAACTGCATATTACAGCCGTATTTTTTGTACAATGCGTAAAAGTCATAGGACTGCATTATCATATAGTTAAACTCCAAGAAGCTCAAGCCCTTTTCCATTCTTTGCTTGTAGCATTCGGCTGTAAGCATACGGTTTACGCTGAAATGAGCACCGATTTCACGCAGTACCTCAACATAATTAAGGTCCATCAGCCAGTCGGCGTTGTTCACCATAAGAGCCTTGCCATCTGAAAAGTCGATAAAACGGCTCATTTGCTTTTTAAAGCAGTCAACATTGTGCTGAATGGTTTCAGGCGTCATCATTTGACGCATGTCTGTTCTGCCGGACGGATCGCCTACCATAGCAGTACCGCCGCCGATAAGTGCAATAGGCTTGTTGCCTGCCATTTGCAGTCTTTTCATAAGGCAAAGTGCCATAAAGTGACCAACATGCAGGCTGTCTGCTGTAGGGTCAAAGCCAATATAAAATGTAGCCTTACCGTTATTTACAAGCTCTCTTATTTCTTTTTCGTCAGTTACCTGTGCAATTAAGCCTCTTGCAACAAGCTCCTCATAAACTCCCATTATAAAGTCCTCCTGTTATAAAAAATAAAAAGTCCTCTGTGCATAACACACAGAGGACGAATTGACTAATCCGTGGTACCACCTCTATTTGCTGCCTGTGCAGCCTTAGAGAGTAACAATACTCACCGCTGTAACGGGCTTACCCGACATTGCCTACTTAAAAAGTGCAAGAAAAACCGCACAAAGGGTTCGGCAACACAGCTCACAAAGGTAACTTCATAGCAGGTGCACCGCTGTTTTCACCAACCACAGCCTCTCTTTGCTGCATTATCTGCCACTACTTCATTTGCTCACAGCCTTTAGGGCTATTATAAATAAACTTTTTGCCTTTGTCAACACAGAATAGTAAATATATTTTAACAGCTGCTGCACGCCGAGCAGATGTGACTGCATATATGTCCGTCCCAAATACCGGCGTGAAATTCGCATTTTTTATGTTATTGACGGCTGCTTGCTTTGACGGCAGTGGTATAACTGTGATTTACCTGTAAAAAACCGTCCTAAAAGGCTGTCGGATATAGGATTTTTACGGCTAATTTACAACTGATTTACATTTTAGATAAAAATTTCCGAATTGGCATTTGACTTTTTGGAAATTTAGCTTAAAGCAAGCTGCGTATATGATATAATGTTTATGTAAATTATAACTGCAGTCAGCTTCCTTGCTTTCTAAGTCGGATAATGACTGCAAGTTTGGAATAATTTTTATCACATATTATTTTGTGAAAGTATCTATGAAAAACGGAGGTATTGAAAGAATGTCAGAGTCAAGAGTTTTCGTATTAAACGGAATTACAGTGCAGGCTGTTGCCGCAAGACTGGAAAACTTTTTCCGTTCCGAAAAGGGAATGGAGGTGCAAAGCTCGCAAACTACAGACGGGTATGTTATGCAGGCAAGCCAGCCAAAGGACGGCTGGAAAACCTTAACAGGAATGCGGCTGGCTGTTACTGTACAGATGGCGGTTATGGAAAACCACTTAAATGTAACAGTGGGAGAGGGACAATGGTCGGATAAAATAGGTGCCGGTGCTATAGGACTGTTTATCGCATGGCCGTTGGCTATAACGGCAGGTATGGGTGCTTTTAAACAGAAAAAGCTGCCGGCGGAGATATTTCAGGTAATTGAAAACTGCATTATGACAGGTGGTCAGCCTGTTGTTGTTAACGGTGCCGGAACAGCTGTGACACCGGGAATGATGCTGTGCCCTAACTGTCACACACAAATTCCGGGCGGATCAAGGTTTTGCAGCTATTGCGGAACAAGGCTTAACAATAAATGCCCTAAATGTGGTGCAGATATTATTGACGGAAGTGCTTTTTGTGCGAGCTGCGGTGAAAAATTATAATAAATAATAAGACGGATAAATAGTATTACATAGACCGGCAACGGTCTTATTCCAAAAAAGGAGGTCAGATTTTATGAAAACTAAATTATTTATGGGGAAAATATTAACTGTGGGCCTTACGCTTTGTATGGCGTCGTCGTTATTGCCGCTTTCGGCATTTGCAACGACAGAGGCAACAGAAACGGCAGACTTTACCGCAGCCGACGGCGGAGCAGCGGCACTGGCACTGCTGAATCAGCATAAGAGCACCGGCGCTGCAGATTCCGTTTGGAACAGTGGAAGCAAAACCCTGGTTTTAAAAGGAATTGATTTTACCACCGCGGCAACAACTGCATTAAAACTGCCTGACGGTGCTGCTGTTGTTCTTGCAGACGGCACGGAAAATAAAATCACAGGCGGAGACGCAGAGGTAACGACCGACGGTAGTTATAGCAACAAAATCTGTGTTTACGGTATTTATGCTGAGGGCACTTTAACAGTAAAGGGCGAGGCCAACGGTACGGGTACGCTTTTTGTAACCGCAGGCACTCATACAAACAACGGCGATGCATGGACTTACTCTGTGGCTCTTTCCGCAAAGGGTAATATTAATGTTGAGGGCGGCACTACAACCTTAACCGGCGGCAAGACAACTTCTGCTGACTGTGCGTTTTCCGATGGCGTTGAGCTGAGTAAAGAAAGCAGTCTTTTTGTTACAGGAGGCAAGCTGACTGCCATTGGCGGAGAATCCATAGATACAGGCGGTGAAGAGGAGCACAAATCTTTCTCTCAAGGTATTGATTCTTATAAAGGAAATGTTTCTGTTTCCGGTACAGGTAAGCTGGAAGTTAAGTGTGATCCAATTATGGATGGCGAAGGACTGGCTTACGGTTTTAATATTTTATCAGGAGATTTAAATGTTTCGAACAATGCCCAAGTTTCGGCTGCCGCTACAAGGGCTATTAGAATAAGCAACGGCAACCTGAAACAGACCGGCGGCGAGATTACTGCTGTATCTACAAGCAGAGAAAAATATTTTGGGTATAGCATTGACGTAGAGAGAGATAGTTTTGCCGGTATGAACGACGGCGCTGCCGTGGGTAATGTTGAGATAAGCGGCGGCACATTTGATGCTGCAAACGGCCGTGCAAATATAAGTCAGTATCAATCAACCGACAATCAGGGCAACTTCACCGTGACCGGTGGTACAGTTAAATTAGCTTCAATTTACGGTGTCAATAAATTCAATGTATCAAACGGTACGGTAGAAAGTCAACGAATTTCAACAGATGACCTTAATCTAAACAGCGGCAGCTTGACTGTGCGTGAGCCGGTGCAAGAATATAATGACAAGCTGTATGCAGAACCTGCCATTTCGTGTAAAAACCTCACCGTTAACAGCGGTGTGCTTGATGTAGCATGGGATTGGGGTGAGTACACACCTATCGTGTTCCCTGCGGATGATTATGGAGATACGCCTTTGGTCAAAATGTATCAGGATGTTTCCACCGCTGCTTTTAACGGCGGAACAACTATATTAAACACCGGCTATGCCGGAAATACCGCTCTAAAAGCAGATAATGTTGTTCTTGGTGAAGATATTGTAGAAACCGGTGCTGATGCTTCACACATTCAAAAGAACAGTGACACGCCGGTAATGTTTAGTGCCAAGGCAGTTGACACTCCAATTAACGAGGCAGTAATTGCGGATGTTAAATTTGACTATCAGCCGGGGGATGCCCCACAGGAATCAGCTAAAATATTCCTGCCGGATGATCCGGACAAATATGAAATTGCCTATGAATGCTGGGAAGAAATGGAAAACGGAAATCCTGTTGCGTTCTGGTATTCCGATGCAAGCAAATACACTTCTTCTATGGAAAGAATTACGCAGTTTGAAGAAGGCAAAAGCTATATGTATTCCATTGAGCTGAAAGCAAAGGACGGCTATGCTTTTGTTGATAATTGTCCGGTAATGATTAATAACACTATGGTGGATCCGACAAATGTAATAAAAACTCAAGACGGCTTGTTTATGCCGATAGTTAAAGTAATAACTCCGACTAAGCCAAAGGAAATTGATCTTGTGGAAATCATTAACGCAACCATAACCTTTAAAGATGGCGATAAGCCTGTCTTTACCGGCAATGTACCCGATAATGAAGACTACGCATTCCGATGCGAGTGGTGGAGCCTAGACAGCAATACCGGTTTGATTTCTACTGAGCCGGAGTGGGGAGGCGGAATTTATAAAAATAAAATTACTGCCTTTGAAGCCGGAAAGACCTATCATTACGGGGTGTATGTGACTGCATATTACGGCAATTTCTCACCTGACGCCAAGCTGAAAATCAACGGTCAGTATGTGAATTATAAGCGTGTCGGCGATGACGACGATATGCAAAGCATGTGGCTCGAAACCGATTTGACGATGACTCCAAAGTCAGCAGAAATCCCAACAGAGCCAACAACTCCGACAGAGCCGACAGCTCCGACAGAGCCAACAGCTCCGACAGCTCCGACAGAGCCAACAGCTCCGACAGAGCCAACAGAGCCGACAGCTCCGACAGCTCCAACAGCTCCAACAGCTCCGACAGAGCCGACAAGTCCGACAGAGCCGACAAGTCCGACAGAGCCAACAAAGCCGACAGCTCCGACAGTTCCGACAGAGCCAACAAAGCCGACAGCTCCGACAGCTCCAACAGCTCCAACAGCTCCAACAGCTCCGACAGCCCCAACAGCTCCGACAACGCCGACAGCAGCTCCGACAAGCTCAACTAACCCTGCGGCACCAAGTGCGGTAAATTCAAGCAATAATACCGTAACCTCTCCAAAGACAGGGTATAAGTGCGATATAGCTTTATGGCTTGCCGTTCTGTTCATCAGCGGAGGTGTACCGACTGTAGTTGGCATTGTAATCAAGAGAAAAAAAGCAAAAATGCCTTGAAATAAGGCTGATGAAAAGGAGGAAATCTTATGAAAAATCTAACTAAAAATTCAAGCAGGAAAATCAATATGAAATTAAAAACAACAGTTTTGATGCTATTGGTGGCAGTGCTGAGCTTTTCGTGTATAATAACTGCAAACGCTGCTACAATCAAGGATGACGGAAAATATACGCTGGTACTCACCTGCGGCCTTAACGGTATGGACGGCAAGGTCGACGGCGATTATGCAAAAATGATAAAGTTTGATGTTGCCGACGGTGACACAACTGTAAGCTTATCCGAATTAACCGCCGGCGTCCTTCCATTCAACGGCAGAACTAAATTTGCTTATTGGGCAACGGATTGGACAGGAGAAACAAAGGCTGCAGAGGATTTACCTTTGTCTGATTTTAAATCCGAGGGTACTTTTTGGGTAAATGACGGCGAAGTGAAATATACTAACGGTCTTACGATTTATGCTACCTTCTCCGAAGAAGAGCTAAAGGGAACAGGCACATATTACCTGACGCTTGACGGTTTAGGCGGCGACATAAACGGCAAGAAGGAAATAACCATGACAAGCAGCTCAAACGAGTATCAGACGGTTGATTTGACAAAATACACACCTGTAAGAGATGGATATACCTTTGTAGGTTGGGACTTAGACGGCGAGTATGTAACCTCTGTGCCGGCCGATTGCTTTAAAGAAAAAGATGCTGTAAAGGTTCTCGCCACATATACCAAAAATACCTTTGATAATGACGGTATAGTATTAACGCTTAATGCAAACGGCGGAACAATTGACGGTAAGGAATCTAACAAATACGACTATGTAGGCGGCAGAGACTCCGGAGCGTTAATGTCACTTTTACCTTATGTTCCCGTAAGAGATGGCTATACCTTTAACGGTTGGAACACCAAAAAGGACGGCAGCGGGGATAATTACAAGTATGTTTATTGGAGATTTTGGGATAATGACGAGGAAACCAATAAGGAATTTGATAAGGATACTTTAATTACAGAAGACAACGGTTATGTACGCTATAAAAATGTAACTCTTTATGCGACTTGGACTAAAACCTCGGGACAGCCGGAAAATCCTGTTAAAGAAACAGTAAAGGAGCTTCAAAGCACGGGAGATACAAAAGCAAAAATTGAATTTGAAAAAGGAATCAGCAAGGATTACAAATTGGACATTAAGCCTGTCGAGGTCAAGAAGGAGCTGGCAGACAAGAATGTAAAATTCATTGCGGACATCAATGTTCTGGACGGAAATAATGTTGTTAAAATCAGCAATACCAAAATGAAGATCAAAATTGCCCTGCCTGAAGCTTTAAAAGGATATAACAAATACGAAGTTGTTTATATTCTGAATGATGAAATAAAAGAAACCATACCCGCAACGGTGGAAGACGGTTATATTGTATTTGAAACAAACCATTTAAGCCAATATGGAATCATAGCGACAAACACCGCCAACGGGACAACAAGCCCGACAACGCCGGCAGCAGCTCCGACAAGCTCAACTAACCCTGCGGCACCAAGTGCGGTATATTCAAGCAATAATACCGTAACCTCTCCAAAGACAGGTTATAATGACGATATAGCTCTGTGGCTTGCCTCAATGCTTGTATTCTGTGGCGTAGCAGGAGGATTGGCTTACAACAAATACAGAAAAGTAAAAAAATAATAAAGAAAAGGAGGCTTAGCAAAATGTTAAAAAAGCAAAAACTCGTGGCTGTGTTTTTGGTTTTTAGCTTGATCATTGGTATTCTGCCCGTCAGTGTCCTGGCGGCAGATACCACAGGCTCATTTGAAGCTACAGGCGGTATGGTTTATTATGAAATTGACGATGCCGCCCAAACAGTCACTATAACCGGCTGTGATACTACGGTTACAGCCATTGAAATACCAAATTCTTTGGAAAAGCTGCCGGTAACAAAAATTGCCGATTCTGCGTTTTCCAATAAAATGTCCGGTTATGTTAAACCTCACGATTCGCTTACATCTGTAAAGCTGCCGTCAACGCTTACAAGTATTGGTGCGAGAGCGTTTTATGACTGCACGAACCTTTCAAATGCAGACCTTGCGGCATGTACAGGGCTTAAAACAATAGGTGACTTGGCGTTTTATGACTGCACGAACCTTTCAAATGCAGACCTTGCGGCATGTACAGGGCTTAAAACAATAGGTGACCGGGCGTTTTGTGCTACAGCCCTTGCAGATGTTAAATTTCCGGCAAGTCTCAGTGATATTGGCAAATACGCCTTTGCTACCTGCAAGCTTACAAATGTTGACCTTTCCGGCTGTACACAGCTACGCTCCGTTAGTGATGGCTCCTTTTACAACAATGAGGGCATAATTTCTGTAAAGCTGCCGTCAACGCTTATAAGTATTGGTGCGAACGCGTTTGATAATTGCACAGGCCTTTTAAATGTAGACCTTTCGGCGTGCACAGAGCTTACAACTATAGGCAGTTATGCATTCCGAAATTCAGCTCTTACGGCTGTGGAATTTCCGACAAGCCTTGTTGATGTTAGCGGCTTTACCGACTGCAAGCTTACAAATGTTGACCTTTCGGGCTGTACACAGCTGCGCTCCATAGGTGAGGATGCATTTTATTGCAATAAGGAGCTTGTTGCCGTAAAGCTGCCGTCTAATGTTGAAATCATTGACAAAGATGCGTTTATGAGCTGTGAAAAGCTAGCAGATGTTAATTTTACCGCTTGCACATCACTTAAAACCATTGGCGTAAATGCTTTTTGCTGGACGGGGCTTACCTCGGTAACACTGCCGTCGTCGGTTTCCTCCCTTGGAGTGGGTGCATTTGCACAGTGCTTTCAGCTGAAAAATGCAGATTTATCTGCCTGCACAGGGCTGACAGTGATAGAAGGCAGTATGTTCAGTGAGTGTAAAGCATTAACCTCGGTGAAGCTGCCGACCTCTGTAACAGTAATTAATAATAAAGCCTTTGCATTTTGCACTTCACTTTCCGGCATGGATTTATCCTCATGCTTAAATCTGACAAGAATTGAAGAAAAGGCGTTCTATGGTGATTCGTCACTTTCTGACCTAAAGCTGTCTAAAGCACTGGTTAGTATCGGAAACGAAGCCTTCAGTGACTGTACGGCACTTAGCAGCCTTGACCTATCAGTTTGTACTTCACTTTCTGAAATAGGGGAGTCTGCTTTTAACAAAATATCGGTTACATCTCTTTCTTTCCCGTCGAGCCTTGAAACAATAGGCAGATGTGCATTTAATGACTGCAGCAGTCTTACAAGCGTAAGCTGGCCAAATGACAGTAAGCTGACTACGCTTACCGGATTTAGCGGATGTACCTCCCTTCCTGTATCGGTATATAACGAGGGCGTTTCACTGCCAAATGTAAGTGCAATAGGTGACGCTGCATTTACAAACTGTGGCTTTGAAAGCGTTACTATCCCGTCAAATATCAGAGAAATCGGTTATTATGCTTTTAGTACTGACAGTTACGAATATGAAAATAAATTAAAAGAATTAACTATAATGGCGGGAGTAGAAACTATTGGTGAGTCGGCATTTGCCGGCTGCCCAATTACCGGTACGCTGAATATTCCCGAAACCGTAAGAGAAATAAAATACGCAGCCTTTGCCGGAACAAAAATTACCGGCTTGAATATTGCTGATGGTGTAGAGGTTATAGGAGAGAGTGCTTTCAATGATTGTGTGGAGCTTGAGGGAAGCACAATAGTTGTTCCTGAGTCCGTAGCCTTAGTTGGCTGCGAAGCCTTTTACGGCGTTACCAAGCCTCTTACAGTAGAATTCAGAAACCGCAACATACAGCTGCAGGAGGCTCCGAATGCCGGACAGTTAACCGTTGGCGATAAGGAGTATTACTCACCGTTTAATAATGATTATGGAAGTACAAATATTATCATCAAAGCATATGAGAAGAATTCAAACGGCGAAGCCTCTATGATGAAGCTTTTGTATGACGCTTTGGTAAATGACCCTGACAAGGATCCTGATGCTATATATAAATTCATTGCTATTTCCGACAGAACCGTTAAGGTTTCCGGCAGTATACAAAGCAAAGCTAAGGTGGAAATTTGTATAGACGGTCAGAGCGTTCCTGTAGAAATCAGCAACGGTAAATTCTCTGTAATTGCAGACGAGGGCTCTACGGTTACAGTCAAGGCAACGGCTAATGGCTATTATGACAAGAATTTTATTAAAGCCGACATTACCGAAGACTGGGAGCTTGGCGAGATAGCATTCGGAGAGTCCGACAAAGTGCCGGCAAACAATTTAATGCGTATTGATTTTGGCGACATTGCAGTAAGCCGGGGTGACAAGCTGACATTTACCCTAAAGGGTGGCGGCGAAATCTTAAAGCAAGGAAAGGACTACACCGTTCAGTACCCTTATATAGTTTTAAATAATTCTGTTACAGCACAAAGGCTTACCCTTTCTGTAAACGCAGACGAATTATTATATTCTGCAAACACCGTTACGGCACTGCGTGAAAGCGGAGTGTTTAAGGTAACCTTAACCCCTTGGGGAAAGATTAATGTTGCCACAACCGGTGACTTTGCAGGCGACAACAATATTCTTGTTTTTGATGCAAACGAAAACGCTGTTGCTCAGGGAGTTGTTAATAAAAACGGAATTTTGATTACCGACTCCCTAAAAGCAGGAACCTATAGGGTTGTTGCATTTAATGCAAACGACAGCTTTTCTGCAATATCCACAGTTAGCACACTTGAGGCTATGGGACTGAAAAAAGGTACTGACTATGCAGAAGAAACTGTAAAGGTTACCGACGGAAAAACTGCAGAGCTTACCCTAAAGGTGCCTTTGCTGAAAGCCGTTACATCAAATATACTAAACAAAAACAACTGCCGTTTGGTTGCCGAGCAAAGCAGAACGGTAGCAGGACGAACCTGCCGCACAAGGGTATTTTACAGCTTTGCCGGCGGAAAAAACGGTACGGTTACGGTAACTCTGCCTAAGGGTGCATCGGTACAGACGCTGTATACACAAAAAGAGGTTCTGCAAAAAGGCGTTGATTATGTAACTAAAGGCAACACCGTTACTGTAAATGTAAAGGATTCCGAGGGAATGTTCTACATTACAAATGTTTTCTCCGGCGTAGGAGAGCAAAGCATTACAGCATTTGGTACTGTTGGTAATGTTTCGGCTCCTATAGGCAGTGCAACTGTTGCCGTTGAGGGTATATATCTGGTACCGGAATCTCAGATACTTACTGTTAGCAATAATAATAAGGCAACTGTAACCTCAGCGCCAAATTCTGAGGTAGAGCTGTGGCTCGACAATAATATTGTCGCTTGGGGAACTACAAACGGAAACGGAAATGCGGTGCTTACCTATAATCTTCCGGAGGTTGTTCTTGCAGGACAGGAGTTTAAACTGAAAGCGGTGTGCGGAGAGTTTAGTGCTGAAACTACGGTTTCATTCTCGAGCAAGCCAAAAAATACAGGACTTGAAACATGGTATTTTTATAACGGCTCTAGCTATAAGCAGTTTTTGTACAGCTCATCTTCTACTGACGATGTATATCCGTCATATACCGTAAATAACCACAACAGCAATGTTAATTTTGTTGCTACCCTCATAAGCGAAGCCGCTCCGACAAATGTTATAACATATGCAGTGATGACGGACGGCAATGTGGAATATGTGCCAATGACACTTATAAGCAGTGAAGCGATTTCCTCAGGTGCATATCAAAGCCATTATAAACGCTATACATTTGCAGGCTCACTGAATAAAGTGCTTATGGCTACCGACTTTGCAATTGACTGGGATGAGGACACAGAGTACTTTACTTATAACGCAAAAACAGTAGAAGCCGTAAACAGTAAGTGCAATGAAGTCATGACCACTCGCAGGGAACAAATAGAAACTGCAAGAGAATCATATGTTGACAAGCTGGAGGGTATTGTGCCGAATGTAGATGATGCGTCTAAGTATATTTTCGGCGGAAAATACCATATGTCTGAAACAGAATGGTTTAAGGGGCTGTCGGATACCGAACAGACAGCGGCTTACGGGCTTGAAAAGGCCATTGACAAAAACATCAGCCAGCTTTCAAAGAATCTTGGACTTAAAAAGGATTTAACCCAATATAAGAATTGGGACGAGGTATATAATGAAATAGGAATAACTCAAAGCAAAAACACCCGCACAGTAGAAGAGCTGCAGGCGGCGGGCTTTACCATATGTGAAACAGCCAACGGCTTTACTGCCTATAGGGATGATACCGAGGAAAAGGCCGCACCGGTAAGAATGTTAAGAGCAGCGGTAAGCGGTGCAGAAGTATTGGCAAGAGGCGGCGGAGCCGGCGGTGTAACAGGCGGCTTTACCTTTATTGATGAAAGCGGCAATCAGGTCGATTTCCAGGCAGGTGCTCTTGATAATATTAAACAGTCCATAAGAAACGATTATATTTCAGAGCTTACCGAATGTTACGATGATTTTGCCCAAGTTGCCATTAAAAACCCGGCTTGCGGAACCCTTGAGGCAGGAGTACTTAACGGTGTAAGCGGCGGACTGCAGGGTGTGAATACGCTTATAGGTATTGACGGCGTAAGGCAGGATGCTGAAGCTATGGTAGACTTTACAGTTAAGGCATCAGAAATGGATGGATATATTCAGGAGCTTGAGCTTTTTGAAAACCGCTATTCGGATATGCCTCTTTGTGCAAATGATATTATGAGAGAACGCCATATTGCTCAAAAAATTCATCTTTTGCTTGACAACGAGGCATTCCGTTTCGGAGCAAATTCAATCGCAGGCTCTGCCTTTATTGTAGGCGGAATTTTTGACAAAACAGGCTCAACGGATGTAGTCGGAAATATTTGGGATAAGGCAACCAATACAGTAGGCGCAAGGCGTGCGGCAGAAATTCAGTCGCTTCTTGAAGATCTGGATAAGCAGACAAGAATAAGAAAGCAAAAGTGTGAGAAAACCGACATGGAAGACATTATGCGCCGTACCCGTAAGGTAGCCCGCAAAAATGCTCTTATGGATCCGTCAGGCATTGTTTATGAGGCTGTAGAGTCCAACACCCTTGAGGGTGTAACAGCGTCGGTTTGGTATGCCGAGGATGAAAACGGCACTAACGCAAAAATGTGGGACGCTGAAAATTACGATCAAATTAACCCTCAAATAACCGACAAAAGCGGCTCATACGCTTGGGATGTTACAGCAGGCTGGTGGCAGGTACGCTTTGAAAAAGAGGGTTATGAATCTACACAAACCCAGTGGATGCAGGTGCCGCCTCCAAGATTAGGACTGAAAAATGCTATGGTATCTAAAGAGCTTCCAAAGGTTGTGTCTGCAAGGGCATATCCGGATTATATAGAGGTGCTGTTCAGCCAGTATATGGATACTTCAAAGGAAATTTCATTACCGTCAGGTATGGTTGGCACATGGAAATCTATAGACAGCGGCTATTCTAAGGTACTGCATATTACCCAAGCAGGCGGCTTCAAAAAAGGCAGTGCTGTTTCCTTTACTCTTGACGGTGCACAAAACTATGCGGGAAAGGCTCTGCCGTTGTACAGCAGTGGCAAATTAATCGTTACTGCCCGCCCTGCAGAAATAATTTTGAATTATGAAAGCATTATCTCTATGAAGGTAGCTGAGGAACGCCGCCTTTCTGTTCGTATTAAGGATGCCGACGGCAATTATATGCCAAATGTTACTCTTGAGGCTGCCGTAGGAAATGCGGATTTTGCTCGGCTGGCAGAAAATACAGCGGTAACAGATGAAAACGGAAGAGCAGTTTTCAATATGGATACAAGGCTGCCGGGTTACACAGACATTACCTTTACCGCAGTGGGAACAAGCCTTACAAAAACTGTAGACCTGCATATAACTATGGACGAAAACCGTCCGCAGAGGCCGACAGCACAAATTGGAACAACTCAGTTTACGGCAGAGTCCCCTAAGGAAAATTATATTACCGTTAAAAACGGTGAGCAGCTTGTAATTTCAGCCGAGGACGGGGTAACTATCTACTATACTACAGATGACACCTGCCCTTGCCAAAACAGTGCAAGCAGAAAACCCTATACCGAACCAATTACCCTTACCGAAAACACAAAATTCCGTATTGCGGCATATAAGGACGGTATGGATTACAGCGAAAGACTGAACATTACAGTTACTGTGGACGATACACACGAGCACAGCTATGGCAATGAATGGAAGTCGGACGCAAACAGTCATTGGCATGAATGCAGCTGCGGAGCTGTAAGTGACAAGGCTGACCACAATATGAAGGTGGAAAATGCAAAGGAAGCTACAAAAACCGAATCGGGATATACAGGCGATAAAATTTGTACAGTTTGCGGCTATATGGTAAAAGGAAAGGAGATTCCTCCTATAGGAACAACAGAGCCTACCGAGCCAACAGCTCCAACAGCTCCTACAGCTCCTACAGAGCCAACGGAGCCTATAGCTCCTACAGAGCCAACGGAGCCTATAGCTCCTACAGAGCCAACAGAGCCTATAGCTCCTACAGAGCCAACAGAGCCTGCGGCTCCTGCGAAAATGGGAGATAATACCCCATCAGCTTCAAACGGCAAAACACCTGCAAATCCGAATAACGGCAAGCAGGATGTACAAAATCAAGATACAAACACGAACACAAGTACAACCACAACCACGCCTGCAAAAACAGGCGACAGCAGCAATATATTCTTGTGGGCTGTGGTGCTGTTTGTATCGGGTGTAGGAATATTTGGTACGATATTTCTTAAAAAGAAAAAATACGATGAGTAATTTAAATTAGATAATTGATTTAGATTAACAGGTTACGAAAAAGCGGTAACGAGATTTTTCTCGCTACCGCTTTTGTTGTTAATATATAAATTGTATAATCTGCATTGTATGACAGCTGATGTGGGGTGGTAGCAGTCAGTTGTGTATTAATTGATGCAGGCAGTGGTAAACAACCGTGTGCTAATCAATATTGACAGTGAATAAGGGTTTAATATGATCAAAAGGCTCTGTTCCGCATTTTACATATATTGTGCTGTCGTCAAAAAATACGGCCGTACAGCTGTATAACTGAAACAAACGGGGTATAGAGGCAACTGTAATATTACCAAGCCTTTGCTTTAGTGCGTTTACATATTTGCTGTGAATTTCTGCCGAAAAAAACATTGCAAACCTTTCATAGTCGGTTGAATATATTTCCGTACAGTAGTTTGTCATAACGCTCATAAGCATGCGGCAGTTATTGTCGGCGGCGTTCAGACGATCCTCAAGTGTGCGCAGACCTTCCAAAAGCATATAATAGTCAGCCTGCAATTGGCTGTAAAGCTTGGCATTATACTTTTTGCAGCTTGTTTTTACATACAGTGCCATAGGGTATTTACTGTTTGAAAAGGGGTACAGTCTGCTGTAGCTGTTGTTGTACATCCAATGAAAGCCGCCCCTGTCAATTATTGTTGTATAGCTGTGCTCTGTGCTGCCGGAGGATAAAAGCTCCGACATTTCTAAGACAATAGACGCACCGTACAGAAAAGGTATAAAAGAATAACCTGTAGCTATTGTGTTGTCTACAATAAGGGGAATATGATTTTTTCGGCAGAAGGTACTGCATACCTTGAGAGGCATTTGCACTGTGTAGGAGGCAGACGATACAAAAACTGCCTTAATACCGTCCTGTGTAAGCTTTTCAAGCTCCTGCTCTGTGGCAAATTCAGCTATATTTATTCCAATGCCTTTTGCCGCCTTTTTTATGGCAAAATAAAGCGGAGGAATAAGGCTGCTGCTGACAGCTATTTTTTCGTTACACCCTGCCAACGCTGTTAAAAGTGAGGATATTACACGGTGTGTGTCGCAGCTGAATACACCGTGCGTATTATAAAGCCGTGCTATTCGCCTTTGGAAAATATCTTGTGTAGGGTCGGAGGACTTGCTGTAAACCGCATTGCCCTGCTCCAAACCAAAGCGAACTCTGCTGTCGGACTTGTTTGAAAACAGAAATGTGGAGGTGTGTCCTTTGTCTTTATCCATAACATAACCTCCTACTGTTTAGAGCCGATAGCGTTGGATATTTTGGCAAGCTGCTCCATTGTAAGCTGCTCGGCTCTGTAATTTACAGGCACATTTGCCCGATTAAGGGCGTTTGTTACTGTAAGTTTTGGTATTTGAAGTCCTGCCGAAAGGGAGTTTGGCAGGGTTTTTCTACGCTGACTGAATGCGGCCTTTACCACCTTGAAAAACAGCTCCTCGTCCTCTACCTGTACACAAGGCTCTTTTAAAATGTCAAGCCTTATTACCGCCGAGTCCACCTTTGGTGCCGGCATAAAGCTGCCTGCCGATACGCCAAACAGTATTTGCGGCTTTGCATAGTAATTTACAGCTACAGTTACCGCACCGCTTTGGCGAGAGCCAACCTCTGCACATATACGCTGTGCGGCCTCCTTTTGCACCATAACTGTCAAGGCATTTATCGGGAGTCTGTCCTCCAGAAGTTTCATAATAACCGGTGATGTTATATAGTATGGCAAGTTTGCACACACTACAACCTCCATACCGCTAAACTCTGTTTCAATCAGCTTTTTTAAGTCTATTTTTAAAATGTCGTCATTTACAATCCTTATGTTGTCATATTCAGCCAGGGTTTCATCTAAAACGGGCAGAAGCCGTTTGTCCAGCTCTATTGCCACCACCCTGTCGGCACGCTCGGCGAGCTGACAGGTAAGCACACCTATGCCGGGACCTACCTCAATAACCCCTACGCCCTTTTTGGCACCGCTCTGTTCTGCCATTTTGGGGCATACGCTTGGGTTTATAAGAAAATTTTGTCCTAACGATTTCGAAAAGGTAAAGCCGTGCCTGCCTAAAATATCTTTTATTGTACCAATATTTGAAAGCTCCATTGTTATTTAACCTTTCTTAGCCCTTTAGGATATTTGTTTTTCAGCCGACCGTTGGAGCATTTGCCGAAGCCCAGAGTAATTCCCTCTACGCATACTGCCGTGTAGCCCTTTAAATCGGAGCTTACTGCAATTTCCTCGCCCAGTAAATATGAATTAAGCTGTGGGGAGTCTGCTGTGAAGTTCACTGTGCTTTTCAGCTCCTCCGGCTTTGCCGACGTAAACAGGTTGTGTGCCGGTTCTATTCTGTTTTTCTTTACTTCTCCAAACAGAACACCGCTTCGTATAACACCCATACCGTCAAGTGCCGGCGTGCTTTGCGGCGGTATAAGCACCTTGTCGTTAATTACTGTGAAATTAGGAGTAGTGTTGCTGTTAAAAATTTCACTGTAAAGCTGTTGTGCCGACTTTACAGCGGCAACGCAGTTTTTGTCACGGCTGTTTATGCTGTAAATCTGCTCGGGCGTATAGCCTGTTTCCGGGCTTGCTTTAATTAGCTTGGCTATAAAATGCCCCTCGCCCCCGTCCATAGGGTATATTCTGCGTGCTTGCGGCATATTTTCTGCTTCTCTGCCAAAGCTTACGCCGCAGTCAACCAATTCAAAGTCAGGGTTATTTTTTAAAAAATCATTTACAGTGCCCTCATTTTCGTAGGGAGAAAAGGTGCAGGTGCTGTACACCAGTACGCCGCCCTCCTTTAGGCAGAGCTTTGCACTGTTTAAAATTTGTATTTGCCGTTCCATACAGGCCTTTGTGTGTTCCTCTGACCATTCTGAAATCGCCTGCGGGTCTTTGCGGAACATACCCTCGCCGGAGCATGGTGCGTCTACTAGCACCTTGTCAAAATATCCCTGCAGCTTTGGGCACAGTGCCTCAGGGGACATTGAGGATACCACAGCGTTTCTTATTCCCATTCGTTCAATGTTGGACAGTAGTATTTGACTTCTTTTTTTTACTATTTCGTTGCTCCATATTAGCCCCTCGCCTTGCAGCAGTGCCGCTATTTGTGTGGTTTTTCCACCCGGTGCGGCACATAGGTCAAGCACCCTGTCGCCGGGCTGTACATCAAGGGCGGTAACTGCACCGGACGCTGACGGCTCCTGTAAATAAAACGCACCGCAGTGGTGCAGTGGGCTGTTGCCAAGCTTAACATTGTCGGCTATATAGTAGCTGACAGGCGAAAAGGGGGAGGGAGCTGTTTTGCAGTGTAAAAGCGGAAGCAGCTTTTCTGCACTGCATTTAAGCGTGTTTACACGCAGTCCTTTTACAGGCGGCTTTTCGTATTGAGCTAAAAAGTCGCTGTATTCGCTTTTTAGCATATTTTTCATTCGTTGTAAAAATTTGTCAGGAAGTAAAGCGTCCATATTTAATAATTCCTTTCAATCTACAGTGAATATATTTAAGTTTAGTGCTAATAATAATTTTCGTAAAGGAGGTGCTTACAATGAACAACAGATTTAACAATCAAAACAGCCAGAATAACCAAAGCAAGAGCAGTCAGAACAACAGTCAAAACAATAACCAGCATAACAGCCAGAACAATAACCGAAGCAATAGCCAAAATAACAATCAGAATAACAATCAGAATAACAATCAGAATAACAGAAGCAGCCAAAACAAAAACCGCAACGGCAATTTCTGATAATCTGATTTTTATTTATTACCGCAAAAGGGTGGGTATCGGTGCACAGGCTGATACCCACCCTGGGTTGTTTATATTGGTGTTTTAAGGCTGTATGTTGTTTTAGGGTATTGATTTTGGTTTGCCGTGTAGGCAATTAATAGCCGTAGCTGCCGTCTATAATTATAACTTTAATTCTGTTTTTGTGCCTTTGGTAGCCGCTAAGTACATAGTTGCAGCATATTCTTGTTGTGCTTGCACAGCCGTCACATATTTCGCTGTCGTTTTTATTTAACGAAACACAGCTGTCTGTATGGGAGCAGTATGTATCAAGGTTTAGCCTGCGGGCGTTATTAGGTGCGGCAATTTTTTTAACACGCTCAACGGCATCGTCAATAGTTTTTACTATCTTATTTGTGCCTACCAACAAAATAACGCTTTTAGGGCCGTAAAGTATGGCAGACACTCTGTTTGAGTTGCCGTCAACATTGTAAATATAACCGCTTTGAGTTACGGCATTTGCACTTGCAAAATAAGCGTCTGCACTGTAGGTGCTACGGTAAACCTGCTCAATTTCTTCTTGGGTTATTCCCGGCCTTGTTCTGTCAAGGTAGTTGTAGTCGCCGCTTTTGAGCAAATCCATAACGCCTGTTTCTGCCAATGTTACCGAACCGCCGTTGCTTACGGTGTCGCCTTTTTTAATCAGCTTTTTTACAAGCTCCAGGGCTTCGTTTTTGCTGCTGCAAAAATACGCCTCCATATTGTTCTTTTTTAGGTTTTCAAGGGTGTTTTTAACAGCCTCTGTCATAAATATCACCTTTATTTTTTGATATAAGTATATTATACTATAAATACAGGTAAATTAAAAGGGCAAAATAAGTAAAAAAATCTATGGCAAATATTGAAAAACGCATTGCTTAATGTTATAATTTTTAAATGTATAAATATGCTGTTTGAAAGGAATATGAAAATGAATAGCTCAAATATATATCGTACGCATTTATGCGGCGAGCTTAGAGAATCACATATAGGAAGCAAGGTAAGAGTTGCCGGCTGGGTTGAAAATATTCGTGACCACGGCGGCGTAATGTTTTTGGATGTTCGTGACCAGTACGGCGTAGTACAGGTAGTGGTACACGACGACAATATGCTTACAGATGTAAACAAAGAGTGTACAGTTACTGTAAGCGGTGAGGTTGTTAAAAGAGATGAAGAAACAATCAACCCTAAAATAGCAACAGGTATGGTTGAAATTACTGCTGAAACATTGACAGTTTTAGGTAAGTGCCACAATGTACTGCCTTTTGAGGTGGCTACATCAACCGAAACAAAGGAGGATATTCGTTTGAAATATCGTTTCCTTGACCTGCGTAACAAAAAGGTTCATAACAATATTTTAATGAGAAGTCAGGTTATTTCATTCCTAAGAAGTAAAATGACTGAAATGGGCTTTAACGAAATAAACACGCCTATACTGTCCGCAAGCTCACCTGAGGGCGCAAGAGATTATCTTATTCCAAGCAGAAAGCACAAGGGCAAGTTCTATGCTTTGCCGCAGGCACCGCAGATTTTTAAGCAGCTGCTGATGGTTTCGGGATTTGACAAGTATTTCCAAATTGCCCCTTGCTTTAGAGATGAGGACGCAAGAGCAGACCGTTCTCCGGGCGAGTTTTATCAGCTGGACTTTGAAATGGCCTTTGCCACACAGGAGGATGTGTTTGCTGTAGCCGAGGAGGTTTTGTATGATGTGTTTACAAAATTCTCTGACAAAGAGGTTTCAAAGCCGCCGTTTGCAAGAATACCATATGCAGAGGCTATGCTTAAATACGGTACAGACAAGCCTGACCTAAGAAATCCTCTTTTAATTCAGGACATCAGTCCAATGTTTGAGGAAACTGATTTTGCTCCGTTCAGAAAGAAAACAGTTCGTTCCATTAATGTTCCTAATGCAGCAGCACAGTCTAAAAAATGGTTTAAAAATATGGAGGAGTTCGCCCTTTCTATCGGTATGAAGGGCTTGGGCTATGTAAAGGTAAGAGAAGACCTAACCTTTGACGGTCCTATAGATAAGTTCCTAAAAGAGGGCGACCGTGAAAAGCTTATAGAAATTAACGGCTCAAAAGCAGGCGATGTTATTTACTTTATTGCCGACAGCAAAGAGGACGCACCAAAGCTTGCAGGACAAATAAGAACAGAGGTAGCAAAGAGGCTAAAGCTTATAGATACAAGCCGCTTTGAAATGTGCTTTATAGTAGACTTCCCTATGTTTGAGCATGACGAGGACACGGGTGCTGTAATATTCACACATAACCCATTCTCAATGCCGCAGGGCGGTATGCAGGCTCTAAAGGAAAAGGATCCTACAGAGGTGCTTGCTTACCAGTATGACATTGTATGCAACGGTGTAGAGCTTTCCTCCGGTGCTGTTCGTAACCACGACCTTGACATTATGATAGAGGCGTTTAAAATTGCAGGCTATACAGAGAACGATCTAAAGGAGAAATTCTCATCGCTTTACAATGCATTCCAGTACGGTGCACCGCCGCACGCAGGTATGGCACCCGGCGTAGACCGTATGCTGATGCTTTTGGCAGAAGAGGAAAATATTCGTGAGGTAATAGCGTTCCCTATGAACAGCAATGCACAGGATGTTCTTATGGGTGCACCTAACGAGGTTTCTGAGCAGCAGCTTAGAGAGGTTCATATAAAACTAAGATAATTTTACAGGGAGGTAACAAAAATGGTATCTCATGAAGATGTAATACAAATTGCCCGCCTCGCAAAGCTTTCTGTAAAGGAAGATGAGCTGGAGGCAATGACAAAGGAAATGCAAAGTATTGTAGACTTTGCAGACGCTATAAACAACGCACCTACAGACGGTGAGGAGTTTGACAATATTAATAATTTGTCAAATGTTTTTAGAGAGGATGTAGTAGTGGAGTCGTACCCTACCGAAAAAATCCTTGAAAATGCCGGCGATAAGGCAGAAGACTGCTTTCTTGTAAAGAAGCGTTGCTTGTAATGGGCATAGTGCCTGTTCAGTTGTGAGCAGAGCCGATACTCCACAGAAGGGATTGATACCAATGGCAGAGGTTAAAAGCAAAATTAGGGCTATTAACGAAATGCTTACAGGAAAAGAAATTACCTGTACAGAGCTTACACAGCAGTATCTGGACGCTATTGACAAGTCCAACGGCGACCTGAACGCTTATGTGAATGTAACGGCAGATACAGCCTTAAAGGCTGCAAAAGCCGTTGACGATAAAATTGCAAGGGGAGAAGAGCTTCCTTTGCTGGCAGGTGTTCCAATGACATTAAAGGATAATATATCCACAAGCGGAATCGAAACAACCTGTTGTTCAAAAATTCTTGAGGGCTATAAGCCTATTTATGACGCAACCGTTTGGAAGCTTTTGCAGCAGCAAAATGCGGTTTTGCTGGGAAAAACAAATATGGACGAGTTCGCAATGGGCTCATCCTGCGAAACCTCGGTTTTTGGCGGAGCTAAAAATCCTCACAGCCTCAACCATGTTGCCGGCGGTTCGTCAGGCGGCGTAGCATCGGCAGTAGGCGGCAACATTGCCGTGTATGGCTTGGGTTCGGACACAGGCGGTTCTATAAGACAGCCTGCAAGCTTTTGCGGCATAGTAGGCTTAAAGCCTACATACGGCAGTGTGTCAAGATACGGTCTTATTGCATATGCTTCAAGCCTTGACCAAATAGGCCCTATTACAACAACAGTAGAGGATACAGCCATTGTTTATGACGCTGTTGCAAAGCTTGACCCAATGGATTCTACCTCACAGGGAAACAAGGGTGCAGGTGCCTGCGCCACACTTAAAAATGATATTAAGGGTATGAAAATAGGCATAGCAAGGGAGTATCTTGAGGGTATTCGTGACGATGTAAAGGAGGCTGTTTTAAATGCCTGCAATCTTTACCGCAGTATGGGTGCCGAAATTGTAGAGTTTGACCTGCCTGCACTGAAGTACGCACTGCCTGTTTACTATATCCTTGCTTGTGCCGAGGCCTCCTCAAACCTTGGCAGATACGACGGCATAAGGTACGGCTACAAAACCCCAACATATAACGATGTAAATGATATGGTTTGCAAAACCAGAAGCGAGGGCTTTGGCAGCGAGGTTAAAAGAAGAATTATGCTTGGCACCTATGTTCTTAGTGCCGGATACTATGACGCTTACTATAAAAAGGCTCAAAACCTGCGTGGCACAATAGTAAAGGATTTTAAAAATGCTTTTGAAAAGGTAGATGTAATTTTGGCCCCTACAGTACCTATGACCGCCTTTGAGGTTGGCAAGGCTGTAAGCGACCCTATAGAAACCTACCTTACAGATATTTGCACAGTACCTATTAACATTGCAGGCTTGCCGGCAGTGTCTGTACCGTGCGGCTTTAACGCTAAGGGTATGCCTATAGGTATGCAGCTTATCGGCAATACCTTTGCGGAGTCTACCATTTTGAATGCCGCTTGGCACTATGAAAACGCCACACATTCAACAATGTTTAAAAGTGCAGAAATGGGGGTTAAGCTATGAGATACGAGCTTGTTGCAGGACTTGAAACTCATGTGGAGCTAAGTACAAAAACTAAGATTTTCTGTGGCTGTACCACAGAATTTGGCGGAAGCCCTAACACACACTGCTGTCCGATATGTATAGGTCTGCCGGGTACCCTGCCAAAGCTGAACAAACAGGTTGTTCGCTATGCTATAAGGGCCGGACTGGCTACGAACTGCGAAATTTCAAGAATTTCAAAAATGGACAGAAAAAACTACTGCTATCCGGACCTGTCAAAGGCCTACCAGATTTCACAGTATGACAAGCCGCTGTGCAAAAACGGATATATAGAGCTTAGCAGCGGCAGAAGAATAAGACTTAACCGTATTCACATTGAAGAGGACGCAGGTAAGCTTATTCACCAAAAGGGCGATACCTATGTTGACTATAACCGTGGCGGCGTGCCTCTTATCGAGATTGTTACCGAGCCTGATTTCCGCTCTGTAGACGAGGTAAGAGAGTATGTGGAAAAGCTGCAGCTTATTATGCGTTATATAGGCGTTTCTGACTGTAAAATGCAGGAAGGCTCTATGAGATGCGATGTTAATATTTCTGTTCGTCCCGAAGGTCAAAAGGAGTTTGGCACCAGAACAGAAATTAAAAATATGAATTCGATAGCATTTATGGCAAAGGCTATTGAATACGAGCAGGAAAGACAGATTGATATTATTGAAAGCGGAGGAAGCGTTCAGCAGGAAACACTGCGTTATGACGATGCAACAAACACAACATCAAGCATGCGTGGCAAAGAGGACGCTAACGATTACCGTTATTTCCGTGATCCTGACCTTGTTACAATAAATGTAACCGAACAAGAGGTAGAGGAGCTGGAAAAAACTATTCCTGAACTGCCTGATGAAAAGCTTGAGCGATATGTTGAAAAGCTGGGTATTCCTGAGTCGGACGCACAGCTGCTTGTAAAGTACAGAAGAGTTGCAGAGTATTTTGAAAGGGCAAGCGAGGGTACAGCAAACCCACGAACAGCGGCAAACTTTATTATAGGACAAATTTTCAGAACTATTGAAAACGAGTCTGCAAAGGAAGAGTTTGACATACCTGTTTCGGCTGAAAGCCTAAGAGAGCTCATTAAGCTGCTTGACAGCAAGAAAATAAGAATGAACCTTGCAAAGTCCACTCTTGATAAAATGCTTGAAACAGGCAAGAAGGCTTCGGAGCTTATTTCCGAAAAGGATATGGGCGGACTGGACGAGGAGGCAACCAAAAAGCTTTGTCAAGAGGCAGTAGACGCTAACCCTAATGCCGTTGCCGATTATAAGAACGGCAAGGAAAAGGCTGTAAAGGCAATAGTGGGCTATGTAATGAAAAACAGTCGTGGCAAGGCAGACGCTATGAAGGCAGAGGAAATAATTAAGCAGATTATTCAGTAATTCGCTTAATTTATGATTATATATTGTATTTATATTTATTGGAGGAAAATTATATGAACAATCAGCAGAATAATCAGTACCAACAGCCAAACGGTCAGCAGGGCTACAATCAGTATCAGCAGCCAAACGGTCAGCAGGGCTACAATCAGTATCAGCAGCCAAACGGCAGTAATGGCGGCGGGTTTATAGAGCAAATAAAGAATTTTATTCTTAACACACCAAGATGTAAGGACCAAATCAGCCCTCGAGATATTTCCGACAATAAGACGCTTTCTATTTTTTCGTACTTTGGTTTGTTGTTCCTCATTCCGTGGCTGGCTAGTAAAAATTCCAGATTTGCACGCTTCCATGCCAACCAGGGCCTGCTTCTCTTCCTGTTTACCGTTGCGGCCTCTATTGCTGTTGCTATTGTAACTTTTATCTTTGGTTTTATACCTGTTCTTGGAGTAATAGTCAATGTAATAATGTGGCTGGTATATTATGTAGCGGTAATAGGCTATATTGTGCTTGGTATTTACAATGTTGTAAAGGGCAGAGCAAATGAGCTTCCTGTTATAGGCAAATTCAGGCTTATTAAAACAGTGGAATTTGCTCCTAATATGAATAATATGAACAATATGAATAACGGTGCTCCTGTTAACAATGCTCAGAACAATATGAACAACGGTGCTCCTGTTAACAATGCTCAAAACAATATGAACAACGGCTACAACAATATGAATAACGGTGCTCCTGTTAACAATGCTCAGAACAATATGAATAACGGTGCTCCTGTTAACAATGCTCAAAACAATATGAACAACGAGTACAACAATATGAATAACAACGGTACAATGCAGTAAGCCTTGCGTAGTACATACCGAGGATACCCTCTTTTGGGGTGTCCTCTTTTTTTACCTTTGTAAAAGGACTTATAAAAACCTAAACGAAAGCAGCTCTGCAAAGGGCTGCAGAAAAGAAATTAAAAATTTTGCTTTTATTTTTTTATAATATAGATTATAATATGGTTTGATATTTATTTTAATATGGAGTATTATGGCTAATGATAAGTATTAATATATGCAGTTAGCTCAATTTATGTGCAGCAGAAACAGCGGCAGTTTATTAAAATTTAATCAAATAAATTAACGCCGCTTATAGGCAAATACTTTGCTTTAGGTTGATAGTATATAAGGAGGGAAAGCAGTTGGACGATAATCCGCACAGCGGTCACAGAAACAGGCTGAGAAAAAAATTTATTGATAACGGACTTGACGGTATGGAAAGCCACGAGGCACTTGAGCTTATGCTGTACTATGCCATTCCCCGAAAGGATACTAATCCTGTTGCACATATGCTCATTGACAGCTTCGGCTCTATATCGGCTGTGTTTGACGCACCTATTGACAAGCTGAAGGAAGCGGGGTTAAGCGAAAACTGTGCAATATATATTAAGCTTATACCTGAAATTTGCCGTGTGTATATGGAGGATAAGCACAATAATAAGGATAAAATAATTGATATAGATAATATTGGTGAAAAAATAAAGCACAAGTTTGTAGGCAGAGAATACGAGGCGGTTGTACTGCTGCTGCTTGACAGCAAATACAAAGAGGTTTTCTGCGGAGTAGTAAGCAAGGGCTCTGTTTCGGCCTGTGAGGTTTATGTGCGTAAAATTATAGAAATGGCAGTGCTGTACAATGCAAAATTTGCCGTTTTGTCGCACAACCATCCAAGCGGTCTTGCCCTGCCCTCTAATGACGATATTAAAACCACAGAAAAGGTGTATAGGGCACTGCGGCTTATAGATGTTGTGCTGATTGACCATATTATCGTTGCTGATGATGATTATGTTTCCTTAAAGGATTCGGGATTTATGGACGAAATGTATTAATAAATATTGGTGGTTATAATGAATTTTAAATTACACTCACAATACAAACCTACAGGCGACCAGCCACAGGCAATAGATGAAATATGCAGGTCAATAGAAGCCGGCAACAGGGAGCAAACCCTGCTTGGTGTAACAGGCTCGGGCAAAACCTTTACTATGGCCAATATAATAGCAAGGGAAAACAGACCTACGCTTGTGCTTGCACACAACAAAACCTTGGCGGCACAGTTGTGCAGTGAGTTTAAGGAGTTTTTTCCGGAAAATGCTGTGGAATATTTTGTATCCTATTACGATTACTACCAGCCGGAGGCCTATGTTGCACAAACCGACACCTATATTGAAAAGGACAGCTCTATAAACGACGAAATAGACAAGCTTCGGCACAGCGCAACCCTTGCACTGTCGGAACGGCGAGATGTTATAATTGTTGCCAGTGTGTCCTGTATATACAGCTTGGGTAACCCTATTGATTATCGTAATATGGTTATCTCTTTAAGACCGGGTATGGAAAAGTCCCGTGACGATTTACTGCGTAAGCTTGTAGAATTGCAGTATGAGCGAAACGATGTGAATTTTGTTCGTAATAAATTCAGAGTGCGTGGTGATGTTGTAGAGATTTACCCGGCAAACAGCGAGGGTAAAATAATCAGAGTAGAATATTTTGGCGATGAAATAGACAGAATAACCGAGATAAACGCCCTTACAGGCGAGCTTTACGGCGAGCTTAAGCATGCCGCCATATATCCGGCGTCACATTACATTGTTCCAAAGGATAAAATGTTTAAGGCTATAAAGGAGCTGGAAGCAGAGCTTGAGGAAAGAATAAAATTTTTTGAGGATAAAGGCAAGCTCCTTGAAGCACAGCGTATAGAACAGCGTACCCGCTACGATATTGAAATGCTGCAGGAAATAGGCTTTTGTACCGGTATTGAAAATTACTCAAGGGTTTTGTCGGGCAGAGCACCCGGCTCTTCGCCTTACACACTGCTTGACTATTTTCCAAAGGATTTTTTGCTGTTTGTGGACGAATCCCATGTAACACTGCCGCAGGTTAGGGGTATGTTTGCAGGCGACAGGGCAAGAAAGGAAAACCTTATTGAATACGGCTTCAGGCTTCCGTCTGCACTGGATAACAGACCGCTGAATTTTGATGAGTTTTACGAAAGAATAAACCAGGCTGTGTTTGTCAGTGCCACTCCCGGCGACCTTGAGCTGGAAAGGTCGGCTGTTGTGGCGGAGCAGGTTATACGCCCTACGGGACTGCTTGACCCTGAAATTTCTGTAAGACCTATAGACGGTCAAATGGACGATTTAGTGTCAGAAATAAATATTCGTGTAGCTAAAAAAGAGCGTGTGCTTGTAACAACACTTACCAAGAAAATGGCAGAGGATTTAACTGTCTACTTTGAAACAATGGGTATTAAGGTGCGTTATATGCACAGTGATGTTGATACCGTAGAGCGTATGAAAATTATTCGTGACCTGCGTTTAGGGGAGTTTGATGTGCTTGTGGGAATCAACCTTTTGCGTGAGGGGCTTGACATACCGGAGGTTTCGTTGGTTGCAATTTTAGACGCCGACAAGGCAGGCTTTTTAAGAAGCGAGCGGTCGCTGATACAAACTATAGGCAGAGCCGCCCGTAATGCAGAGGGAACGGTTATAATGTATGCCGACTCTGTAACGCCGCAGATGGAATACGCTATTAGGGAAACGGAGCGTAGGCGTTCTATACAAAACAGCTACAACCAAGAAAACGGAATTGTTCCAAAAACCATTACAAAAAAGGTTGCGGATATACTGGAGATTTCTTCTCATAATGATAAAGAGGTTTATGATAAAAAGGGCAAACGCCTGACAAAGGAAGAAAAACAAAAATTAATAGAATCACTAACAAAAGAAATGAAAGCTGCCGCAAAGCTGTTGGAGTTTGAGCATGCGGCATATTTGCGTGATAAAATAAATAAACTAAAAGGAAAGAAATAGGTGAAACAATGGCAAAGAAAAAAACAACTCAGGAGTATGGCAATGACAGTATTACTATACTAAAGGGTGCAGACCGAGTTAGAAAAAGACCGGCTGTTATTTTTGGCTCTGACAGTATAGAGGGCTGTCAGCACTCTGTTTTTGAAATTTTGTCAAATTCAATAGACGAAGCACGAGAGGGCTACGGCAGTGAAATTGTTGTAACCAGATATGAAGATAATTCTGTGGAAATAGAAGACCATGGCAGAGGAATTCCTGTTGATTACAACGAAAACGAGGGCAGGTACAATTGGGACTTAACCTTTTGCGAGCTGTATGCCGGCGGTAAGTATAATAATTCCGAGGGCGAAAACTACGAATATTCACTTGGCTTAAACGGACTGGGACTTTGTGCCACGCAGTATGCCTCACAATGGATGGACGCAGAAATTAAGCGTGACGGCTTTAAGTATACTCTGCATTTTGAAAAAGGCGAAAACATAGGCGGACTTAAAAAAGAACCTTACAAAAAGAAGGATACAGGCACAAAAATCCGCTGGAGACCTGACCTTGATGTTTTTACAGACATAAATGTTTCGGCAGAATATTTTGTTGAAATGATAAAAAGACAGGCTATTGTAAACGCAGGAGTAACCTTTATATTCCGCAACCAAAACGGCAAGGAGTTTGAGGAACAGCGTTTTAACTATGTAAACGGTATTACCGACCATGTACAAGAAATAGTAGGAGAAGACGGACTTACTGCAGTGCAAAGCTGGAGTGCCGAAAAAATGGCACGAGATCGTCAGGATAAGCCGGAGTATAAAACAAAAATAAACATAGCCTTTGCCTTTTCAAACCGTGTGTCGCTTACGGAATACTACCATAATTCCAGCTGGCTGGAATACGGCGGTGCTCCCGACAAGGCCGTAAGAAACGCCTTTAAGTACAGCATAAACCAGTATTTAAAAACAAATAACAAGTACAATAAAAACGAAAGCCAAATAAAAGACGAAGATGTGCTTGACTGTCTTGTTGTAGTTGTTTCTTCGTTTTCAAGCGTTACTTCTTACGAAAACCAAACTAAAAAGGCTATTAACAACAAGGGCATTCAGGATGCAATGGTAGATATGTTCCGCCACAATCTTGAAATATACTTTATAGAAAACCCCCTTGACGCCGAAAAAATAGCAAATCAGGTTCTTATTAATAAGCGAAGCCGTGAAAATGCCGAAAAAACCAGAGCAAACCTAAAGAAAAAGCTTACCAGTACAATGGATATGACCAACCGTGTAGCTAAGTTTGTAGACTGCAGAAGCAAAGACAACAGCGAAAGGGAAATATTCATAGTAGAGGGCGACTCGGCACTCGGTGCCTGTAAGCAGGCACGAAACCCGGACTTTCAGGCTATTATGCCTATTAGGGGAAAAATACTTAACTGCCTAAAGGCGGACTACAGCAAAATATTTAAAAGCGAAATTATTACAGACCTAATGAAGGTTTTGGGCTGCGGCGTGCAGGTAAGCTCAAAGGCAAACAAAGACATTGCTAATTTTGATATAAATTTACTTAGATGGAACAAGGTTATCATTTGTACCGATGCCGATGTGGACGGCTTCCAAATTCGTACACTTCTGCTTACAATGATTTACCGCCTAACGCCGGATCTTATTGAGGCGGGAAAGGTGTTTATTGCAGAATCTCCTCTTTATGAAATTACCACAAAGAAGAATGTTTATTTTGCATACAATGAAAAGGAAAAGGAAAAATTTATAAATGAAATAGGCAGCGAGAGGTTTACTATTCAGCGTTCAAAAGGACTTGGTGAAAACGAGCCGGATATGATGAACCTTACCACTATGAACCCGGCTACACGCCGACTTATAGAGGTTCTTCCCGATGACGCAGAGCGTACATCTCAAATGTTTGACATTCTGCTGGGTGACAATCTGTCCGGCAGGAAGCAGTATATTGTTGACCACGGTGCAGAATACACCGATTCCCTTGACCTTTCATAACGGCAAAGAGTTAAGCCTAAGAGGTATAGAACAGACAGTATAAATTTTAATGTATTTGAAAGGCGGTGTTTATTATGCCACCAAAAAAGAGAAGACCAAAAGAAACCGCACCGACTGCCATTAAGGGTGTTATAGACGGTGCCGGAGAGGTGGTACAGCAGAAAATAGCCACCACAATAGAAGAAAACTATATGCCCTACGCAATGAGCGTTATATTAAGCCGTGCTATTCCCGAAATTGACGGCTTTAAGCCCAGCCACAGAAAGCTGCTTTACACTATGTATAAAATGGGCTTGCTGACAGGCGGCAGAACAAAATCAGCCAACATTGTAGGTCAGACCATGCGGCTTAATCCGCACGGCGACAGTGCTATATATGACACCATGGTGCGGCTAAGCCGTGGCTATGAGGCTTTACTGCACCCATATATTGATTCAAAGGGTAACTTTGGTAAATTTTACAGCCGAGATATGGCGTGGGCGGCATCAAGATATACCGAGGCAAAGCTGGACCCAATATGCAGCGAGCTGTTTAAGGATATAGACAGGGACACTGTTGATTTTGTTGATAACTACGACAACACAATGAAAGAGCCTGCCCTGCTTCCGGCTACATACCCGTCGGTGCTTGTAAATGCAAACACAGGTATTGCTGTAGGTATGGCAAGCAGCATTTGCTCGTTTAACCTAAAGGAAATTTGCGACACTACCGTTGCACTTATGAAGAATGCTGACCACGATATTTCGTCAACTCTGCCGGCACCGGATTTTTCGGGCGGTGGTCAGATTATTTACGATAAAAGGGTATTTGACGAGATATACAAAACAGGCAGAGGCAGCTTTAAAATGCGTTCAAAGTATTCCTATGACAAGTCTGCAAACTGCTTGGATATTACCGGAATACCACAGTCTACAACAAGCGAGGCAATAATAGAAAAGGTTATACAGCTTGTTAAGGCAGGAAAGCTAAAGGAAATATCTGATATTCGTGATGAAACAGGCTTGGACGGCTTGAAAATTACCATAGACCTAAAAAGGGGAACAGATCCTGACAAGCTGATGCTGAAGCTATACAAAATGACGCCTCTTGAAGACAGCTTTAGCTGCAACTTTAATGTGCTTATAGGCGGCGTGCCTAGGGTGCTGGGTATAAAAGAGCTTTTAGACGAGTGGATAGCCTTTAGAGTAGAATGTGTTCGCCGCAGAACATATTTTGACCTTAACAAGAAAAAGGACAAGCTGCATTTACTAAAGGGTCTGCAGGCTATCCTGCTTGACATTGACAAGGCTATTAAAATTGTCAGGGAAACTCCGGAGGAAAGCCGAGTAGTGCCAAACCTAATGGCAGGCTTTGGTATTGACGAGCTACAGGCTGAGTATGTGGCAGAAATTAAACTGCGGCACCTAAACAGAGAGTACATTTTAAAGCGTACCGAGGAAATAGAAAATCTTGAAAAGGAAATTGCAGAGCTTGAGGGTGTGCTTGCAAGCAAGGCGAAAATTAAAAAGATAATTGAAAAGGAGCTTGCAGAGGTTGGCAAAAGGTTTGGTCAGCCACGAAAGAGCATACTTATATATGCCGATGAAATTCAGACAGCCGATGAAGAGGAGGAAGCTCCGGACTATAGTGTAAATATCTTCTATACTAAAGAGGGCTACTTCAAGAAAATTTTGCCACAGTCGCTTCGTATGAGCAGTGAGCAAAAGCTGAAAGAGGGCGACAGCGTTGCGTACAGCAATGAATGCTCAAATAATGACGAGCTGCTGTTCTTTACAGACAAGGCACAGGTTTATAAAACAAAGGTGAACGAGTTTAAAGAAACAAAGGCAAGCACCCTTGGCGACTATGTGCCGGCTAAGCTGAATATGGACGAAGGCGAAAATTCAATTTATGCGGTAAACACTAAGGACTACAAGGGCTATATGATATTCGCCTTTGAGAACGGTAAAATTGCAAAGGTTCCTCTTTCGGCTTACGAAACAAAAACTAACCGTAAGAAGCTGACAGGTGCTTACAGCGACAAGTCGCCTATAGCAGACATCATATATGTTAAAGAGGACTGCGAAATTATGCTGACCTCCAGTCAGGGCAGGGTGCTGCTGTTTAATACAGGTGCTATTGCCGAAAAGGCTTCAAGGTCAACCATAGGCGTAAATATTCTTGCACTGAAAAAGGGACACAGACTTATTTCTGCCAAGCTGTACAAGGAGGGCGACCTAGCAAAGCCAAGCCGATACCGCACAAAAACCCTGCCGGCCGCAGGCTCTGTTCTGAGTGCAGAGGATAAGGCGGAGCAATTGAGCTTTTTGTAAAAAAAATTTGAGGTAAAAATTAATAATATTACTTGAAAATACGGTTTTTATGTGGTATCATAAAGACCGTATGAATAGTTAAAGTGGCATATTATTACGAAAGGACGAGGACAGATATGAATATAGTTGACTATATTGTTGGTGCAGTGCTTATTTTGTTTTCAATCATTATGATTGCTGTTGTTATTCTGCAAGAGGGTAATTCAAAGGGCATAGGCGTTGTAACAGGCGGTGCCGACACATTCTTGTCAAAAAATAAGGCTCGTACAGTAAACAGTAAGCTTGCTCGCTGGACAAAGGTTTTGTCTATTGGCTTTGCTTTGCTTGTAGTAGCTCTGAATATTGTTGACAAGTTTATGCACTGATTTTATTATTAAGCAAGAAACTAAAGGCACTCCCTGCGGAGTGCCATTTCTTGTTTTATGCGGTAGAAAAAGGACTTATCCTGCAGTACAGTCTGCAAACGGCTTAAACAAAGTCTTCCGTATAGGTTTTATACTCCCCGCCATAGGTGCAGTAGCTTTTTGCACCCTCTAATGTGGTAAAGGTTTTTATGTTTGCCTTTACTGTGTCAAAGTCCACATAGGCATCGGTAAGAGTCATATCACTTTTTGAAGCTATGCCCTGTGCCTCTGCAACCACATACGCCCGACCGGTGTCCTTGTCGCCCTTTTTCATAGGGCTTTTTGTGGTGCTTTCCATATCCTCCGTACAGGTAAGCTTGTTAGAAAACTCATAGATTATGTAGTAGGCGTTTTGTGATGCATCATTTTTATTTACATTGTACATCATAGATATGTCGTGGTAGCTATAGGTAAAGCTAAAGGAGCCGGATTCGCTCCATTGGTTATGGTCAAGCTTGCTTTCAAACTCAAGCCTTATACTCTTTGCATTGTCGTCAATATAGCTTTTAGCGGCACGGCGTATGGCCTTGTTCAGCTTGTCCTTGTTATATTTTTCAAGCTTTTCCGGATAAAAATCCACGCCGGAAACAATGTATTCCTTTTGACTGCAGGTTATTTTATAACCGCCATTTTCAAATAAATCCTTGTCATATTCAGCGGTTATTGTGGCCTTGCTTCCGCCCTTTAGCTTGCCGTTGCTTTTGCAGGTGAATTTAAAATTATCCCTTACAATTTCTGTACAGCCGGAGGTGTCAAATACGGCTGTGCCTTGTCCCGGACTGCCGCTGAAGGTAACGCTCAAGCCGTAAAAGGGATTTATACTTTCTGTTGTTTGGTAGCTTTTTACCGTTCCATCGGGATATTGTATGGACGCTGTGGTAAGCCGCTGATTTTCTTTGTATGAACAGCCGCCTAAAAGCAGACAGCACCCCAGTACGGCAGCTATTGTTTTTAGTTTTGCTTTTTGCATTGGTGCAGCTCCTTTACAGTGTGTGTTATACAAAGATTTTCTTTGCTAATTCTGCCATTTCACAAAAGCTGTGTATGGTGTAGTCAGGGTTTTCTGCATTTCCGAAGCCGTACTGTGCATATACAAACGGTATTCCGGCAAATGCCGTTGCGTCGCAGTCGCCTTGAGTATCGCCTACATAAACAGCTCTGTCAATGCGGTTCCTTTTTATAAGCAGCTTTATATTTTCGCCTTTTGAAAGACCTGTTCCGCCGTTGCACTCAATATCGTCAAAATATTTTTCCAGCCTATGTACCCTCATAAAGGTTTCTATATAGCCGCACTGGCAGTTGCTTATAATATACAGCTTAATATTTTCTTTTTGCAGTTTTTTAAGGGTTTCCTCCAGCTGTGGAAAAAGCTTTCCGCCTTTTTTCTCCAAATACTTCTGCTCCCTTTTGGCACACAGTGACATTAGCTCCATGGCTCGTTCTTCAGAAAGCTCCGGAAAAAACACCCTCGATATTTGCTTTGCGGTTTTTCCCATTTGAGATTTCAGCATCTTTTCCGTTAGTACAAAGTCGGTGTCATTGTGGTTTTTAATTTCATCATTAAAGCCCTCAACTACAACGCCGGCAGAGTCCCACAGTGTGCCGTCAAGGTCAAATATAACAGCATTTTTCATAATTATTCTCCGTTCTGCAAAAATGGATTTAATTTATAAATATTGTAACATATAGAAGTTGAATTTTCACTACCTTTTGCAAGATATTTATATGGTGAAAAGGAATAAAGGCTTTTAATTTGTCAATGATAATGTAAGAGAATTTTAGGAGGCTGTTATATATGAACGGACTGAAAATTGAAAGAATTGAAGGAAGACAGGTTTTGGACTCCAGAGGAAACCCAACGGTAGAGGCACAGATAACACTGCAAAACGGTGTTACGGCAGGTGCTATAGTGCCAAGCGGTGCGTCTACCGGTGAACATGAGGCACATGAGCTTAGGGATGGCAATATGGCATTGTACGGCGGCAAAAGTGTAACTCAGGCTGTAGAAAACATTAACTCTAAAATATTGCCGAAGCTAAAGGGAGCGTCTGTACTAAGGCAGACGGAGCTTGACAATATTATGCTTAGTCTTGACAATACCCCAAACAAAAGCAAGCTGGGTGCAAACGCAATTTTGGCGGTATCTCTTGCCTGTGCAAAAACTGCGGCAAAGGCTCTTAATATTCCCTTATACAGCTATTTAGGCGGTTGTTACAGCCAAACTATGCCTGTGCCTATGATGAATATTTTAAACGGCGGAGCACACTCAAATAATAATATTGACATACAGGAGTTTATGATAATGCCTGTAGGGGCAAAAAACTTTGAGGAGTGCTTAAGCAGCTGCTGTAATGTTTACCATACCCTAGGAAAAATTCTAAAGGAAAGAGGACTTACTACGGCTGTGGGAGACGAAGGCGGCTTTGCACCGAGCCTTAACAGTGACGAGGAGGCTATAGAGCTGATAACAGAGGCTATTATACAGGCCGGACTTAATACAAACAAAATGAAAATCGCTCTTGACGCCGCCGCCAGTGAATGGCAAAAGGGCAGCAGCTACACTCTGCCTAAAAGAGGAACAGATATGACAAGCCAACAGCTTATAGATTATTGGAAGCAGCTTGTGAATAAATACCCTATTATTTCTATTGAAGACGGCTTAGGAGAGAACGACTGGGAAGGCTGGCAAGGCCTTACACAACAGCTTGGAGGCAAGGTGCAGCTTGTAGGCGACGATTTGTTTGTTACCAATGCAAGGCGTGTTCAGCAGGGCATACAGCAAAGGGCAGGCAACTCGGTGCTTATCAAAATAAACCAAATAGGCACTTTAAGTGAAACTATGCAGACTATAGAGCTTGCAAAGTCCTACGGCTACAGTACGGTTATATCGCACCGAAGCGGAGAAACCGAGGATACCACTATAGCCGACCTAGCTGTAGCGGTAAACGCAGGTCAAATAAAAACAGGTGCACCTTGCCGTGGCGAGCGTACCGCAAAGTATAACAGGCTTTTAAGAATAGAGGAGCAGCTTGGAAAGGGTGCTTTGTACGGCAACAGCAAAATATTAGGTCTGTAAGCCTTTGTATAGTGCTGTAGCAGACAAAAATATATCGCCGGCGTTCTACAAAATCAAATGAATTAATTATATAATTACAAAAATTTGCCATCTGTTTATGCAAAATGCATAATAAGCAGATGGCATTTTCTATGCTCAGGCTGAGCAATAAGTTTAGGTAAATTATTGTAAAAAATAAATAAATATGCTACAATAAATAAGAATTTAATAGTAATTGTGCATTGTGCCTGCTTAATGGAGGCTGCAAATGTTCAAGAAATTTATTACAGGAGTGTTGACTGCTATGGTTACTTTTTCAACAGTGTTTTGTCCTGTGAATGCTGAGGCTGAGCATAACGTTAATGCGAAATCGGCAGAGCTGGACAGGCTTGCATATAGCGGTGATGATTTAGGTGCGGCGTATACACCACAAAAAACTACATTTAAAGTGTGGTCGCCAACTGCAAGTGAGGTAAGGCTGAACCTGTATAAAACAGGCAGCGACGATGAGGACGGAGCAGAAAAAATTGCTGACTCTGCCATGAGTTATGACAATACTAACGGTGTGTGGAGCATTACCATTGAGGGGGATATTAAAAACACCTACTACACATACTCTGTTACCAATGACGGCGTTACAAATGAGGTCGTAGATATTTACGCTAAGGCTGCAGGAGTAAATGGCAACAGAGGTATGGTGGTAGACTTATCCGGTACCGATCCCGAGAATTGGCAGCAGGATAAAAGGGTTTTGCCTGAGAAGCAAACAGAGGCTATTGTTTGGGAGGTGCATATCAGAGATTTTTCAAATCAAAAGGAGAGCGGTATAAGCCGTGAGCATAGTGGCAGGTACCTTGCCTTTACAGAAGACGGTACTGTACTTGAGGGCTGTGACGCTATTCCTACGGGCTTGGCTTACCTAAAGAAATTAGGCGTTACCCATGTACAGATTAATCCTTTCTATGACTTTGGCTCTGTAGATGAAACAAAGCCAAACAGTGAGGAATACAACTGGGGCTACGACCCTAAGAATTATAATGTGCCGGAGGGCAGCTATTCTGCAAACCCTTATGACGGCAATGTAAGAATTAACGAAGTAAAACAAATGGTACAGGCACTGCACAATGCCGGAATAGGTGTAATTATGGATGTTGTTTACAACCATACATACACCTTGGACGACAGCTATTTTAATTTAACAGTACCTAATTACTATTATAGATTTAACGAGGATGGCTCACCTGCAAATAACTCAGGCTGTGGCAACGACACTGCCTCTGAGCGTGCTATGTACAGCAAGTTTATGGTGGATTCTGTGTACTACTGGGCAAGTGAATACCATATAGACGGCTTCCGCTTTGACCTTATGGGCTTGCACGATGTAAACACTATGAGGAAAATAAGGGAAAAGCTTAACACCATAGACAGGCGTATTATTATGTATGGCGAGGCTTGGGACTTAGGCTATATAGAGGGCGTAGACCTTGCCGTTCAGAAGAACATCGGTAAAATAGACGGTGTTGCCGCATTTAATGACGGCATAAGAGACGCAATAAAGGGCGACAACTTTGAGGCTGTGGGCAAAGGCTATGTGCAAGGCAAGGGCAGTACAGTAGGTATAGAGAACGGAGTTATGGCTGCTACAAGGCAGTGGGCAGAAACCCCTGCCGATACCGTTACATATGTTTCCTGCCATGACAATATGACTTTTTATGACAAGCTGACAGCGTCTGTGCTGGGTACAAAGGATTCGTCCTTGTACAGAAAACGCAATGAGCAGCTGGTGCAAATGAACAAGCTGGGAGCCGCCTGTGTGCTTACCTCTCAAGGAATGCCATTTATGCTGGCCGGCGAGGAAATGGCACGCTCAAAGGACGGCGACCGCAACAGCTATGCTTCTTCACCAACATTAAATCAAATTGATTGGCAGTGCTTGGAGAGGTACGGCGACTTAACAGCCTATTACAAGGGCTTAATCGACCTTAGAAAAAGCTATGCACCTTTTACAGACGATACAAAAACTACCATTGACAATATGACGGTCTTTAAGAATACCGACGCAAGGGTGCTGGGCTTTATGATGACCAATAAGCTTACAGCCGATACTCAATGGGATAAGGTAATCTGCATTTTCAATGCAAACACCGACAAAAATGTTGAGGTTCAGCTGGAGGGTGAAAGCCTGCCCGAAAATTGGGTAGTAGTTGTAAACAATGTTTCTGCCGGTGTGGAAGAGCTAAAGAAGATAGACGGCACAAGGGTAACAGTGCCAAGTACATCTGCAATGGTTTTGGTTGACAAAGAAAGCTTTGAAAAGGCAAATATTAAGGTCGATACAGATTTCCAACAAACACTTATTGAAAACACCGCACACGAGGCAGCTACACAGCTAAGCACAGTGGGTGAAAAACGCCTTGCAAAAAGAGGCAAAGACCACAAGGCGCTTAAAATTGCCGGTATAGTTGCAGGTGCGGCAGCCGGTGTTGCGGCAGTGGCTGCCGGTGCAGCTGTGCTGAAAAAGAAAAAAGGAAAAAAGAGAAAGTAGTTTGATAATCATTCTGCGTTTGCAGAGATTATATATAAGATTCAACAAGGAGGTTTAGAAATGAAACTAAATAAAATAATTGCCGCTGCACTTGCTGTTATGCTTGTAGGCAGTACTGCTTCTGTAGCTGTGTCGGCAGCTGACACTGAAAGCAGTAACCCGTATGAGGTGCAGGCGGCAAAATATGATGAGCAGGCCTACAGTGGAGATGACCTGGGTGCTGTTTGCAATGGTGAGGATAGTACCACTTTTAAGCTGTGGTCACCGTCTGCCTCAGATGTAAAGCTTAATATTTTTGTAAAAGGCTCGGACGATGAAGTGGGTGCAGCTAAAGTGGCTACCTACACCATGAAGAAAGAAGACAATGGTATCTGGACCACAAATCTGTCGGGAATCTGGAGTGACTATTACTACACTTACTCGGTAACAGACGCAAAAACAGGAAAAACTGTAGAAACAGCTGACCCTTATGCAAAGGCAGCAGGTGTAAACGGCGACAGGTCAATGGTTGTTGACTTGTCAAAAACTAATCCTGACGGCTGGGAGCAGGACAACAACTTTAAAAGAGTTGAAAATCAGTCAGACGCTTCGGTTTGGGAGGTTCATGTAAAGGACTTTACATATGACTCTAATTCAGGTGTAAGCGAAAAGAACAGAGGTAAGTATCTTGGCTTTACCGAAAGCAATACAACACTGAACAATGAGGGTAAAATTCCTACAGGTATGAATTACCTAAAGGATCTGGGCGTAAACTATGTACAAATTACACCATTCTTTGATTACGGCTCAGTTGACGAGACAGGCCCCGATACACAGTTTAACTGGGGCTATGATCCTAAAAACTACAATGTACCTGAGGGCAGCTATTCATCAAACCCATATGACGGTAATGTAAGAATTAAAGAAGCAAAAGAAATGATTAAGAGCATTCACGATAACGGTATGGGCGTTATTATGGATGTAGTTTATAACCATACACAGTCAACAGATTCTGTATTCCAAAAAACAGTTCCTGATTACTACTACAGAATGAATGCAGACGGCAGCCTCTCAAATGGCTCGGGTTGCGGCAATGACACTGCCTCAGAGCATGCTATGTACAGAAAGTATATGGTAGACTCGGTTGTTTATTGGGCAAAGGAATACCATGTTGACGGCTTCCGTTTTGACCTGATGGGTCTGCACGATGTAGAAACAATGAATCTAATTCGTACAGAGCTGGATAAAATTGACCCTAATATCATTATGTACGGTGAGGGCTGGACAATGACCTCTACCTTTGACGAGGGAACAATCGCTTCTACACAGGCAAACGCAAGCTTGTTAAGCGACCGTGTCGGTTTCTTTAACGACCAAATCCGTGACGCTATTAAGGGCAGCGTTTTTCAAGCAACAGGCAAGGGCTATATTCAGGGTAAGAGCAGCAATGCAAAGGCAATTTACTATGGAATGCTAGCTAATACTCAGGGCGGCAACTGGAAGGCAAATCAGCCTGAGCAAACGGTTACATATGCTTCTTGTCACGACAACGCAACATTGTATGACCGTTTGGTTTACTCAATGGGTGGTGACTTTACAGAGCGTTATGACGAATACATAAAGATGAACAAGCTAAGCGCCGCTATTATGTACGCTTCACAGGGTACAACATTTATGCTTGCCGGTGAGGAGTTTGCAAGAACAAAACAGGGCGACGAAAACAGCTACTCATCTTCTGTAGATATTAACAAGCTTGACTGGAGCAGAACAGTTGAATACGGCGATCTTGTTTCTTACTACAAGGGTATGCTTGAGTTCAGAAATTACTTTGCTCCTGTAAGAACAGCTACTAAGCTTGACAATGTTACAGGCTCTTACAGCAACGGTAAAGGTCTTGTTCAGATGGTATATGCCGACAATAATAATTCCGACTGGAAAAATGTTGTAATGCTGTTTAATGACAGCAGCAAAGACCAAACAGTTAAGCTTGACAGCACATTGCCTGACAGCTGGGTAACTGTTGTAAACGGTCAGATTGCAGGTGTGGCTAACCTTGGCGAGGTAAGCGGCAGAGATATTACAGTGCCTGCAGGCGAGGCCTTGGTGCTTGTTGACAAGGACAGCTATATGGCGTCGCAGGTTGAAAGCACAAAGGGTGTTGTTGAGGTTAGACATATTGATGATTCAACAGGCAAAATACTTTCAACATTGACACTTTCCGGTAAAGTTGGCGACTACTACCGTACACAGCCAAGCAGCAGCTACGATCTTGAGTATAACCTTAAGAGTGTGACAGATAACAGCGAGGGCGTATACACAGAGGATAAGATTATTGTTGAGTACCACTATGTGCCAAACCTTGTTGAGTTTAAAAGCCTTAACGGCGAGGGCGATGTTACATTGGTAGATGCAGTTATGATTCAGAGAAATATTCTGGGTCTGCTTGAGCTAAGCGAAAGTGAACTGACAAATGCAGATGTAAACAAAAACGGTGTTGCAGATGTTTCAGATGTAGTTTTAATTTTAAGACATTTGCTTGACTACGAAGTACCGTTGTCAGTAGGTACAGTTACAGTATCTTATGTTGACGAGGACGGCAGCAAGCTAAGGGAAGACACAGTTACAAGAATGAAGGCAGGTACGAGCTACAGTGTTGAGCCGGTTGACATTACTTTCTATGAGCTGGACAAGGAAAATATGCCGGCCAACTCTACAGGTATAGTAGCAGTAGGCAATACATCGGTTGTATATCATTATGTTCTTGGTGCACAAAGCGTTACACTCCATGTTCAGGCTCCTGAGGGTGTAACTCCTAACCTATATGTTTGGGAGGACGACGGCACAAACAACAGTGGCGATTGGCCGGGCGCAGCAATGACAGACGCTGACGGAGACGGTTGGTTTGAATACACATTTGCTACATCCGGTACATACAACTGGATTATAAATGATGGCACAAACCAAACAGATGACAGCGGCAATTGCAGCGGTGACCAGTGGATTATTCTAAACAGCGACTGGACGACAAATGTTGTAACCACAACAATAAATATCAAACTTCCTGAGGGGGCAACTTGGTCACCGTATCTATATATGTGGCAGTCAGCCTTGCAGACAGGTGACGAGGTTTATAACCCAACAGGCGATTGGCCGGGAAAACAGCTGGCTGACTTTGACAAAGACGGTTGGTATTCCTTCAACTTCTGTGCAAAAGGAGAAGGTGCTTACAACTGGATTGTAAATGACGGCAACGGCAGCCAAACAGACGACTATACAGACTATACAGGCTCCTTGTGGATTACAATGAAGAGCGCAAAAAAGGTAGCATCTGTTGAAACTGAAAAGCCTGCAGCATAAGACAGGGCTTGCGTTATATTTTCAAAATATGAATGTAAATTAATAAAAACAAATCCCTCGTGTAATGCGGGGGATTTTGTTTTGCACGTTTGTGTTTTAGCAATGGGAAGAAATAGTTGGTAGTCGATACAAAGTCTTTTAGGCAGCGTTATCCTGTCAGCTAGTGAATATTCAATAAAAAACACCTGAAAAGTTTGTACAATAAAAGAATTTATTATTTCTGGAATAAAGTGTTATAATAGGATACGTAATTATGTAGGTATTTAAAATGTAATACCGAGGTTACAAGAATTTTCGTAGGAGGAAAAAATTATGACGAAGAAAAGAACTTCCCGTATGGCAGTTTGCTTGTTAGCTTTAGTGCTGATGGTAACAAGTATGTGCTGCTTGGGAACAGCTGCGGTTTCCGCAGCAGGTACCTATGGTACAACAATTTATCTTCAAACAGACGACACCACAGACCCATATATACACTATTGGGTAGAAGGAAACGCTTCACAATCAAGCTCTTGGCCTGGTGTTAAAATGACAAAGGCAACAGGCGAAACCAATGTTTATTGCTATGAGCTACCTTGTGATATTGGCGACCTAACCGGCGTTATTTTTAACAACGGTGGCGGCGGAAACAAATTAACCAATGATCTAACAAACATTAAAGGTAATTTGTATACGCTGAAGGGTTCATCAGGCTCTTGGTCTATGTATGACACAAGTGCTCTGAAGCTGTCTGTTGAAACAGATGTTGAGGCACCGCAGTATAAGGGAACAGACATTGTTCTTAAGGCAGTTGTAGCCGGAGGACAGGGTACTGTAAAATATACCTTCTCGGTAAACTCTAAGACAATTTACACAGGTACAAACAGCACTTGTACTTGGACACCTGCACAGGCAGGCACATACACAATTAAAGTCGACGCAAAGGATGCAGCCGGCAACACAAACAGCAAGCAGATTTCTTATGAAATTAAGGATGACTCACTGGCTATAGAGCCGATACTAAAGGGTATCTCTACAGGTTATTCAGGACAGGTTCCTGTTAACACTTCAATACCTGTAAATGTAAAAGCAGCCGGAGGTAATATAGGTACAAATCTATTATTCTACAAGGTTGCAGTTACTGACCCTAACGGCAACCCAGTAAACACAGTTTACTACAAGCAAAGCAACATTCTAAACTTTACACCAACTAAAACAGGTAATTATAAAGTAGATGTTACTGTACAGAACTGTAAAAATACAACTGCTCAGAAGTCTTACATCGTAGCTGTTGGTAACGGAGGTATCGAGACTCCGACAGAGGCACCTACACAGGCACCAACAGAGGCACCTACACAGGCTCCAACACAGGCACCTACACAGGCACCAACACAGGCACCAACACAGGCACCAACACAGGCACCTACACAGGCACCAACACAGGCTCCAACACAGGCTCCAACAGTGGCACCTACACAGGCACCTACAGAAGGACATTACACTAAGGGCGATGTTACAGGCGACGAAAGAGTATCACTTGCAGATGTTGTATTTGTTTTGAGAGCTGCAGTGGGATATAACGGATTTGAGCTTACAGAAGGAACATCTAGATTTGAAGCTGCTGATATGGACAATAACGGTGTAATCAATATGCAAGATGCAGTTCTTTTAGCAAGAATGATTATCTAGTCGGCAGTCTGTATTACCTACATTTGATAGGCAAGGAGGACAAATAAAAAATGAAAATACTTAAGAAAACTATAGCTGTAATATTGTCAGTGATGATGGTTGTTACTGTTGGCATAGTTTGTGCAAGTGCAGCAAGCACTCAAACTGCCTCGACCGGCAACAGCACATCAACCGGTATTACAGTACACTACAAAGCAAAGGGTGCAAATGTACCAACAATATATTATTGGAACAGTCTTCCTAAAAACATCAGTGAACCTGTATATCCGGGTAAGGCTATGACAGCAGATGCAAACGAGGGTGACCAATGGTTTACATACAAGTTTGCAGATGTTACAAAAATTAACATGTTGTTTATTGAGAACGGTAAGCAGTCAAAAGAGCTTACAAGGGGAGCTTCCGGCGAATATTGGTACAAGGACGGAATATGGTATTCTTCAAACCCTGAAAAAACCGATCCGCTTACAACCGACCTTCGTGAGGATACAATCTACTTTGTTATTACAACTCGTTTTTATGACGGCGACACAGGAAACAATGTTCACTGCTGGGACGACTCAAAGGCAAACAACCCTGACAGCGACCCTGCTTGGAGAGGCGACTTTAAGGGCCTAATCGATAAGCTGGACTACATTAAGGCACTTGGTTTTAGTGCTGTTTGGGTTACACCGGTAGTTACAAATGCCAGTGGCTACGACTACCATGGTTATCACGCATTCGATTTTTCAACAGTAGACGCTCGTTACGAAAGTGACGGTGCTACATACCAGGATCTTATTAATGCCGCACACGCAAAGGGAATGAAAATTGTTCAGGACGTTGTTTTGCAGCATTCAGGTAACTTTGGTGAAAAGACATTTTGCGAGCTGTTCACAAAGAAGTTCAACGATGTAACAGAGTTGGCTGATTTGGAAAAGACAATGATTCCTAGTGATTATTTGCTTAACACATATGGCCTAAGCTCACCTGAGGAATATTGGGCACAGCGTCCGCAGGTTCAGTATGATCAGAGACTAAACCTAATGAAGGATACTACTGTAACCGCTAACAACGACACTGGAAGTCCTTTAAACGATGCTAAAACAATGGCTAAGGTTTCTACAAACGGAACCTACAACGCTAAGAACTACTACCACAATGGCTACTGGCAGAGCCTAAACTGGGACGACTGGACCTGTAAGTATGCTCAGATTGCCGGTGACTGTGTTGACTTGAATACAGAAAACCCTGAGGTAGCAGAGAAACTTGTTGAGTTTTACGGCAACTACATAGGAATGGGCGTTGACGCCTTCCGTGTGGATACAACAAGACACATTTCAAGACTGTCATTGAACACTATGTTCAACAAGCAGTTAAATGCTATTGGCGGCAAAAGCTTCTATATGTTTGGTGAGGTTTGCTGTAGATTCTCACAAACATGGTACAGAGGCCATGCAAGTGAGTCAGTTCCTTTCTATACTTGGGATGAGCCTGATACAAGCTATTCAAGCAAATGGCAGTGGGAAAACACTCCTGAGGCTGTAAACAACAATATGAACCTTACTCTGGAGCATTGGGCTGCTTATGATGATACAACAAATCAGCCAACAAGTGACAATGCATTCCTAAACGGCAATGACTATCACACTCCTGATTACAGTAAGGCTTCCGGCCTAGGAACTATTGACTTCTTGATGCACTGGCAGTTCGATTCAGCAGGCGGTGCATTCACTGGTGCTTTGGGCGAGGATCAGTACTTTAACGATTCAACATGGAATGTTGTATACGTAGATTCACACGACTATGCACCTGATAGAAATCAGGCAAGTCGTTTTACAGGCGGTACACTGACATGGGCAGAGAATATGTGCCTAATGTTTACATTCCGTGGAATACCATGCTTGTACTACGGAAGTGAAGTTGAGTTCCAGAAGGGTGAGCCAATTGATGTTGGTCCTAATGCACCGTTGAGCACAACAGGTAGAGCTTATTTCGGTGATTACCTTGAGGGTAACGTAACTGCTACAGATTACGGCGAGTACACTGCTGACGGTACAGTAGCAGATACACTTAACAGCACACTTTCACAGCAGCTGATTAAGCTTAATAAAATAAGAAAAGCTGTTCCTGCACTTCAAAAGGGACAATATTCAGTAAATGATGTTACAGGTAGTATCGCATTTAAGCGTGGCTATACTGACCCTAACACCGGCGATAAGAGCTTCGCTTGTGTTTCAGTAACAGATGCGGCTACATTCAAGAACATTCCTAACGGTACATACATTGACGCTGTTACAGGCGATACAAAGACAGTTACAGACGGTACACTTAGTATTGCTGCTTCCGGTAAGGGCAACTGTCGTGTATACGTACTAAGCAGCAACGGATACAAAGGAATTAGCGGTCAAATCGGCGGAACAACAACATATCTCAAATAATTACAGACATAGTATCCGTGTACCTGCTGCTTTGCAGCAGGTACACGGTAAACATTTAGGTTAGTTACGGTTTGGAAAATGAGAAATTATTCGAGAAAGAGGAGAATTAACAAAGAATGAGCAACTTTAAACGAGTTGTTGCAGTAGTAGTAGCACTCATGCTTGTTGTTACCTGTGGCGTCATATCAGTAAGTGCAGCCACAACAGACAATGCAAAGGCAGCTGCAAACGGCAGTGGTATTACCATACATTACTATGGTTCATCTACTACACCAAATATATACTACTGGAACAGCTTACCTACTAATATAGACTCGCCTACTTATCCGGGTCCTAATATGACCAAGGATACTTCTGCGACGGGTCCTAACTGTTACACATACAAATTTGACAATGTTACTAAAATAAACTTCTTGATTGTTGAAAACGGTAATCAATCCAAGGAGCTTACAAGAGAGTACAATGCATCAAACAATGGTGACTGGTGGTACAAGGATGGCAAATGGTACAAGCAGGATCCATATCAGCTTGATGATTACCAGCGTACAGACCTGCGTGAGGATTCTATATACTTTATTATTACAACTCGTTTCTATGACGGTGATACAGGCAACAATGTTCACTGTTGGGACGATGCTCAGGCAAATAACCCTGACAGCGACCCTGCTTGGCGTGGTGACTTTAAGGGATTAATCGAAAAGCTTGACTACATTAAGGCTTTGGGCTTTAGTGCAGTATGGATTACACCTGTAGTTTCAAATGCCAGTGGTTATGACTATCACGGATATCATGCGTTTGATTTTGCAAAAGTTGACCCTCGTTACGAAAGTGACGACACAACATTTGAGGATGTAATTGCTGCAGCACACGATAAAGATATGAAAATTGTTCAGGACGTTGTTTGGAACCATACTTCAAACTTCGGTGAAGAAAAGCTTGCACCAATGTTCGAAAAAACATACAGCAGTGTCAAGGATCTTGGCTCTATAGATTCTCTTAAGATAAGAGAGGGCTCTGTTCTTCAGCAGAAATTCCCTGACTACGCTAATATGCTTCCTAATGCACAGTATCAAGCAAGACTTGCAGTTATGAAGGAAGATGCCAACGACACAAAAAATTATTATCATCACGATAAGTCCCTAAGCTGGGGTTCTTATACCGAGCAAACAGGACAAATGGCAGGCGACTGTGTTGATATAAACACAGAAAATCCTGAGGTAGCTGAGTACTTAACATCAACATTTAGAGAATATGTTGATATGGGCGTTGACGCATTCCGTCTTGATACAGAAAAGCATATTAACCGTTGGACACTTAATAGTGCTTATTTCCCTGCTTTTTCTGATGTAAATAACTTCTATATCTTTGGTGAGGTTTGTGCAAGAAGAAGAGAAGCAGTAAACGAAGGCGGCTTGTCAGACTCTTGCTTCTTCTACACTTGGAAGGAAACAGAGAGCAAGTGGACAAGTAACTGGAGCAATACAGATGCGAAGTCCAACTATGACAACGCTGTTAAGCATTTTGGCGAATACAGCAAGGGTACACCAATAGAAACAAGTGATAATGCATTCCTAGACGGCAATGATTATCATACACCTGACTATAGCAAGGCAAACGGCACAGGTACAATTGACTTTACAATGCACTGGAATTTCTATAAAGCTATTGACGCATACAACTCTGCACTTAAAGAAGATGCTATGTTTAATGACGCTACATGGAATGTTGTATATGTAGATTCACACGACTATAGCCCTGACGATTGCCAGACAGTTCGTTACAATGCCGGTACACAGGCTTGGGCTGAAAATATGTGTCTAATGTTTACATTCCGTGGAATACCATGCTTGTACTACGGAAGTGAGGTTGAGTTCCAAAAGGGTGTGGTAATTGATGTTGGCCCTAATCAACCGTTAAGCGAAACAGGTAGAGCATATTTCGGTGACTACCTTGAGGGTAGTGTTACAGCCTCAGACTTTGGCGATTACACAGCCAGCGGTAAGGTTTCTGAAACACTAAACAGCACACTTTCACAGCAGCTAATTAAGCTAAACAAGATTAGAAGAGCTGTTCCTGCACTGCAAAAGGGTCAGTATACTTCTGTTGGTGATATGTGCTTCAAGCGTGGCTATACAAACCCTGAGACAGGCGAAAAGAGCTTTGCTTGCGTGGCAGTAACAAACGCTGCTGAATTCTCGGATATACCAAACGGTAAGTATATCGATGCAGTAACAGGTGATGTTAAAAATGTTACAGACGGCACTCTTACAATAGCTGCTTCCGGTAAGGGTAACTGCAGAGTTTATGTTCTAAGCTCAAACGGTTACACAGGCATTAGCGGTAAAATCGGTGACACTACAACATACCTAAAGTAAAATAATAATTGTGTAGCCTAGTTGTTACGCAAACAGACGGTCTTAATCCTAAGGGGTTAAGGCCGTTTTTTACTCTCTGATTTAATGATGAGCTAAGGTCGTAAAAAGGCTCGGTGACATCAGCTGTGATAAAGCTGTTGTCTTGCAGCAAAATCTCCTCGGCAATAGTTGTTAATATAGTATCTAATATGCTATAATAAAGTTGTATACAGATTTTGCGGAAGGGGATGTGCTTTTATGTCTATGATTTTTGATGTGCATGCACATTATGATGATGATAAATTCAACGACGACAGATTTCAGGTGTTGTCATCAATGCCTGAAAAAGGCGTGTGTTGTATTATAAATGCCGCTGTAGATATAGAAACAGCAAGACTTTCAATAGAATATGCCGAAAAATACAATTATGTATATGCCGCAGTAGGCCTGCACCCTGAATGTGCCAATAAGGCAGAGGAGGGGTATATAGACCGGCTGAAAAACCTTGCCAAGCACAAAAAGGCGGTAGCTATAGGCGAAATAGGACTGGATTATTATTGGGACACAGTGCCTAGAAAGGCACAGAAAAAGGTGTTTATACAGCAAATAGAGCTTGCCAAGGAGCTTAATCTTCCTGTGGTAGTACACGACAGAGATGCACACGGAGACACAATGAATATTTTAAGGCAGTATATGCCGTCCGGAATTGTGCATTGCTTTTCCGGCAGTGTAGAAATGTGCAGAGAGGTTGTTAAGCTGGGAATGTATATCAGCCTAGGCGGTGCTGTTACCTTTAAAAATGCAAAACGCAGTGCAGAGGTTGCCAAGGATATTCCTTTGGACAGGCTTTTGCTTGAAACAGACGCCCCATATATGGCTCCCGTTCCTTTTAGAGGCAAACGCTGTGACTCATCAATGATAAAATATACTGCCGAAAAAATTGCAGAAATCAGAGGTATAACAGTTGAGGAGCTTTTAAACGCAGCTGCTGAAAACGCCTGCAGATTATTTAATATAGAATTATGAGACGGTTAATTAAAAGATTATCGGCTGCTGCTATGTGTGTGCTTATTTTTCTTTTTAGTGCAGTTGACTGCAGTGCAGCCGGTTTATCAGGAAGTATGTCTGTGCCGTCTATGGTAACAAAGGGTAAAAATTTCACTGTAGGACTGCAGGCACAATGCCCGGAGAAACTGGGTACAGTTATGTTTACAGTAGTTTTCAGTGAGAATGTTAGCTACAGGACCTGCAGGGTAAACGACAGCAACGGCTATATAAAAAGCTACTGTACCGACAATATACTAAGGGTTGTATACATAAATACCTTAGGTATAAATGTAAGCAATATTAACAAACTGGTTGATGTTACTTTTAAGGCGGCAGATGATTTAGGAAGCGGAACTGTGCAGGTGTACACCTCCTACAGTGCGTCGGTAAATGAGCAGGATTTAAAGGATTCTGCCGGAATTGAATACAGCTTTGATATTGTCAGTAAAACCGGCGGCTCTGTGCCGCAGGCAAGAGGTACAGAGCTTAAAACAAGAGCTCCGGGCAGATCCTCATCGGCTGCTGCAAAAAATAAAAATAAAAAGGAAAGCGGCTCAGCCAATAAAAGGAGCAGCGGTTCCAAAAAAGACAGTAATGACAAAAAGAGCGGCGGCAGTTCTCACAGCAAAGCCGAGAGTGGGGCAGGCGGTATATCACAGCTTAATATTGCAGGGCAAAATAACGGTTTGACATTGTTTTTGGCCGGCGGTGTATTTGCATTGGCTGTAGCTGCCGTAGCAGTGTGCAGTTATTTTGCCGGCAAGAAAAACGCCGGCAGTAAGGGTGAAAAGCATAATAATAAAAATTAATAGGGTGTTTACAACTTTTTGTAAAAAATTAATTGCTATTTATATATTCTGCTGATATAATTAACTGAGTAATGCCGTATTTTTGGAGGTTAATAAAATGAAAATAGATTTTGAAAAAGTATATTTTGACGAAGCAAATAAATACCTTTTGTTTAAGTCAAAGCCTGAAAAATATTATCTTTTACGAGTAATGGACTTTAACAACGGTGCTCGCTTTGGCAATACTATAGCTAATCCGGAGGTAATAAAAAAGGGTTGCTGTGTTATAGGTGAATATCTTCTTACAAAGGAGGAGTTTGACCTGTGGGATACAGATGAAGCCGCTTTTGAAGCACTTGTAGAAAGCCTTGCAGGTAACGGCCCTTCTGACAGACTGCTGAAATTGTTTTTTCAGTCAACGCCTCAGTCACAGCCGATGCCGCTAAAGGCAAACTTGGGCGAGCCTACAGGCGTAAAGCCTAGCCTGGTGGAAGAAATGAAGGCTTCATTCCAAGAGGAGAGCAACGCAGGCATTAAGAAATTCAAAGAGTTTCTTGAAGGCAACGGCGAGGAGATGTATTTTGTACATTCAAACCATATAAATAAAATTTTTCCGGCTATTGATTTTGAGGGAAAAATATTCTTTATAGAATCAGAGGCAGAAGCAAAGAAGTTTGTAAAGGCAACCGAAATGTTTGGAAACAAATATTATAAGGTAAACGCTCAGCAAGCGAATGAAATTATTAAAAACTGTAAAAGATACGGTGTTTATAAAATTATTTTCTGTTTTGCAAACGGCGGTGCTTGTATTTTTGACAGAGATGTTCTGCTGGGTGCACCTACAGAGGATAAGTGGCAAACCTATAATTCGTCAATATACAATATTTTTATAAGATGCATTGAATGTGCCGGCATTGATAACGCACAGGTTAAGGCTAACCAAATGACTTTTACAAGCCAGCTTAGCCACCAGATTTTTAATGCGGCGTTTTTACTGCCGCTAAATGTAAAGGCAGAGGAAAAGCCGAATACCATTGTTTTGTCAAGAGGAGCAGAAAAGCTTTATAAGGAAAAGAGCTTTGTGCACTGCGGTGCAGAAGATTGTACATATGAGCCAATGGAGGGCAACGAGTTTTCCGCCATTACGCTTACAAACTCCGAGGACAAAAGTCGTGCTTTGCCGTTGTTTACCGATTATGAGGAATTTAACCTTATGTTTAAAGACAAGGTAGTTCCTATAGCCGTAACCATTGAGGAAGCATATGCAATGCTGAATGACAGCTGTAAGATAATTATATTCAACCCATCTACATTGGGCTTTATATTTACCGAACAGGCAATGAATCAGCTAAAGGAGCTAAGCAAAAAGCCTGTTACGGTATTTAGACCGTCCGAGGAAAAGCCTGCGGAGGAAAAGCCTGTGGAGATTACTATTCCTGAGGTGCCAAGACAGGTTTCAACCGAGAATATACTGCATATGGTGGCAAACCAGATTACTCATGATGAGGCCGTAAAGCGTGAAAACGCCCCGACTGCCGAGACAAAGCCTAAGCTTGGGTTTGCAGAGGAGGACGAATCTGAGCTGACCGCAGAGAAGGAGGAAGCCTTGGAGGAGGCGAAAGCCGAAGAGGCAGATGCTTTAGAGGACGAAGAAGTCAGCAGTAAGACTGACGGTGCAGAGGAAAAAGCGGAAAGCGTTGAGGCCTCACAGCATAACGACGACAATAAAAAGGGCGGCTTCTTTAGCCGCTTTAGAAAGAAAAAGTAATAAAATCAGAAATGTTTAAGGCAAAAGGTTCTGTTAATGCAGAATCTTTTGTTGCATTAAATCAAATTGAGGTAATATAACCAAAATTAACTTTGGGCATATTAAAAACAGAGAGGCGTACGGTATATTATCCACCGTATGTGAGGATTTTTTGCAGGCAGATATAAAATTTGCCTGCAGGACTTTCCTTTAAAAGCCTTACTGTTTCTTAGTGGTGATTGGTTCAGTAGACCAACGGTCTTTGGGTTAATTAGAATTTATGCTATAGGAGCCTGTGATCAATGAATATAAATAAGAAAAAAGCGGTGCTAAATATTGCACCCTATATGTTGCTGCTTTTAACTGCAACAGCTATTCTTTTTACTGTTTATGCCATAAAGGGGATATATCCCTTTGGCGACAATACAATAACCTATGCAGACTTTGCACAGTCTTATGTTCCGCAGTTTTACCATTATTGGGATGTTCTTCACGGACTGAAGGCTCCGTTCTTTGACTGGTACTCCGGTATGGGAGTAAGTATGGTGTCTACAGATATGCTGTCGCCTTTTAATATTTTCTTACTGTTTATACCCAGAGAGGCTATACTAGACAGTATGTCCTTTTTTCTTGCACTAAAGGTTACGGCAGCCGCAATGACTATGTACCTGTTTATAAACAGGGTGTTCGGTAAAATAAATATTGGGTATAAGCTGGGCTTTGCTATGCTGTATTCTATGAGCGGCTATGTTTTGCAGTATTACAGCAACATAAAGTGGCTTGACATTGTGGCTGTTTTCCCGTTGCTTATGCTGGGCTTTTACTACCTGATGAAAAAGCAGAAAATACTGCTGTTTTCGCTAAGTCTGGCAGTAATAATGCTGGAAAACTTTTATATAAGTGTGCAGGTTATAATATTCCTGCTGCTTACGGGAGGACTTTATGTACTTGTAATGGTTGGCAAGGAAAGCAAAAAGTATGCCGCCTTTAGTCTGGCTGTTGGTACGGCTGCCGGCATAGGACTTTCTATGTTTAAAACACTGCCAACATTCTTAACTCTTATAAGCTCTTCAAGAGGTGAGGGCAACGCAAGCAGGGACTATCTAAGCATTATCGATGTTGCCTTTAAAGAAAAGCTTACTACCAATGACATGAACAAGTGGTTTATGTTTATGGGGCTGGAGCTTGCTGTTTTGCTGTGTGTTGTGCTTATTGCAAGGTTTATAAAGCACAAAAAAGCTACTGCCTTTTTTGTAGGCGAAATGCTTATTTTATGTATTCCTATATTCTTTGAGGGTGTAAACAGGCTGTGGCATACAGGCTCATATGCAGGCTTCCCTATGAGAAGTGCCTTTACAATTTCCTTTTTATTCATTACAGGTGCCTGCTACTGTATAAGCTTTGAGTCCGGCTTCAAAAAGCGTTTGCCTGTACAAACAGAGCGAACCTCAGTGCCAAAGTCAGAAGTAATTACAGACGCACAGTCCCTTTCGGAGGATGTACCTATTAAGCCTAAAAAAACCGCTAAGCTAAGGGAGTTTGTAAATAGGCTTAGAAACAGCTTAGCGGTATCTGTAATACTGGGAGTTGTGGCGTTAGCGGGGGTGTGCTGTACAATACCATGGCTTTTAGAGGCGAGCAAGCTTATAAAACGGTATGGAAGCTATTTTTTGGATACTGAAAACTTTATTATTCCAAAGCTTTATATTATGTCTGCTGCTGTTGTTACAGCGGCGTTTGCTGTAATATTATTTATAGGCAAGGCAAGGGTTAAGGGCATATGTGTTTTTTTGGCAATATTAATTCCTTTGTCTGTTAATGCCTATTCGTTTATAGGCGTTGAAAAATATGTTTACCCTGAGCAAGACTCACAGTTTATAAGGGACGCAGAGAATATCAGTTCTGCTTTGCCGGAATCCGTGAGTGTGCTGGACAGGGTGAAAAATTCAGATAATTCACTTAACACCAACTATCCTTTTATCATTCAGCGGGGTGCTTTAAGCAACTGGACTCACACAGTATCGGGTGAGGCAATATCTGCCATGAAAAATATGGGCTACAGCACCGCATATACAAGACTGCTTGACACAGGAGGCACATTGCTTACCGACGCTTTGCTGGGCGTTAAGAATATAATTACCAAGGAAAAGCTCGAAGAGCCTTTTTACACTCTTGTGCAGAATATGGGTGAATACAACTACTACAGCTGTAAGTATACCCTGCCTACAGGAGTAGTTGCTAATAAGTCTATTGGCAGAATAGACACATCTGCGGATCAAATAGCTGAAACCAACAACCTGCTTTATCATAGCCTAAGTGATGACCAAGAAAACATTATTGAATTAATGTCTACATCGTCTAAGCTGGGGTGCTTTTACAATGTCAGCAAATCATCAAACGGTTTGACATACACCGTTAAGGTAACCGGTGATAAAATGATTTATTTTAAATCACCCATAAGAGGAATAACCGTTACTGTAAACGGAAAGCAGATAGAGGTGCCTACATATGGGTCAGAAAATAACATTGTGTACCCGGCAGAGTTTAACAACAATATTGTGGCATTGGGCAGCTTTAAGGACGATGTAATATCTGTAACCTTCAATAATCCGGAACTGGTTGAAAGCAATATTTCACTTTATACATTCGATATTGCCAAGCTTGAAAAGCTGTGCAGTGATTACAACGCAAATTATAGCTATACCGTTGCTGCAAACAACACCTCGCTAAAGACTACCGTTACAGCAAGCGGCAGCGACAAGATGTTTTTTGTGCCGGTTCCTTATGACAAGGGCTGGAGTGCGTCGGTAAACGGAAAACAGGTTAAGGCTTCACCTGCTGTAAACGACGGCTTTATGGCGGTGCCTTTAGAAAACGGCGTAAATGAAATAGTGCTGAGTTACCATCCAAACGGCATGAAAACAGGTATAGCTGTTTCGGTTATAACTGTTGCACTGGCGGCGTTTGCCATATGGATGAAAAAGAAAACCAAAATATCCGGGCCGCCTAAACCGGTGGCAATAATAGCAAGCTGGGCCTTGTATGCTGTATGGATAGCTGCAATCGTAGGCGTGTATATTGTTCCTATGATATATGGAATTTTCTTCAGCAAATAAACAGAGCCCGCAGATTGTCATTAGAAAGACGGTCTGCGGGCTCTGTTTATTTTTTTACATCATTTATATTTATTTAGATTAATTTTAGAAATAATTAGTTGCAGCCACAGCCACAGCTGTTGTTATCCTCGCCGTTGCAGCAAACCAAAAGGATTATAACAAGGATGATAATCCAGCAGCAGCTGTTACCGCCAAAAATATTGTTTAAGCACATTAGTCATTTCCTCCTTTCAAGTTTTACACTACATAATATTGCGTAGACAGGCCATTGGTTACATAAAAACAGAAAATTTTTTAAATTATCAAAAAATTTGGCTTTATATGGGCAAAATCTAAAATAATGAAGGAAAGTATGCGTTGAATTGCAAAAAATCAAGTAAATTTAGAAAAATTGCGGCTGTAAACTGCCGAGTATGAAGAAAATTTTGAAAAATGCGGCATAATAAATTCAACTGCAGCATAAAATAAACATATAAAAGGTGAATTACAGATGGAAAAACAAGCCTTTTTGCTGTGCCTGTGTCGCCGACAGAGGTATAATTACTATAAATTTAACATTTGAAGCAAGCAGAAAACAGCAATGTTCCAAATATGCAAAATTTGCAGGAAAAAAGTTGACAAAATCTATAGTGAGGTATATACTGTAATCACAACACAGCAAGGGCGCTGTAGGTTGACTGTTTGTCGTGCCTACGGTGCCTTTTCGTTTGTGTAATTAAAATTATGGATAGGAGAGTTTGGACATGAATGTACCTGAACTTTTTGGCAGCATGGTATTTGATGATGCTACAATGAAGGAAAGACTGCCAAAGGAAACTTACAAAGCACTTAAAAAGACAATGAAAAATGGCGATCCGTTGGATATTAATGTAGCAAATATTGTTGCAAACGCCATGAAGGACTGGGCATTGGAAAAGGGTGCAACACACTATACACACTGGTTCCAGCCAATGACAGGTGTTACGGCTGAAAAGCATGACAGCTTCATTAACCCTACAGATGACGGTAAGGTTATTATGGAGTTTTCAGGTAAAGAGCTTATTAAGGGCGAGCCGGACGCATCTTCATTCCCATCAGGCGGAATCAGAGCTACATTTGAAGCCAGAGGCTATACAGCATGGGACCCAACCTCCTACGCATTTGTAAAGGATGGTACACTGTGCATTCCTACAGCTTTCTGCTCATACACAGGTGAGGCACTTGATAAGAAAACGCCTTTGCTTCGTTCAATGGAGAGAGTCAGTGCGGAAGCAGTCAGAGTTCTGCATTTGCTGGGCGACAAGGAAACAACAAGAGTTGTAACAACAGTTGGCCCTGAGCAGGAGTATTTCCTAATTGATAAAGATCTTTATGACCAGAGAAAGGACTTGATTCTTACAGGCAGAACGCTGTTTGGTGCAAAGGCACCAAAAGGTCAGGAGCTGGAGGATCACTACTTTGGTTCAATTAAGCCTAGAGTAATGGCGTTTATGCAGGATTTGGACGAGGAGCTTTGGAAGCTTGGCATTTACTCAAAAACAAGACATAACGAGGTTGCTCCTGCACAGCACGAAATGGCACCGGTTTTTACAACAACAAACCTTGCAACTGACCATAATCAGCTGACAATGGAGGTTATGAGAAAGGTTGCTCAGAAGCATAACCTGGTTTGCTTGCTTCACGAAAAGCCATTTGCAGGAGTAAACGGCAGTGGTAAGCACAACAACTGGTCACTGTCAACAAATACAGGCAGAAACCTGCTTTCACCTGGTAAGAACCCTGCACAGAATACAGAGTTCCTGCTATTCTTGGCTGCTATTATTAAGGGTGTATATGAGTATCAGGATCTACTTAGAATTTCTGTTGCAAGTGCCGGCAACGACCACCGTTTGGGCGCAAACGAGGCACCTCCTGCAATTATTTCAATGTTTATCGGCGATGACCTAAAGGCTGTTATGGATTCTATTATTTCAGGTACTGAGGCTGTTTCTGCGGGCAGTCAGAAGCTGGAGCTTGGCGTAGATGTTCTTCCTGACTTCAAAAAGGATACTACAGACCGTAACCGTACATCTCCGTTTGCTTTTACAGGCAACAAGTTTGAGTTCCGTTCACTCGGTTCTTCGCTTAACATTGCTTGCCCTAACATTATGCTTAATACAATTGTTGCAGAGGAGCTAAGCCAGTTTGCAGACGAGCTTGAAAAGGCTGATGACCTTGATACAGCGGTAAAGGCACTTATTAAGAGAGTATTTACCGACTATCAGGATATTGTGTTTAACGGCGACAACTACTCACCGGAGTGGGTTGTAGAGGCTGAAAGAAGAGGCTTGCTGAACCTTCGTTCTATGCCGGAGGCAATGCCGCACTTTATTGACAAGAAGAATGTTGAGCTGTTTACAAAGCACAATGTACACACAAAAAGAGAAATGTACTCAAGATATGAAATCCAGCAGGAGGAGTACGGCAAGGTTATTAACATTGAGGCTCTGACGATGCTTGATATGGCTAAGAAGGACATTTTCCCGGCTGTTTCAGCATATGTGGCTGAGCTTGCAAGTGCCTGCAATGCCAAGAAGGCTCTTAGCGAGTCACTTCCTTGTGATGCAGAGATAAAGGTTATTGAAAAGCTTTCTAAGCTGCTGGTATGCTTCCAGAACAAGATTGAAGCTCTTGAGGCAAAGGTAAACGAGGCAAAGGGTATTGAGGATGTTGCTGACCAGGCTATGTTCTATGGCAAGGAAGTGTTCGGTGCTATGAACGAGCTTAGAGCAATCGGCGATGAGATGGAAACATCAACAGCTGCCGACTATTGGCCATATCCGTCATATGCTGAGCTGCTGTTTGGCGTAAGATAATCTATTTATATATAGCTTATACAATTTTAGAATTTTAATTTTTGACACAAAGGCGTGTATTTTCTACCGAAGGGCAGAGAGATACACGCCTTTTATATATTTTAAGAGGAGTGATTTTGATGGATGCTAATAATATTCAAGATGTTGTGAACAGCACGATGTTTGGTACATCCGGCGTATGGTTCTTAATAGGTGCCGCCTTGGTATTCTTTATGCAGTGCGGCTTTGCGATGGTTGAAACGGGCTTTACCAGAGCTAAAAACGCAGGCAACATTATTATGAAAAATCTTATGGATTTCTGTATAGGAACTGTAGTGTTTGTTCTGATTGGTTTTGGTCTGCTGTGCGGTGAAAATGCTTTCTTTGGCATTATAGGTATGCCTGACCTGCAGATTTTTACTAATTTTGCAGATTTCCCATGGCATAATTTCGTATTTAATTTGGTGTTCTGTGCAACTGCGGCAACTATTGTTTCAGGTGCTATGGCAGAAAGAACAAAGTTTATTTCCTACTGTATTTACTCAGGTGTAATTTCAGCTGTTATTTATCCTATCGAGGCACACTGGATTTGGGGCGGCGGCTGGCTTTCACAGTTAGGCTTTATTGATTTTGCCGGTTCCTGTGCAATTCATATGGTTGGCGGTATTTCCGCATTAATAGGTGCAGCTATTTTGGGACCTAGAATCGGTAAGTATGTAAAGGACAAAAAGACAGGCAAAACTGTTCCTAAGGCTATACCGGGTCACAGCTTAACACTTGGTGCATTGGGCGTATTTATCTTGTGGTTTGGCTGGTACGGCTTTAACGGTGCAGCAGCTGCTGATGCGGACTTCCTTGGTCAAATCTTCCTGACAACAACAATTGCTCCTGCGGTAGCTACAGTAGTTACAATGATTGTTACATGGATACAGCACGGTAAGCCTGATATTTCAATGTCGCTTAACGCTTCTTTGGCAGGCTTGGTAGCTATTACGGCTCCTTGTGCCGATGTTGACGCTTTTGGTTCAATTATAATCGGTGCCGTTGCAGGCGTTTTGGTAATATTCGGTGTATGGTTCCTAGACTATGTGCTAAAGGTTGATGACCCTGTTGGTGCAGTTGCTGTACACTGCTTCAATGGTGTTTGGGGTACTCTTGCTGTTGGCTTGTTTGCTACAGGCAAGGGTCAGGACGGTATCACAGGCTTGTTCTACGGCGGCGGCTTTACACAGCTTGGCATACAGGCCTTGGGTGTACTTACAGTAGGTGCTTGGACAGCTGTTACAGTAACGATACTGTTCTTTATAATTAAGAAAACAATTGGTCTTAGAGCTTCCCGTGAGGAAGAGATGGTTGGTTTGGATCTTACAGAGCATGGCTTGGTAAGCTCTTATGCAGACTTTATGCCGGCTGTTGTATCAAACGCAGCTTTGGATGACTACGCTGAACCTGAAGTTCAGGTTCCTGTTGCACAGGCTGTACCTGTACAGGTTGTTCAGGGTGCTTCTAAGCCGGCGTCAGATGTTGAGATTTCTAAGGTTGACATCATCTTGAAGCAGAGTAAGCTTGAGGACTTAAAGAGTGCAATGGATGAAATAGGAATTACCGGTATGACTGTTACACAGGTGCTTGGCTGTGGTGTTCAAAAGGGTAAGGCCGAGTATTACCGTGGTGTTCCTGTAGAGATGAATCTGCTTCCTAAAATGCAGGTTGAAATTGTAGTAAGCAAAATTCCTGTTCAAACAGTTATTGATGCCGCTGTAAAGGCACTGTATACCGGCCATATTGGCGACGGCAAGATCTTTATCTACGATGTTAAGGATGTAGTTAAGGTTCGCACAGGTGAGCGTGGCTATGATGCACTGCAGGGTGCAGATGATTAATTAAGCCCTATCCTTTTTAATTCACATAATGAAAGGCTCCCACTGCCTATAGGCAGTCGGGGGCTTTTCGTTTTATGAAAAATATATTTAATAACTAAAAAATTTGTTTTTGTTGCTAAATTTTATAGTGTGTGATAAACTTTAAATATAAGCTAATGCATAATTAAATACATAATGAGGCAGCTTATAAGGCAAGGAGATTTTTAATGAACAATAACAATAATATGTGGCAAAAATATCAGAATATTCCACCACAACAAAGCGGACAGCAGGGTGCAGTACCGCAGCCGCAGCAGCCTACAGAGCAAAACGGACAGCAGGGTGTAGTACCGCAGCCGCAGCAGCCTACAGAGCAAAACGGACAACAGGGTGCAGTACCGCAGCCGCAGCAGCCTGCAGAGCAAAACGGACAGCAGGTCGAAAAGCAAAATTTCGGTGTAAATAGTGACGATGCGTCGTCACAATACGGTGCATACAAGCCTAAGTATAACTATGCCGCACTTACAAAGCCGGATAAGAACGCAACAGGAGTAATAATAGGCATAATCGTATTTCTGGTTGTATTACTGCTTGTGGGTATAGTAGGCTTTGCAATTACATCGGGTGATGATATAGAAAAGGGTACGCAGGAGTTTTTTGATAACTTGAATTCCGACAATTCGTCAAACGGTCAATACAGCGGCGACCTTTCAGACAGTGATACAGCTGACGGGACAAGACAAACCAGATCTGTAAACTCTCAAGGCGGCGAAAATAAGACTATTACCTTTACCGACCCACAGGGGGGGTATTCTCTTGAGGAAAATGATACTGTAAGTGGTGGTAATTATTACGGAGACAATTATTACTATTATTACAACCCAAGTGATGAGTCATCAATAGTTATTAGCTTTGATTATGGCACAGCAAAGGAAGGTGTAAAGTTCCAGCGGCAATATTATCAAAGTAATAACCAAAGCTGCGATACCTATACATGGAATACAAATTTCGGAGAGGCAACGGCACTGAGTATTACAGATACTAACTACAATGTAAATGAAACTGTGTCGTTTGTACAGCTGGCAGAAAGCACATATGCGTATATATCATTAGCAAGCACAGATGATTTTGACTCCCAGAGAAAAGCAGCGGAGGAAATTATAAATTCTATGCAGGTGCAGTAAGCGTGATGAGTGAAATGCGTTTGCCTGCTGTTTCACAGGCGGAGGATATACTTAATCAGGCTCAATTATCCAACAGCGGAAAATGGGTGAGTCACTGCAAGATTGCAGCTGAGTGTGCCGAGGCTATTGCCCGACAAACAAACAGCCTTAACGGCGAGGCTGCTTATGTAATGGGCTTGCTGCATGATATTGGCAGGAAAGACGGCGTAGTTGATATGCTGCATATTATTCGTGGTTATGAATATATGCACAGCCTTAATTACGACAGCGTAGCAAGAATATGCCTTACACATTCATTTCCAGATAAGAATATTTTGTCCTACAACGGTGTAAATGACTGTTCGGGCAGCCAAACAGAATTTATACACAGCTATATCGAAAATGTTGAATATAACGATTATGACAGGCTTATACAGCTGTGTGACGCACTGGCGTTGCCGGAGGGTGCCACATTTATTGAAAAAAGGCTGGTAGAGGTTGCCCTTAGAAGGGGTGTAAACAGCTATACGCTCGAAAAATGGAAAGCCTTCCTAGAGCTAAAGGACTATTTTGAGAAAATGACAAACAAGAGTATTTATAATATTATTGGTGCGTCGGTTTTTTAAATTTAAACAAAACAGGGTGTTATATTAAAATGGAAATAAGATTAGCAGGAGTAATAAGAGAGTCAATAGTTGACGGCCCGGGTATACGGCTAACGGTGTTTACCCAAGGCTGTCCTCATAATTGCCCCGGATGTCATAATCCGCAAACACATGACCTTGACGGAGGATATATGAGTGACACCGACAATATACTTAAGGCAATAAAGGAAAACCCCATGCTTCAGGGTGTTACCTTTTCGGGAGGAGAGCCGTTTATGCAGTGTCGGCCGCTTACAGAGCTGGCAAAGGAATGTCATAAGCTGGGGCTGAACATTATGGTTTATACAGGCTATACCTTTGAAAATCTTTTGGCGGGATTTAAAGAAAATCCACAGTGGAAAGAGCTGCTGGAAAATACAGATATTTTAGTGGACGGGCCGTTTATTTTACAGCAGCGAAGTCTTATGCTGCATTTCAGAGGCTCCAAAAATCAAAGAATACTGGATGTGCCAAGGTCTTTGTCGGAGGGCAAGGCGGTTTTAAGGGAAGACTTAAACTGACAGCCGAGGCAATGCTGATGTAGGCACAGAATTTTAAACACAAAATCCTTATTACCTCTATGTGTAATTTATAAGGCAAGATGTAAAAGCAGCTTTTTAGAAAGCTTCCGGCAGATTAACAGGTTCAAAATTTGAAGGCAGTCGGTTTTTAAAGTGCCTGCTGCCGGTGCTTTTATTTGTTTGCAAAAATAATTACTTTATATTATACTATAGGGGTATTAATATTTTTTTAGGTGGTGCGGCAGTGAGAAATCATAGTAGTAAATTAACAGGCAGAATAATTGCGGTTTTATTTATTGCAACAACAATTATTTTTACCTGTACGGCGTGCTTTGGCGGCGGTACAGAACAAACAAAAAAGATAACCGGAGAGCAGGACTTGAAGGGTGCCAAAATCGGCGTACAGCTGGGTACGGTAGGTGATACCTATGTGTCGGATTATAAAAAAGACGGTGCAACGGTTGTGCAGTACAACAAGGGTGCAGACGCCGTTCAGGCACTAAAAAAGGGAAAGGTTGACTGTGTGGTAATAGATCAACAGCCTGCCAAGGCCTTTATAGAGGAAAACCAGGACTTAAAAATTCTGGAGGAGCCTCTTACAACAGAGGAGTATGCCATTTGCATAGCTAAGGGTAAGGAGGACTTTTTGAATAAAGTAAACTCTGCACTGAAAAAGCTGGACAAGAACGGTACTCTAAAAAAAATAGAGGGTAACTATATTGGCGATAACAAGGGAAGCTATCAGTATAAATCACCTGAAAATGTAAACAGAAGCAACGGTAAGCTTGTTGTTGCCACAAATGCGGCGTTTAAACCGTATGAATATGTAGAAGGCGGTAAGTTTGTAGGTATAGATATGGATATATCACAGGCTATTGCCGACGAACTGGGAATGGAACTGAAGATTGAGGATATGGAGTTTGACTCTATTATTACAGCTGTTTCCAGCGGTAAGGCAGATATGGGCATAGCAGGTATGACAGTTACCGAAGACAGACTGAAAAATATTAATTTTACAGAGCCATACACCACATCTTACCAGGTTATTATTGTGCCTAACGGAAAAAGCGATACTACAGCACTTATCAGCGGTGAAAAATTTGTAAATGACTTTATTGTAGACAGCAGGTGGCAGTACATAGCACAGGGCTTGCTTACCACCCTTGAAATTACAGTGCTTGCCGCTTTAATGGGACTGGTGCTGGGCTTTTTAATTGCCGTTGGCAGAGTAACCTGTGACAATACAGGAAGGTGTAAGATATTAAACTGGCTGCTCAAGGCCTACATAACAGTTATTCGTGGTACGCCTACCATGATACAGCTGTTGATTATTTATTATATTATTTTTGCGTCAAGCGATATAGACAAGGTTATTGTTGCGGTTATTGCCTTTGGACTGAATTCCTCGGCGTATATAGCAGAAATTGTTCGCTCAGGCATAAACTCTATTGATGTAGGACAGTCTGAAGCTGCAAGAAGCCTGGGCTTTAGCTATAGTCAAACAATGTGGAACTTTATAATTCCTCAGGCTATAAAAAATGTTTTGCCGGCCTTAGGCAACGAGCTTATTGTATTGCTGAAAGAAACATCAATTTCGGGATATATAGGCATTATGGATTTAACAAGAGGCGGCGACTACATCAGAAGCCGAACCTATGACGCATTCTTGCCGTTGATTGTGGTTGCGTTGGTATATTTGGTTATAGTTGTTATTTTAACGGCACTGCTTGGCAGGCTGGAAAAGAGGTTGAAGAACGATGGAAGATAAAAATGCAATGATATATGTTGAGAATTTAAAAAAATCCTTTGGAGATACTGTCGTTCTTAACGGTATAACCACATCTGTTAAAAAGGGAGAGGTGCTTGTTATATTGGGGCCGTCGGGCTGCGGAAAGTCAACCTTTCTGCGTTGCCTAAACAGACTTGAAGAGCCGACAGAGGGCAGTATTTATTTAGACGGTGTAGATATTACAGGCAAAAAGATTGACATAAATAAGGAACGGCAGAAAATTATGATGGTTTTTCAGCATTTTAATCTGTTCCCAAATAAAACTATACTCGAGAATTTAACCATTGCACCTATTAAGCTGAAGTCTATGCCTAAGGAGCAGGCAAAGGAAAAGGCACTGCAGCTTCTTGACAGGGTAGGACTAAAGGAAAAGGCAGATGTCTATCCGGCCCAGCTTTCGGGAGGACAAAAGCAGCGTGTAGCTATTTGCCGTGCTCTTTGTATGGAACCGGAGGCGATACTCTTTGACGAACCAACCTCGGCACTTGATCCGGAAATGGTAGGAGAGGTTCTTGCTGTTATGAAGGGCTTGGCAGGGTCTGGTATGACTATGATATGCGTTACCCACGAAATGGGCTTTGCAAAAGAGGTGGCAAACAGAATATTATTCTTTGACAACGGCACAATTGCCGAGGAGGGAACTCCTGAGGAAATATTTGAAAAACCGAAGAATCAAAGACTAAAGGATTTTTTATCTAAAATATTATAAATCAGATATTTGAAAAATCGTAGAATACTATATATTATCAAAAACAGTGTTTAGCTATTGGCTGTTTTATATTCAGGAGGATGTTAATGAAGCAAACCGGCACTGCGCAAAAGGTTGTTGTAAGCGGAGTATTTATAGCATTGGCTACGGTACTGTCACTTGTGGTTATTTTTAAACTGCCCTACGGCGGTTCTATAACACTGCTTAGTATGCTGCCTGTTATGATACTTGGCTATATGTACGGAATAAAGTGGGGAATTTTATGCGGCTTGGTGTATGGAATTGTACAGGCTATGCTGGGGGCTTCAATGTCGTCGGCATTTGCAGGGCTTACAGGATTTAATGTTGTGCTAATGGCGATTCTTGACTACTTAGTTGCCTTTGCCGTACTTGGCACAGCCGGTATGTTTAAGGGCAAAATTAAAAATGATACCGTTGCCTTTTCTTTAGGTGCAGCCGTTGCAGGCTTATTAAGACTGTTGGCACATTTTACCTCGGGCTTTATTCTGTGGGGGTCATATGCAGAGTGGTTCTTCGGCGCTGAGAATATGAACAATGAATTCGGTAATTATATTTTAAGTAATTTCAGCGGTACATCGCTTGCTATGCTGTATTCTATTATTTACAACGGCAGCTATATGATTCCGGAAATTATTATTACGGTTATAGGCATAGTAGTTATAATGAATGTTAAGCCGCTGCGAAAGGAAATAACCGGAAAATAATCCTTACGGTGCGAATTATACTAAAAGTATTCTTCTGCGGTTTGTTGTTGCGATTTAGTTTGTTATATATTTAGATTATAGGGTATAATTACAGGTATTATATTATGAGGTGCGAATAGTGAAAAGGCTAGTTACAAAAATATCAGCAGTCGTAATGTCGGCTGTTATGTGCCTGTCGGCTGCAGGCTGTTTTGCCGAAAATAAATACAGTAAGGTAGAAAATCTGGGTGCAGGCAGTAAGGAGTATTCCGAAACAACCCTTGATTACGGCTACTATGCACTTGAAAAGGAGTCACAAAAGCAGCTGTACAAGAAAATGGAAGGCGTAATTAATTCGGTTGCAAAGGAGGCAGACGACAGCGGCTATTATCCCATTGAAACGGTAGATACCGGCGAGGTTTCCTTGCCCTCGGGGGATATTAAGGTGGCTATAGAGGCGTTTAGCTGTGACCACCCTGAGGTTTTTTGGCTCTCAAATACTTATAAATATTATTCTGACAACAGCACCACGAAGGTTTATTTGTACTCTGCCTTTAGTGCGGAAAAGGTTGCAGATATGCAGGCAAGCCTAGATACAGCCATCGGTAAGTTTTTAGACGAAATTCCTAAAGGACTGTCTGAATTTGAAAGAGAAAGGAAAATCCACGACAAGCTTATTAAGAGCTGCACATATGCAAGCGGAATTTCAAATTCTCAGGATAATCCAAATGCGTTTACTATTTACGGAGCCTTAATTGACAACGAGGCGGTTTGTGAGGGCTATACTGCAGCAATGCAATATCTGCTTAAGGCAGTGGGAATAAAATCGGCTACGGTGAACGGCTACAGCAAGAACAGCAGGCATCAGTGGTGCTTGGTGAGCATTGAGGATAAGTGGTATCATTTGGACGCTACCTGGGACGACCGTGACGATGACGAAAGCCATATAGCATATATGTATTTTAATGTGACCGATTCCTTTATTACAGTTGACCACACATTGGCAAAAAAGTATACCATACTAAGTCAAGAGGAGCTTGACGGTGCTAACGAGGCAGACGGTACTATTATGTTTAATTTGCCTTTGCCACAGTGCAATTCAGAGGATTCAAGCTTTATAAATAAGGCAGGTGCAGTTATTAACGCACTGGACGATAATGACACCTATGATAATGCGGTAAGTAAGCTGAGGGACGCAGCTCTAAGAAAGGACAGCTGTTTTTATGTTTCAATCTCGCCAAATTTAGACTTTGACAAAACAGTTAAAAGCCTGTTTCAGGAATACCCTCAGGAGTTTTTCCAATATGTAGCCGATGTAAATCGTTCGATAGACACCGACTATAAAATATCCGATGATAATTTGTCAATATCAGCCTCAAAGGAGCATAGAATAGTAGCGGTTAACCTTAAATATACAAATTAATTTTTATATACCTACAGATAATCAAAACCGACCTGCAGCTGCTGTTAAAAAGCAACGCTGTAAGCCGGTTTTTGTTATTTATAAAAAATGAAAGAGCTTGCTCCGGATTATGCTTTGAATGTGAAATAATCCGTGGCAAGCTCTTATTTGACGAGGTGATAATTTTGTTTTATGATTTTACTAAAATTGCAGACATACCGCTGCTTTCGTCTACATCAACAAGCTGCTTTTTTGCAGGCTCATACCTAAAAGAGCCTTGCTCGCTTGTGGCGTCGGCAGTATAACTAATAACATTGTTTGCGTAGGTAAATCTGCCTGTTGCTGTTTTACCGGAGTTTGTCATTGTAAATGTGCCGTCAGCGTTGAATACATAGGTAATAGCTCTGTTAGCCTTAGTTTCCTGACCGTTTGGCTGCTGGTAGTGGTCAAGCCTCCAGGTTCCTAAAATAGGTGAGCCGGCATAGCTTGGTGCAGCAGTTGTGGTTTCTGTGGGAGCTTCGGTAGGTATTTCGCTTATAATAACCTCAAATGTACCCGGCTCTACATTGTTTTCGGTGGCTTCAACAGTAGGAGCTTCTGTAGGAGTCGGTGTAGGTGCTTCTGTAGCAGTGGTAGGTGCCTGCGTAGATGCAGCTGTAGGCTTTTGCGTAGGAGCCTCTGTTGTACCGTTTTCTGCTAAACCGCCACAGCCGCTGGCACTAAACGCCAATAATACGGATATAAATAAACATATAAATAATTTTTTCATATTTAATCCCCCTGTGGTACAAAATGTCTACAACATCAATTATATTGAAAACGCTGCAAAATGCAAGAAAATGTGGGATAAGTTCATAAATTGTTGAAAATTAAAGAAATTACTCCTATTGCTGTAAAAGAATAATTTTAAAATCGGTGTTTGCTTTTATATTGAATTAAAGTTGCTTTCATAAAAATACAGGCCTTCGGTATGAATAATTGACCGAAAGCCTGTGTTGTTAATTAAAACCATAAGGAAAAACGCTTTTACAATTTTGTATTGCTTTTTATACTGCCGAATATTTTCTGCCGAAGTCTGTTTACATATCCAGCTATTAAACCCGAAAGAGCGTTGTCAAAAATTACAAAAACTATAATTCCTGCCAGTAAAAAAATTATTGGCAAATTAATACCGAAAACAGTAAATTCTTCTGACGATATACCAAGTAAGTATATTGCTATAAAGTAGGTTGCAACTGCCGCTGCGGAAAAGCAGAGAATCTTTATCAGTAGCTGCAGCCACTTGTTTTTAATATAGGCTTCAACAGCCTGTTTTAATATTGGGTAATAGCCAAAGAAAAGAACAAAAAACGCAACGGCCTCTTTGTCCGGTACTATTATAGCAGAAACCGCCGCCGCTGCAGCAAAAGAGGCAAAAGCCCATTTTTTATTTATTTCAATAACAGGCACGGCTAATATTATACCTGCAAGTGCCGGTGCGGCATATGTAGCCACGGGAATTAATGCTGTGGAAAGCATTATAACCACCGACAAAGAGGCAATTATACCGCACAGGGCTATATTAAAGGTTCTGGTTTTCATACTCTGCACCTCTTAGCAACACCTTATTAGGTCTCCGCCCATACATTCACAGCAGGTATCTGCACAGCAAAGGGCGGTGCAGACATCACAGCCGGAACAACCGCCTGCGCCGTACTGGGGCGTTGGGTTGTAGCCGCCGTATTGACCGTTTCGCCGTGCATTCATTTGGTTAAGTGCCGCACGATACTCACTGTTGCCCGGGTCCATATTACAAGCCTGCTGAAAGTGGTTGTACGCCTGTTCTGTCCAGCCCTTGCGGTAAAGTATTGTACCCTTAAGGAAGAACCACTCGGCATCTCGGCCGGAGGTAGGTATACCGCTTAGTATCTGGTCTGCATCGGCAATTCTGCCGTTCTTTATCAGCATACGAATGTCGTGGTATTGTGCACTGCCGCCGTAGCTGCTGTAGCTATAGCCGGAGCTATTGTAGCTGCCGCCCTCACGCCGTGATTTTTTAATTTGGTCATAAGCCTGGTTAATTTCCTGCATCTTTTCGGTAGCTACATCAGCCAACGGGCTGTCAGCATAGTTGTCAGGATGATATTTTTTAGCTAACTGTTTGTAAGCCTTAGATATTTCTTCGTCTGTAGCGTTTGGTGATACGCCCAATACGCTGTACGGATCGCTCATAATATATTTCCTCTCTGTTATGGGTTTATAGCACCCTTCTTATTCTTATCTTTTTCGTATTTATCAAATAAAATCTTCTTCTGCATTTGCCCCAAGCCCATATTTACAAGGTTATCTAAAATAGCCTTAAAGGACTTAATCTCCATTAGGTTATAAGCACCTACTATTCTGCTTACTGTTTCATTCAGCAAACCGTTTATATAACAGCTTCTTTCTTTTTGTGTAAGATTTTTGTGGGCAAGTTCAATAACAAAAGGGTTAAAGCTATGGCTTTTTATATCCTTATGGTAATCGTCGGCGGCGTCCATAAGATATACCCATTTTCCTAAGAAATAGCCAAACTCCCCAAGCACTGCTTTTTCGGTTTCGTTGTTTGCCAGCATTACAACAAGCTTTTTCATCATTGCGGCGGTAGGCTCGGCACATTGGTCTATGTTAGGCTCCGAGGATTTTTCAGCTAAATCCTGATTAACATTAAGCTCTTTAATTATTTTGTCAATTTCAGGGTATTTTTTCAGAGCTTTTTTTCTCCATTGCCTTACAAACAGCCTTAAAAGTCTTGCGGCAAGCCCTTTGAAAAACGAATTGTCCTTAATATCGTCTTCAAGCTTGTAGTACACTGTCAGCACTGTTATTGCCGACGCAAGCTCAAGCTCCTTTGAGCCGTCTGCACAGTACAGACATTTTTTTAGCGGATTGCAGGTACACAGCTTTTTGGTTACATTTTCACACCTGTTGTTCAGCCCCATTGCAAGCAGGGCATAGCAGGTGCAGTCGTAGCTAAGGGCCATACGGGCAAGCCTGCCATACTCATTTCCAAGCTTTTTGCACAAGCCGCAGTAAACGCTTTTATAAAGCTCATAGTCCTTAACCAGCAAATAGGGCTTATAGGGCTGTAAATATCCAAACATATATTTCTCCAAAAAATATTATATATTTATTTTACTATATTTAAAAGCTGTTATAATTAACAAGCTGTTAATTTTTTTACTGTAGAATTGAAATTACGACAAATTTTATTTATACTTAAAAAATAATATTGGGCTATGCTTTGCTTTTGAAATAAAAGCAAACAATGCAGCCGTATACTTACCGCTTTTGGTATAAGCTTTTATTAAAAACAATTTATGGTGAAGCAATGAATATATACGATTTTGACAACACAATTTTTAATGGCGACAGTACCGCCAAATTTTACATTTACTGCTTAAAAAAGCATCCTAAAATAATATGTACCTTTCCGGTGCTTATAAAGGCGTTTGTAAGCTTTTATATATTAAAGAAGGGCACAAAAACTCAGTTTAAAGAGAAGATGTACACCTTCTTAAAATATTGCAATACCGAAAGTGATGTTGAGGACTTTTGGAAAATACATATTAATGATATAAAAGATTGGTATAAAAGTCAACAAAAGTATGATGATGTTATAATTTCTGCTTCGCCTATGTTCTTGCTGGAAACGCCTTGCAAAATGTTGGGGATTAATTTTCTTATTGCCAGCAGGGTAGATTTGCATACAGGCAGGTATACCGGCGAAAACTGCCACGGGGAAGAAAAGGTAAGGCGGTTGTTTGAAGAATATGGTCAGGATATAAGAGCGGACAACTTTTATTCTGACTCTTACAGTGACACACCCTTGGCAAGGCTTGCCGACAACAGCTTTATAGTAAAGGGGAACAGCTTACAGCCTTGGGATTTTTCGAAAAAAAGCAGGAAAAATTGTTCGGCTAAATTATGACTCATTTTATTGACAAGGTTTTTTGCCTGTGCTAAACTTTTATACGGCAAATGCCGACTATTTGCGACTGTATAGCGGTTTTTGGTTAATATATTGCGGCAAGAGGGTTTCAAAATGGAGAACAGCTTTTATACTCCGTCAGAGGTAATAAAAAGTAATATTAAGTCAGCAGTGGCAAAGGCTAATTTACCTTTGGCTAAAATGATTTTGCTTGGGATGATGGCAGGTGCATTTATTGCGTTTGGAGGAGCGGCAAGCAGTGTGGCGGCACACGGTGTTGCAGATGTTGGTTTGGCACGAAGTATAGCAGGTGCTATTTTCCCTGTAGGGCTTATGCTGGTGGTTTTTACAGCCAGTGAGCTTTTTACAGGCAACAGTCTAATGATAATGGCTGTTATAGATAAGAAAATTACATTGCTTAAAATGATACGCAACCTTGTTGTAGTGTATTTTGCAAATTTTATAGGTGCACTTATAATTGATGTGTTGGTTTTCCTTTCGGGACAGTTTGACTTTTCCGGTGGAGGCTTAGGAGCCTATACCATAAAGGTTGCCCTTGCAAAAACAAGCATTGCTCCCGTTACAGCTGTAATAAGCGGAATACTTTGCAACATACTTGTTTGCCTTGCTATAGTTTTGGCAGGCACTGCAAAGGACTCTATAGGCAGAATATTTGGTATATTTTTTCCTATTGCGGCTTTTGTTGTGTGCGGCTTTGAACACTGTGTGGCAAATATGTTTTACATACCGGCAGGAATGCTTGCGGCTACAAATACGGCCTATGTTCAAAAGGCACAGGAGCTGTACGGAATTACAGCACAGCAGTGCAGTAGCCTTACACATTTTGCGGGAACAGAATCGCTGTTGTTTGTTACCATAGGAAATATAATAGGCGGTGTGCTGTTTGTAGGCGTGGTGCTTTATATGGCGCACATTAAGCTTAGCGGCAAAAAGTCCTAATCCGTAATATATTTATTTTGAAATACAATTTTAAACAGACGGCTGTTATGTAACGGCTGTCTGTTTTTATTTACATATATTTTGGGGGATGGTATACTTTGAGCAAATAATATTTAACACCGCAATAACCGGTGTTTAGTACAAGCAAGGAGTGACTTATTAAAATGAAAAGCTATAACTGGGCAACGCTGGGCTGTGGCGTAATAGCCAACGAGCTTGCGGCGGCCATGGAAAAGCGTGGGCAAAAGCTGTATTCGGTTGCAAACAGAACACACCAAAAGGCTGTTGAGTTTGCAAAAAAATACGGTATTGAAAAGGTGTACAACGATATTGATGAATTGTTTGGGGACGAAAATGTAGATATAATATATATATCAACCCCACACAATACCCATATTTCATATTTAAGAAAGGCGCTGCGTGCAAAAAAGCATGTGCTTTGTGAAAAATCTATTACATTAAATTCAGATGAATTAGCAGAGGCCATACAACTGGCAAGGGAAAACAATGTTATTTTAGCCGAGGCTATGACTATTTACCATATGCCTATATATAAGGAGCTGCACAGAAAAATAAGCACAGGTGAGTTAGGTGAGCTAAGGCTTATTCAAATGAACTTTGGCAGTTACAAAGAGTACAATATGTCCAACAGGTTTTTTAACCGTAATTTGGCAGGTGGCGCTATGCTGGACATAGGTGTTTATGCCTTGTCGTTTATAAGGTGGTTTATGACCTCTTGCCCCAATCAAGTGCTTTCTCAGGTGAAGTATGCCGAAACCGGTGTAGATGAACAGGCAAGTATTTTGCTGAAAAACAAAGAGGAAGAAATGGCGACCGTTATTTTGTCACTTCACGCAAAACAGCCTAAAAGAGGAACTATAGCCTTTGATAAGGGCTATATAGAAATATATCAGTACCCAAGGGGCGAAAAGGCGGTAATTACCTACACAGAGGATTCTCATACAGAAACTGTTTGTCAGGGTGAAACCAAAAATGCATTGCTGTATGAGGTAGAGGATATGGAAAAGGCTGTTGACGGAGATTACAGCTTGATGCACCTTGACTACACAGAGGATGTTATGAATATTATGACGGATATTCGTAAACAGTGGGGTATGAAATATCCCGAGGAAATGTAGCTGTATTAAAATAGCACAGCAGTCATAAAACCACTATGCTGTATGTTGATTTTATAGAAAATGTTCTGACAAGGGCTGACCATACCAAACAGCTTGTGGTAGTGGTGTGGATTTGGAAAAATTTGCACCTTTGAAAAAGCCGGTGTCTTACTCAGGCACATAGAGGCCACAGTGGTATTTGTGAATAATGCAGTATGAGTAATGTACATACAATATAAAAAGGCAGGCACAAAGCTGTTACAGCTGCTTGTGCCTGCCTGAAATTTTTGTAATTTTATTTTTTATTAAATCTCATTACTTGTTGTCCTTGTAGTAAAGCATACAGTGACAGTAGCCGGTAAAGTTAGGGTCTTTTATTTGCTCACGGAATTCCTTGCACATACACTTGTTTTCAGGTGTTCTTTCAAGTCTGCATGGGCAGTAGCCGTCCTTTTTCTTTAAACCGTCTTTTATTTTTGCAACAAGCTCCTTGTTGGGGTTGAGCGTAATCATAATATCACCTGTATTTCTCTACAATTTCCAGTAATTCCTCTTTAGAACGGTAGCCGACGCCGGTGTATACGCACTCGCCGTTTTTAAACAGCATAATGGTAGGTATAGACATTACACCGTACATCATAGCCAGGTCGCTTTCGGTATCAACATTAATTTTGCCTACAGTAACATCGTCAAGCTCGTTGGCAAGCTCTTCGATAACAGGCGCCTCCATCATACAAGGGCCGCACCAAGTAGCCCAAAAGTCTACAAGGGCAAGGCCTGTGTTTTTTGTTACAAGCTCCTCAAAGTTGTCTTTTGTAATTTCAAATTCCATTATATAAAACCTCCTATGTTGCTAACAAAAATGCTTACAGCCTTATTATACACATTTTTCGCAAATCTTAATTAATAAAAAGTAAATTATTCAGTGCGGTAGTCTTGCTTTAGTATAGCGTACACCACGCTGTCGGCTATGCCGGACATATCCTTTGCGGCTTGTCTGTGAGTGCCCTCGTACTGTAAGCCGCACTTTTGCATTACCTTGCCGGAGGCAGGGTTAAGTGCATTGTGGGTGGCAGTTATTCTGTTTACGCCGACACGCACAAAAAGAAATTTTATTACTTTCTTAAACGCTTCCGTCATAATGCCCTTTCCCCAGTAATGATCACCCAGGCAATACCCTACAGTTGCTTCTTCTATATCTTCCCGTATATTAACAACGCTTATAGTTCCAATGGCTTCACCTGTTTCTTTTAGGTGTATGCACCAATTATAATGGGAAGAATCATATTCGCCCACACACATTTCAATATATTTTCTAACCTCGTCTACCGATTTGTATGGAGGCCAAGTCATATATTTGGTTACAGCCTTACTGCTTGCCCAGTTGTTGAACATATCCGTAGTGTCACTCAAAGATAATTTTTTTAGAATAAGTCGATGTGTTTCAAGCTCTGCTGTGCCTATGTGGTTCATAAAAATCCCCCTTATTACCGATAAAAATTTGTATTTAAAGCATTTCCGGTGCTTTCACTGTAATTATATAAGCAACCTGAATTTATGTCAAACAGGCAGTCTGAAGAGGTGCAGATAAAACTATTGTTTGCGCTGAGAAGTTGTGGTATGATTAATCTAATATATACATTTTATTGATTACGGAGGAATGTATGGATAATTATTTTAGCAGGGAAGAGCTTTTAATCGGCAAGGAAGCTATAGAAGTTTTAAAAAACAGCCGTGTAGCAGTTTTTGGTGTAGGCGGTGTAGGCGGCTTTGTGGTAGAGGTATTGGCTCGCTGTGGAGTAGGCACCATAGATGTTATAGACAATGATGTAGTAGACCCGTCAAACATTAACAGGCAGATTATTGCCACAGCTGACACAATAGGTCAGGAAAAGGTAAATGTAGTTGAACAGCGAATAAAGTCTATTAACCCCAATGCCGTTGTAAACAAGCACCGTTGCTTTTTTCTGCCGGAAACAGCAAAAGACTTTGACTTTACAAGGTTTGATTATGTTGTAGACGCTATTGATACGGTTTCGGGTAAAATAGAAATTATATTGCAGGCAAAGAAAGCAGGGGTACCTGTTATAAGCTGTATGGGTGCCGGAAATAAGCTTGACCCTACGGCTTTTGTTGTAACGGATATTTATAAAACCTCTGTATGCCCGCTGGCAAGGGTAATGAGGCAGAAGCTGAAAAAGCTGGGAGTACAAGACCTAAAGGTTGTGTACTCTACAGAAAAAGCCATGAAGCCTAACTATCCGCCGGATATGACGCCACAGCGTAAAGCGGCACCCGGCAGTGTTGCCTTTGTGCCGTCTGTAGCCGGCATTATTGCAGGCGGTGAGGTTATAAAGGATTTAATAGGCTACAGTAACAATTAAAATTAGGCGGTGTAAAAATGGCTTCTTTGTTTGAATACCCTATAGAGAGGTTAAAGGGAATAGGAGCAAAAAGAGGAGAGCTTTTCAGAAAGCTTGGTGTTTGCTCTATAGGTGACTTAATTTGCTATTATCCACGCACCTATGAGGATTGGAGCAAATATGTAAATATAGCTGACCTTAAAGCAGGAGAGGTTTGCTGTGTAAAGGCTGTAGTAACAGCACCGCCCTCCGACTCACGCATTGCGGGGGGAAGAATTATTACTAAGGTAAGGCTTGCCGATGATACAGGGGTAATAACCGCAACTTTTTTTAATAACAGATATATAAAGAATATGCTTATATACAACTGTGAGTATGTTTTTATGGGTAAGGTACATTCCTCAATGAACAGGCTTGAGCTTGTTTCGCCGGAATTTGCACAGTCCAATAGGGTTAGGGCAATACGCCCGATATACAGCTGTACCGTAGGCTTAACTACAAGGCAAATAGAAGCCGCTGTCACAATGGCACTGCAAATGCTGCCTGAAAGCATAGGCGAAAGCCTGCCACAAAGCATAAGAGAGGAATACAAGCTGGCAGGGTATAGCCGTGCTGTACGGGATGTGCATATTCCGCCTGACAGCGAGGCACTTTCGCAGGCACGAAAAAGACTTACATTTGAAGAAATGCTTGTAATGTCACTGGGCTTGTTTTCTATGAAAAACGGCAGAAAAAGCGAAACTGCCGTGGATATAAGGCAGGACTATACAAATGAGTATATTAAGCTTTTACCATTTACACTCACTGACGGTCAGCTAAAGGCTATAAATGACTGTACTAATGATATAACAAGCAATAAATACCCTATGAGCAGGCTGGTGCAGGGTGATGTTGGCTGCGGAAAAACAGCTGTAGCGGCAGGAGTTGCGTTCACAGTAATAAAAAACGGATACCAAGCAGCCTTTATGGCACCCACGGAAATATTGGCAGAACAGCATTATAGCTCCTTTGTAAAGCTCTTTGCCGGTACAGGCGTAAATGTAGAGCTGCTTACGGGCGGAAATACAGCCGCACAGAAACGGCGAATAAAGGACGCAGTAGTTACAGGTGCCTGTGATTTAGTTGTGGGCACTCATGCACTGCTTTCCGACACAGTAGAGTTTTACAAGCTGGGGCTTGTTATTACCGACGAACAGCACCGTTTTGGCGTAAACCAAAGAAATACCCTGGTGGAAAAGGGTGAAAACCCTCATTTATTGGTTATGTCGGCTACCCCTATTCCACGAACCTTGGCACTGATTGTTTACGGAGATTTGGACTTATCTATAATTGATACTATGCCGCCGGGCAGACAGCCTGTAGACACATTTCTGATAGACAGCAGTAAAAGACAGCGAATGTATGGCTTTATAAAAAAGCACCTTGATAACGGCAGGCAGTGTTACATTGTTTGTCCGGCTGTAGAGGAAAACGAGGTTATTAATGTAGCGGCGGCAGAAAAATATGCACAGGATATTCAGGAAGGCGAGTTTAGGGACTACACCGTAGGCGTACTGCACGGCAAAATGAAGGCCGCCCTTAAAGAGGATATTATGCGGCGTTTTAAGTCCGGCGAAATACAGCTGTTGGTTTCTACTACTGTAATAGAGGTAGGAGTAGATGTTCCGAATGCAACGGTTATGGTAGTGGAGAATGCAGAAAGGTTTGGGCTTTCACAGCTGCATCAGCTTAGGGGACGGGTAGGCAGAGGAAGTGAAAAATCCTATTGTATACTGCTTAGCGACAATACCAACCCCGAAACACTGCAAAGATTACAGGCGATGTGCCAAACCAACAACGGCTTTGAAATAGCAGATATGGATTTAAAGCTGCGTGGTCCGGGCGACTTTTTCGGACTAAGGCAGCACGGCTTGCCCGAATTAAAAATTGCCGACCTAGGAAATATGGATTGGCTGAAAAAAGCAAGCTGTGCCTCCGAAGCCATTTTAAAAGAGGATCCTTATTTACAGCTGCCCGAGCACAGGCTTTTGCAGGGAGAGGTTAAAAGACTGTTTGCCAAGGTAGGGCAGGGCGGCTTTAATTAGAACAGACTATGTCATATAAAATCTACTCTAAAATCCTATACAGTTTTTGCCAGTGTTTAGCATAAGTGTAGATTTTTTAATTATGGTTTGTAATTTACTTAATAATGTTGTATTATATAAGTTGTTGTGCGAGCAATATATTGAATCCGTACATATGTAAAAAAATAAAGGGCGTGAATTATTTAATGAAAAAAAAGCTTTCGGTTATTTCAGCGCTGATAATGTCAATAGTGATTATAGCGGTCTCTGTTGTTCCGGCAAGTGCTGTAAAAAATACAATTGATTTTGATACTAAAACCGATATATTATATCTTGTGAATTTAGATACTGATACTGTGGTGTACAGCAAAAACTCAGATAAAAAATGTTACCCTGCTTCAACCACAAAAATTATGACATACATAATTACAACCGAAAAGGTTGCAAACCTGGAGGATACGAAGGTTGAAATAAAAGAAGACCTGCTTAATGAGCTTGCAGGAACAGGAAGCTCTCTTTCGGGACTTGACCAATATGTAGGAAAAAAGCTTTCTGTATTTCAACTGCTGCACTGTATGATGATAAGCTCCGGCAACGATGCGGCTTTGGTTTTGGCAGACTATGTAGGCAACGGCGATGTAAGTGCGTTTGTAAAGCTTATGAACGACAAGGCGAAGGAGCTGGGCTGCAAGGATACAAACTTTGTAAATCCTCATGGACTTCACGACGATAAGCAATACACTACAGCCGAAGATATGCTGAAGATTGCACGCTATGCAATGACAACGCCTTATTTTACGGATATTACAAACACTGTTGAGTATTACATAGATGGAGATGACGAAAATCCTCTTGTAAATACAAATAAGATGATTAACCCTGATGAAGAGGGCTACTACTACAAGTATGCTAAGGGAATAAAAACAGGTACTACCGACGAAGCGGGACACTGCCTTGTGTCAACAGCACTAAAGGACGATGTTTCATATATGTGTGTAGCGTACAATGCTCCGTGCTACGACGCCGACGGAAACGAGCTTGAAACTAACTATGCCATACTTGAAAGCAAAAAGCTGTACGAGTGGGCATATGACAATGTTTCAATGCGTACAGTGCTTGGCAACGAGGATAAGGTTTGCAGTGTTAATGTAAACTACGGCGAGGGTGCTGATAAGGTTGACTTAGTGCCGGAGTTTGAGTACTCAACAATGCTGTCTAAAAATGTTAAGGGCAGTGACATTAAAATAGAAACAAAGTGTCAGGATGCTGTTGACGCACCTGTAAAGGAGGGTACTGTACTCGGTACGGCTTCTATCTCTTACAACGGCGAAGAGCTTACAAGGGTAAACCTGGTAGCTGCCGACACTGTAGAAAAAAGCCAGCTAAAGTATGTAATGACAGTAGCAGGCAATATTGTGGCTTCACCTCTGTTCTTAATAATAGTAGGAATAATTGCAGTACTGTTTATAGCGTATGTTATTCTTGTGACAAGAGCGTCAAGCAAGAAAAAAAGAAGAAAAGCAGATAAAGCTAAGTAAATATTAAGCATAAAATTAAACCGCAGGCTGAAAACGGCCTGCGGTTGATTTTTTTACTGTAATTTGATTTGCGGTGTAAGTGGCTTAAAGAAAAAACATCTTATTTAACAATAGGGCATTAATACTCAATGCCCTGTCTTGCCGCCATACCAACATCATAGGGATGTTTAATTTTTGACATATAAGTAACATAATCTGCATAAACAAGCACACTTTTGTCAAGATTATGTCCCGTAAGTACAAGCTCTGTGCTGCGTGGGCATTTGTTGATTAGGTCTATAATATCGCTTGTTGTAATAAACCCCACATCTATGGCAGAGAAAATTTCGTCGGCAACAATCATATCGTAATTGCTTATGTTTTCTGCGAGGTAGTTATACAGCTCTATCATTTTTGCCTTATATTCAGCGTGCTCCTCGGCTTTCATATCAAACACAAATTTAACATTTTTTGGCAGCTCCGGCATATTTACACTTGGAATACATTCAAGTATTCTTCGTTCGCCGCTGTTGTCGCTTTTTAAAAACTGTGTAAATAAGACTGTCTGTCCGTTTCCGCAGCAGCGTATAGCTAAGCCTATGGCGGCTGTGGTTTTGCCCTTTCCGTCACCGTAATACACATGTACCATAATTATCACTTCCTTTAACTGATTATAGCATAGTCAATATATTAATTCAAATAAATTAGATTATAAAACAGTTGAAAAACTCTTTGCTTCATATTATAATAACCCTAAGAACATTTTGTTAAGAGAAATGGGTGATATTATGAATTATAACAAAAAACGCAGCTTAATTGTTAGAATAGTTGCTATTGTATGCGCAGTGCTTATTGTTGGCTCGGTAGTTCTTTCAGCTGTTATGTACAACTGATAATTGACGCTGACGGCAAGGTTTATACAACAGGCTTATCAGGACAGGTTTGTTGTTATATTCAACAAAAAAATTCGCAATAAATGCTGAAAGTTCTAAAATATATAATAAGGAATTTGTTGCAATTAAGCAGGTGCTATGCTATAATATTACCTGCGTGACTGCGACAGATATGCGATGAAGCGGGAGGTTGCGGCTGATAATCAGTCGGTTTTTCCGTGGAGTATGTCCGATTTTAAACCGGGCGACAGATGATATGTTATTACAGACGGCTATATTTTAGCACACTTAGGGTTGCTGTGTGCAAATTTGTAGTGTCTGGACGCTTTTCGGCTATTTCCCGGGTTGACTTATGTCTATCCGGTTTTTAAATAGAAAGGAATGAAACACCCGGCAAGGTTGTTAATTTCTTGAAAAGGGTTGCCCGCCAACTAACAATACTTAAGGAGGCGATGATTGTGGCAGTCAAGGAAAAAATCAGAATCAGACTAAAGGGTTATGACCATCAGTTGGTAGACCAGTCAGCAGAAAGAATAGTAGCTACTGCTAAGAAGACAGGTGCCAGAGTATCAGGTCCTGTACCTCTGCCAACAGAGAAGCAGGTTGTAACAATTCTAAGAGCTGTTCATAAGTACAAGGACAGCCGTGAGCAGTTTGAGATTAGAACTCATAAGAGACTAATCGACATCCTAAGACCATCTAACAAGACGGTTGAGGCTTTAATGAGTTTAGAACTCCCTGCCGGTGTTGAAATCGAGATTAAGCTTTAATCTTAATTCAACCAACCTGGTCAGTTGGGGTCAAGTTGGCAAAAGCCAACCAATAACCTTATAGGAGGCATTATATAATGCAAAAAGCACTAATTGGTAAGAAAATCGGTATGACACAGATTTTCGACGAAAAGGGCAACGTTGTCCCTGTAACAGTTGTAGAAGCAGGCCCATGTGTTGTTTCTCAGAAGAAGACTGTTGAAAACGACGGTTATGCATCAGTTCAGATTGGCTATGGCGATTTGAAGGCTCACAAGGTAAACAAACCTATGAAGGGTCACTTTGACAAGGCTAATGTAGCACCAAAGAGAACACTTCGTGAGTTCCGCTTTGACGATGTAGAGGCTTACAATGTAGGCGACATTCTAAAGGCAGATGTATTTGCAAGCGGTGACAAGGTAGATGTTACCGGTACAAGCAAAGGTAAAGGTTATGCCGGCGTTATTAAGCGTTGGAATTTCCAAAGACTAAAGGAATCACACGGTTCTGGTCCGGTTGCCAGACACGGCGGTTCTATGGGTGCTTGCTCAAGTCCTTCAAGAGTTTGGAAGGGTAAGAAAATGGCAGGTCACCTGGGTGCAGAAAGAGTTACAGTACAGAACCTAGCAGTAGTAAAGGTTGACGCAGAAAACAACCTTATCGCTATTAAGGGCGCTGTTCCGGGTCCTAACGGTGGAATCGTAGTAATTCGTGACACCGTAAAGGCGTAAGAAAGGAGGAGTTTAAATGCCTAATATAGCAGTACTAGATATGGCCGGTAAGGAAGTATCAACTATAGAGCTTTCAGAGGCTGTATTCGGAATTGAGCCTAACGCAGCAGTAATGCATCATATGGTAGTTAACTACCTTGCTAATCAGCGTCAGGGCACACAGTCAGCTTTAACAAGATCTGAGGTTTCCGGCGGCGGCAGAAAGCCTTGGAGACAAAAGGGTACAGGCCATGCAAGACAGGGCTCAACAAGAGCTCCGCAGTGGACACACGGTGGTATCGTATTCGCTCCAAAGCCGAGAGACTACAGCTATACAGTAAATAAAAAGGTTAGAAGATTAGCTATGAAGTCAGCTTTCTCAGCTAAGGCTGCAAGCAACGAGATTATCGTTATTGACAGCATTGCTTCAGAGAGCTTCAGCACTAAGACAATCGCAGCTATGCTAAAGGCAGTAGGCAGCGAGAAGAAGGCACTAATCGTTCTTCCGACAGTTGATAAGAAGGTTATCAACTCTGCAAGAAATATTCCGGGCGTTAAAACAGCACAGGTAAACGAGCTGAATGTTTACGATATGCTGAATGCTGACAAGCTTATTATCGCTAAGGAAGCAGTAGAGAAAATTCAGGAGGTGTACGCATAATGCTAGCACAGGACATTATTATCAAACCTATCGTTACAGAAAAGAGCATGATGGGTATTGCAGATAAGAAGTACACTTTTGAGGTAGCTAAGGCTGCAAATAAAATTGAAATTGCTAAGGCAGTTGAAGAGCTGTTTAAGGTTAAGGTTTCAAAGGTTAATACAGTTAATATGCGTGGCAAGTTCCGCCGTCAGGGCAGATACGAGGGCTACACAAGAAGCTGGAAGAAGGCTTATGTAACACTTGCAGAAGACAGCAAAGCAATCGAATTTTTTGAAGGCATGATGTAAGCCTGTTAAAAATTTAAATAAACAGGCAGAATGTATGGGAATGCCATTTTCCCGCAAAGCCATCATGAGGAGAGTGAAAGACAATGGCTATTAAAGTATATAAACCTACCACAAATGCCAGAAGAAATATGTCAGTTACTGACTATTCCGGCCTTTCAAAGGTTGCACCTGAGAAGAGCTTGCTGGCTCCTCTAAATAAGAAGTCAGGTCGTAACAGCTATGGTAGAATTACTGTTCGTCACAGAGGCGGCGGTAACAGAAGAAAGTATCGTATTATCGATTTTAAGAGACAGAAGTTTGATGTATCTGGTACAGTAAAGACTCTTGAGTATGACCCAAACCGTTCAGCATTCATCGCTCTTGTAGAGTATGAGGACGGCGAAAAGAACTACATTGTAGCTCCTAACGGTCTAAAGGTTGGCGACACAGTTGTTGCAAGTGAGTCTGCTGATATTAAGCCGGGCAACGCACTTCCGCTTAACAATATTCCGACAGGTACATTTATTCACAATGTAGAGCTTTATCCGGGCAGAGGTGCTCAGCTTGCAAGATCAGCTGGTAATCAGGCACAGCTAATGGCTAAAGAAAACGGAATGGCACTTCTAAGACTGCCGTCAGGCGAGCTGAGAAATGTTCCTATAAACTGTATGGCAACTATCGGTCAGGTAAGTAACATTGACCACGAAAATGTTAAAATCGGTAAGGCCGGTCGTAAGCGTAATATGGGTTGGAGACCAACAGTAAGAGGTTCAGTTATGAACCCTAACGATCACCCACACGGTGGTGGTGAAGGTAAGAGCCCAGTCGGTCGTCCGGGTCCTGTTACTCCTTGGGGTAAACCTGCACTTGGTTACAAGACCAGAAAGAAGAAGAATCGTTCTGACAAGATGATCGTAAGACGCAGAAACGGTAAGTAATAGGCATACAGAAAGGAGCTTTATCAATGGGAAGAAGCATTAAGAAGGGCCCTTATGTACAGCCTGTACTACTAAAAAGGGTTCAAGAAATGAACGAAGCCGGTGAAAAGAAGATCCTAAAAACTTGGAGCAGATCTTCAACAATTTTCCCTGCTTTTGTAGGTCACACATTTGCTGTTCATGACGGACGCAAGCATGTGCCGGTATATGTTACCGAAGATATGGTTGGTCACAAGCTGGGTGAGTTTGCACCAACAAGAACATACAGAGGTCACGCCGGTTCTAAGACAACTAAGAAATAAGGCGGAAGGAGATAATAAAAATGGCAGAATCTAGGGCTTATCTAAAATATGTCCGTATTTCACCAAGAAAGGTTCAGATTGTTCTTGATCTTATTAGAAACAAGCCAGCTGACCTAGCTATGGCTATTCTGAAGCACACTCCTAAGGCCGCTTGCGAGCCGCTGGAAAAGCTGCTGAAGTCAGCTATGGCAAACGCTGAGACAAATCATAATATGGATATTACAAAACTATATGTAGCAGAATGCTCAGTAAGTCAGGGTCCGACCCTAAAACGTATTCGTCCAAGAGCACAGGGTCGTGCATACAGAATCAATAAAAAGACTTCTCACATTACCCTTGTGCTTAAAGAAGCTGAATAACGACAGGAGGTATAGTAATGGGCCAGAAAGTTAATCCACACGGTATGCGTGTAGGCGTTATTAAAGATTGGGATTCACGCTGGTTTGCAGGCAAGAGCAACTTTGGTGATCAGCTTGTAGAGGATTATAATCTTCGTAAAACACTAAAGAAGCAGCTTTATGCAGCAGGTGTTCCTAAGATTGAAATTGAGCGTGACGCATCTAAGGTAAGAATTCACATTCATTGCGCTAAGCCGGGCTTAGTTATTGGTAAGCAGGGCAGCGAGATAGAGAAAATTCGCAAGCAGTGCGAAGCTATGCTGGGTAAACCAGTAAGCATAAATGTTGTAGAGGTAAAATCACCTGATCTTAATGCACAGTTGGTAGCTGAAAACATTGCAGCTCAGCTGGAAAACAGAATTTCATTCCGTCGTGCTATGAAGCAGTCAATCGGCAGAGCAATGAAGTTTGGTGCTAAGGGTATCAAGATTATGTGTTCAGGTCGTTTGGGCGGAGCAGAAATTGCTCGTTCCGAGACATACCATGAGGGTACAATTCCTCTACAGACACTAAGAGCTGACATCGACTACGGTTTTGCAGAGGCTGCAACAACATACGGTCGTATAGGCGTAAAAGTATGGCTTTACAGAGGCGAGGTTCTTAATGTAAATACAGAAAAAGAGAACAACAATAACAATCGCCGCAGCAGAAGGCCACGTAGGGAAGGAGGCAGTAAATAATGCTGTTACCAAAGCGTGTTAAATACAGAAGAGTTCACAGAGGTCGTATGACCGGTAAGGCTTACCGTGGCAACAAGGTTACTTACGGTGATTTTGGTCTACAGGCATTAGAGCCATCTTGGATCACATCTAACCAGATTGAGGCTGCCCGTGTAGCTATGACAAGATATTGTAAGAGATTTGGTAAGGTTTGGATTAAGATTTTCCCAGACAAGCCGGTAACAGAGAAGCCTGCTGAAACACGAATGGGTTCCGGTAAAGGCTCACCTGAGTACTGGGTAGCTGTTGTTAAGCCGGGCAGAGTTATGTTTGAGCTGGGCGGCGTATCTGAGGAAACAGCAAGAGAGGCTATGCGTCTTGCTGCAAATAAACTTCCAATTAAGTGTAAATTTGTTAAGAAAGAAACGGAGGGCGAGCAATAATGAAGGCTTCAGAGCTAAGAGAATTAACTGCAGAAGAGCTTCAGCAGAAGCTCAAGGACCTAAAAGAGGAACTATTTAACCTTCGTTTTCAGTTGGCTATAAATCAGCTAGAGAACCCAATGCGTATTAGTGCTGTTAAGAAGGACATCGCAAGAGTACACACTGTACTTACACAGATGGAAAAGAACAGCGCTGACGCATAAGTAGAAGGAGGTTTAAGCCATGAGTGAAAGAAACTTAAGAAAAACCAATGTTGGTAAGGTTGTAAGCGACAAAATGGACAAAACAATAGTTGTTGCTATTGAAGACAGCGTTAAGCACCCTCTATACGGCAAAATCGTAAAGAGAACTGTTAAGCTAAAGGTTCATGACGAGAACAACGAGTGCGGCATTGGCGACAGAGTAAGAATTATGCAAACTCGTCCTCTTTCTAAGGATAAAAGATGGAGACTAGTCGAGATTATTGAAAAGGCTAAGTAATTTAGTCTATATTACAAAGGAGGAATTACTGTGATTCAACAGCAGACCTACCTAAAGGTTGCCGATAACACTGGAGCAAAAGAGTTAATGTGCATCCGAGTTCTCGGCGGTACCAGAAGGAGATACGCAAACATCGGTGACGTTGTAGTTGCTTCTGTTAAAAAAGCAGCACCTGGCGGCGTTGTAAAAAAAGGCGATGTAGTTAAAGCAGTTATCGTGCGTTCTGCAAAGGGCGTGCGTCGTGAAGATGGCACATATATTCGTTTCGACGAAAATGCTGCTGTTATTATTAAGGAAGACAAGAACCCAAAGGGCACTCGTATCTTTGGACCTGTAGCAAGAGAGCTTCGTGATAAGGACTACATGAAGATCTTAAGCCTTGCTCCTGAAGTTCTTTAATGGAGGTGCTCACTTATGATAAAAAAAGTTCATGTTAAAACAGGTGACACTGTTGTAGTATTAAGCGGCAAGAGCAAAGGCAAGCAGGGTAAGGTAATGGCCGTTAGCCCAAAAGAGGGTAAGGTTATTGTAGAAAATGTAAATATGGTATCAAAGCATGTTAAGCCTAGAAAAATGGGCGAAACAGGCGGTATCGTAAAGGCTGAGGGTGCTATGTATGCATCTAAGGTTCAGATTGTTTGCCCTCGCTGCAAAAAGCCTACTCGTATTGGTCATAAGATTAACGAGGACGGCACAAAGAACCGTATTTGCAGAAAATGCGGCGAAGTTTTGTAAGGAGGATATAAGAAATGGCAAGACTAAAAGACTTTTACAAAAGCGATGTTGCACCAGCACTTATGAACAAGTTCTCCTACAAAAGTGTTATGGAGATTCCAAAGCTGGATAAAATCGTTGTAAATGTTGGTGCCGGCGAGGCTAGAGAAAACTCAAAGGTTATCGACGCTATTCTAAGAGATCTGAGTGCTATCACAGGTCAGAAGCCTCACATTTGCAGAGCTAAGAAGTCAGTAGCTAACTTTAAGCTTCGTGAAGGTATGGCTATCGGTGCTAAGGTAACACTTAGAGGCGAAAGAATGTACGAATTTCTTGACAGGCTTTTCAATGTTGCTCTGCCAAGAGTAAGAGACTTCAGAGGTATTAACCCTAACGGCTTTGACGGTCGAGGCAACTACAATATGGGTCTTAGGGAACAGCTTATTTTCCCTGAAATTGATTACGATAAGATTGATAAGGTTAGAGGTATGGACATTTGCTTTGTTACTACCGCTAAAACAGATGAAGAAGCTCGTGAGCTGCTAACACTTATGGGCGCACCATTTGCGAAATAAGGAGGGATTGTCGTGGCTAAAACAGCAATGAAAGTTAAGCAGCAGAGAACACAAAAGTTCTCTACAAGAGAGTATAACAGATGCAAAATCTGCGGCAGACCACACGCTTATCTTCGTAAATATGGAGTATGCCGTATTTGCTTTAGAGAATTAGCTTACAAGGGCGAAATTCCGGGCGTTAAAAAGGCAAGCTGGTAATAAACGAAGGAGGTTAATGTTATGCAGATTACTGATCCAATAGCAGACTTACTTACAAGAATTCGTAACGCAAGTTCTGCGAAGCATGATTCTGTAGAGATTCCTGCTTCAAATATGAAGAAGGCTATATGCCAAATTTTGTTAGATGAAGGCTACATTAAGGATTTTTCTGTAGCTGAAGACGGCAAGCAGGGCGTTATTACTGTTACTCTAAAGTACCTTGAGGGTAAGAAGCCTGTAATTACAGGCTTAAGAAGAGTTTCAAAGCCGGGTTTGCGTATATATAGCAATGTTGAGGATATGCCAAAGGTTATTAAGGGCCTTGGTGTAGCTATCGTATCAACTTCTAAGGGTGTTATGACTGACCGTCAGGCACGCAAAGAAAATGTAGGTGGCGAAGTCCTTGCATTCGTATGGTAAGGAGGTGCGAGAATGGCTGAGACAGAAATCAAATTATCTCGAATTGGAAGAAAACCTGTAAATATTCCCGCTGGTGTTGAAGTAAAGTTTGACAACGGTGTTTTGACTGTTAAAGGACCAAAGGGCACACTAACTCAGAAGATTCACCCAAATATGATCGTTGAGATTAGTGCTGAGGCTATCGAAATTAAGGTTCCTGAAGACAAGTCACCAAAGGCTATTAAGCAAAACAGAGCTCTTCATGGCCTAACTCGTTCACTTGTTGCTAATATGGTTACAGGTGTAACAGAGGGCTATTCTAAGAAGCTTGAAGTTAAGGGCGTAGGTTACCGTGTACAGAAGAAGGGCAAGGATCTTGTAATGAACCTTGGCTACTCACACCAGGTAATCGTAAGTGAAACTGATGACATCAAGATTGATGCACCAGACGCCAATACAATTATTATCTCAGGCCCAGACAAGCAAAAGGTTGGTCAGTTTGCTGCCGAGGTAAGAGAAAAGCGTCCACCGGAGCCATATAAGGGTAAAGGTATTAAGTACGCTGACGAGGTTATTCGTCGTAAAGAAGGTAAAGCCGGTAAGGGCGGCAAGAAGTAATTAAGGAGTGAGACATTATGGTATCAAAGGCAGATAAAAATAAAGCCCGTTTAAAGCGTCATACAAGAGTACGCAGCAAAATCAGCGGTACAGCAGAATGCCCAAGACTGAATGTGTTCCGCTCAAGCAAGAACATTTATGTTCAGATTATTGACGACATTAATGGTGTTACTTTAGTTGCTGCTTCTACTCTTGAGCTAGAGGGCAACGGCGGAAACAAAGAGGCAGCTTTTAAGGTTGGCGAGGCTATCGCTAAGAAGGCTGCTGACAAAGGCATCACCGAGGTTGTTTTTGACCGCGGTGGATACATCTATCACGGCCGTGTCAAGGAATTGGCCGAAGGCGCTCGTCAGGGCGGCCTCAAGTTCTAATAAAGGAGGAATAAACTTTGGCTATTATTGACGCATCAACTTTAGATTTGCAAGAGCGTGTTGTTACAATCAACCGTGTATCAAAAACTGTAAAGGGCGGTCGTATCTTTAAGTTTGCTGCTCTTGTAGTAGTAGGCGACGGCAACGGTACTGTAGGCTTTGGTATTGGCAAGGCCGGTGAGGTTCCGGATGCTATCCGTAAGGGCATTGAGGATGCTAAGAAGAATCTGATTAAGGTTTCTCTAAAGGGTACTTCAATTCCTCACGAGGTTATCGGTGAGTTTGGAGCAGGCAGAGTTTTGATGAAGCCTGCAGCAGCCGGTACAGGTGTTATTGCCGGTGGTCCTGTTCGTGCAGTCATCGAGGCTGTAGGTATCAGAGACATTAGAACAAAGGCTTTAAGATCAAATAATCCTTGCAACGTAGTAAGAGCTACACTGGCTGGTTTAGCTTCTCTGCGTTCAGCAGAGGAGATTGCTGCGGTTCGTGGCAAGTCGGTTAAAGAGATTTTATAATAGGAGGGCAGCAAGATGGCAAATGTAAATATTAAGCTTGTAAGAAGTCTTATAGGCAGTAAAAAGGACCAAATTGCAACAGCCCAGTCACTTGGTCTGAAGAAGATTGGCGATGTTACAACTCAGCCGGATAATCCTCAGACAAAAGGTAAGGTTGCTAAGATAGTTCACCTTATCGAGGTAAGTGAAGCGTAAGCAAGGAGGTGCTAAAGAGATGAAGTTGCACGAACTTTCACCTGTAGAGGGTTCTAAGAAGGCCGTAAAGCGTATCGGTCGTGGTCACGGCTCAGGACAAGGTAAAACAGCAGGTAAGGGACACAAGGGACAGAAGGCAAGATCAGGCGGCAGTATTAGACCTGGCTTTGAAGGAGGTCAGATGCCACTGCAGAGAAGATTGCCGAAGAGAGGCTTTAATAACATTTTTGCTAAGACTATCGTAGCGGTAAATGTAGGCAGCCTAAACAAGTTTGAAGATGGTGCTGTTGTTGATACACAGGCACTTGTTGACGCAGGACTTGTTAAGAATTCTTTTGACGGAGTTAAGATTCTGGGTAACGGCAATCTTACTAAGAAGTTAGAAGTAAAGGTCAATGCTTATTCCGTTTCTGCTAAAGAGAAGATTGAGGCAGCAGGCGGAAAGGCAGAGGTGGTTTAATGTTTAAAACCATTCGCAATGCCTGGCAGCTTCCCGATCTTCGTAAGAAGCTGTTATTCACATTATTAATTATAATCGTGTTCAGAATTGGTTCAGTTATTCCTGTTCCATTTCTGGATTCAGCCGCTTTGGCATCAGCTATGGGCGATTTAACCAATAACGGTTCTATGTTTGCTTATCTGAACACAATGTCAGGCGGTGCGTTCTCAAACGCAACATTGTTTGCAATGGGTGTTACACCGTACATCAACAGTTCCATTATCATTCAGCTGTTAACAGTTGCTATTCCTCCTCTTGAGCGTTTGGCTAAGGAGGGTGAAGAGGGCAGAAAGAAGCTTGCAACTATTACAAGATATGTAACAGTTGCCCTTGGATTGATTCAGGGCTTTGCTTACTTTATGTTCCTAAAGCAGAGCAATGTTCTTGATTACAAGACAGGTTTTGACTTCTTCTTTGGTGCTGCTGTTATTATTTTGGTATTTACAGCCGGTACAGCGTTAATGATGTGGATGGGTGAGCAGATCAACCAGCACGGTATAGGCAACGGTATTTCTATTCTGTTGTTTGCAGGTATTATCGCAAGATTCCCTGTTATTGTTGCTGAGCTTGCTAACTACTGGAGTATGGCTATGTCAGGCAGCACACAGTACTTTGTATTGGTTCCGCTGTTTGTTGTTATATTCCTTGCAGTTATCTGGGTTATTACATTTATGCAGGATTCAGAAAGAAGAATTCCTATCCAGTATGCAAAGAGAGTTGTTGGCAGAAAGATGTATGGCGGACAGAGCAGCCACTTGCCTATTAAGCTAGGTCTTGGCGGCGTTCTTCCAATTATCTTTGCAAGTTCAATTCTATCAATTCCATCAACTATTAAGTTGATTTTCCCTGGAATTACAGGTTTCTGGAACAGCTTTATTGAGTTATTCTCAAGCAGTAGTTGGGTGTATGCTGTTCTGTATTTCATTTTGATTATAATGTTTGCATATTTCTATACATCAATTCAGTATAATCCAATTGAAATGTCAAATAACCTTCGTCAGAATAATGGTACAATCCCTGGTATTCGTCCGGGTAAACCAACTTCTGATTTTATCGCAAAAATTTTGTCCAGAATAACACTGATAGGTGCTTTATTCTTGGCAGTTATCGCACTTGTTCCAATTATTTATGGTAAGTTAACCGGAATGTCAAGTATGTCGCTTGGTGGTACATCTATTATCATCGTTGTTGGTGTTTGCTTAGATACAGTTAAGCAGATGGAATCACAGATGATGATGCGTCACTATAAGGGCTTCCTTGATTAATGTATTGGAGGAAAAGATTATGAATATAATTTTATTAGGTGCACCTGGTGCCGGCAAGGGTACTCAGGCAGAAAAAATTTGTGAATATCTGAATATTCCAACTATTTCAACGGGTAATATTATCCGTGCTGCGCTGAAAAGCGGTACAGAGATGGGTTTAAAGGCGAAGTCCTTTATGGATGCCGGCAAGCTTGTTCCGGATGATGTTGTAATCGGCATTATTAAGGAAAGACTTGCTGAGAATGACTGTCAGAACGGTTTTATTCTTGATGGCTTCCCGAGAACCATCCCTCAGGCCGAGGCTTTGGACGCTATGGGTGTTCAAATCGACAAGGTAATTGATATTGAAGTACCTGACGAGAACATTGTTGCCAGAATGTCCGGACGCCGTGTTTGTGAAAAGTGTGGTGCAAGCTATCATCTTGAGTATAAAAAGCCAAGCAGAGATGGTGTGTGCGACCTTTGTACAGGTGCCCTTGTTCAGCGTAAGGATGACCACCCAGACACAGTTCTTTCTCGTTTAAAAGTATATCACGAGGAAACCGAGCCTTTAAAAGATTATTACCAGAAGCAGGGTAAGCTTGCTATTGTAGAAGGTCAGGAGGAAATTGCTGACACAACTGCACTGGTTCTTAAGGAGCTTGAGGTTTAATATAATGATAGTACTTAAGACGAAACGCGAATTAGATTTAATGCGTGAAGCTTGCAGAATTTCTGCAAATGCACTTAAGGAAGCCGGCAGGGCTGTAGAGCCCGGCGTGTCAACTAAAGAAATTGATGACATTGTTCGCAAGTATATCCAGAAACAAGGTGCTACACCTTCGTTTCTGGGCTACGGCGGATTTCCGGCAAGTGCTTGTATTTCAGTAAACGATGTGGTTATCCATGGCATACCAAGTAAGAAACAGATTCTAAAAAAAGGTGATATTGTCAGCATTGATATAGGTGCTTTTATTGGCGGATATCATGGTGATAATGCTTATACCTTTGCCTGTGGAGATATTTCAAAGGAGGCTCAGGCTTTGCTTGATGCAACAAAGGAAAGTCTTTATGAGGGTATTAAGGCAGCTATTGCCGGAAACCGTATAGGCGATATTGGAAATGCTGTTCAAACGTATGCTGAAGCTCGCAACTACTCGGTGGTACGAGATTTTGTCGGCCATGGCGTAGGTGCGAAACTACATGAAGATCCTAGTGTACCCAATTACGGTACTCCGGGCAGGGGTGTACGGCTTCTACCGGGTATGACAATTGCCATAGAGCCTATGATTACGGCAGGTAAGTATGATGTAAGGGTGCTTGATGATGACTGGACTACCGTTACGGTAGACGGCAGCTTGGCTGCACATTTTGAGCATTCTATTGCAATTACGCCTGACGGTCCTGTAATTATGACGATTCCTGATTAAGGGGTGTTGATATGAAGGCGGGACAAATCGTAAGATCTGTTGCAGGTAGAGATAAAAATATATTCTTTGTTGTTACGGCTGTTGACGGTGCTTACGCTGTTATTTGTGACGGCAAAAGCAGACCGGTAGAGCACAAAAAGCGGAAAAAGCTGATTCATTTAAGCAAAACAAATCATTTTGTTGAGCTTGAAAAGGTAAAAACCAACAAAGAATTCAGAAAAGTGCTACACCCATTTAATTATGAGTAAATCCCATAAGGAGGAGTATGAATATGTCTAAACAAGATGTAATCGAGATTGAGGGTACAGTAACCGAAGCACTGCCAAACGCACAGTTTAAGGTAGAGCTTCCAAACGGTCATATAATTCTTGCTCATATTTCAGGTAAGCTTAGAATGAACTTCATTAGAATCTTGCCGGGTGATAAGGTAACAGTTGAAATGTCACCTTACGATTTAACTCGTGGCAGAATTACATGGCGTAGCAAGTAATTAACTAAGACTTTTATTTCTATAAAATATAGGAAAGGAATGATTACACAATGAAAGTCAGACCTTCAGTAAAGAAAATTTGCGATAAGTGCAAAGTTATTAAGCGTAAGGGTAAGGTAATGGTAATTTGCGAAAACCCTAAGCACAAGCAGCGTCAGGGTTAATTTAACCGTTGACATTTTAAGAAAAATAATGTAAAATAAAAATATTGACTAATTATTTATGGAGGTGCAACATATGGCTCGTATAGCAGGTGTAGACTTACCAAGAGATAAAAGAGTTGAAATTGGTTTGACATATATCTTTGGTATTGGACGTAAAACTGCAAGTGACATTATTGCTGCAACAGGTGTTAATCCTGATACTCGTGTAAGAGACCTGACAGAGGATGAGGTTTCTAAGCTAAGAGAGTATATTGACCACAACTGCGTCGTTGAGGGTGACCTAAGACGTGATGTTGCTTTTGATATTAAAAGATTAATCGAAATTGGCTGTTATCGTGGTGTTCGTCACCGTAAGGGACTTCCTGTAAGAGGTCAGCGTTCAAAGACAAACGCTCGTACTCGTAAGGGTCCTAGAAAGACAATGGCTAACAAGAAGAAGTAAGGAGGGAATGACCTATGGCAGCACCTAAGGGTAAGAAGACTGCAGTGCGCAGACGCCGTGAGCGTAAAAATGTTGAGCGTGGTGCAGCACACATTCAGTCTACATTTAACAATACAATCGTAACAATTACAGATATTCAGGGCAATGCTATTTCATGGGCAAGTGCCGGTGAATTGGGCTTCAGAGGTTCCAGAAAGTCTACTCCTTTCGCAGCTCAGTCAGCTGCTGAAACAGCAGCAAAGGCCGCTATGGAGCACGGTATGAAGACTGTTGAAGTATATGTAAAGGGTCCTGGTGCAGGCAGAGAAGCTGCAATCAGAGCTTTACAGTCAGCGGGTCTTGAGGTTAACATGATTAAAGATGTTACTCCAATTCCTCATAATGGATGTCGTCCTCCAAAGAGAAGACGCGTATAACGAAATAAGGAGGAAATAGTATGGCAAAGAATATGCAGCCAATTGCGAAGCGTTGCAGAACACTTGGCATTGAGCCTTCTGTTATGGGTTATAACAAGAAATCCTCTAACAGAAATCCAAACGGCAACGCAAGAAGAAAGAAAAGCGAATACAGCCTGCAGCTAACTGAAAAGCAAAAGGTTAAGTTTATATACGGTATTATGGAGAAGCAGTTCCGTCACTATTATGACGAGGCTGCTAAGGCCGAGGGCAAGACAGGTACAGTTTTGCTTACAACAATTGAGCGTCGTCTTGATAATGTTGTATTCAGACTGGGACTTGCTTCTACAAGAAGAGAAGCAAGACAGCTTGTTAGCCATGCTCATTTTACAGTAAATGGCAAAAAGGTAAATGTACCGTCATACCTTGTTAAGGCCGGAGATGCTATTAAGGTTAGCGACAAGAGCCGCTCAACCAGCAGATTTAAGGCTATTGCTGAGGGCGAGACTAAGTCTATTGCTTCTCCAAAGTGGTTAGAGAAGGATGCTGATTTGTTGGGTGGTAAGGTTGTTGCTGCTCCTGAGAGAGAGGATATCGACTTCCCTGTTGAAGAGCATCTTATCGTTGAGTTGTACTCCAAGTAATCCTAACATAAATGTAGTGTTTTTTATTAGGTTTACGCCCATACGCAGTTTTTTCTGTGAATGTATATAGGAGGTTCACTGATGATAGAAATTGAAAAGCCAAGCATAAATGTTGAAGATTTGTCCGAAGACGGTTCTTTCGGAAGATTTGTTGTTGAGCCGCTTGAAAGAGGCTTTGGTAATACACTTGGCAACAGCCTGAGAAGAGTTTTACTTTCTTCTTTGGAAGGTGTTGCTGTTAAATCTATTAAGATTAACGGTGTTTTGCACGAGTTTTCTACCATTCCCGGTGTAAAAGAAGATGTTACACAGATTGTTCTTAATATGAAGGGATTGGTTGCCAAGCTGCACTGTAATGGTGAAAAAACAGTTGAAATCAGTGCTGAGGGCCCTTGTGAGGTTACTGCGGCATCTATTTCTGCTGACAGCGAGGTTGAAATTCTAAATCCTGAGATGCATATTGCTACACTGGATGACGGAGCTAAGCTTTACATGGAAATAACTCTTGACAGAGGAAGAGGATATGTTCCCGGCGAGCGTAACAAGGCTCTTATGAACAACAATGTTATAGGCGCTTTGCCTATTGACTCAATTTATACACCTGTATTAAAGGTGAACTACACAGTTGAGAACACTCGTGTTGGTCAGATTACTGACTATGATAAGCTATCATTAGATGTTTGGACAAACGGTGTTATTACTGCTCAAGAGGCTGTTTCACTTGCAGCTAAGGTTCTTACCGAGCATCTTAACCTGTTTGTGGACCTTTCTGATAAGGGTTCTACAACTGAAATTATGGTGGAAAAGGACGACAAGGGCAAGGAAAAGGTTCTTGAGATGACTATTGAGGAGCTTGATTTGTCTGTTCGCTCATTTAACTGCCTAAAGCGTGCAGGTATTAATACTGTTGAGGATCTTATTAACAGATCTCAGGACGATATGATGAAAGTCCGTAACCTTGGACGCAAATCTTTAGAGGAAGTTATTGACAAATTGGAGTCTTTAGGATTTTCTCTGCAGAATGATGAAGAATAATTGTTTACTATAAAATTTATGTAAAGGAGTGAATTACGATGCCAGGTACAAGAAAGCTGGGAAGAGCTACTTCTCATAGAATTGCAATGCTAAGAGGCATGGTTACTTTCCTTTTTGAAAACGGAAAAATTGAAACTACATTAACTCGTGCAAAAGAAGTAAGAGCTATGGCTGAAAAAATGATAACTATAGCTAAGGTTGACAGCCTTCACAATAAGCGTATGGTTATGTCCTTTGTAACTAAGGAGGATGTAGCTGCAAAGCTGTTTAAGGAGATTGCACCAAAGTATGCAGACAAGAACGGTGGTTACACTCGTATCACTAAGCTTGGCCCTCGTCGTGGTGACGCAGCAGAAATGGCTATTATTGAGCTTCTGTAATATTGCCAGTTTTTTACACAGGCGACGCAATTTTGTGTCGCCTGTTTTTGTAACTGCCCGTAGCATAATGGATAGTGTACCGGACTCCGACTCCGGTGGTGTGGGTTCAATTCCCGTCGGGCGGACCAATTTAGCTCGGTGTTTTGCTGTTTTTGCAAGACACCGAGCTTTTTGCTGCGATTTTGATATACGGCTCTCTGTCAACAGTTGGAGCGAAGTCGAAAAAAGCGGCTCACTGTCAACAGTTGGAGCGAAGTCGAAAAAAGCGGCTCACTGTCAACAGTTGGAGCGAAGTCGAAAAAAGCGTCTCTCTGTCAACAGTTGGAGTAAAACTGTAAAAAGAAAAACTGATTTAAAGCGAGGGGCAAATTATTAGATATTGTCAAAATTCCCCTATCGTCAAAAAATGGCTGCTAAAATTGACATTTTTGGGCTGCAGCATTAAAATAACACAGTAATGATTTTTTAGTGTGTGTTAGCGACAATGCTTTTTGCCGAAATAAATACGCACAGGGGTGTTAATATGTATTGTATAAGTGTGAATTATAAAAATTCGGATATTAATATTAGGAAAAAACTGGCTTTTACAGAGGGTGTGCAATCAGATATTTTAAAACAGCTTTTATCCTGCAGTGAAATCCAACAGTGTGTAATACTTTGTACCTGCAACAGAACGGAGCTGTACTTTTGCGGTAATGAAGATGCTGTGACTACAGCAGAAAAGGTGCTGTCACAGCGTTCCGGTATAAATATGCATATTCTGAAAAAGCATTTATATGTATTTTATCACAAGCAGGCTGTACAGCATTTATTTAAGGTGGCAAGCGGTATAGAGTCTATGGTTATAGGTGAAGATGAAATTTTAGGTCAGATAAAGCTTGCGTACAGTAGGGCACAAGGCTGTGATGCTGCCGGCTTTGAAATTAACCAGATTTTCCAGTCCGCTATAGCCTGTGCAAAAAAAATTAAAACAGAAACTGCTATTTCTAAAACCTCTGTTTCTACTGCTACATTGGCGGCTAATGAAATATCACGCTTTAAAGATAATGTTATGGTTTTGGTGATAGGAGCAACAGGTAAAATCGGCACAACTCTTGTGAAAAACCTGCTTTCCCATAAAAATGTTACGGTTGTTACTACACTTAGAAATCATAGTGCTTCTCTTTCGTTTACAGGTGATAAAATAAAGACTGTTGATTATGCCAAAAGGTACGACTATGTTGACAGTGCCGACTGTATTGTCAGTGCCACTGCCGGCCCTCACTATACAATTACATACAACGACCTGTCCCAAAATATAAAGCGGCAAAAGTCACGCTTGCTTATAGACCTGGCAGTGCCACCCGATATTGACAGTCAGGTAACAGAAATTTCCGGTGTACAGCGTATGGGTATTGACTATTTTGAGCAGCTGGCACAGGAAAACAACGCACTTAAAATGGACTCGGTGGAGGCTGCAAGGGTAATTATCCAAAAGGAAATTGATGTTTTGAAAAAGGATATTGCCTTTCATTACTTTTTGCCGTATGTTGAAAAATTAAGGTCAAGCCTTAGCAAGGCATCGTTTGAGGATGTGCTTTACAAGCTAAAGGCAGAAATGTCTGCCGATGAATTTATTAAAACCCTTGAGGTTTTAAAGGGCTTTGACGAAAGGAGTTAAAATGGCTTACTTTCCCTTTTATATTGATATTGAAAAGAAAGATATTCTGGTTGTTGGCGGCGGAGCAGTGGCACTGCGTAAGGTGGAAAAGCTGCTGCCCTTTAATCCCGTTATAACCGTTGTTTCGCCTGAGATATGCAATGAAATTGTTAAGCTTGGCGTAAAAACAGTAAAGCGTGTGTTTGCTGACAGCGACCTTGACGGTATGTTTTGCGTAATAAGCGCTACAAACAATTCACAGGTAAACGAACACATCTATAGGCTGTGCAGTGCGAAAAATATACCTGTAAACACTGTTGACGATAAAGAAAAATGTACTTTTATTTTTCCGGCATTAGTCAAAGAAAACGGCATAACGGCGGGTATTACTACCTCGGGCAAAAGCCCTGTTTACGCAAAATATATAAAGGAACAGCTTATACAACTGTTAGAAAATATTAATGCAGATACAGTAGAGGTTTTATGGAAATACAGAGCAGCAATAAAAGCACGCATAAACAATGAAGAAGAAAGAAAAGAAATATTTACCCGACTTCTTAATATGTGTGTTGATGGTGCTTTGGTAGACGACAAAGTTGTTGAAGAAATAATTAAGGAATATACATTATGAAAATAAAAATTGGTACCAGAAAAAGCAAGCTGGCACTTGCACAAACAGAAATGTTTATAGAAAAGCTTGTTGAAAAAATTCCAAATGTACAGCCGCAAATAGTGCATATATCCACTACCGGTGACAAAGTGCTGAACAAACCCCTTGCGGCATTAGGCGGTAAGGGAGTATTTATTGCCGAGCTTGAGCAGGCACTGCTGAACGGTGAAATTGATGTGGCTGTCCATAGCGCCAAGGATTTGCCGTTAGGTTTAGCAGACGGCTTAGGAATAACCGCTGTGCTGGAGCGTGGCGACTACAGAGATGTGCTTGTAACAAGGAATAATGATTGTATAATAAACAGTGATAGCTTTTTGGTGGGTACAGGCAGTATGCGTCGGGCAAGGCTTTTGAAAAAGCTGTACCCCAATGTACAGATAAAAAACATTAGGGGCAATGTGGATACAAGGTTGAATAAGCTTTTAAAGGGTGAATATGACGGTATAATATTAGCCGCAGCCGGCTTAAAAAGACTTAACCTCTTTACAAGCCCAAACTACACCGTAACTCCATTTGACTGCGGCAGCTTTTTGCCTGCACCTTGCCAGGGTATAATTGCAGCAGAAAGCAGAAAGCAGGGTGAAATTGCCCAATTGTTAAAAGAGGTAAATCACCTGAAAACTATGTACGAGTTTGAAGCAGAACGACAAATTCCGCTGTTGCTTAATGCCGACTGTGCTATGCCTGTAGGGGCATTTGCACAGGTACAGGGAAGCAAAATAAGCTTATATGCAACAGCAGACTGTAATAAGATTTTAAAGGGCAGTGCTAATGTAGAAGATAGGCTTGCCCTTGCTGAAGGGTTGGTGAAAAAGCTATGAGTATGGGAAAGGTTTATATAGTAGGAGCAGGCTGCGGAGATTATGACCTTATAACACTGCGTGGAATTGAGCGTTTAAAGAAGTGCGACACAGTGGTTTACGACAGCCTTGTGGATAATGCGTTGCTTGAATATACAGAGGACACAGCAGAAAAAATCTGTGCAGGAAAGCGTGCAGGTATGCATAGTGAAAAGCAAAGCACTATAAACAATATACTTGTTGAAAAGGCAAAAAGCGGAAAAACGGTAGTGCGGCTAAAGGGAGGCGATCCCTTTGTGTTTGGCAGAGGCGGAGAAGAAATACTTGCACTTCAAGAAAATAACATTCCATACAGCGTAGTGCCGGGAGTTACCTCTGCCATTGCAGTGCCGGAGCTTGCCGGCATACCGGTAACTCACCGTAATTTAAGCCGAAGTCTGCATATAATTACAGGACATACGGCACAAGACACACTTCCCGATAACCTAAAGGAGTATGCCAAGCTAAAAGGAACGCTGGTATTTTTAATGGGGCTTAAAAAGCTGCCGCAAATAGTGCAGGGACTGGTTGAAAACGGCAAAAGTAAAAATACACCGGCGGCGGTGGTTTCAAACGGTGCATATGCTGTCAGCCAAACCGTTAGGGGTACTCTTGAAAATATTTGCAGTCTAGCAGAAGAAAATAATATTGTGCCGCCTGCTGTAATAGTGGTGGGTGAAACTGCCGCATTTGACCTTTCGCCTACTTTGGAACAACCGCTGAAGAATATTTCCGTTACGGTTACAGGTACCCAAAGGCTCGCCCACAAGCTAAGCAAACAGCTTTCGGCTTTGGGTGCAGACACAAGGCATTTGGATTATCTTAATGTTATTGAATACCAAAGCAATCCGCTGTTTGAACAGGCACTAAATAATATTGACAGCTACCACTATGTTGTGCTTACCAGTATGAACGGAGCAGAGATATTTTTAAAGCGACTGCACAGCTTAAAAATTGATATAAGAAGCCTTGCTAACATAAAATTTGCTGTGATAGGTACGGGTACGGCAAGCGTGCTTGAAAAAAACGGCATATTTGCCGACCTTATTCCAAGGGTTTATACCTCGGCAGAGTTGGGCAGGCTGTTGGTTGATAGTGTTGAAAAAAGCGACAGGCTACTTATTTTGCGTGCCGAAAACGGTTCAAAGGAGCTTACAGAAATTTTGGACAACGGTGGCATAAAATACAGCGACATAAAAACATATGACATACAACTGCAAGGTGACAGCCAAAGCTGTATGGTAGATACTGATTTTATTACCTTTGCAAGCTCTTCGGGAGTGAAATCGTTTTTTGAAAAGGGCTACAGCATTTCAGCAAAAACAAAAATAGTGTGCATAGGTGAAATAACAGCCCGTGCCTTGTTGCAGCGCAACATTAAGGAATTTAACATTGCAAAAACAAAGGATGTTCACGGTGTTGTAAACGCTATTTTAAAGACGGCAAACTGTGAAGCTGATACAAAAGATTAACTTAATTTTAGTTTGATTGATTTTAAAAACCTACAAAAAGGATTAATAAAGTAAGTAAAGAGAGTGATTGTTTTGAAAAGATTCAGAAGACTTAGAGCAAATGAAAATATACGCAGTTTGGTGCGTGAAACACACATTGACAAGGGCGACCTAATTTACCCTATATTTATAGTCGAGGGCGAAAACATAAAAAATCCTGTAGAGTCAATGCCGGGGGTTTATCAATACTCTTTAGACAGAGCAGATGAAGTATTACAGGAAATCAACAACAGCGGTATAGCCGGAATTTTGATTTTTGGCATACCAAAGCACAAGGACGCCGAGGCTTCTTCGGCTTATGATGATAACGGAGTAACACAGTGTGCCATAAGATATATAAAGGAAAAATATCCATCACTGTTGGTTATAGCCGATGTGTGCCTGTGCGAATACACAAGCCACGGTCATTGCGGAGTAGTGTGCGGCGGTGAAATTTTAAATGACGAAACATTGCCGTTGCTGTCAAAAATGGCAGTCAGCCTGGCAAAAGCCGGAGCGGACATAATAGCACCGTCAGATATGATGGACGGCAGAGTAGCGGTCATAAGGCAGGCTCTTGACAGCAACGGTCTTATAAACATTCCCATACTTTCATACAGCGCAAAGTTTGCCTCGGCATATTACTCACCGTTTAGAGATGCGGCACAGTCTGCACCGGAGTTTGGCGACAGAAAAAGCTACCAAATGGATTACGCAAACGGCAAAGAGGCACTAAGAGAGATTGCAGACGATATTGCAGAGGGTGCAGATATGGTTATGGTAAAGCCGGCTTTGGCGTACCTTGATGTTGTTAAGGAGGCTTCACAGCGTTTTGACCTGCCGTTGGTTGCATACAATGTCAGCGGTGAATACGCTATGGTAAAGGCGGCGTCAGAAAAAGGCTGGATAGACGAAAAGAAAATAGTTAGCGAAAATATGATAGCCATAAAAAGAGCCGGTGCGGATATTATAATAACCTACCATGCACTTGATTTGGCAAAGTGGATTGACGAATATTATAAATAAGGAAGTATAGGCGTATGAATACTAAAAATTCAGAGAATCTTTATAATCAGGCCTTAGGTTTTATGCCGGGCGGTGTAAACAGCCCTGTGCGTGCCTGCGGCTCTGTAGGGTGCGTGCCGCTTTTTATTGACCATGCAGAAGGCTCAAAAATATATGATGTTGATGGCAACTGCTTTATAGATTATATATGCTCCTGGGGGCCTAATATTTTGGGACACAGTCACCCACAAGTTATAAACGCAGTTATAAACACCTGTAAAAAAGGACTTACCTTTGGTGCGTGCCACAAGGGAGAAATTCAGCTGGCACAGCGTATAAAAAGAAATGTACCCTCAATGGAAATGCTTAGACTGGTAAATTCGGGTACAGAGGCTGTTATGAGTGCCATTCGTGCCGCAAGAGGATACACCGGTAGGGACAAGATTGTTAAGTTTGAGGGCTGTTACCACGGCCATTCAGACGGTTTGCTGGTAAAAGCAGGCTCGGGACTTCTTACCAATTCCATACCAAACAGTGCAGGCGTGCCAAAGGGCTACACCGACAGCACTCTGCTTGCAAGATATAACAATACACAGTCTGTAGAGGCATTATTCGAGAAGTACGGCAATGAAATTGCCTGTGTAATTGTAGAGCCATGTGCCGCAAATATGGGCGTAGTACCGCCACAAAAGGGCTTTTTACAGTTTTTGCGTGATATTACCCATAAGTACAACTCGCTCCTTATATTCGATGAGGTTATAACAGGCTTCCGCTTGGGCATAGGCGGTGCACAGGGCTTTTACGGTATAAAGCCCGACCTAACCACCCTTGGCAAAATTGTAGGCGGCGGTATGCCGTTAGCGGTTTATGGCGGTAAAAGGGAAATTATGGAGTGTGTAGCACCCTTAGGCTCGGTGTATCAGGCAGGTACACTTTCAGGTAATCCGGTAGCAGTCAGCGCCGGCATTGAAACGCTGAAAATCCTTGAAGAAAATCAAGAGGAAATATACAGCAGCCTTAAAAGCAAGTCGTCAAAAATTGAACAGGCTATGAAAGAAGCCGGACTAAATGTAAACAGCACGGGCTCTATTATGACTGTATTCTTTACCGACGCAAAGGTAACAGATTACGACACAGCACAAACCTCAGACACAAAGACATATGCAAGGTATTTTAAATATTTGCAAAGCAACGGTATTTACACAGCACCGTCACAGTTTGAGGCAATGTTTGTTTCGTATGCCCATAGTGATGAGGATATTGAAAAAACCTGCCAAATTATAAGTAACTTCAGAAAATAATTCTTTATAACCTGTAATTCTAGTCAGACGCAATTTTCAGCTGACAGCTACTGCAAAAAAATAAAAACAAAAGCCGCCGTTTAAAATCGGTGGCTTTTGTGTTTAATGGTGAGTGTTAAAATGGTTATTTTAAATTTTAAATATAGTACATTGGCATACTGTGCTCAGATTCTGTGCTTTCTTTGTAGCTTTCAACAATATCCTCCAGCGTTATGCTGTCGGCATATTTTTGAAGATAGCCGGACATTATATTCCAAAGCCTTTTGTTAATAAGGGCTACTATAGCCTCGCTGCCGCTTTGTGTGCTAAAGTAAACATCACTCAGCACGCTTACATCCAGAGCATTTATAATATCCTTAAAGGTAATATCGCTGTACCTTTTTGCAATTACATATCCGCCGTTAGAGCCTTTCTGTCCTCTTACAAGTGCGGCGGAGCTTAAGCATGAAAGAATTTGTTCAAGATACTTTTTGGATATATTTTGCCTTTTGGCAATTTCCGGTGTAGTTACAGCACTTCCGTTTTTAGAATAGGTGGCTATATCTATTATTGCTATTATGCCAAATTCTACTTTTGTTGAAATCTTCAATTAATCCGCTCCTTTGTTTTTTTCTTTACTTAGCTTCAAATCATACTAAACATACCATATTAATAGACTAACATTTTTAATTCTAAAAATCAATACCTACTAAGTAAATATGTATTGTATGAATTAATGGGAAACAAGGTGTATTTTGTAAAAATTTGTGCAATAGGTAAAATCCTACTAAACCTATTGAAAAGGTATGTAAAGTGCGTTATAATCTACAGTATCAACAAACCGAATATACACAGCCTGTACATTCGGCAAGAAAAATGACATATAAAAAGTAATCATAAAGCACAAAAGCGTAAAGGTTGGTGAATTTATGAAGTTTAACACAGCACTGCTGCACAAAAACTTCAGCGGCGAGCAAGCGTCAGGTGCTACATTAACTCCTGTGTATCAGGTTAGTGCATTTTCTCACAGCTCAGCCCAACAGCTTGAAAGGGTGTTCAACAACAAGGCACCCGGCTATGCGTACACAAGAATAAGCAATCCTACAGTAACATCCTTTGAAAACAGAATTGCCGCTCTTGAAAACGGCATAGGAGCTGTAGCCTGTTCATCCGGTATGGCGGCTGTTACAATGGCACTGCTTAATATTTTGGAGTCGGGCGACGAAATCATAGTAAGTGCAGGGCTGTTTGGCGGCACAATAGACCTGTTTGGCGACTTAAAGCCCTTTGGTATAGTTACACACTATGTTGAGCAGGTAACCCCAAGCACTATAGAACCACTTATAAACAAAGACACAAAAGCAGTATTTGCCGAGCTTATTGGCAACCCAAAGCTTGACATTGTGGATATACAGCCGGTAGCAGAGCTGGTACACAGCTATAACATACCGCTTATTATAGACAGCACTACAGCCACACCATATTTGGTACACCCTATAGATTTTGGTGCAGACATAGTTGTTCATTCTACATCAAAGTATGTAAACGGCGGTGGCAATGCCATAAGCGGAGTGATTATTGACAGCGGCAGCTTTAAGTGGGATACAAGCCGTTACAAGGGCTTAGAGGAATATAAAAAGTTTGGTAAGTTTAGCTATTTAGCAAAGCTGAGAAACGGTATATGGCGAAATGTGGGCTGTTGTCTTGCACCGTTTAACGCTTTTTTAAACTCGGTAGGAATAGAAACACTGGGTTTAAGAATGGAGCGTCTTTGTTACAACGCTTTAAAGCTGGCAGAGTTTTTTGAAACAGTACCAAGCATACAGGTTAATTATCCGGCATTAAAAAGCTCGCCGTATTATCCGCTGGCACAGAAAATTTTGCAGGGTAAGGGCGGCGCAATACTTACTATAAGGGCAGGCAGTAAGGAGCGTGCCTTTGAGTTAATAAACAACCTTAAATATTCAACAAATGCCACAAATATAGGCGACACCAGAACGCTGGTTATACACCCGTCCAGTACAATATACGCTCACAGCACACCACAGCAAAAGCTAAGTGCAGGGGTGTATGAGGACAGTATAAGAATAAGCGTAGGTATTGAGGATATTGCAGATTTAATAGAAGATTTTTCACAGGCAATAGAAAAAGCAGATAATAAGCAGTAACTAAAAAGGATAGAAATTGGAGGAATAAGCAATGGCAGTTGATTATGCTACACTTAAAAAGGGCGGATTTATGCGTCAGAAACAGAAAAATAATTTTTCTTTAAGGCTTAGAGTGGTAGGTGGAAATCTTACCGCAAAGCAGCTTGCAAAAATTGCAGAGGTAGCCGAAAGCTTTGGTGACGGCTATGTACACCTAACCTCAAGACAAAGCGTTGAGATACCTTTTATAAAGGTTGATGATGTTGAAAATGTAAAGGAAGCACTTGCACAGGGTGATGTCGAGCCGGGTGTGTGCGGCCCCAGAGTAAGAACAATTACCGCCTGTCAGGGCATGGCAATTTGTCCAAGCGGCTGTATAGACACCTATTCTCTTGCAAAGGAGCTTGATGACAGATATTTTGCAAGAGAGCTGCCTCATAAGTTTAAATTCGGCATAACAGGCTGTCAGAATAACTGCCTAAAGGCAGAGGAAAACGACCTGGGCATAAAGGGCGGCATAAAGGTAGACTGGAAGGAAAGTGCCTGCATTGGCTGCGGCGTGTGTGTAAAGGCTTGCAGACAAAACGCAATTACGCTTAAAGACGGTAAAATTATCGTAGACAAGTCAAGGTGCAACTTCTGCGGAAGATGCTTCAAGGCCTGTCCTACAGACGCTTGGGATACCGTAAACGGCTATATAGTTTCCTTCGGTGGGCTTTTCGGTAATTCTATTAACAAGGGCGAAACAATTATCCCGTTTATTGAGGATAAGGAAAAGCTTTTAAAAATATGCGACACCGCCATTAAGTTTTTTGAAGAAAATGCAAAGCCGAGTGAACGCTTTAAATTTACGGTAGACAGAGTAGGCAAGGAAAAATTTAAAGAAAAGATTTTGGAGGCATACAATGGCTGATTTTATTATTGACGACACAGTAGATATTACAGATGTGGTTTGCCCTACAACATTTGTTAAGGCAAAGGTAGCTTTAGAGGAGCTTGACGAGGGACAGATTCTTTCCATTAAGATGAATGACGGAGAGCCTGTACAGAATGTTCCAAGAAGCATAAAAGAAGAAGGGCATAAAATTCTAAAGCTGATTGACAACGAGGACGGTACATATGACCTTATTGTTGAAAAGGTTGGTGATGAGTAATGCCGGCAAGAGTAAACGCAGAAAACTTCGATACAGAGGTGCTAAAGTCCGATAAGCCTGTTTTGGTTGATTTTTATTCAGACAGCTGTGTGCCGTGTAAAAGACTTTCTCCTGTTTTGTTCCAGATAGAGGAGGAGTATGCAGATTCGTTAAAGGTAGTAAAGTTAAATATTAACTTCGATTCCTCGGTTGCGGAGCAGCACAAGGTTTATGCCGCACCTACAGTTGTATTTTTTAAAAACGGCATTGAACAAACAAGGCTTCATGGATTAGTAAAAAAATCAGAGCTTATCGAGGCTATAGAAAATTTAAAGTAAAGGAAGTATTCAGTTATGACAATTACAGTAGCAGGAAATAAAAAAGAGGCAGCAGACAACCTTACAGTAGCTCAGCTTATAGCTGATGAAAATGTTGAAACACCACAGTATGTTACGGTTACAATTAACGACGACTTTGTACAGAGCGGTACATTTGATGAAACTGTTTTAAAAGACGGTGATGTTGTAGAGTTCTTGTACTTTATGGGAGGCGGTCAGTAATGGCTTTTACAAACGAACAGCTGGAGAGATACTCCAGACACATTATTTTAAAAGAGGTTGGTGCTAAAGGTCAGAAAAAGCTTCTTAACGCCAAGGTTCTTATAATAGGTGCAGGAGGCTTGGGTGCACCTGTGGCAATGTACCTTGCGGCGGCAGGTATAGGTACTATAGGTATTGCAGACGCCGACGAGGTAGACCTTTCAAACCTACAGCGTCAGATTATTCACGCTACAAAGGATGTAGGCAAGCCAAAGGTACAGTCGGCTAAGGAAACAATAGAGGCTATGAACCCTGATGTAAAGGTTGTTACATACCATACTTTTGTTACAAGCGAAAATATTATGGAGCTTATTAAGGATTACGACTTCATTATTGACGGTACAGACAATTTTCCGGCAAAGTTTTTAATTAATGACGCTTGCGTAATGGCGAAAAAGCCCTTTTCACACGCCGGTATTATAAGATTCCAAGGCCAGCTGATGACTTATGTTCCGGGGGAGGGGCCTTGCTACCGCTGTGTATTTAAAAATCCACCGCCAAAGGACGCTGTTCCTACCTGTAAGCAGGCAGGCGTTATCGGTGCAATGGGCGGCGTTATAGGCAGCTTGCAGGCAATGGAGGCCATTAAGTATATTCTTGGCAAGGGTCGGCTTCTTACAGGATATTTGCTGACATACGACGCACTTAAAATGGAGTTCAGAAAGGTTAAGCTGCCGTCGGATACTCACAGCTGTGCAGTGTGCGGCGACCACCCAACAATTACAGAGCTTATTGATTACGAGCAGGCAGAATGTGACGGTGTTCATTTATGATACGGCTATTAAAAACAGATTATGAAAAAATTGTTGCTCATGCAGAAAAAGAGCTTCCAAACGAGGCGTGCGGTCTTATTGGCGGTACAATTAACGGTGACAGCAAGAAAATTAAAAAGGTTTATTTACTGACGAATATCGACCACTCAAACGAGCATTTTTCACTTGACCCAAAGGAACAGCTTGCCGCAATTAAGGATATGAGGCAAAACGGTTTAGTTCCCCTTGGCAACTGGCACTCTCACCCGGAGTCGCCCTCAAGACCGTCAGACGAGGACAAACGCCTTGCCTATGACAGCAAGGCAAGCTATATGATTTTGTCACTTATGGATAGGCAAAATCCGGTGCTTAATTCATTTAAGATTACCGGTGACACAGCAGAAAAAGAAGAGCTTGTTATAGAATAATGGGTAAATATAAAACGACTAAATAAGGGAGGGTAATTATGTACGACATTGTAATTATAGGAAGCGGCCCGGCAGGAATGTCTGCGGCTATATATGCACAGCGTGCCGGCTTAAAGGCGGTTGTTGTTGAAAAGGAATGTTTAGGTACTGGCAAAATTGCCGAAAGCCTGCGTGTAGACAATTACCCCGGCTTATTTGGCGAAAACGGCTACGATTTAGGCGAGAAATTCAGAACCCACGCAGAAAATTTAGGTGCGGAATTTATTGAGGGCGAAATTATAAAAATTGTCAGGTCAAAGGGGTACTATACCCTACAGCTTGACGCTGACAAAGCCCTTAGTACCAAAACCGTTATTTATGCCGCCGGTACACAGTGCCGAAGGCTTGGCGTAGCGGGAGAGCAGGAGCTTTTAGGCAGAGGCGTTTCCTACTGTGCTGTGTGTGACGGTGCGTTTTATAAAAACAAAATTGTGGCAGTTATAGGCGGTGGAGATACCGCACTGGGTGACGCTGTGCTGTTGTCAGGTTTGGCAAAAAAGGTTTACCTTGTACACCGCAGGGGTGAATTTAGGGCAAATAAAGCCTTGCAAAACAAAGTGAGCGGCATAAAGAATATAGTTCCTGTTTTAAATGCAGCTGTACAGAAAATTAATGGCAAAGACCATGTTGAAGCTGTAGCAATACTGCAAAACGGCAGTGAAAAAGCATTGCCTGTGGACGGCGTGTTTGTGGCAATAGGCAGTACGCCAAACTCGGCACTTGTTAAAGAATTACTTGATATTGATGAAAAGGGTTATATTGCTGCTGACGAAACGGGAGTAACCTCGGCAGACGGAATATTTGCGGCAGGCGATGTCAGAGCAAAAAAGCTAAGACAGGTAGTTACAGCTGTATCTGACGGTGCACACTGTGTTTTGTCAGCAGAGGAATATCTAAACAAAAATATCCAATGTTAAAAGTTTTGAAGCAGTATTTAAGAATTTATGCGATAAGCATTTTATATTCAAGGCTTTTAAATTTGAAATATTAATTCAGCGGGGTATTATCTTATGAAAACAGAAGTATTAAATACTGATATTCTTATAATAGGCGGCGGCACAGCCGGTTGTTATGCCGCATTGACTATTTCTGAAAATTCAGACAAAAAGGTGCTTATCTGCGAAAAGGCACATATAAAAAGAAGCGGATGTTTGGCGGCAGGTGTAAACGCTCTTAACGCATATATTGTAGAGGGCAGAACACCACAGGATTATGTAGACTATGCCAAAAAGGACGCAGACGGAATTGTAAGAGAGGATTTACTCCTTACAATGTCGCAAAGGCTAAACAAGGTAACGCACAGGCTTGAACAGCTTGGCCTTGTAATTTTAAAGGACGAAAACGGCAAATATGTTGCCCGTGGAAACCGAAACTTAAAAATTAACGGCGAAAACATAAAGCCTATTTTGGCACAGGCTGTAGAAAAGGCAGAAAATGTTCAGGTGTTGAACAGAGTGAATGTTATAGACCTTGCCGTTAAGGACAATAAAATTAACGGTGCATTTGCAATAGGAATTGAAAACGATACTTTTTATACTATAAATGCCAAGGCGGTTATAATAGCTACAGGCGGTGCAGCAGGCCTTTACAAGCCAAACAACCCGGGCTTTTCAAGACACAAAATGTGGTATCCGCCGTTTAATACAGGTGCAGGCTATGCTATGGGTATTAACGCCGGTGCAGAAATGACAACATTTGAAATGCGTTTTATTGCACTTCGCTGTAAGGACACCATTGCTCCTACAGGCACATTGGCACAGGGCGTAGGTGCAAAGCAGGTAAATTCCTTAGGCGAGGTTTACGAAACCAAGTACGGTTTAACAACCTCCGAAAGAGTTTACGGTACAGTAAATGAAAATCAAGAGGGCAGAGGTCCATGCTATTTGCGTACAGAGGGTATAACGCCACAGCAGGACGACTCATTAATAAGAGCATATTTGAATATGGCACCGTCGCAAACCATTAAGTGGATTGAAAGCGGTAAGCTGCCGTCACAGCAGAATGTTGAAATAGAGGGCACAGAGCCGTATATAGTAGGCGGCCATACAGCAAGCGGATATTGGGTAGACACCAATCGTGCCACAACAATACAGGGCTTGTTTGCCGGCGGAGATGTTGCCGGAGGCTGTCCGCAAAAGTATGTTACAGGTGCTTTGGCAGAGGGTGAAATTGCCGCTTTGTCGGCTGTAAATTATGTTGACAACAGCAAGCAGGGCAGTATAGAGCAGTCGGACATAGACAAGCACATTGATGAGGTTACAGGCTTTATTACAAAGAAAAACTCACCGTACTCTACCGAACAGCTTGAAGAAGCAATGCAGACTGTTATGGATTCCTATGCAGGCGGCATAAAAACAAACTACCGCTTTAATGAAAAACAGCTTGATATTGCAGATTACAAAATTAAACAGTTAATGAGCTTTGTAAGTACACTATATGCAGAGGATTTTCAAGAGCTTATGTATATATACGAGCTTAAAGAAAGGCTTACGGTTTGCCGAAGTGTTATTGCACACCTAAGGGCACGAAAGGAAACACGCTGGCACAGCTTTGCGGAAAACCTTGACTATCCTAACAAGGACGAAAAAAACTTTAATAAATATGTAAATTCCCGACTTGAAAACGGTGAAATAAAAATTATCATTCGTGATTTGGTTCAAGGAGGCAAAGAATATGAGCATATCAATTAATAAAAACAAGTGCATAGGCTGCGGTAAATGTCGCAATGTTTGCCCCGGCAGCCTAATAAAGGTTGACAGTGACGGCAAAGCCTACATAAAGTACCCAAAGGATTGCTGGGGCTGTACCTCTTGCATAAAGGAATGTCCGGTATATGCCATAGACTTTTTCTTGGGTGCAGACATTGGCGGTATGGGCAGTAGGGTTCATACCGAAAAGAAGGGTGATATTTTAAGCTGGATAATTCAAAAGCCACAAGGCGACAGTATAAAAATAGATATTAATCAAAAGGAATCCAATAAATATTAAGGAGGAATATAAATGAGTCAGCTTTCACATTTAGACGAGCTTGAAGCAGAAGCAATATATATTATCCGTGAAGTTGCGGCAGAGTGTGAAAAGCCTGTTATGCTTTACTCTATAGGCAAAGACAGCTCCGTAATGCTGCACTTGGCAATGAAGGCGTTTTATCCCGAAAAACCGCCGTTTCCGTTTATGCACATAGACACTACATGGAAGTTTAAGGATATGATTAAATTCCGTGACGACACAGCTAAAAAGCTGGGAATAGAAATGCTTGTATATACTAACGAAGATGGTGTAAAGCAGGGCATTAACCCGTTTGACCACGGTGCCGCATATACAGACATTATGAAAACACAGGCACTAAAGCAGGCGTTAACAAAATACGGTTTTACAGCTGCATTTGGCGGCGGCAGGCGTGACGAGGAAAAGTCAAGAGCCAAGGAGAGAATTTTCTCTTTCAGAAATCAGGCACAGGCTTGGGACCCGAAAAATCAGCGTCCCGAAATGTGGAAGCTGTACAACACAAAAATTAACAAGGGCGAAAGCATACGAGTATTTCCAATATCCAATTGGACAGAAAAGGACATTTGGCAGTATATAAAGAGAGAAAATATAGACATTGTTCCGCTTTACTTTGCGGCAAAAAGACCTGTAGTTTACCGTGACGGAAACATTATTATGGTAGATGACGACCGTTTCCCTTTGAAGGAGGGCGAGGTGCCGGAGTACAAGTCTGTCCGTTTCAGAACACTGGGCTGTTACCCGCTTACAGGCGGCATAGAGTCAACGGCTGCCACACTTGACGAAATTATTGACGAAACCTTAAGCTCGGTGTCATCGGAGCGTACCTCAAGAGTTATAGACAAAGAGGCAGAAGGCAGTATGGAGCGTAGAAAAAGGGAGGGCTATTTCTAATGAAGGGTTTGCTGAAATTTATTACCTGCGGCAGTGTAGATGATGGTAAATCTACACTTATAGGTCACATTTTATATGACGCAAAGCTGATATATGCCGACCAGGAAAAGGCTCTGGAGCTTGACAGTAAGGTGGGCAGCCGCAACGGTGACATTGACTATTCACTGCTTTTAGACGGACTAATGGCAGAGCGTGAGCAGGGCATTACTATTGATGTAGCCTACCGATATTTTACTACCGACCGCAGAAGCTTTATTGTAGCAGACACACCGGGACACGAGGAATACACCAGAAATATGGCTGTAGGTGCTTCCTTTGCAGATTTGGCTGTAATCCTTATTGACGCTTCACAGGGAGTATTGGTACAAACAAGACGCCACGCCCGTATTTGTAAGCTAATGGGTATAAGACACTTTGTTTTTGCCGTAAATAAAATGGACCTTGTTTCCTACAGCGAGGCACGCTTTAACGAAATTGCAGAGCAGATAGACCGGCTAAAGACGGAGCTTTCACTTGAAAATATACAAATTATCCCACTTTCGGCAACAGAGGGTGACAATGTTACCGTAAAGTCAAAAAATATTCCGTGGTATAACGGTGTGCCTCTTTTGGAATATCTTGAGTCTGTAGATGTTTCAACCTCTGAGGAGGAGCAGGGCTTCTATATGCCTGTACAAAGAGTATGCCGTCCAAACCATACCTTTAGAGGCTTTCAGGGACAAATTGAGTCCGGTACTGTAAGCGTAGGCGACGAAATTGTAACACTGCCAAGCAACGAAAAGGCAAGGGTTAAGCAAATCCTTTTAACAGATAAAAATGTCGAGGCTGCCTTTAAGGGACAGCCTGTTACAATTACCCTTGACAAAGAGGTTGATGTTTCAAGGGGCTGTGTTATTGCAAATGAGGCCAACCTTGCACCGTACCAAAAGCTTACAATATCCGCACTTTGGATGGACGACGAGCCTCTTACTGTTGGAAAGGACTACCTTGTAAAGCTGGGTACAAAGACAATATCCGGCATTGTTACAAAAATAGAATATGCTGTTGATGTAAACACAGGTGAGCATATTCCTGTTGATACCCTTAGCAAAAACGGCATTGCTGTATGTAAGCTGCTGCTTGCAGAGCCTATAGCAGCCGACCTGTTTGCAAACCACAAAACATTGGGCGAGCTTATTCTTATTGACCGTGTAACCAATATGACATCAGCCTGCGGTGTAGTTGAAAAGGTTAGCCAAAAGGGTACGCCGGGGGCAAACAGAGCCTCCTTTAAGCAGGGCAGCCTAGAGGCAAGGGGCGATATTTTTGAAGAATTTTACTACGACACCGCAAGCCTGAATGTGCTAAAATATCAGCCTGTAAGAGAAACCTACACAGTAGGCGACAGTATTCCTTTGCAGGGTGACAGCTACAGCTACCCAAACAGCTTTGACATCATTGTACTGCGTGACAGTGTTGCGGTAACTGTTCGCAGCGGAGTAATTACAAGCATAACAAGCACAGACAGCTACCAATACGGCGGTGTGCCTGTAGTAAACGGCAGAGGCTTTGAGGTGCTGGCAGACAGCAATGAAAAGGTAAGGCAGTTTCTGTCGGAATATAAGCAGCTTTCGGATATAAACGATTCTCAATTTTTCGCAAAATGGGTTAAGTTCGATACCTACAGAAAAATTGTAATTAAAAATCTGTAATTATATCAGCAAAAACGACAAGGCAGTTTGTATATAGGATAAAGAGCCTATATTTACCAAGGTTAGGCTGTAACTCCAAACGGCAATTTGCGAATTAATAAAAGTATAATAACATTAAAAGGTACAGTCAAAGGGCGGTTAATTTCCCCTTGGACTGTACCTTTTTGCTGCTGTATTATGCTGCGACAGTTTGCTTATAAAAAATGAGACCTTACAGCTGCTGTAAGGTCTCATAATAAAGCTGACATATATTTTGTCGGCTGAAGCTGTTTATTAGTCTTATTTATATTACAGGTACAAACAAACTAATTTTCTTCCTTTACCTCGTGATATTCCTTTTCGGTGTTTACATTCCATATGTCCTTTTTGTCGGTCTTGCCCAGCTTTATGGCCTGTGCGGCCCTTATGGCTGTCAGCATAGAATGATCCATATTGTTGTAGCGGTGCTGACCGTTTCTGCCTACGCAATATAGATTTTGGTAAGTATCCAAATATTCAATAAGCTTATCCATATGCTCGTATGTGTCAAAGTAAGCCGGATATGCCTTTTTAATCTTCTCACGGTGACTGTCTAAAACTGCATTTTTAGCAATAACGCCCATTGTTTCCAGCTCGCCTATTGCCATTTTAATACATTCCTCGTCACTCATATTCCAGAAGCTGTCGCCCTCTTCGCAGAAATACTCCAAGCCTATCCATACTGTATGTTCAGGGTCTTTTACTAGGTACGGCGACCAGTTGTTGAATACCTGTATTCTGCCCAGCTTAACATTAGTGTCTTGTACATATATCCAGCAGTCAGGCACAATGTTGCCAAGGGTTTTCTTGCCGGTTTCATTTTTTAGCTCCAGCTTGTTTACAAGCAAGCCTACAGTTACAAAATCTCTGTATGGCAAGCCCTTTGCAATGTCGGTAATGTTTTGCGGAGGCACATCTCCCACCATACCTGTAACCAAATCCTTTACAGGCATAGAGGAAACAAAAATGTCGCCCTCTACGGTTATATCTCCCTGTGGAGTTTCGCATACTACAGCTGTAACCTTGCCGTCTTTACAAACAATGCTTTTAACCTTGTGGTTTTTCTCAACCTTGCCGCCCAGCAGGCATACCTTTTTTGCCAGTGTTTCATAAAGTTGACCGGGGCCAAACTTAGGGTACCAAAACTGCTCTATAAGTGAGGTTTCTACCTCTTTGCTGTCCTTTTTCTTTTTACCGGAGAACATATTTTTAAGAACCTCTTTAATAGATAGTCCTTTTACACGCTGTGAACCCCAGTCGGCAGATATTTCGCTTGGATGTCTGCCCCACAGCTTTTCTGTATAGCCTTCAAAAAACATACTGTACAGCACCTTGCCAAAGCGGTTTATGTAGAAGTTTTCAAGTGAATCCTCCGGCTTTTTGCAAATGCAGGACTTCAGATAGCTAAAGCCTGCCTTCATAGTTGTTGCAAAGCCCATATTCTTGATGGTTTCTGCTTTTAATGTAACAGGATAGTCAAAAAAGTGCTTCATATAGTAAATTCTTGACACTCTTTCTCGTACAAGCATAACCTCGTCCTCAACATTCGGGTCAGGACCGCCGGCCTCCAGAGGCTTTTCTCTGCCAAGCTTTGCATCATCAAATGACGGTGCACCCTGTAGCGGCATAAGCTCCTTCCATTTATTCATTATTTCATCACTTTTAGAGAAAAAACGGTGACCGCCTATGTCCATTCTGTTGCCGTTATATTTTACGGTTTGTGAGATACCGCCTATAACATCGGTTTCCTCCAAAACGGTAACATCATATTCTCCTGTACCGTCATTTAAAAGCTCGTATGCCGCAGTAAGTCCTGCCGGGCCTGCGCCTATAATGATTACCTTTTTCATATTAATTTTCTTAGTACCCCTTTCTGTGTCAGGTAGTATGCGAAGCAACACAAATCTGCTCCTGTATAGTATTTAAAATCATCAAACTACTAAAACGGCTTATTTTGAGCCGTTATTTTTTTCTGAATTTTTATTAAACAGCAGGTATTTTCTTGCGAAAAAGTTCCATAAAAAAGACACTGCCGTAGATACAACCTTGGCTATTATTTGGTATAGGCTTGTGCTGTTTGCAAGCATAAGCTCAAATAAAGAGGTTATACCCAAGGTGATTAAAAGTCCCACCACGCCAATGGCTGCAAAGGAGAGAAACTCCAACAACCTGTTGTTAATTTTTGAATTTTTAAATATCCAAAAGGTGCTTAAGCAGTAATTAACAACAAGCCCGGCCGCAAAGGATAAACCATTGCACAGCAGAGCAAGCTTTGTGCCAAATACACAGTAAAAAAGCAGAGCAGACATCCCCCAGTCTACCACCGTAGCAAAACCGCCTACAAAGCAGTATCTGAAAAACTGGATAAATGTGCTGTCGGTTTCCTCTACAAATAGCTTTTTTAGGTTCATTTGCAAAACCACCCTTTATATAGCATAATCTGATAACACACCCTAAATTGTATCAGACACACAGGTGCTTGTCAAGAGAATGAATAGGCATTAATAAAATGATTTTTCCTAATAAATTCATTTAGTGGTAAGTTTTACTTTGTTAGCATACTATTTGAAGTAGAGCCTTAGCAGCTTATAGGGTAAGGAGTATTGCCATAAATGCGGTGTATAATAGAGCGGTTATAATGTGAAATCTGAAAAAATATGCAGCTTAAATGCAATATTTGTTAAAATAATGTTGACTAAAAAAATATATAAGTTATAATTAATGTGTTATGTTGTAATTAACAGTTGTATTTATAGCTGTTGTAAACATTATAGTTTAATAATATATTTTTTATATCAAGAAAGGATATGAATTTATAATGAGTAGAGTTTACAATTTCTCAGCCGGTCCTTCAATGCTTCCGGAATCGGTACTAAAAAAAGCGGCAGCAGAAATGCTTGACTATGAGGGCAGCGGACAATCCGTAATGGAAATGTCACACCGTTCTAAGGTTTACGGAACAATCATTCAGGGAGCAGAGGCTCTTTTAAGAGAGATTATGAATATTCCTGATAACTACAAGGTTTTGTTCTTGCAGGGTGGTGCTTCCACACAGTTTGCAGCTATTCCTATGAACCTTATGACAAAAAGCGGCAAGGCTGACTATGTTATTACAGGTCAGTGGGCTAAAAAGGCACACGCAGAGGCTGCAAGATACGGTCAGGCAAATGTTGTGGCATCTTCTGCCGACAAGACATTTACATATATCCCAAAGCTTGACCCTGCTACATTTACAAAGGATGCTGACTACTTCTATATTTGTATGAATAATACAATTTATGGTACAGTTTACCACGAGCTTCCTGATACAGGCGATGTTCCGTTGGTTGCTGATATTTCTTCATGCATTCTTTCAAGACCTATTGATGTTTCAAAGTTTGGCGTTTTGTATGCAGGCGCACAGAAGAATATGGCTCCGGCCGGCTTAACGGTAGTTATTGTTCGTGAGGATCTTATAGGCAACGCTATGGATATTACTCCTACAATGCTTAACTGGAAGACACACGCTGATAACGGTTCTATGTTCAACACTCCTCCTTGCTACACAATCTATATTGCAAAGCTTGTTCTTGAGTGGATTAAGAACGAGGTAGGCGGTCTTGACAAAATGTACGAGCTAAACAAGAAAAAGGCTGATCTCCTTTACAACTTCCTTGACAACTCTAAGCTGTTTAAGGGCACTGTTGTACCTGAGGACCGTTCACTTATGAATGTTCCTTTCGTAACAGGCAGTGACGAGCTTGACGCTAAGTTTGTAAAAGAGGCTACAGAGGCAGGCTTGGTAAACATTAAGGGCCACCGTACAGTAGGCGGTATGCGTGCTTCTATTTACAACGCTATGCCATACGAGGGTGTAAAGGCTCTGGTTGACTTTATGACAGAGTTTGAGAAGAACAACGGCTGATTTTTACCGTTGCTTTCGCAATAATAAATTTTTATATAAGAGGTTGATTACCAATGTATAATATTAAAACATTAAATAAAATTTCAACTGTTGGTCTAAGCAGACTTGGCAGCGACTATACATACGGCGACGATGTTCAAAATCCTGACGCTATACTTGTCCGCAGTGCTTCGATGCACGAAATGGATATGCCGGAGTCACTTCTTGCTATTGCAAGAGCAGGTGCAGGCGTAAACAACATTCCTCTTGACAAGTGCAGTGAGCAGGGTATAGTTGTTTTCAACACACCGGGTGCTAATGCTAACGCTGTAAAGGAGCTTGTAATTGCAGGCTTGCTTCTAAGCTCAAGAAAAATTACAGCCGGTATCGAGTGGGCAAAAACACTAAAGGGTAACGGCGACGCTGTAGGCAAAATGGTAGAGAAGGGCAAGAGCCAGTTTGCAGGTCCTGAAATTAAGGGTAAAACTCTTGGCGTTATCGGCTTAGGTGCTATTGGTGCTTTGGTTGCAAATGCCGCTATTGCTTTGGGTATGGATGTAATAGGTTATGACCCATTCCTTTCAGTAGACGGTGCTCTTCAGCTTTCAAGACACGTTAAGCATGTTACTAATTTGGACGAAGTTTTTGCCGACAGTGATTATATTACAGTTCATGTTCCGCTAACACCTGACACAAAGAATATTATTTGCGCAGAAAACATTGCAAAAATGAAGGATGGCGTCAGAATTCTTAACTACTCTCGTGCAGACCTTTGTAATTCTGAGGATGTTTTGGCTGCTATAGAGAGCGGCAAGGTAAGCACATATGTTACAGACTTTGCTACAGACAATCTTTTGGGAGTAGACGGCGTTATTGCTATGCCTCACCTTGGTGCTTCAACACCTGAAAGTGAAGACAACTGTGCAAGAATGGCTGCTGATGAAATTAAAGATTACTTGGAAAACGGCAACATTACACATTCTGTAAACTTCCCGGCAGCAAAAATGGCAAGAACAGGCGATGTTCGTTACTGTGTACTTCACAAGAATGTACCGGCAGTTCTTCAAAGTGTTCTGTCTTTTGTAAGCCAGCAGGGTGCAAATGTAGAAAATATGGAGAACAAGTCAAGAAAAGACTACGCTTATACAATTATTGATGTTACAGGTGCTTCCGCTGACTTGACAGACAGCATTAAGGGAGTAGACGGCGTTATTCGTGTAAGAGTAATTAAGTAATTAACTTAATACAGCTTAAAATGGGTTTTATGTCAATAATTGGGGTAGAACCGAAAAAAGAAAATTGATTTTAACAAGTGGCAATGGACTAGGTTGCCGCTTGTTTTTTTATACGGGCATAAAAAAAGAGGAAAGCTAACGCTTTCCTCTGAAATAATTCTATTAATCAGTTATCCTTCTTAACAACCTCACGGCCATTGTAGAAGCCGCAAGCACCGCAAACTCTGTGTGGTGTCTTATACTCGCCGCAGTTAGGGCAAGCTACAAGAGCAGGTGCTTCCATTTTCCAAACTGTTGATCTTCTCTTATTTTTTCTAGCGTGAGATGTTTTTCTCTTTGGTACTGCCATTTTTAGCCTCTCCTTTTATTTACAATTATTTTTTCGGGTATTTAATACCCATTTTATTCAATAAGCTGTTTCAACACCTCTAAGCGAGGGTCAATTTGTTTTGTGGTGCAATTACATGTTGTTTCATTTAGGTTAGCACCACACTTAGGGCAAAGCCCCTTGCAATTATCACTGCACAAGAACTTTGACGGAAGCTCCAGCAAAATATCAGCTGTCAAAAGCTCATCAAGGTCAATTGTGTGATCAGGAGTTTCGATATAATCGTCATTTTGGTCACCGCTTAGGGATGTAACTAAATAATGCTCAAAATTATATTGCATAGCTTTGGTTACGCCGGTTCCGCAACGATCGCAAGGCCTTTGGTAGTTAAAGCTAGTTGCCAGAGAAAGCTTAACTAACCCTGCTCGATTTTCTGCCGTAATGTCCACCCTTACAGGTGAAGTAAATGGATAAATGCTATCCACCTTAACCTCTGCCATATTAAAGGAATAATCAGTATGCAAAACAGAGCCGTCGTTTAAAAAAATTGCTTTTAAATCCAGAATCAACTTGCACACCTCTCTTTAATAAACAGTTGGGCAGTTTTCAAAACACTAGATAATATTATATAGATAGCGTTATAATTTGTCAAGTGATTTTTAATAACAATATTAAATTAGTCAACTTAATTATAGATGTTGACATAGCAGGCAAAAAGTTGTAAAATAACTATAGTTTTATACTGAACCTTGAAAGGAGAAATTACTTATGAAAAGAATAAAAACTCTTAAGACCAGAGATCTTGCAAAGAGCATTAAGAACGGCGGCTGCGGCGAGTGCCAGACATCATGTCAGTCAGCTTGTAAAACATCTTGCGGTGTAGCTAATCAGCCTTGCGAGAAAACAAGCAAGTAATTAAAAAGCTTTTTCAAAAGTGCCGTAAACCACTTGAGTGAGTTGCGGCATTTTATTTTGTAAAAAACATTTTGAACAACGAGGTAAAATAATGGTTCACCAATATAAATTAAACGGCTATAATATAATTATTGATGAAGGCAGCGGCTCGGTACACAGTGTAGACGAGGTAGCCTACGATATGATTGAAATGTATCGTCAAAATTCAAAGGATGAAATTATTTCAGCACTGCTGAAAAAATATGCCTGCCGTAATGATGTAACACAGCAGGAGCTGGAGGACTGCTACGACGATATTACTCAGCTTAAAAACGAGGGCAAGCTGTTTGCTGACAGCTCCTATGCTCAAAAGGCTATAGATTTTAAATCAAGAAGCAATGTTATAAAGGCGCTGTGTCTGCATGTGGCGCACACCTGTAACCTGAACTGCAGCTATTGCTTTGCAAGCCAGGGTAAATATCAGGGAAACAGAGCACTTATGTCCTTTGAGGTAGGTAAGCAGGCTCTGGATTTTCTTGTTGCCAATTCCGGTACACGCCGAAATCTGGAGGTTGACTTTTTCGGCGGCGAGCCTCTCATGAACTGGGATGTTGTTAAACAGCTTGTGGAGTATGCGAGAAGCATTGAAAAGGAGTACAACAAGAATTTTAGATTTACGCTGACCACCAACGGTATGCTTATTGACGATGATGTTATAGATTTTGCCAATAAGGAAATGCATAATGTTGTACTAAGCCTTGATGGCAGAAAAGAAGTGCACGACCACCTGCGTGTGGACTACAAGGGCAGAGGCAGCTATGATGTTATAGTGCCGAAATTTCAGCATTTTGTTGAAAAGCGTGGCAACCGTGGCTACTATATGAGAGGTACATATACCCATAACAATGTGGATTTTACCAACGATATATTCCATATGGCTGACCTTGGCTTTACCGAGCTTAGTATGGAGCCTGTAGTCTGTTCACCGAACGACCCATATGCTCTTACAAAAGAGGATTTGCCTAAGCTTTTTGAACAGTATGAAATACTGGCAAAGGAAATGCTAAAGCGTGAAAAAGAGGGCAGGCCGTTTACTTTTTATCATTATATGATAGACCTTGAGCACGGGCCGTGTATTTATAAGCGTGTGTCAGGCTGCGGCAGCGGTACCGAATATATGGCTGTAACACCATGGGGAGAGCTTTTTCCGTGCCACCAGTTTGTAGGCGATCCGAAATACAGCTTAGGCGATGTTTGGAACGGTGTAAAAAACACAGAAATTCAAGACAAATTCAGAAAGTGCAATGTCTTTGCCAGAAGAGAATGTGACGATTGTTGGGCAAGGCTATATTGCAGCGGCGGCTGTGCGGCAAACTCATACCATGCTACAGGTGATATAGCCGGAATATATGAGTACGGCTGTGAACTGTTCAGAAAGAGAATAGAATGTGCCATTATGTTAAAGGTAGCAGAAGAGGAGGAGGGGCTGTCCGGTATGGATTACCAAAGCTGTGACGGTGCCTGTGACGAAAACTGCCACTGAGAACACAACCTGTTAATGATGTAATTACTATAACGACCGACACTGCCTGAGGGTGGTGCCGGTTCTTATTTTAGCTAAAAGTCAAATGATGAAGATTATCATAAAAAATATTCAAAAAACTTTAAAAAAGGCGTTGACAAGGGGGTGTAGGTTTGATATAATAACAAAGCTGTCGCAAACGAGGGCAACACAAAAGAACTGAATACGACAATATGAAGAGTGCTTTAGAGTTAAAGAAAGGATTGATTTCTTGATTCTTTGACGGTGAATGTAAAGATACGCTTCAGAAGGTTGAAAAAAGTTTGAAAAAAGTGTTGACAAAGAAAAATG